>Ga0256842_1000204_pt1 | contig 52835 bp, 52 predicted proteins | sample 4559240metaG_FD_185973 | JGI IMG/M metagenome (GOLD analysis project Ga0256842, IMG submission 185973) | Hydrothermal vent microbial communities from Guaymas Basin, Mexico - 4559-240 | ecosystem: Environmental > Aquatic > Marine > Hydrothermal vents | place: Mexico: Guaymas Basin | collected... | reverse complement strand
TATTTATTGCCATTTATATTGATATACTTTATGGTTTTTTGATTAAACCCATTTCCAATTTTTTTAATAACCGTATATTTTACAGCCCTACTATCCCAAGAGTCCCAAATAATTTCCACACTTGAACCGACAAGTTGAACATTTTTAAGAACTGGTGGTTTTGGAGCCGATAAAGTCGTTCCCATAACAGGATTTTCCTGTTTTGGAGACTCAAGACCCTGATTATCCACGGCGGTAACTTTATAGTATCTTGCAACTCCATTTTTTCCAATGAGATCATCAAATTTGGTATCTGCCGTCTTTGCTAGATATGTATAAAACAGATATGGAGATATCGCTCTATATACATTGTAGTAAACTACATCTTTCTTTGGGCTTTTATCCCAGCTAAGTTCAATCCTTTGAGGCAAATCTCTACTGGCTTTTAAATCTAAAACAACAGGAGGCAAAGGCTTTGTGCTACCTTCCACTATACTACTTGGAGTTGAGACGATACTATCATAGGTTTCAACTCTAACTCTATACCTATAAGTTTTATTATCAGGTAAATCTTTGTCAATATATTCAGCATTTAATCTACCATCAATCTTTGCTATATCTTTCCATTTCATATCAATTAAATCGTTTCTCTGTATGATATAGCTTGATACTCTTGGATTTGGATCCGGTCTCCAGATGATCTTTATCCTATGAGGCAAACCTGAAATAGCCTTTATATACGGTACAGACGATAAAAGCGGCAATGTCTTGGCTTCGACTATTTTGCTTGGTTCAGATTCTCTATATTTGCCACTAAATGTTGACATTTTATAGTAATAAACAGTTCCCGGCATAAGCTTGGTATCAACATAATGAGAAATATATCTATCGCTTATCGTCGCGATCCTATGAAGTTTTCCATCTTTTTTTAAAGGGTTGGATCTGTATATATAGTATCCCTTTATAGCTTCGTTATAGACAGGATCCCACTCAAAAGCAACCTCTGTCATATCTGTTAAAATCTTTATATCTTTTACAGTCGGCATTGCCGGATCTATAACAACTTTTTGAGGTTGCGGTGTAATATTTTGACATCCACTAACAAAAATTATCAATAGTATTGAAAATATACTCAATATCAATTTTTTCATCAAATTTCTCCTTATCAAATTTCTCATTTGCAACCTCAATAAAATCCTTAAAAAGAGGTGCTTTTATAAATATTTTTTTTTCACTTGTTGGATGTATAAAATATATTATATATGCATGCAACATTACTCTATTTATTTTACTATTTTTGCTCTTAAAACCGTATAAATCATCACCCAAAATATGCCTTGATATTGTTCCAAGATGCACTCTTATCTGATGTGTCCTACCTGTAAAAAGTTTTGCAAGTATCAATTCATTTTTTTCATCTTTAGACAATAGAAGTTTTAAAAAAGCTGTTTTTGAAATTTTACCTCTTTCATCTATGCCCATTTTCAATCTATTTTTTCTATTTCTTCCTATTTTTTTATCAACTATAATATTATCTTTAAGAGGCATATCTATCATCGCAAGATAGTATCTACCCATGCTCTTATCTTCAAGCTGTTTCGAGAGTTTTTTATGTGCTTCGTTGTTTTTAGCTACGATTAAAGCTCCACTTGTTTGCTTATCAATTCTGTGGACAATACCATGTCTCTCCTCTCCGCTTATAGTGGATAAAGAGATATTTTTATGCTTCAACCAATCAACAAGTGTCGCTTCGCTGACACTTGGAGCGGGATGAACCGTTAAAAACGGGGGCTTATTGATAACAAGCAGATCATCATCTTCATATAAAATCTCAACATCAAAATCTATATCTATACTTTTCTCTTTTTCAGCCTCTTTTATATCATAAGATACTTTTTCGCCACCTTTTAATTTAAATCCACACTTTTTTATCGTTTTCCCATCTATTTTAACATTGCCGTTTTTTATAAATTTCTCTATTTGATTTCTGCTTTGTTCTATTTGGCTTTGCAAAACAGTATCAAGCCTTCCTTTTTTTGCTACAAATTCCACACTATCCTCTTTTTTTGATATAATAAAAAAAAATTTAAAGGCTCTAATTTGCTTCAAATTGATAGAAGAATATTAACACATTTTGACTTTGTAATACCTATATTGATTTTTCCCATCATTTTAATATCTTTTTATCTTATAAATGAAGCAAATCAAACTCTTGCATATAAGCAAATAGTCTATTTTGGTGTGGGTGTCATTGCATTTTCTACCGCATTTATCATACCTATTAGAAAGTTGGACTGGATTATACCTTTTTTGTATTGGATTAGTATTATTTTACTTATAAGTGTGGATTTTTTTGGCATTTCCAAACTTGGTGCAAAAAGATGGCTTGATATACCCTTTATCAATTTTACCATACAACCCTCAGAGCTTTTTAAACCAGCATTTTTACTTATGCTTGCTTATCTTGTTAAAAACAATCCTCCTCCGATGAATGGATATGGATGGAAAAATTTTCTTAAATTTAGCTTTTATATCATCTTGCCTTTTGTCTTGATACTAAAAGAGCCTGATCTTGGAACCGCATTAATATTATTATTGATAGGATATGCCACACTATTTGTCATAGGTGTCAATAAAAAGATATGGATAATTCTATGTATAGCCATTATAACGACAATGCCCCTACTATACAATAATTTACATGATTATCAAAAAAAAAGGATTACTGATTTTCTCGGAGATAAAAAAAGCTACCATGTTAGACAATCTATCATAGCAATCGGCTCGGGAGGATTAAAGGGAAAAACCAAAGAGGAGGCAACCCAAACTCATTTGAAATTTCTTCCTGTTTCTACAAGTGATTTTATATTTGCCTACTATGTAGAAAGATTTGGATTTCTCGGAGCTTTTGGACTTATATTTTTGTATGCTCTGCTGATAATACACTTAATAACTCTAAATTTCAAATTTAAAAAAGATTATTTTTTAAAATCAATGATTAGTTCGGTTAGTTTTATGATATTTATATATATGAGTATCAATATAGCTATGACCATAGGTCTTGCTCCGGTAGTAGGAGTACCTTTGCCGTTTTTTAGCTATGGAGGCAGTAGCTTTATAACATTTATGGTAATTTTTGGGATATTAGAAAATCTATTCTCTTTCCAATATGATACAATGTATGAGAAAATAAAATATAAACAATAAAGAATAGTTTAAGAAAGAATTGGATAAAATTTCAGTCTTTAAATGGAGGGTTCATAGCTCAGTTGGTTAGAGCTCTCGGCTCATAACCGAGCGGTCCTAGGTTCGAGTCCTAGTGAACCCACCACTCCTTTTGAAAACTATCCTTTTGAGCTTCGGGAGATTGTTATGAATATTAACGATATTGATTTTAACAAACTCTATATGGAGCAAAAACAATCCACCACATTTCAACCAAAATCAAAAAAAGAGTGGGATGAAAAAGCTATTCATATATCTGATAGAATTCACAAAAGTATTTACAATGAAGAACTTATAAATCTAATAGACACAAAAAATTGCAAAAGTATGCTTGATGTAGGTTGCGGTGTTGGCAACATATCTCTTTTAATGTCAAATAAATTAAAAAAGATATATGTGGTTGATTTTTCTACCATAATGCTTGAAAATCTGGAAAAAGAGATGCAAAAAAGAGATATAACAAATATCACACCTATAAATCTATCATGGGAAGACAATTGGGATAGTGTCCCAAATTGCGATATAGTTCTTGCATCAAGATCAATGGAAGTAACAAATATGAAAGATGCTCTTGAAAAAATAAACAACAAAGCCAACAAAAAAGTGTATCTCACTTATAAAGTAGGAGGTAGTTTTTTAAATGACAACATATTAAACTATATTGGCAAAAAGATTAATAAAAAACCAGACTATATATATACTGTCAATATACTATATCAAATGGGTATCAATCCTACAATCAACTATATAAAAAGTGAAGGCAAAAGCAACCAGTACAAAAATGAAAATGCTTTTATACAAAGTATTCTCTGGAGTGTGGGGGAGCTTAACGGTAAACAAATATCACTTTTAAAAGAGTATTACACAAAATTTATCAAAAATGCAAAAGAGCAAAAAGACTACCTGTGCTGGGCGGTTATAAGTTGGCATAAAGAGAGTTCTCCTTGCCTTTAAGCAGGCTAAACGAGGAGCAAAAAAATGCTGCTACCGCTGATCTGGGATACAATCTCATCATAGCCTCCGCAGGTACGGGAAAAACTTCAACAATAGTAGCAAGAATAGCCTATCTTTTAAAACAAGGTGTAAAACCTGAAGATATATTGCTTCTAACTTTTACAAACAAAGCCTCTAAAGAGATGATAGAGAGAATTGCAAACTATTTCGATGAAAAAACCGTCAAACAGATAGAGGCGGGAACATTCCATTCGGTTAGCTATAGACTTTTGAAAAAAAGTGGGAAAAAGATTGTTTTAAAGCAACCTAAAGAATTAAAAATATTACTAAAAAGCATATATGAAAAGAGGGTTTTTACACATATTGACAGTAAAATTCGACAATATCAATACTCATATCTATATGATATATTTTCACTCTATCAAAATAGCTCCGTAGAGAATTTTTCTTCCTGGTTGTGCAAAAAAAATCCCGACCAAGAACCTTTTTTAGACATCTATGAAGATATTTTTAATGAATTTAAAGAGTTAAAAAATAAATTTGGATATGTTGGCTATAACGATCTCCTGATTAACATTATAGAAGAGTCAAAGCAAAATAAAATAAATTTTAAAGAAATACTTGTGGATGAGTATCAAGATACAAACTCTTTACAAGGTAGAGTAATAGACTCTTTTGAATGCGATTCTCTTTTTTGTGTAGGTGACTATGACCAAAGTATATATGCTTTTAATGGGGCAGACATAAATATAATAGGTTCTTTCAAACAAAGATACAAAAATGCAAAAATATATACACTCAACAAAAACTATAGATCAACAAAGCAAATACTCTCACTTGCAAATAGGGTTATCAAGAAAAATCCAAGAATTTACAAAAAAGAGTTGATAGTAACAAAAGAGCATAAAGATATACCCCCTAAATTATTTGTATTTGAAGAGGTTTTTGAACAATATCAACAAATCGCCAAAAAGATAAAATATTCATCCAGTAAAAATGAGGATATCGCTATACTATTTCGCAACAATTCAAGTGCTGATGGCATGGAGGCAACACTTAGAGAACTTGGGATAAATTGCAAAAGAAAAGGTAGTATTAGTTTTTTTGAAACTAAAGAAATCAAATCCCTTTTAAACATTATCTCTCTTATGATTAACCCAAAAGATATAATGGCTTTTGTCAATATTTTTGAATATGCAAAAGGAATTGGCTCAGTAATCGGCAAAGAGATTTTTGAAGCACTATACAAACTTGGAAAAGGAAATACATTAAAAGGCTTAATCCAACCTGATTCGGAAGTAAAAAATCCTTTTGGTAAAAAAAATCAAAACTACCAACTGGGACTTTTTGACGACTTTGAAAATCTTGGCTCGGTAGCAAGATTTAGGGATATGAATTTTGATGAAAAATTCTTATCAAACCCAATATTAAAACATCCGAAAATATCCAAAGAAGGAGCTTTATTTATCTATTCATTGTATAATTTTGTAAAAAACAGCCACAACACCAAATCTCCATATAAAATCATAACAAAACTCATCAATTCAAATCTATATCATTTTATAGCTCAGACAATTTCTTATCAAAGAGCTACCAAAAAAAATCGTATATTAGATAAAGAGTTATCCGAAGAAATAAAACAAAAAATCATACAAAAAGCTTGGATACTGTCCAATATAGCGAAAAATTATCACGATATAGAAAAATTTTTAAATGCTTTAGTTTTGGGAAGTAGCGAAATGACAGAAGGAGAAGGAGTCAATCTTCTTAGCATACATGCAAGTAAAGGTTTAGAATTTAAAGAAGTTTATATTATAGATTTAATGGACGGAAGATTTCCAAACAGAAAACTTATGAGTCAGGGAGGTTCTCTTGAAGAGGAAAGAAGACTGTTTTATGTGGCGACGACAAGAGCAAAAGAATTACTTTATCTGTCTTTTGCAAAATATGATAGAATTAAAAAGATAGAATATAAACACTCTATCTTTCTTGAAGAAGCCGGGCTTATCCGTGCTTAACAGCAGCTGCCAAATCCCACATAGGCAAAAAAATACCAAGAGCCATTATAAGCACCATAATTGCTATAAATCCTATAAGTATCGGTTCTATATAACTTGAGATATTGTCAACTATTTCATCAAATCTCATTTTGAAATAATTGGCAACTTTATCCAACATCATATCCAAAGTACCACTTTTTTCCCCTGCTCCAATCATTTGCAAAAGCATTCCTTGGAAAAGCCCGGTATCTCTAAAAGCATCAGACAAAGACATACCTCTCCCGACTGAAGTAGCAACATTGAATAGTTTTTCTTTCAAAATGGTATTATCAATAGTTAAAACAGCAGTATCAAGAGCCTCAGAAATAGGAATACCAGCCGCTATAAGCTCAGTAAATATCATAGTAAATCTATACATTGTTGCATTATATATAATCTTGCCAAATAAATATAATTTTAAAATATTTTTATCAAACTCTCTTTTGAAATCCCTATTATTTACATATAAAAATTTTACTGCTGCTATGGAACTTACAATAAAAATCAAAATATACCACCCATATCCATTTATAATATTTTCCAAAAATAAAAGTATTCTTGTAGGAATAGGCAATTGGGTATGAAGTTTTGCAAATATCTCCTTAAATTTTGGTACAACATAGACCATTAGTATGGTAAATGCTATAGAAATTGCCACTAAAACAATTATGGGATATCTCAAAGCACTTTTAAATTTTTTCCTATTATCCCTAATTTCTTCTAAAATTTTTGCCAATTTCAATAAAGACTCAGACATATTACCGGTATTTTCTCCAAGTTCTATCATGGCGATAGTAACATCTCCCACATCGGATCTATAGTTATTTAAAGCTTCAGTAAAACTTTGACCGGAATTTAAGGCATCATCAACATTTTCAAAAATAACTTTTAACCTTCTATCTTCTGTTGATTTTACGACCTCTTTAATGCTATCATGGATAGAAATACCTGCATTAGTCATAACACCAAGTTGCCTAATAGATGAGATAAGATTATCTATTTTTATCTTGGGCTTCAAAAGAGTATTTTCAAACTGTTTTTGAAACTCTTTAAATTGATCTTCCACCGGAGCCGAAGTCTCAATAATTTTTATAATAATACCAGGCAATTTAATCTTTGCCGTAGCAAGGGCATCCATTCTATTTTGTGCTTTTATAATCTTTGTATTTTTTCTGCCTTTAAACAAATAAGTAACTTCAAAATAATTCATGATTTTACTACTCTGTAAATTTCTTCAATACTTGTAACACCGTTGGCTGCTCTTATTATACCATCCTGTAGCATATCTACAAAATTTTCTTTTCTTGCTTGTTCGGCTATCTCGGCTTTACTACCACCTCTTGCTATAATACTTTGAATTTCTTCGCTAACTACTAATATTTCAGAAATCATTTCTCTACCAAAATATCCACTATCTGCACACTTATCGCAACCTACAGCTTTATAAAATTGATAATTTTCCGGCAAAAAATCCTCAAATTCTTCAATAGTTTTTTGTGATAAAACTACTTTACTTTTACAATATGGGCAAAGTTTTCTTATCAATCTTTGAGCCTCAATAGCTATCAAAGAACCGCTCACAAGATATGGTTCAATACCCATATCCATTATTCTATTTATAGCACTTATAGCATCATTCGTATGCAAAGTTGAAAAAACCAAATGTCCTGTCAATGCTGCCTGTATGGCTATTCTTAGAGTCTCATGATCTCTAACTTCGCCTATCATGATAATATCCGGATCTTGTCTTAAGATTGATTTTAATGCACTAGCAAATGTCAATCCTGTTTTTTCATTTACCTGTGTTTGTTGTGTTAAATTAAGCTGATATTCCACCGGATCTTCAACAGTAATTATTTTTTTAGAAATACTTTTTATCGCATTTAAAGCAGCATATAATGTAGTAGTTTTACCTGAGCCGGTAGGACCTGTAACAAAAACAATACCATATGGCACTCTCATGGCATAATTAAATTTTTCATAAGTAACTTTACTCATGCCAAGAGAGTCCATTGTTATTATAACTTTTGATTTATCAAGAATCCTCATTACTATTGATTCGCCATTTGTTATAGGTAGTGTTGAAACCCTAAAATCAAACTCTTTATCCATAACTTTTAAAGAAAATCTACCATCTTGAGGTTTTCTTCTCTCGGCTATATCTAAGTTAGAAAGGAGTTTTATTCTTGAGGATAAAGGAGGGTATATGTCTTTATCAAAAACAAAAGATTCGTTAAGCATACCATCAACCCTGGTTCTTACAATACAGTTGTTTTCAGTAGGCTCTATATGTATATCGCTACCACGGTAAAGTACAGCAGTCTTGATAATAGACTCTATTAACTTCATTATGCCAGATGCTTCACCAGAATTTTCTATAACATTAGTAGCAAGTTCTTTTCTGATTTCATTAATTAAATCTTTTGTTCCCATACTTATTTCAAGCTTATTGAAATATTTCTCAATTTGAGCAGGATCAGCAATAACTGTTTTTATTAATTTTTTAGGATAATATCGTTGCATCGCCTCTTGAGCTTTTATATTAAAAGGTTCACCAAAAGCAATATAAATATTTATTTCATCTTCATACAAAGGTAAAGTAAAATATCTTTTTAATTGGTTTAACGGCACTTTCGAAGCAAGTTTATAGTTGACATCTATATTATCAAGATCCAAATATACAGCATTAATACTATTTGCAAATCTTTTTAATACAGTTTCCATAGCAATCGGAAAATATTCTGATATATTACTTAAATTTATAATATTTTTTTGAATTAATTCACTAATAAAAATAACTAAACTCTCTTCTTCAAAAAAGACTTCATTAAGCAATATATCACTAATATTTAATTTTTCATTATCTAATTTATCTTTTAATTCATTAACTTTTACCTCATTAACAATTCTATTTTTTTTAATAAAATTTAAAATATCTGATTCTACATTTGTCATATCACTACCAATATATTCTTTTTTTCAATAGAACATTTTTTTTAAATGTTTTTAAGACTATTTTATAGACACCTTTATCCTTGATAACATTCATTTTATAAGTTATATCTTTATCTTTATCATCTGTAAAGATATAAATATTTGCCAATTTTTGATAATCTTTTTTGCTATATTTGACAAAAATTTTAGATAATATATAATCTGTAGTTGGAAAATTGTACTTAGAAACATCAAAACCATCAATTAATGACTTATAAAGCAACTTTTTTTGATACAGTATCGTTAAAAAGTATATGCTATTGCTCCTTGCTCCAGAATTTCTCATAAGCAGCATTGCGGGAAAAGCCATTCTATTAATATTATCAACTTTTAAACAAGAATTTGCAAAGATAGTTAAAAAATCATTATCTGTTTTATTGTGCAAATATATTTTTGCAGCCAATATACAAGCAGTTTTGTAATTTTTATTTTGATAAGCTTTATAAATATCACTTTTTTGAATAGAAAAAGAGTATGTAACTATCATTAAACATAGAAAAATATATTTCATTTCATTGCTCCATTTTTTATATCAGACAAAAGATTTTCAACTTTTGCTGAATTACAACTTCTCAAATAAATCCTTAAAGCTTTTATAGCTTCTTGCTTTTGACCAAGTTTTACCTTATTTTTAGCAAACATTAACCAACTTTCTTCTTTGGTGCTATCTATATCATTAGCAATTATTGCCCATTTTAAAGAGAGTTTATAGTTGTGCTTCTTATAAAATTCCTTTGAAAGTAGTATGGCATATTTAGCTTTTCTTGTTGCTTTATATCTATCTTTCAAATACTTAATTCTATCTATTTTTTTACTGGAAATCAAAATTTTCTGCTTTTTTATACCTGTATATTCTGTTACAGAGTTTTTTATTATGCTTTTTTTTAATAAATTCATATTATTATTTCTTGTATCTTTTTTTGCAATCTCTTTAGTATCTGTTTTGGTAAAAATATTATTTATAAAATCTGTATTTAGTGCCAACACATCTTCATAATTACTCTTTTTTGATGCTTTTAAAGCATGAGACTTTCGTATCGATAGTTTTGTACTATTTTTCTCAATATTTGCAATAGATGATTTTGATGTATTGTTTTTTTTGTCTATTTTATGTATATCCATATTGGATTCTTTTATTATCTGTTTTTTTGGTAAAGTCTTTTTGTCAATAGTAGTATTAAAATCTTTTTTACTTTTATCCGGTTTATAAAAAAAAGAAATATAAGCAGAAATAGATATTATCACAACAGCAACAAATACACTTATAGAAAGATTTATATATTTTTTATTTTTGTATCGTCTTAATCTATTTTCAAGATCTCTTATCTCTTGAGTATTAAGCATTTATATACCCCAAACTAATAGCAGTCATATATAAAACATTCATATCTATTTGTCTATTGTTTATCTTGCTTGGCTCATTTATATCATAATATTCGGATATCTCAAAAAGTTTATATATTATCTTATTTGTTTCTCTTAAATTTCCTTTACTATAGTTATAAATAGTCTTATAGTGCTTATTTGTAAACTTGCCTATAAAATCAAACATATTGTAATGAAGAAGTTTCTTCTCTATATATATCTTAAATTCATCATAAGAAATATTTTTAAGTTCAACACTCTCCCAAATCCTTGTTTTAAAATAATCTTTTACAAATATATCTTCTTTTTGATCCGTTTTATGAACTGTAAAGATAAATTTATATTTTCTAGTATCAGCAAGCAGTCTTATTTTCTCAACAATATCAGGAGGATACAATTGTGCTTCATCTATAAAAACAGGAATAGATTTTTTAATATCTTGAGCCTTTTCGATAATCACTTGAAAAAAATAATCGAAAGTTTTTATATCAGGAGCCTTTTCGCCAAAGGATCTTTCGTATATATTTTTGACAAATTCAACTTCATCAAAAAATGGAGTTGGAAAAAATATTATCGGTTTTTTTTTTAACAAATCTCTATATATTTTTTTCAAAAGAAATGTTTTACCTGTTCCGGGTTTGCCATAAAATAGTGCTAATTTTATAGGCTTATCAAGAATTTCTAACAATTTCTCATATGTTACGATAGAACTGTCAAGATTGACATAGACATCATTATATTTATCACTAAAAACATCTTTTGCTTTTGTATAGCTACTTTCCAATGGTTGTGTTACCATATCCCAACTCTTTTAAAGATATATTTGAATGATTCTCATTTTTAACAATTCTTGGAGTTATGATAAATATTAACTCACTAACACTATTTGACATAGATTTACTTTTAAATAGATTTCCCAAAATAGGCAACTCTTTCAAACCGGATACTCCGGTATTGGAAATATTGTTACTTTTTCCTATCAATCCTCCCAAAATTATAGTATCCCCATTTTTAACTCTGACTACCGTTGATAATTTTTTTTCAGTAGTATCTGGGGCTATTTCTCTTGGTTGAGTTTGTTTAATATTGTCCTCCGCATATTTAAAATTGCTTATCGACGGATTTATTCTTAGCATAATTTCATCATTTTCTGAAATCTGAGGCATAATATTGAGCAATATCCCTACAAAAATAGACTCATTTGTATATGATTGTACATTTATCGTTCCACCGGTATTTGCCGGAGTAGTTTCCGGAACTCTATAGTTTATATTATCTCCTATTGTTATGAGTGCTTGTTGGTTGTTCAGTGTTAAGATTTTAGGGTTTGAAACAATTCTTGAATGCCCTTGAGTTTTAAGAAAGTTCATAAGCCCATTCATTGTAAATGAAATTGTATTTGTAAAACTAAAAGCATTATTCCAAGCTAAATTAAAAAGTCTATCTCCATTTGCTGTAAAAGTTCCTGTATTTGCTCCATTGGTTGTACCATTCAAAGCAGGAACACTGCTACCTGTAGGTTTATTTACAGCCAAAGCAAATTGAGTCCAATCTACTCCACTTGTATGTGCCTTACCAAGCTCAACAGAAACGATAGAGACATCAATTAAAACCTCTTTATTTAATCTTTTTTTAATATCTTGCAAATATTTATCTACTCTATCTATCTGTGCTTTAGTACCCGTTACTGTAATCAAACCCGCATTTTGATTTACTATGGGAGTTTTAACAATATAATCCTCTGATCCACTATTTGCTATTGATAAAATATCTTTTGATATATCTTTCCAAAAATTAAAAGACTCGCTCGTTGTTATTTGATTTTCATCAGTTGCTCCGGTGGTATCATTTGTATTTGTTGATTGTACAGAAGCATTTAAAATAGCTGTTCCGATTCTATCGGAAGTTATATAGTCAATTTTAAAAGTTTTTGTTTCTATACCTGAAATTTTTAAAATATTGTTATTAAAATCATACTTTAGATTGTTATCGTTTAAGAGTATTCCAAATATTTCATCCAAAGACATATTGTTAATATTAATTCCGTTTAACTTTTTATTTATCTGTTTCTTTGCAATTTTATCTTTTACCAAAATGCTGAATCCACAATCCACACTAAGTTGATTTAATAATTCATTCGTAGTTGCACCATCAAGAACTTTGATATTAAAAGCTCTATAGTTACAACTATTTTTTGCATTTACACTATTTAAACCTGCCAATAGACTCAAAATTAAAAATAAAATTGTATTAAAAGTTTTTCGTGATTTTAATTTTATCATTTTTTTTCCTTAAAAATAGTTCTATTTTTTTTCTATTTTTTTTCAGTATAACACTAATATCTTTAATCTTAATTAACTTATAATCATAAACTTTTGATCTTAATTTGTACCATTTTTTATTGATCTTAGCTCTATTGTTTATTATGCCATAAAGTTGTAGGACAACAGGTCTAAACTTTGTAACATTTTTATCTTTAATTATCTTTAATATATGTTGGTTGACAAACGGATTATAAATCATGCTCAATTCTACATCCGATGGTCCTACTCTTTTTGTTTCTATTTGTTTAAATATAGTATTATATTTTTCTATATTTATTTGAGGTTTTTGAGATAAACCATTTATCGTTGCAGACATCAACAAAGATACTATACCAGCCAACAATAGAATCTTTTTCAATATTTTATCCCCCACACTGCTATTTTAAAATTGGTATGAATATTTTTATCCGTATCCATTTTTAAGTCATGTACATCCACTACAAGATTACTCTCTTCAATAGAGTTCACAAACTTAATCAAATTATTAAAATCACCGTTAGCATCAACTTCTATATCTAAAATTTGCTCCACTTTTTTATAGTTTAATTCATTGAATTGGTTTTTTATATAATTTATATTTACATTATATTTTTTAGCATTTTCTGCTATATCATCTATAAAATTAGCCCAATTTACATCATTGTACAATAAATATGATAACTTTTGCAATTTATTATCGATATAACCATTTGCATATACCGTATCAACCATTTTATTTTTTAAAAATTTTATTTTATCATTTGCTTGTTTGATATAATATTGCTTATCTCCATTGACAGTCTTAGAATTGATATAATTTATCTCTTTTGCTATTTTTAATTTTACATTTGCAACTTTACTTTTTGTTTGTTTCAGCATTTGCCCACTAATTGGAAATACATACAAATACACTATCGTTACAATTATAACAAAAATTCCAATATATATCATTGATAATTCGCTACTTTTTTTATCTTTCAATACTAAATCAATTTTTTCAAATAATCTATCAGATGTTATCATTTAATACTACCTTAATATCGCTTAAATACATTTTCTTCTTATTGTCATTTTTAATCTCTTTTGTACTTATTTCAAATTTTTTCATTTTTGTTAATGCTTTTATAAGTTCAGTAATGTTTTTATCTTTTCTACTAAAAACCGAAAAGACCATTATTGTTCGATTATTATCAGTTACTATATCCATTTTGTATAGTTTTGAATGATATTTATTGATTTTTTTGAAAATATCAACTAATATCATAATTTTCATAGGATAGTGAACTTTTTTATTGTAAATTTGTTTTAATAATTTTTCTTTAAAATTAAGTTTATTGGATTCTTTGGTAAGTTTTGCTTGAACAGTTTTTTCCTTTTTATTCAAAATCATCAGTTGCTTTCTGATCAATGATGCTTCAGTAAACAATTTATGTTCTTTTTCTTTTAAATTAGTAAATTGCAATTTCAAAAAGTAAGAATATCCAAACTCATATATTGGATATGCCAATGAAATTATTAAAGATATTAAAAATATTAACAACATTTTACCACTTGGTCTCTGTTTGAAAGGAGGTGGTCTTTTAAATATGGAAAAATTCAAGTCATCATCAGGCTCTTCTATATAATTCAAAGCGGTCAATATCATCAAATTATGCAATTGTTCACTTTGAGTCTCTTTTGCATTTTTAGCAATCACAAAATTCAACTCATGAGGCTCAATATCCATATATGTTCTTATATATCTATCTATATTTTTAAAAATACCTACATCGGAATTAATATATATTCTGTGAATATTTTCTATCAGATATGCTCTTTTTGCATAAAAAATTATATCATTAATATAAACAAATATCTCTTTATATAATTTCACTATAAGTCTTTGATTTGATCGAGAAATATTTATAGAAGTTCCGGAAAGTATAAAATTGATAAAATCATCATACGGTATATTTTCTCCAACTATTTCACAATATTTCTCGTGCATTTTCTCCAAAGAAAAACTAAGTGATTTTGAATACAAATATTCCCCATCAGAATATATAGCTAAAAAAGCATCTTTTTTCTTAAAATACAAAAAGCAATCAATACTATCTTTGTTAAGGAAGTTTTTATCATATAATGATTTAAACAATAAAGGTTCAGGAGCGATATAGTCAATATATTTGACTTTTTTTACAACTTTTGTAAATTCTTCTTTTATTTTTAAGGTTTCTATCGCAAAAACATTAAATTTTCTTTTGCTATTATTGTCAAATCCAAAAAACTCTTTATAAAAGATAGTATATTGAACAGCCGGGTCAAGATTTAACTCATCATATACTTGTATATCTATAGCACTATCAAGATCCTCTTCAGGAATATTTCTGCTTATTTCTATAGGGTCAGTAATTAAATTTTTTAAATTAATGATGGAAATATAAAAATTCTCTTTTTTAAAACTGGAGAGTTTATTTAGCTTTATCTCATTATTTTGAAACTTATATGATTTTAGAGTATCCGGATCAATTGTAACTATGGAAGTATATCTTTTGTTTGTAATCTCTTTATTTGCCATGTTTCCACCCATTTTTTACATTATTGCAATTTTATTTATTTCTCGCTTAATTCAATCTTTAATATATGACAAAAGTTAAAATACATTACCACAAATTTAATTTTTCACTCTATAACCAATATCGGACAAAGATTTTTTATCTTTACTCCACCCAGGTCTAACCGATACTTCCAATTTTAAAAAAACTTTTTTTTGAGAAAGTTTTTCTATATTTTTTCTCGCTTCCATGCCGATTCTTTTGATAGCTGATCCGCCCTTTCCTATGATAATACCTTTTTGAGATTTTTTCTCTGTAATTATCGTCGCATATACTTTTTCAATATCGGGCAACTCTTCTACTTTTTCTACTACTACATCACTTAAATATGGAATTTCATCACTCAAATTATTAAAAATCGCCTCTCTCACATACTCTTTATATATCTCTTTTAAATTTTCGGTAGTCAAAAGTTCTGGATCATAAAGATATGGATGATTTGGTAAATATTTTGCTATCTCATCAAGCAATTTTATCTGCTTAGTGCCTTTTTTTATAGACATTGGAATAATTTCAAGATATTTGTCTTGATATTTTTGATACTCATTAAGTTTTATCAAAAGTTTATCTTTGCTAATAAGATCCATTTTAGTTAGTAAAACTATATGTGGTTTATTCTTTGTATTAATTCTTAAAAACTCTTCATAATCCTCTATACTATCTTTTACAGAAGTTAGAAACAAGACAAGATCACAATCACCAATCGCTTTAATAGCCTCTTCGAGCATAAATTGATTTAAAAGTCTCTCCTTTTGATGAATCCCGGGGGTATCCACAAAAATAATCTGTGCATTTTTATGCATCACTATAAAATTCATTCTTTTTCTTGTTGCATTAGCCTTGTGAGAAACAAGTGCTAACTTTTCGCCTATAAGCCAATTTAAAAGTGAACTTTTGCCACTATTGGGTCTACCCACAACCGCAACAAATCCGGCTTTTTCTTGAGTTTCTATACTATCCCCTTAATAATTTATTATGATATTTAAAGCAAAAAATATTCCATACCGATTTTTAAAGTATATATCTCGAGACCTCTTCGTCCTCTACAACCTCATCAAGCTTCTCATGCACCAACTCTTTTGTGACGATAATTTTCTCACCTTTATGCTCATCAGCTTCAAAACTTATCTCTTCAAGTACCTTTTCTATAACGGTATGAAGTCTCCTTGCTCCTATATCTTCTGTTTTTTCATTAGTTAAGTGAGAAATCTTAGCCATAGATCTTATCGCATCATCATCAAATACAAGCTCCACTCCTTCAGTTTTAAGAAGAGACTCATACTGTCTAAGCAGAGAGTTTTTAGGTCTTGTTAGTATCTGATAGAGTATCTCTTCATCAAGAGAGTTAAGCTCCACCCTCAAAGGAAATCTACCCTGAAGTTCCGGTATAAGATCACTAGGCTTTGTTAAGTGAAAAGCTCCGGCAGCAATAAAAAGTATATGATCACTCTTAACCGTGCCATATTTGGTATTGATACTACTTCCCTCTACGATAGGCAATAAGTCTCTTTGAACTCCCTCTTTGCTTGGATCTTGTCTTGAACTACTTTTTTGACTGACAGCTATCTTATCTATCTCATCAAGAAAAACAATTCCTCCGTTTTCCACTCTTTTTAAAGCTTCACTTTTTACAATATCCATATCTAAAAGATTTTCACTTGCCTCATTTTTGAGCATCTCTTTAGCCTCTTTAACAGTTACCTCTTTTTTTATCTTCTCTCGTCCGCTTCCAAGTATTTTCACAAATGATTCTTGGACTTTGATAATCTCAGGAGGTAAAGAGCTATCCGAACTTTCTCCTAAACCCTTATTGATTTCAATTTCTATTTTAAGGTCATCAAGATCCCCGTTTCTAAATTTAGCTAACATTCTCTCATAACTTTTTTCATAGTCAGCTCTCTTTTCAGCCGTAGCACCCTTTGGTAAAGGAGGCAGTATCTTTTCAAGTATCTTTTTTTCAATATATGAGAAAATAGCATCTTTATTTTTCTCTTTATGCTCACTCTTTACAAGATTTATAGATGCGGCTACAAGATCTCTTATCATAGATTCTACATCTCTTCCGACAAAACCGACTTCAGTATATTTGCTCGCTTCCACCTTGATAAACGGAAGACTTAACATCTTTGCCAATCTTCTTGCTATCTCAGTTTTACCTACTCCAGTAGAACCTATCATTAAGATATTCTTAGGCATTATCTCATCTTGCATCTCTTTTGGCAGTTTCATTCTTCTATATCTGTTTCTAAGTGCTATCGCAATAGCTTTTTTCGCATCTTTTTGACCTATAATATACTCATCAAGATGTTCAACTATCTCCTTAGGTGTTAAATTCATTTATCATTTTCCTTCTCTTCTAAAGTATAAAGATTTATATTGTTATTGGTATAGATACAAAGCTCCGAAGCTATATTTAAAGACTCTCTCACTATATCTTCATCGCTTAAGTTTGAGTGCTTTTTCAAAGCTCTTGCGGCAGATATGGCAAAGTTGCCTCCGCTACCTATGGCGGCTATGGTTTTGTCTTCAGGCTCCACTACATCTCCGGTGCCACTCAAGATAAAGATATGTTTAGTATTTAAAACTATCATCATGGCTTCAAGACGACGAAGATACTTATCTTTTCTCCACTGTTTTGAAAACTCTATGGCAGATTTTAAAAGATCGCCTTTTTTTTGCTCTAAAATTCCCTCGAACATATCAAAAAGGTTAAAAGCATCAGCCGTGCTACCCGCAAATCCAGCCAAAATCTTTCCATTTAAAAGCTTTCTTATCTTGACAGCATTGCCTTTTAAGACGGTATTGCCGAATGTTACTTGACCGTCTCCGCCTATCACCGCCTTTTTCTCACCCTTTAGGGCAAGTATGGTAGTCGCTTCAAACATTACTCACCCTCTACCACAAGATTGAATTTGGCATGGATTCCATGTCCAAGCTTTAAAGACACTTCATACTCTCCGGTAGCTTTTATCGCCTTATCTATCTCGACATGTTTTTTGTCAATATCAAAACCTGTTTGATTTTTAAGCTCTTTTGCTATCTCCTCTTTGGTCACAGCTCCAAAAAGTGAGCCGTTAGCTCCAAGTTTTCTTTTTATAACAACGGTCTTATCTTTTAAATTACTCTCTATCTCTTTTAGTCTTGCTATCTCGGCCTCTTGCTCGGCTTTAAGTCTAGCCTGCTCCTCTTCCCACTCTTTAACAACCTCTTTAGTAGCAACTTTAGCAAAACCTTTGGCAACAAGAAAGTTTCTTCCATATCCATCTTTAACCTCTTTAATCTCACCCGCTTTTCCAAGACTTTTTACATCTTTGATTAATAATACTTTCATTTTCTACCTTTTATATTTTTGAGATATTATACCATAAAATATCAAACAAATTTATCAACCGATATAATTTAACATATCTGATATATTGTGGCTAAGCTCATATTTATCGTTTGCTATCTTATCTATACTACAGTATGAAAAACTACCGTTTTGATAGGTTACAACACTATTTAAATGAGTTTTATTACAAAGAGAATTAACCGCTTTTACTACATACTCAAATGCCATGAGTCTATCATAAACGGTAGGATTTCCCCCTCTTTGTATATAACCAAGTACACTTTTTCTTGTCTCAAATCCCAATCTTTCACTTATCCACTCCACCATAAAATCGCTTTTTTTAGTACCTTCGGCAACAAAACAGAGTATATATTTTCTACCCTCCTCTATCTCCTTTTTTAGTATCTTTTCAGCCAATTCCAAATCAGTTTCAACCTCCGGTATCAGACACAATTCCGCTCCGCAAGAGATAGCCGATGCCGCACAAAGATATCCGCACTCTCTCCCCATGATTTCTATCACAAAACCTCTTTTGAATGTCGAGGCGGTATCTCGTATCTTATCGGTTGCATCTCTTATAACATTTAAAGCGGTATCTACCCCTAGACAATAATCATTGTGAGCAATATCATTATCTATAGTAGTGGGAATACCCATAAAATCTATATCAAACTCTTTATTAAACACATCCATCGCCCTAAAACTACCGTCACCTCCCAAAACAACCAGAGAGTTTATATCATATCTTTTTAGATTTTTATATGCTTTTTGCCTATAGCTCTTTTCATAAAACCTCTTGGATCTTGACGAGCCTATGATAGCTCCACCTTTATGCAATATACCGCTGACATCTTTATGTTCTGCCAATTTTATACTATTGTCTATCAAGCCTTCCAATCCGTTGTAGATAAAATATGGTTTTTTACCTTTTAGATAAACATAATCCACAAATCTCTTTATAGCCGGATTCATTCCCGGTGCATCTCCTCCTGAACACATTATTGCTATTGACATCATTATCTCCTTATTATCTTTTCAGAAAAATATTTTATCTAAACATATAATAATCTTTTATAAAACTTTTTTTTAAATTTAAAAAAAGTTTAAAAATATATATGATAAACTGCTTTTGTTAAATATTTTAGACATATTTCGTTTAAAATAAAATTCATAAAAGGAGATTAGAATATGGAGCAAACAAAGTTAGGTAATCCCGCGGCAGTTGGTCTTGGAGGATTTGCAATGACAACATTTTTATTGCAGTGTCACAATTTAGGATGGATAGGTGTGGGTCCTGTGCTGTGGTTGGGATTTTTTTATGGTGGTTTGGCACAATTAATTGCTGGTTTTTTTGAATTTAGAGTAGGAAATAATTTTGGATTTAGTGCTTTTGTTTCTTATGGTGCATTTTGGATAGCATTGGCATTTTTTATTGTTTTCGGCACAAGTCCCGAAATTGTCAAAGCATATCCTGCATTAAAATTAACTACACCGGAAGTAGCATATTTTTTATTGGCTTGGACTATATATACCGGCATTATGTTCATCGGTTCTATGAAATATAACGGAACTTTAGCATTTGTATTTTTGACACTATTTTTGGGATTTTTAGGTTTGACATTGAAAGACTTTACAGGAAATGCATTTTTCGGCACATTGGCTGCTTGGGATTTGATGATATGTGCATTTTCAGCTTGGTACCTAATGGCTCATGTAGTTTTTGCCGATACGGGTGTCAATTTACCGGTAGGAAAAGCTTGGAGATAAAGATAACAAAATTTATAAAAGAGGAGATTAAATGAGCAGAATATTTTATCCAAATAGAGAGTTTAGCAAACAGGCTAACATAAAAAATATGTGCGAATATCGTGAAATTTGTGCAGAGGTTGATGATGATTATGAAGCATATTGGGATAAACTTGCCAAAGAAAAGATAAAGTGGTTTAAACCTTATGATAAGGTTCTTGATGAGAGTGATGCTCCGTTTTACAAGTGGTTTACAAACGGAAAATTAAATATAACTCATCAATGTATCGGAAGACATCTTGATACGAGAAAAAATAAAGCCGCTATCATCTGGGAAGGAGAAGACGGTTCAAGAAGAATCATAACATATCTTTTACTATATTATAGAGTAAATAGATTTGCCAATCTTCTTAAAAATCAATTTGGAGTAAAAAAGGGAGATAGAGTAGTTATCTATATGCCTATGATTCCCGAAGCTGCATTTGCCATGTTGGCTTGTGCTAAGATAGGGGCTATACATTCGGTAGTTTTCGGTGGATTTAGTGCGGAAGCTTTAAGAGATAGGATTATAGATGCCGGAGCAAAAGTTGTCATAACAGCTGACGGAGCATACAGAAGAGGAAACCCTTATCTTTTAAAACCGATAGTTGACAAAGCTTTGGAAGAGGGTTGTGAATGTGTTGAAAATGTTTTAATGGTTCAAAGAAATTATGAAGAAGTTGATATGGTCGAAGGTAGAGACCATATATATAACGATCTTATAAAAAATGAGTCCGAATTTTGCGAAGCTGAAGAGATGGATAGCGAAGATCCTCTATTTTTACTATACACTTCCGGAAGTACCGGTAAACCAAAAGGTGTACAACACTCAGGAGCGGGGTATATCCTATGGGCACAATATACTATGGAGAATGTCTTTGATGTAAAAGAAAATGATACATTTTGGTGTACTGCCGATGTAGGTTGGATAACAGGACATACATATATAGTTTACGGACCTCTTGCCATAGGTGCTACAACGGTAATGTACGAGGGTGTGCCTTTATATCCTGATGCCGGAAGATGGTGGAAAATGATAGAAGAGCTTAGAGTAAATCAATTCTACACGGCTCCAACTGCCATAAGACTATTACATAAAGTCGGAGCTGATGAGCCTGCAAAATACGATCTAAGTAGCTTAAAGGTACTTGGAACCGTCGGTGAACCTATCAATCCGGATGCTTGGATGTGGTATTATGAGACTATAGGCAGAGGAAAATGTCCGATAGTAGATACTTGGTGGCAAACTGAAACCGGTGGACATATCATAAGCCCACTTCCCGGAGCTACACCTATAAAACCGGGGTCTGCTACATTTCCACTTCCCGGAATCAAAGCAGAAATCATTGATGAAGAAGGAAATCCAACTCCTAAAGGAGAAAAAGGACTTCTTTGTATCACAAAGCCATGGCCGAGTATGATAAGAACTATATGGGGAGATCCCGAAAGATTTAAAAAATCATATTTCGGAGATTGCAAAAAAGATGGAAAACCGGTTTACTTTTCAGGTGATGCTGCCATATATGACGAAGATGGCTATATTTTTATAACCGGTAGAACCGATGATGTTATCAATGTTTCCGGACATAGACTGGGAACCGCTGAGATAGAAGGTGTCATAGGACACGAAGAACATGTGGCGGAAGTTGCTGTTATCGGCAAACCTGATGATATAAAAGGAGAGAGTATATTTGCTTATATTGTACTGAAAAAAGAGATAGAAAAAGATACACTTCTAAAAAATATCAATGCCCTCATCATAAAAGAGATAGGACCTATCGCAAAAGCCGATGATATACTTATAGTTCCAGGTTTACCAAAAACCAGAAGTGGAAAAATCATGCGAAGAATATTAAGAACGATAGCAAAAGGCGAAGAGATAACTCAAGATATTTCTACCATAGAGGACTCTTCCATAGTCGGTAAAATAGAAAATAAATTTAAAAATAGATAGGAGATAAAAATGAAAAATCACAAAGTTGTAGATATAAAGATAACATACGATCCTGATATTATCGAAAAAGAGGAAAATCTTGATAAAAAGATAAAAGATTTTTTGGAAGATTTGAAAGCTGAAAAAGGAGTAACTATAAGAGCAAAAAGACACAAAGTAGAACTTGACTATATGCCTGACGAGTATGGGCTTATATAAAATATAGGAGGGAAAACCTCCTATATTTTCAACAAACTCTCACCTCTTTAATCGCCTCTAGCAATATCTCAAATGCTTCTTCGCTATAATGCTCAGTTTGTTTAATTAGAGGGATAATTTCATCCAAGTTATGAGATGCAAAATACTTATCGAGTGCTTTTTTAATCAATTGATGCACATTTTTATGGTCTTCATCTATTTTATGAATTATTTGAGGATTTTTTGACAACAGCTTTGCAGCCTCATCTTTAAACCATTTGCCGAACCTGCAACTGTTTTCATCTATGATATCTATTTTTTGATTCTCTATTATAGATTGATACCCCTTAAGTTTAAGTTTTATATGGTCAATTTTACCATTACTTATATGCATCTCTCTTGTTATATTTGTAGTCAAATCTTGAATTTTTTTGGAATTTTCTCTCGCTCTGTCGGCCGTTTCTTTAAAATTGTCCAAAACCTCCACCCCTTTTGCCGACTCTTCTCTAAAAGTTTCCGTAGCTCCAAGTATCGTTGAAGTGCTTTGTTTGAGTGTGCTTATATTGATCTCAACTTCTTGAGTAGCCTTTTGAGTTCTCTCTGCCAATTTTCTAACCTCATCTGCAACTACAGCAAAACCTCTTCCATGCTCTCCGGCTCTTGCAGCTTCAATAGCGGCATTTAATGCCAAAAGATTGGTTTGATCACTAATATCTTTTATGAGATTGATGATATCAGCTATAGAGTTTACATGGTCATTTAGAGCATTTGAATCATCTTGCAACCCGACAGTGATCTCTTCAATCTTCTGCATAGACTCAACCACTTTATCGGTATTTTGTTCTATCTCGTTCATCTCTTTATCATTATCGCTGTTTAATTCGTCTGCGGTTTTAAGCATAGATAAATTTTCCTCTATTGTATCTTGCAAAAACTCAACTCCGCTATTATAACTATCCAATACAATATCAAGAATCTTTACTTTGGCATCATCATTGCCACCTTCTTCCTGTGTATTACCGTGCAGTAAACTATTTTTTTCATCCTGACACTTTTGAAGTTCACTCTTAAGCTTTTGATTCTTCTCTTTTAAGGCTTCGATTTCGCTTTCAAGCTCTCTTATCCTTCCTCCGGAAAACATACCTTCCTCCTTCTATTGTTTATGTTTGACTTATTGTACCTTATTAAAATTTACATCAATATTAATTTGATATAATTATAACTATGAAAATAAAAACAACCCCATCAGTCGTCATAAGAGTTTTATTGTGGATATTTATACTTGTCGGAGGAGTATATTTCGGCATCAAATATGATCTTGTATATTTTAGAAAGATTTTTTTCAATATACCTTTTCATATCATCACTTTTGTAGTGGGATTTTTGATGATGAAACTCTCCTTTAATGCCGCAAAAGTGGGAGGCAGAGAGTTAAAAAAAAGAGGTAGAGAGGGGGAGATACCAAGACTCGAGACAAACAAGCTTGTAACATCGGGTATATTTGAGTGCTTTAGACACCCTATGCTTTTTGGACTCTCTTTTATACCTCTAAGTTTAGCACTTATAGTCGGCTCACCCACCTTTATACTCTTCATATCTCCTCTTGAGATGATTTTTATACTCATTATGGTGCTTATATTCGAAGAGAGGGAAGCTTACGGCAAATTCGGGGAAGATTATATAAGATACAAAAACAAAACTCCAATCTTCAGCAAAGATATAGAGTGCTACAAGAGACTATTTTTCGGGGATTGATATAGACTTTAAAAACCCTAAAAAACCCCTTATGATCTGTTTTGGAGTCGGAGGACAACCCTCTATATGATAATCTATGGGGATATTTAGCTTATCGGCTCCAAAAACTGCAAAACTCTCTTTAAAAGCTCCCTCCAAAACGGGACAATCTCCAAGAGTTATAACAAAAGAGGGCTTTGGCATCTGCTTATAAGCATCCAATACATGATGATACATATTGACTCCCACAACTCCGCTAAGAAGCATGACATCGGCATGTCTGGGACTTGCTACAAAACGGATACCAAGCCTCTCAAGATCGTAGTAGGGATTTGAAAGAGCATTACATTCGGCTTCACATGCATTGCAACTTCCGGCACTCACCATCCTGATAGACAAACTTCCGGCAAACCTCTTTTTTATCTCATTTTTTAATCTGCCTCTTAAATCTTTCAATTCATCATCCACTTGGATATCTCTCGTCATCAAGGGGCTTTTTATCCTCTTTTGCCAAAACTTTATCATAGATCACATCCTGCATAGCTAAGATCGCAACTTTTATTGATGAGAGGAAAATCCGCTATAATATCTCTCTCCATCATCAGATATAAACTTTGCCAATTTATAAAACTTGGATCTCTGACATAAAACCTCTCGACAAGATTATCTTTAAATCTAACATACATAAAAAGTTCGCCTATGGAGCTTTCAACAAAACTCATATACTCTCCATCCTTAAAATCAACCATCTTTTCAACCTCATCAAAACCACCTATAAAATTTCTTATCATAGTTATGGAGTTGTATATCTCTTTGATCCTAAGTTTAAATCTTGCCGAAACATCTCCGCTTTTTTCACTTTGTAAAGCAAATCCGAAGCTCTTATAAAACTCACTATTTCTCGTATCTATCTCAACTCCGCTTGCCCTTGCCACTACTCCTACCGTGCCGTATTTTAAAGCTCTTTTTTTACTTAAGATGCCGGTAGTATCAAATCTATCCCACAAGGATGGGATATCCACTATCCAATCCTCAAACCACTCAATTTTATCTTGCAACTCATCTACAAACTTTAAAACCGCCTCTTTATCATAACCTTTGACTTCAAAATCCACTCCCTCGAAACCAAATCTATGAGAGCAAATCTTTTTTAGCATCTCTCTTACATCTTCAGCCATCATAGAGGCATAAGCCAAAGCGGCACCAAAACCGGCATCGTTCGGGATAAAACCGATATCCGTCAAGTGATGAGCAACTCTCTCAAACTCCAAAAGCATACAGTGGTATTTTTTTAACTCTACAGGATACTCCTGCTGTGTCGCTTGAGTAAATATATCAAACCATGCTATCTGATAAGCTATACTCTCATTACCGCTTATCCTCTCAATACTTTTTTTGCACTCAAACCAATCTTTTCCCTCAAGAGACTTTTCTATGCCTCTGTATGTGTAAAAGTGCCTCACCTCAAGATGTAGCATCCTCTCTCCGCTTTGGGAAAAGTGAAAATGTCCAGGCTCAATGATACCTGCATGAATAGGACCAACCGAAACTTGAAAAACCCCATCACCCTTCACGGTTTCATACTTATACGGTTTAAAATCACCGAACTCCACTCTTTTGCCGTCAAAATCTTTTCTTAAAGGATTGATAGCAGGAAATCTTTCGTGTCGCAAAAGAGGTCTGTTGTCAAAACTGCCCTTTATCTCTATACCGAAATCATCCCTCATCTTTCTTTCAAACCAAACGGCGGTTGAATACTTTGATGATAGAGAGTCTAAAATGGGATTGTTTTTATCTAAAATCTCTCTATCTATTTTTTTATCAAAAATCGTCAAAACTTCAAAGTTGTCACTATTTTCTATGCCAAACCTCGCTATAAGTCTATCTCTCATGATAAACTCCTTAAAAACTCAAAACTCCAAGGAGTCAGCAAAAGAGCCAAAGAGATAGCAAAAATAATAAGAGCCAATACTTCATTACCATAAACCTCTTTTTTCTCCTCTTTTCCTTCATATTTCATAGATTGGTAAATTTCGACAAATTTGTAAAATATAACAGAGAGCAACAGCAACAAAAAGGTGATAGCACCTATCATCAAAAGAAGATGTTTATTCTCTTTTGCCATATCTATCATAGCTCCAAAACCGTATAGTTCGGAAAAAAACATAGGACTTGGCGGTATGGAGATAATAGAGAGCAAAAACAAAGCACTTAAGTAGTAAAAAATTTTACCTTTTATGCCTCTATACCCCTTTAATGCACCGGCTATTTTGTATTGACCATTTGACTCCAATACTCCCGTCGATAAAAACAGAGCCGGTTTTAAAAAAGCATGAGCCCCGAAGTGTAAAAGTGCGGCAAAAACTCCGCCACTTGCCCAAAAAAGAGCTATGATAGCCATATGTTCTACACCGGAAAGAGAAAAAAGTCTCATAAAATCTTTTGCCCTATATATTAAAAAAGAGACTATAAATATCGTTAAAATCGTATATATAAAGACAAAAATAAAAACATGTAGAGGATTTACTGCATCTGCAATTTTGCTAAACCTAAAAAAACCGATAATCACGGCACTCTCTAAAATACCGCTAAAAAGTGCGGCAACCGGATAGAAAGAGGCTCTTTCTATATTTGCCAACCATAAATTCATAGGAAAAAATCCCATCTTTATAAACATTCCCAAAACTGCGATCGCAAAACCTATCTCAAACAAAAACGGAGCCTTTATCTCTTTTGCATGAAGTAAAAGTGCTGAAAAATTCATAGCATCTTCCCCAAGTATCGGCTTGGCACTTGCATATATCAAAATGATACCAAAAAGGATAAGAGATATAGCAATAGCTCCCACTATCATATAGTTCCAAGCCTCTTTTCTGGCAAAAGAGGTGTGATTTGTCTTTATCATATAAACTGTACTCAAAGTTGCACTCTCAAGACCTATCCAATATAAACCCATATTGTTCGCCACTATGGATATACTCAAACCTATCCAAAATATCGCAAAAAATCTATAAAATCTCGCATTCGCTTTGTCGCTTATCTTGATATGTAAAGCCATAGTGCTTATAGAGAGTGTTACACATATGGCTACTATCGAGGAGACCAGCATGATATAGGCACTTAAATTATCGGCAACAAGATACTCACCCCATATATGATACGGCTTTGGCAAAAAAAATAGTTTTATAGATGGAAAAAGTATCAAAAAGGATGTTATGGGCAAAATGTATCTAATCTTTTCAATATTTCTAAAAGATAGAGCCAACATAATAACAGCGGGCAATAGCAAAAGATATATCACTCCGTAGCCTCCTCATGGGCAAATAGTAGATTGATCACCACTATCGCCATCAATAGATCAAAAAATATACCAAGCTCGATAAGCATAGGCATACCGCTTGTCGCGGTAGTCCCAAGAAGAAAAAGCGAATTTTCAATGCTCAAAAATCCTATAATCTTAGGAGCGATATTTTTATGCTCCATCATCAACAAAAGAGATAAAAAAAGTGAAGATATACTAACAGCCACATAATTTGCATTGGATGAGATCATATTTGTGATAGGCTCGGATAGATAAAATGTAAAAACCAAAAGTGCCGGTACAAGCATAATAGAGTAGTGTATAGGGATATTCGGTGTGATATCTCTTAAGAGATTAAATCTAATGCTTATTCTTTTGAGGATATAGGGTATCGCTATCGCTTTTAACAGCAATGTAAATACCCCACTAATTACCATAGCTTTATCTCCTATCTCATTTCCTATATGAAGAGCTAAAAAAGCCAAAGCAAGAGAGTTTAGCGAATACCAAAGTATCAATCTATACAGTCTCATTGTAAATAAAGAGATAATAAGAGTAGCCAAAAACAGACCTATCAATAAATTTGTCATCTAAGCTCCCAAAACATAAAAAGTTATCAGCGAAAGAAAAGAGAAAACTATCGCAATACCCAATAAATTAGGCACCTTAAAAAGCCTCAATTTTGCAGTATTTACTTCAAATATCCCAACCAAAGCAGCTATCAAAAATATCTTAAATACAAATACCAAGACACCCAAAAAGGCGGGAAGCTCTAATCCAAAAGGCATAAATAAAGATGCAAACAAAGAGGCAAAAATCATAAATTTTATGCTACTTGCCAACTCTATAAGAAGTAGATAAAAACCGCTTATATCAAGTACCATAGCTTCATGCACCATTGTAAGTTCCAGATGGGTTTCGGGATTGTCAATAGGTATCCTGCCGTTTTCAGCCATAAGCAGTATAAAAAAACTAATACCCGCAAAGATAAAACTTGCCGTATGTTTAATGGGAAAATGGCTTGAGAGATTTACTCCTGCTTGGTTGAGTCCCAAAGTATTTGCCATCATGGAGACACTAAAAAGAGTAAGTATCATTGCAGGCTCCACAAGTGCCGATATAAAAGCTTCTCTACTGCTTCCGAGTCCTCCGAAACTACTCGCACTATCAAGCCCCAAGAGCATCAGAAAAAATGTGGATAAAGATATAAGTCCGGTTATCGTAAAAGCATCCACAAACCCCACAAAATACTCTCCCTTTACAATGGGCGGAAGAAAAAACAGAACAAGTAGCAGTGGCGATAAAGTCAAAAAAGGTGCGATTTTTATTATAGAGCTTGACTCTTTAGATATAACTATCTCTTTTGTTAAAAGCTTTAAAATATCTCTATATCCTTGCAATAAACTTATAGGTCTTTTATAAAGCAAAAACATCTTTAGCATCTTTATAAAACTAAGCAAAAGAGGAGATAATAGTATCATTGAAAATATACTTATAAAATAAAATATCATCTCCTATCTCCCAAAAGAAGAATTTTTACGGTTATTGCCATTACAATAGACTCTAAAGCCAAGGTAGCCCAACTGAACTCATGCACAAAAATCCTATAACTAAACAGAACAAAAAGAAGCATATTAAATATCATAGCCGCATATCTACTCTGCTCAAAATGAGCCAATCTGTAAACATAATAACTTATCATATTTGTCAATTTAACGACACTTCTATACAAACTTTTTTCAAAAAGAGGCTCAACATGCACGATAAAACTTGCATCGCTAAATCTCGCCTTATGTCCTTTCAATATCTTTTTATCAAAATGCTCCTTGGGATCATATAGCCAAGTAAAAAATCTTCTAATAGGTCCGGCAAATCCGGTAGCGGAGTATTGTGTTTTTGAAGAAGTGTTATATCCGCATGCCCAAGTATGAAATATTCTTATTTTCGGATTCGTTACTTTATAAGCTACATACAAGAGAGTGGTTATAACTATCAAAGCTATCAAAAGTATCAAAGGAGAAACCACTCCGCCATTATAGCTTATGGAGTGGATATTCCAGATAGTCGGAAAAATCTCCTTGTATATGCTTATATGAAGTGATTGTTCTATCGCCCCATCAAAAATCTTTATAAAAAACGGAGTAAAAAGCATCAAAGAGACAACAACAAAACTCATCAAAATCATACCGCTTTTTTGCAATATATTTACCTTTGTAGCATGTTTTGCATTGCTACTTCTATGAAGCCCCAAAAAAGTTATACCAAAAACCTTTACAAAACAGGCTATCGCAAGTCCTCCCGTAAGAGCCAGAGCAAAGACTGAAAAAGGAATGGAGAGTTTCAAGGACATATCGCTTATAGCCGATGAGCCAAGAAGTGATTGAAATATCATCCATTCGCTCAAAAAGCCGTTTGTAGGAGGCAGAGCCGATATGCTGATAGAAGCCAACAAAAAAGTAAAAGCCGTTATAGGCATAGCTTTGATAAGTCCGCCATACTTTTCCATATTTTTTGTATTCGTCTGATAAAGCACACTCCCCGCACCCATAAAAAGAAGAGATTTGAAACTCATATGGTTAAATGTATGAAAAAGTGAAGCTATAAAGGCAAAAGCACTGAGTTTAGGAAGATGAAGAGTCCAAAATATCATACCCATCCCGAAACCTATAAGAATAATACCTATATTTTCTATGGAGTGATTGGCAAGAAGAGCTTTGATATCGTGCTCGCTCAAAGCATACAAAACCCCTATCAAAGCTGATAAAGCACCCATGATAAGTATCAAGACACCCCATTCAAGCTGCCAACCTCCCAAAATGTCAAACATAAATCTAAAAAGAGCATATATCGCAACCTTCAACATCACTCCGCTCATAAGAGCCGAAACGGGACTCGGGGCGGAAGGGTGGGCATACGGCAACCAAACATGCATAGGCACTGCACCCGCTTTACTCAATAATCCGAAAACTACAAAGAAAAATAAAACGGTAGGATATCGAAATTGAGAGGCTATCTCTTTCATCTGAGCAAAATTTAACTCTAAATTGCCATTGCTAACTATCAAGAAAAAAAGCAGTAAAAAAACAAAGCCCAAATGTGTCATAAAAAAGTAAAATCTCGCAGCTTTTATGGTGGATTTGCCCTCTATGTTAGTTAATATCAGTTGCCAAGAGGTTAAGCTCATCAACTCCCAAAATAGAAGAAACAATAGAGCATTTCCGGCTACAACAACACCCGCCATAGAGATGATAAAAGCAAAATAGTGCAAAATGTAGTATCTTTTTTTCTTGATATGAGAGAGATATCCAAAAGAGTAGAAAAGATTTGGAATCACTCCAAGCATTATCAAAAATAAAAACAGCATAGACAATTTATCAAAAATAAACAATGTTTTTCCTAAAAAATAGGGCTTTTGAGAGAGTCCTGATATAAACTTTGCAAGTGCTGGATTATATCCAAAAAAAACTTTATTTTTGTTAAAACAAAATCTAAGAGGTCAATTATTCCAACCAAATCCCACGAAATTTAAAATCAACCTTAAAAAAACTATTGCACAACAGTCTCACAAATAACAAAAAGAAAGAATATGATTAAAATATTTATGATTTAATTTTAATGGATGAAAATATGCCGAATATGAATGGAATCGAAGCTACACAAGAGATTAAAAAGACAGAAAAAGATAAAATTTAAAACATACAATAATTATAATGCTTATAGGAAATACCCCGAAAAATGATAAAGATAGATTTATTTTATCCGAAATGGATTATTGTTTATCAAAACCTTTAGACATAATAAAACTAAAAGAAATTTTAGATAAACTGGAAAAGCAAGTGGTCTCTCAATAAACTTTTATAATTCTTCAAGTTATAGCTTTTCTTTGTAAAAACGAGGAGAGTTGAAATCCAAACATTTTTTGGAACATAAATTGCTTAATATTTAAAGATTTTGACTGAAGGATTTATTTTGAAAAAAGTTTTGTTACTATTTTTTATTTCTCTTTCGATGCTTTTGGCTGAAAAGATAGAAAATGTTGCTAGTGTAGTAGGAGTAAGAAATAACCAGCTCATTGGGTATGGTTTAGTAGTGGGTTTGAATGGTACCGGAGATGGAACTACTTCAGCTTTCACAGTTAGATCGCTATCCAACTTACTACAAACTGTAAATGTCAAGATAGATCCCAAAGATATCAAATCAAAAAACATAGCAGCAGTCATAGTAACAGCAAAGTTACCTCCATTTGCAAGACAGGGAGATAGGCTGGATGTAACAATATCTTCAATAGGTGATGCAAAGTCTATAGAAGGAGGAACTCTTCTTATAACTCCACTTAAAGGTGTTGATGGAAAAATTTATGCTTTGGCTCAAGGATCTTTAAGCATAGGAGGAAAAAATGGAAAAGGGAGAGGAGAATTAAATCATCCTACTGCAGGGGTCATAATAAATGGAGGACTTGTTGAAAGAAGTGTGGCATATGACATATATGACAAAAAGTATTTAAAGCTTTCACTAAAGCAATCAAGTTTTAAAACTGCATTGGAAATAGAAAAAAGATTAAATAAGATTTTTGATGAAAAGATTGCCGTTGCGATAGATCCTAAGACTATAAAACTTAGAAAACCTGATGATTTGAGTGTTATCTCATTTATGGCAAAAATATTGGATACTGAGATATTTTATCAACCTAAAGAAAAGATTGTTATAGATGAGAGAACAGGCACTATTGTAGCTGGTGTCAATATCAAAATTGATCCTGTTGTTATAACTCATAAAGATATGACTATAAAAATCGAGCCGGTTAAGAGTATTTCAAAAGATAAGAATAGTGTTTTTATCGATACAAATATGGCTGTCAATATGAAAAACGATATCTTAAATATGCAAAAAAATAGCATTACCGTATCAAATCTGGCAAGAGCTTTGCAAAAGCTGGGAGCTAAACCGAAAGATGTTATCTCCATTATAGAGAGTATCAAAAAAGCGGGAGCTATAAGAGCAGATGTGGAGATAATATGATAAATACTACTACAGCATTAGATAATTATAAAGCCAACAACATGCCAAGTATTACAAAAACTGATAATGATGCAAAACTAAAAGAACAAACAGATAAATTTGAAGCGGTTTTTATAAAAGAGATATTGGATGTATCAACAAAAAGTGAAAATTCCCTTTTTCCAAAATCTGCAGGTGAAGATATTTATAAATCAATGTACAATGAAGCTATGAGCGACAAACTTAGCGGTAAATTCGGCTTTAGTGAATTATTGTATAATTTTTTAAAAAGAAACTCTCATGATTTTCATTGAAATTACAAATAAAAAGGAGTTTTTTAAGTGTAAGGGTTAATAAATTTTTTTTTATGACGATGTATATGTAGTTAAACTACAAAAGGATTTAAGATGATTTCAAGAATTAGTTCTGGAAATGCTGGGATAAACAAGTTACAAATTTCTGGTAATAAAAAAAATAGTGAAATTCAAAAGAGCAAGAGTAAAGAGAATAACAAGTTGGAGTCCATCAAAAAAAGCATACAAGATGGAAGCTATAAAATAGACTTAGGGAAAAGTGCTGAAAAAATAGCTAAAACTCTACTGTAAAATTATCTCTCTTTAGCTCTTTAAAATATAGGAGCAAAAATGATTTCTCATTATCTAAATAGTGCTATAAACAATATTGAAGATCTTATTAGACTGACAAAAGATGATATTGAAGATATAAAAAATGCAAGAAATGATGAAATTTTTAAAAGGACAAAGATAAAAGATGAAATTATAGTTCTTTTTGAAAATCAAAAACAACTTTTGGATAGTGAACTTTTAAAAACTATGGAGAAAAATAAAGATAAAGATTTATCTGAAGTGCTAAGCAAGGATGAAAAAGAATCTCTTGAAAAATTAAAGATAAAATTACAGGAATTGCACTCATTGAACAAAGAGTATGCAAAGTTTGTTGTAATTGTAAATGAATTTTATTCCTCTTTGTTTGATAAAATTTTTCCTACGGATATGGAAAATTATAAAAAAATAAATCCAAAGAGTTTTTCTTTGTTAAAGGTTAGTGCATAATGAGTTTATTTAGCACTTTAGATACAGGTTATACCGGTTTAAATATTTCTCAATTACAAACAGGAACAACAAGTCAAAATATAGCAAATGTTAACACGGAGGGATATAGCAGACAAAGAGTAATAACTCAAGCACAAACCCCTTTACATAGTATTCCGGGAGATGTGGGTAGAGGTGTTGGTATTCGATCTATAACAAGGATACACAATGAATATGTTTTTGAAAGACTTAAAAACAGTTCAAGCACTCTTGAGTATAACCAATTTTCCAAATCAACATTGGAAGAGATAGCGAAATACTTTCCTGATACCGATGGAGTTGGCTTACAAAATGATATGAAAAATTATTTTGATAGTTGGAACTCATTTGCATCAAGTCCTACGAGTTCAGCTGAAAAAACTGCTCTTGTACAATCAACAGAAACTTTTACAAATAATATAAAAGATACGAGAAAGAGGATTAGAGATACTCAAAATTCACTTAATGAGCAATTAAAAGTAAATATAAATGAAGTAAATAGTATAGGTAAAAAAATTGCTGATCTAAATGCTCAAATAGGAAATATAGAATCTATAAAAAACAACCATGCTAACGATTTAAGAGATCAAAGGGATAAGTTAGAACTCTCTTTATCAAAATTGCTTAATATCTCCGTATTTAAAGGAAATATGCAAAGCGATATGAGTATTGATCCTCAATTAACAGATGGTGGCAATAAATATTATCTAAATATTGCAGGAGAAGCATTTGTGGACGGCTCCTCTTTTCATCCGTTAGTAATTGATAATAACAATAATCAAAGTACATACTACACTATATACCATGAGAGTCAAGATGGCTCAAGGATTAATATTAGTGAAAAAATTAATGGTGGCAAAATCGGAGCTATGTTGGATTTGAGAGGTAGAGATATAGATCCTAAAACATCCTATCCTACAGATGGTATATTGCAAGAATATATTGATGGGTTGGATACTTTTTCAAAAGCTCTTATCCAGAGTGCCAATTCTGTTTATGCCGAAAGTGCAGTGAGTAAAATGGAATCTTCGATTCTTGATATAAGCAAGGATATATCACTTTTAAACAGTGGAAAAAATTTTAAACCAGGTAGTTTTGATGTTGTTATGTATGATGGTGATGGCAATGAAATAGGTAGAAAAAGTATAAATATCAATGAAGATACCACTATGGATAATGGAAACAACAACAGTATAATCGCACAATTTAATAAATCAACCGATGACAATCAAGATAATAATTCCACAAATGATATTGATGATTATTTTACTGCTATATACTCTACAAATGGCAATATTTTATCGTTTCAACCAAAAAATGGTATTGATAATGGATATAAAATATCCATTGAAGACAATGGTACAAATTTTGCCGGAGTTACAGGCATAAACTCTTATTTTATAGGAGATAGTGCAAAAAATATCTCTTTAAAATCTGATTTTCTCAAAGATCCAACTAAGATAAATGCTTACAAAGCTCCAATTAATGGAGATAATACTACTGCCAACGACATGCTTCAAGTGCAATATCAAGATATAGATTTTATCAATGCAGACAATTCTGCCACAACAGATACTTTGGATGGTTTTTATAGAGACTTAACGGCAACTATAGCAACTGATGCTGAAAATAGCGGAAGAAATACGGAAACTTCTCAAGCCATATATAATACGGTGCATCAAGAACAACAGTCAATTAGTGGTGTAAATATGGACGAGGAATTAGCAAATTTATTAAAATATCAAACGGCATATAGTGCAAATGCAAAAATTATAACGACAATAGATAGAATGCTAGATGCACTCTTGTCTATAAAACAGTAAAATTATTATTAAAGGCGAAAAGTGTCTGACAAGACTCCATATTTTAGTATATTTTTTTTACTATTTATAATATTGTTTGTCTATTTTGGAAACTATTTTTATCACACATCTGCATATATTATACATAAAGATTCTATACTTCTTACTCCAAGCTTAATCCATCCTTTTGGTACAGATAGACTCGGTAGAGATTTGCTTGCAAGAGTTATAGAAGGTGGGAAAATTTCTATAACCATAGGTATCGGAAGTTCATTGATAACAAGCTTATTGGGTTTAACGATAGGTGTAAGTGCAGGCTTTTTTCAAAAAACAGTAGATAAATTTTTTATTGTTCTTATAGATTTGTTTTTAACATTCCCAACATTTTTTTTGCTTCTATCGCTTGTGAGCTATATAAATGCTTCAATATGGGTTTTGATATTTGTTATTTCAATAACAGGTTGGATGGGCATGGCAAGGATGATAAGAAGTGAGAGTTTCGAAATAGCTACAAAACCGTATATAAAAATACTAAAACTTGCAAAAGTAAGTAATTTAAAAATTATATTCAAATACTTCGCACCTCTACTTGCTCCTATATTTTTTATAAGTTTTACCTTTGGAGTGGGTGGAGCTATCTTGGCTGAAAGTGGACTTAGTTTTCTTGGCATTGGCATAACTCCTCCTCAAATGAGTTGGGGTAGCATACTAAATGAAGGGAAAGCTGTTATAGATATAGCTTGGTGGGTGAGTTTTTTTCCAGGTTTTTTTATCTTTATGGTTATCTTTACACTAATAAATATTTCTGATTTTCTTCAGCATAAGAGCAATAAAAAAGAGAATATTTTTGCATAAAAATAACATAAAAGATTTACTTGATAGAGAAGTTTTAAAAAGAAATACCACTTTCGAGCTAAGCAAAACAAAACCGGATCCTCTTATGGTAGCAAGAAAATATAAAAATGAATATATTTCATTGATATGTGCTTTATTTGCTTATGGAAATGCTACTCAAATAGTAAAATTTTTATCCTCTTTGGATTATTCTTTGTTAAAAGAAGATGATTGCAAGATAAGAGAAAGCTTAAACAAAAAGTATTATAGATTTCAAAATAGCGAAGATGTTATACAATTTTTTATAACAATGAGTAAAATATACAGAAAATACTCTTTAGAAAAAATATTTGCCATGGGTTATCATAAAAAAGATAATGTTATTGACGGTATTAGAGAATTGATAAATCTTCTATATGATGCAAATGATTATAGATCTAAAGGGTATGAGTTTTTAATAGGTAAAACTCCTGGTAAAAATATTAAATCTACATATAAAAGATGGAATATGTACTTAAGATGGATGGTAAGAGAAGACAATCTGGACATGGGGATTTGGGGTGAAGTGAATAAAAAGGATTTACTTATACCTCTTGATACTCATACTTTTAATATTTCAAGAAAATTAGGTTTAATAAAAAGAAAAACTTATGATTTTAAAGCGGTGCTTGAATTAACTGAAAGATTAAGAAAATTTGACAAAAATGATCCCATAAAGTATGATTTTGCTATATATAGATTGGGTCAAGAGAAGATTGTTTGATTTGTGAACTGAATTTAAAGAACTATTAAATGATATTTTGATAAAATTCGACTAAATTTTATAAAATAGGAAAATAAACATGAATGAAGTTTTTACTTTTTTGGGAATCTTTGGGCATAGTCATACCTATCTTTTTGTTTCACATATTCTTTTGACTACTGCAATTGTACTAGTTTTAGCCAAAACGGCTACTTCTTCTTTGCAAATAGTTCCAAAAGGTATGCAAAATGTTATGGAAGCATATTTGCAGGGTGTTGTATCTATGGGTACAGATGTTATAGGAAAGAAAAAAGCTAAAAAGTATCTTCCTCTTGTGGCAACTTTGGGTCTTTTTATATTTGTTGCCAATATGATGGAGATAGTACCTGGTTTTGAGCCACCTTCTGGCAATATAAACATGACATTGGCTCTTGCTGTTATTGTATTTGTGTACTATAATTATGAAGGTATTAAGAAAAATGGTGTTATTCACTATTTTGCTCACTTTATGGGACCTGTTCCTGTGCTTGCTCCTTTGATGTTTCCTATAGAGATAGTTTCACATCTTTCAAGAATTATATCTCTATCATTTCGACTATTTGGCAATATTAAAGGTGACGATTTATTTGTGGCAGTACTATTGATGCTTGCTCCGTGGGTTGCTCCTCTTCCCGGATTTGCTCTTATGAGTTTTTCTGCAATTTTGCAAACTTTTATCTTTATGATATTGACTTATGTTTATCTTGCAGGTGCTATTCTTATAGAGGATGAACATTAAACTATACAGATGCAAAAAACTTCATTTAGTATTTTAATAAACTTTTTACGAGGTGCCTCTTGGGCACTCGTAATTATAATAGCAATATATTTCTTCCTTCATACTCTATCTTTTGGCTTTTTTATTGCTCTTTCGGCAGCACTATTTGGCTCTTTTGTAGGACTATTTTTTGTAGCTTTTTTTGAACTTGTAGATTTGCAGTATAAAAAAATAGCTATACATGAGAAACAATTAAAACTTTTAGAAGAAATTAACAGTAAAATTAATTAGCTTTAAAAGAAAAAAATGGTAAAATAAAATCTTATTTTACCACCATCAAGTGGTCTATTAAAGGTCTGTAATGTTTGAAATCGTAATAGGTTTAGAAATTCATATACAATTAAATACAAAAACTAAAATTTTTTGTTCTTGTCCTACATCATTTGGAGAGAAAGCCAATACAAATGTTTGTCCTGTTTGCTTAGGACTTCCTGGTGCTTTGCCTGTACTCAACAAAGAGGCAGTCAAAAAAGCTATCAGTTTCGGACATGCTATAAATGCAACAGTACATAAAAAATCCATATTCAATAGAAAAAACTACTTTTATCCGGATCTTCCCAAAGGTTACCAAATAAGTCAATTTGAGATACCTATTGTAGAAGACGGAGAACTTTATATAGATTTTAAAGATGGTAGCAGAAAAAGGATAGGTATAACAAGGGCACATCTTGAGGAGGATGCCGGAAAAAATATACATGAAGATGAATATAGCAAAGTTGATTTAAACAGAGCTGGAACTCCTCTTCTTGAGATAGTAAGTGAACCAGATATAAGGAGTATCGAAGAAGCTATACTATACCTCAAAAAACTTCATTCTATAGTTAGATATCTTGATATAAGTGATGCAAATATGCAAGAGGGATCTTTTAGATGTGATGTTAATGTTTCTATTAGACCAAAAGGAGATAAAAAGTTATACACAAGAGTAGAGATAAAAAATATGAACTCTTTTAAATTTATACAAAAAGCTCTTGAATATGAAATTGAAAGACAGATTGAAGCATGGGAAGATGGTGTATACGATCAAGAGGTATATCAAGAAACTAGGCTATTTGATATAGTAAGTGGTACTACTAAAAGCATGAGAGGCAAAGAAGATAGTGCAGAGTATAGATACTTTCCTGAACCGGATCTTCTACCTGTTATCCTAAGTGAAGATATGATAGAAGATGGCAAAAAAATCCCAGAATTGCCCGATCAAAAGAAGGAGAGATTTGTAAAAGAGTTTAAATTGAAAGAATATGATGCTGCCGTTATAACATCATCCCTCTCTATGGCTAATTTTTTTGAAGAGATGGTTAACGAAGGTGCAACAGCGAAAAATAGTGCAACTTGGCTGAGTGTCGAACTTCAAGGACGATTAAAAAATGGTTTCACCATAGAAACTTCACCGGTAAATGCAAAAAAACTTGCTTCTTTGGTTAAAAGGATTGAAGATGGCACTATAAGTGGCAAGGCAGCCAAAGATGTTTTGGACTATTTGATGGATAATGAATCAAATGTAGATGAAGTTATAGATAAGCTTGGACTAAAACAAGTTAGCGATGATGGTGCTTTGCTTGAAATAATAGATAAAATTTTATCTGCAAATGTTGATAAAGCAGAAGAGTATAAAAACGGAAAAGAAAAGCTTCTTGGTTTTTTTGTAGGTCAATGCATGAAAGCAAGTAAAGGTAAAGCAAATCCCGCAAAAATCAATCAGCTTTTAAAAGATAGACTTAGTAGTTAATTTATGAATAAAATAGCAAAATCTCTTGTTAATTTTTCTTTTTTTCTTGAAGAGTCTAAAAGATATAATAAAATAAAAAAGTTTTTTAGAAATCTTCTCGAAAACCACAACTATAAATACAATAAATATTTTAACTATTGGATGATTTTTTTAATTATTTCAAGTGTTATAATTATAATCGATGAAGTCAAACATCCCATAGAGCATTGGCTATTATTTTATGATATGTATATCGTAACATTCTTTTTTGTTATAGAATATATACTGAGGATGTGGGTTTATGATGATATTCATAAAATTATAATAGAAGAATTTCAAGATTCTGTTTTTCTTGAGAGAAAATTTAGACTATATATTGCTTTAAAAAGAATAGTTATAAAAAAAGTGGAGTATATTACTTCGCTACCTGCAATAATTGATATTCTTGCCATATTACCAAGTTTTAGAGAACTTAGGATTTTAAGAATATTTGTACTTTTTAGAGCATTTAAATTATTGAGATATTCAAACTATATAAGCCACTTTGTAAGAGTTATAATTTCTAAAAAATCTGAACTTTTTATGCTTTTATTGCTTTTTACATTTGTCGTATTTTTATCCGGAATTAGCATATATGTTTTTGAAGAGCATATAAATCCACACATCAATACCCTATATGATGCTTTTTACTGGTCTCTTGTCACTATCACTTCCGTTGGATATGGTGATATAGTACCTGTGAGTAGTGAAGGCAGAAGTGTAGCTACAATTATTATCTTAGTGGGTATCGGACTTGTTTCTCTTGCTACTTCTATCATAGTATCAGCTTTTAGCGAAAAGAGTGAAGAATTAAAAAATGAAAAAGTAAAAACAATGGTAAATAATTTTTCCCATTATTATCTTGTATGCGGATATAGTCATTTAGCTGAGCTACTTGCAGCAAAATTAAAAAATTCAAAAGATAATTTTGTCATTATCGATAACGACAAAAAAAAGATAGAACAAGCCATAGAAGATGGATATTTAGCTTACAAAGCAGATGCAAGTAGCAAAAATGCACTTTTAGAATTGGATATTAATAAAAAAGTTCTTGCGGTTATTACATTGGCTCAAGACGATATGCAAAATATCTTTATATCTTTAAGTGTAAGAAGTATTTCTAAAAATGTTATGCTAATTTCAAGAATGAGGCATAAAAATTCATATAAAAAGCTAAAATTGGCGGGGGTTGACAAAGTTATATCCTCTACGAATATGGCATCTATGCTTGTCGGTACTCTAATTGATAAACCTATAGCTACCGAAGCTATAAATAGCATACTTTCAGGAAAAAGAAATGCAAGATGCGATCAAGTAGAGGTACTCCATAATTCATTTATTGAAGGTAAAACTATCAAAGAGATAGACATAGGCTCATACAAACTTATCCTTCTTGGGGTTTCAAGAGTTACAGAGTTTAAAATAAGAGAATTTATGTTTAATCCAAATGATGATTTTATTTTAAAAGAAGGAGATATATTGGTTGTGTTGGGATACACCATTAGCATAACCAATTTCAAATCTATAATAAAAAAGAGTAGTATTAAACATGCAAGAAGAAAAAGATAAAGTATTACTTTTTGGATACAGAAAGTATGGAGATAAAATAGCTAAAGAGTTGATAAAAGATGACTATTATGTAGTTATTGTAGAAAATGATGATATTTATACTCAAAAAGCTATTAAAAATGGATATAAAGCATATACGGTAGATATTGATCATGATGAAGATATTGTACAAATTTTAGTCTCTCATGATTTTGATCATATATTTTGTGCTATGGATAGCGATGAAGTTAATATATACCTTGCGATTACTATAAAATCTCTACAAGATAATGTAGATATAATTTCAATTTGCGAATCCAAAGATAGTGAAAAAAAGTTGGAACTTGCCGGTGTTAGAGGTATATTAAATACTATGGATGCTACTGCTCAAGGCATATATCATATTTTAAAAAGTCCCGTTATGATAGAAGCGGTAGAAAATATATTATATTTTAATTCAGATATAGATTTTGTTGAACTTAAAGTTCCAAAAGATTCTTTTCTTGATGGAAAATTTGTTAATGAAATAGATTTTAAAAAAGAGTACAATTTGATTTTAATGGGTTTGGTAGATAAAGAAGTTGCCGATAATTTTATATTTATTACAAAAGGAGTAAATCACAAAATTGATGATGGAGATATTCTTTTGCTTTTTGGCTTTAAAGAGGATATTAAAATCTTAAAAGATAAATTACTTCAAGGTATTTTAGAATAAGGATATCATATGAAAATAGGTATTATAGGAGCTGGTAAATGGGGACAAGCACTACACTTTAGCTTCTTGGAAAACCATGAATCATATATAAGTTCAAGAACAAAAAAGGATATAAAAAATTTTATCTCTTTAGATGAAATTTTAAATATAAAGTATCTCGTATTTGCACTTTCAGCTCAATATGCAAAAGAATGGATGAAAAAAAACTTTAAATACAGAGAGCAAAAGTTGCTTGTGGCATCAAAAGGTATAGAGGCAAGTAGTGGAAGATTTTTAAATGAGATATTTGCCGAATTTTTACCTGAAGAAAATTTGTCTTTTATATCCGGTCCATCATTTGCATCTGAAGTGATAAAAAAACTTCCTACAGCCCTTGTCATAAGCTCTACAAATAAAAATTTATCTGAGAAATTTTCTTCATTCTTTCCAAATTTTATCAAGACATATATTGACGATGATGTCGTGGGTGCTGAAATTGCCGGAGCTTACAAAAATGTCTTGGCTATAGCAAGTGGGATTTGCGATGGTTTGAAGTTGGGTAATAATGCCAGAGCATCTCTTATATCAAGAGGACTTGTGGAAATGAGTAGATTTGGAGAAGTTTTTGGAGCAAAAAAAGATACCTTTTTAGGACTTAGTGGAGCTGGAGATCTATTTTTGACAGCAAGTAGCGAACTTTCAAGGAATTATAGAGTAGGCAAATTTTTATCCCAAGGAGATAGTTTGGATAATATTTTAGATAAACTTGGTGAAGTAGCGGAAGGAGTTGATACCTCTATGGCTATATATAAAATATCTTCAGAAAAAGGCATATATACCCCTATAGCAAACGAAGTTTATAAAATACTCAATGGAAAATCAGCTTCGGATAGTTTACGGGATTTAATAGAAAAATAAAATATTTTATTGTACTATTTTTTAATATTATTTAAACAAGATAGAGCCAAGTCTAAGCATATTTGAGCCGCACTTGATAGCAAGTTCAAAATCTCCGCTCATTCCCATAGAGCAGATTTTTGCCCCGTTTTTTTGCAAATCTTCAAATATTTTATATGTCGTTTCAAAACTTTTTTGTATCTCTTGTTTATTGTCGCTATGAGCTCCTATACTCATAACACCCTTTAAGTTTAAATTTTTACACTCTTGCTCTATTTGCAGATATGTATCTTTTGCAATTTCAGGCAAAACTCCGGCTTTACTCTCCTCTTTGGCACTATTTATTTGCAAAAGTATATCGAGCTTTTTATTTTTAATTTTCGCTCTTTTGTCTATCTCTTTAGCAAGCTCCAAACTATCACAAGAATGTATCAATACGGGTGAAATATCAAGCAGATGATTTATCTTATTTTTTTGAAGTCTACCTATAAAATGCCATTCAAGCGGTAAATCTTCCAACTTTTTTGATTTCTCTTTTAAGTCTTGAACTTTATTTTCCCCAAAAGCTCTTTGTCCTATACTATAAAGTCTTTTTATTTCATTGTCGGTTACATATTTGCTAACTGCTACTATTTTGACGACAGTATGTTCATTTGTTTTAACTCTTGCCTTTTCAACTCTTTGCCAAACAGAGTCGAAATTTTTTTCAAACCTATCCATTTTTTATCCTTCTATCAATCTGCTTATATCGTTATATGTCGAAAACAGCATAAGACTTAAAAGTATAGCCCAACCCGCATATGTGAGCCTATACATCACCTTTTCACTCGGAGCTCTTTTGAAGAAAATCTCATATAGATTGAAAACTATATGTCCTCCATCAAGTGCAGGAATAGGCAAAAGATTTAACACTCCGAGATTTACCGATATGAGAGCGGTAAGTCCGAGTAGTGCCACTATGCCCACAGATACCGCTTGTGAAGTAACTTTTAATATCGATATAACTCCCCCCATCTCTTTTGCCGGAACTACTCCTTCTACCATTTTTTTTAATCCTATAAGAATAAATTTTGAAGCATTTACAGTCTCATTGTAAGCAAAAGAAAATGAGTTTAGAAAGGAGTATTTGATATGAACTACATCTCCTTTTGGAAGTATGCCTATGATTTTTCTCTTCTCTTTTTCTTTAAAAATATTTTCAACTCTCTCTATACGAGGTATAACTTTAACTTTTGAGAGTTTACCCCCTCTTTGTATAAGTAAATTTAAAGTACCCTCAGAGTGTACTATAACATCTTTTATATCATCCCATGCTACTATTTTAACTCCGTTTATCTTTATGATTTTATCGTTTTTTTGAAGTTTCGCTTTAAAAGCAGGAGAATTTTTCGCCACTTCTCCTACGACGGGAGCGAGTTTGTCAACCCCGATATTTGCAATAACCATGTATAAAACAAAAGCAAGTAAAAAGTTGGCTCCGGGTCCGGCTAAAAGTATGCCTATCCTTTGCCAAGGGGATTTTGCATTGTAGCTATCTTCATCTTGACTTGATACAGCAGGATTCAAGTCATCTTGCCCTTTCATCTGGACATAGCCCCCAAGCGGTATGGCACTTATGCAGTATTCCGTTCCTTTATATATCTTTTTAAATAACTTCTTTCCGAAACCTATACTAAAAACTTCCACTTTTACACCAAAAAGTTTTGCTACGATAAAGTGTCCAAGCTCATGGAAAAAGATAAGTAAAGATAGTATGATTATAGAGATAAAGATACCCATATCAACTCTCTTTTATATATGTATAAACATATTCAAAGCCGGAATATAGAGTTAAAAAGACTGCAAGCCATAAAAGTACAGTAGCATACGGCCAATCCATCATCAAAAATCCTATGGCTATCATTTGAGTTACCGTTTTGATTTTTCCCGCAAAAGATGCTTTTACACTTTTATTTTCGCCTGCCATTAAAACTCTAAGTCCGGTTATAAAAAATTCTCTAACAAGTATAAGAAGTATAGCCCACGGAGAAGCTCTATCTATATACATAAGACCCAAGAATGCCGCAAGAGTGAGCATCTTATCCGCAAGCGGATCAAGAATGGCTCCAAGTTTTGTTATCTGATTCCAACTTCTTGCTATATAACCGTCAAAAAAGTCCGTAACACTTGCAAGTACAAAAAGTAGTGTCGCAAAATAATCAAGCCAACTGACATCAACATTTTTAAAAATAGATAAATTTCTATCTACAAGAAAAAAGAACATCAACGGAGCCATTAAGATACGAGTAAAAGCCAATATATTTGGTAAATTCATCACTTAAAGGTAGTCCCTCCGTCTATGATAAGAGTTTGCCCGGTAATCCAATCCGCTTTTTCACTACACAGAAAAAGACAAGCTCCCGCTAAATCTTCCGGTTTTCCCATGCGGTTTAGAGGAGATAGCTCTTTTACCTTTTCTTTAATCTCTTCATAGTTTACAAAAGCTCTTAATGCATCGGTTTCGATAGGTCCTCCGCTAACTGCATTGACTCTTATACCCATCTCTCCAAGTTCGGCAGCAGCATACCTTACCATAGCTTCTACTGCGGCCTTGTTGGTTCCATGTCCTGCATAGTTATCTATATAGACAAGATTGCCCGTACTGCTTATGGAGATGATACTACCTTTGCCTATCTTTTGCATCCTTTTTGCCGCCTCTTGAGCACCTATAACAAAAGCCACTACCGTTGCCGTCCATATATTATTTAAGCCTCTTGGTTTAAGTCTCATAAATTTGCCGTATCCGCCTACGACTGCACGACCCGATATGATGGCATTTGAGATAAAAAAGTGGATCTGCTCAAAATCTTCATCTATTTGTTTAAAAACATCTTTATAAGTTTCTGGTTCAAGAATGTTTAATTTATAATATCTTGCTTTAACCCCATAATTTTTTTCCAAATCTTCGGCTATTTTTTTTGCCTCTTCTTCATTTGAATGGTATGTAAAAGCCACATTAGCTCCGGCATGAGCAAATTCATAAACTATCGCTTTACCTATACCTCTTGTGCCTCCGCTGATAACAAGTGTTTTTCCCTCTATACTACTTTGAACACTCATTAAAATCTCTCTATATCATAATTGGTCATAATTTTTTCAATTCTAACAAGATTTTTATTGCTCGGCATTGTAAGAGGAAGTCTATACTCAAGTGTATCTATAAGCCCAGCTATATACATAGCGGCTTTTATAGGTATAGGATTGCTCTCTATAAAAAGTATCTTATTTAAAGGATATAGTTTATCATTGATCTCTTTTGCAGTTTTAAAATCACCATTTAAAGCGGAGTGAACAAGCTCACTTTTTAATTTTGGCAAAAGATTTGCCGTAACGGATATAATACCTCTTGCTCCATTTGCCAACATCGGATAATCTATAGCATCATCGCCGCAAAAAAGATACATTCCAGGTCTTTTGCTAAGGATATCTATAGCTCTATCAATTGAACCTGTAGCCTCCTTAATGGCAAAAATATTTGGTATATCATCATATAGCCTAAAAACGGTTTCTGGCAAAAGATCCACACTTGTTCTGCCCGGAACATTGTATAGCACCAAAGGTATCTCAACCGAATTTGCTATCGTTTTATAGTGTTGGTAAAGTCCCTCTTGAGTCGGCTTATTGTAATATGGAGTTACGGATAGTATCCCGTCCGCTCCTTGAAGTTCGGCAAATTTGGCAAGATCAACCGCCTCATGAGTGGCATTGCTTCCCGCACCGGCTAAAACCTTTACATCCGTTCCTTTACATACCGAAGCCGCTATCTCTATACATCTTTTATGCTCGTTATGAGACAGGGTTGCACTTTCTCCCGTTGTTCCTACCGGCACCACTACATCTATACCGTTTTTTATCTGTCTTTTTATCAGTTTTTCGTATGTAACTTCATCAAGTTTTCCATCTTTAAACGGTGTTATAAGTGCCGTCATCGCACCTTTAAAATATTTCATTTTTGATCCTTTTTGAGTATTAGTATAGTTCTGTTTTTGGCATCAAAGTATCTGTTTGCCACCTCTTTTATCGTTTCAGTAGAGAGCTTGTCGATATTTTCCTCGTAAGTTAGAAGAGGTTTGATATCGCCTCTTGCCAAATAGCTACCAAATAGTGATGCTACACTTGAGGAGCTCTCAAGGGAGTATATAAAGTCCGCTTTTGTATTTGTTTTTATCTTTTCAAGCTCTTTTTTCGTTACACTTGATTTTTTTATCTTTTCAAGCTCTTTTAAAATATCTTTTTTTACGATATTGGCATCAACTCCGGGATTGCAAACTGCGATGATAAGAAAAAGCCCGGGGTGTTTATTTTCCATATTGTAGGCAAATATTTGATTTACCTCCCGTTTTTTATCAACAAGGTTATTTATAAGTCTGCTACTTTTTCCTCTACCAAGTATCTCTCCTATCACGGAAAGTGCGACTTGATCTTGACTTTTAAAATCAGGTATATGGTATGCTATACCCACCATTTGAACTTGAGAATCTTTATGTACTATTATATCTTTTTCGCCGTCTTGAGGAGGCTCCGTCTGATGTGATCGTTTTATGGCTACACTATTTTTTATATTGCCGAAATATTTTTCACTCTCTTTAAAAACATCATTGGGCTTCATATCCCCCGCAACCACTACGATGGCATTTTTGGGCTGATAGTACATCTTGTGAAACTCTCTAATATCCTCAATAGTCCAGCTTTTGATATCATCTATAAAACCGATGGGAGTCCAATGGTATGAGTTGTAAAGATATGCATTGTTAAAAAGTCTAAAGTACAAGTAACCCATAGGGGAGTTATCCGTCCTCCAATACCTCTCCTCAAGCACAACCTTTCTTTCCGTTTGAAATTCGCTGTCTTTTAAGTTTAGATTTGCCATAAGCTCGGCAAAAAGCTTTAGAGATTTTCCGAGATTTTTAGAGCTACTTTTTATAAAATAGTGTGTATAATCAAATCCCGTAGAGGCATTGTTTACTCCTCCAAAACCTTTAACTATCTTGTCAAACTCTCCCGCTTTTAGATGCTTTGTGGATTTGAAATTCATATGCTCAAGCATATGTGCTATACCGCTTTTACCCATTATCTCATCACCGCTACCCACCTTGTAAAAGATATCCGTCGTTATAACATCGCTACCTCTGTTTATAGGTATGACGACGACTTGCAAACCGTTTTTCAAGGTTTTTTCATAATATTTCGGAAGGACACTTCCCATTAAAACTCCTGTAATTAGTATAATAGATAGTAAAATCTTTTTCATCAATCTCCCTTTAAATCAATCCCGACAGCATCACTAATGTGAGCAAAACCATCATTTTTTAAAAGATCGATTATGCCTCTGTTTATCTCTTCGATACCTTTTGGTCCGTTAAAAATGAACGAGCTATATATCTGCACAAGTGAAGCTCCAGCTTTTATCCTTTTGTAAGCCTCTTCGCTCGAGTCTATGCCGCCTACACTTATAAGTGTTATTTTACCAAAAAGCTCTTTTGCTATCTCTTTAAAAAAATTGTAACTTTTTTCTTTCAAAACTTCTCCGCTTATACCGCCGAAGTCTTTAGCATCCGGCAGTAAAGAGTAGTCTATGGTGGTATTGGTGGCTATGATACCTTTTGCTCCGCTTTGTTTTGCCGTAAGTGCCAAACTTATAGCATTATCGGTAGGCATATCGGGAGCCAATTTTAAAAATATAGGTTTATCGGTCTTGGATAGACCCATTTCAAATACGGACTTGATAAAATCCTCATTTTGTAGATCCCTTAAACCTTTTGTGTTGGGAGAGGATATATTGATAACGAAATAATCACATATCTCTTTAAATTCATCTATAAGCAAAGAGTAGTCGTTTATAGCATCTTCAAGGGGTGTTGTTTTATTTTTTCCTATATTTGCTCCAAGAGGAGTGGTAAAAGGATATAGTTTTTTGACTCTCAAGGCTATTTTATCCGCTCCGTCGTTATTGAATCCCATAGCATTTTGTAAAGAGTTGAACTCCGGATATCTAAAAAGTCTCGGTTTGGGATTGCCTTTTTGCGGTTTTGGGGTTAGTGTGCCATACTCTATATGTCCAAAACCAAGAGCGGTAAGCGGTTTTATCATAGTGGCATTTTTGTCAAATCCCGCCGCAAGACCTATTGGGTTTGAAAATTCAATACCTTCAACTTCTTGTTTTATCATATCGTCAACTATAAAGTGTTGTTGGGCATATTTTGAAAATATATACGGACAAGCTTTGTACCCATTTTTAAAAGTAAATTCTGCTATATTGTGAGCAGTTTCTGGATCAAATAAAAACATAATTTTTTTAAGATATTGATACATAATTAAACCTTTTTGATTTATAAAAAGAAACATATTATAGCTAAATTATTATATATTTTGGATAAAATATTTTTTTAATTCTATTAGGCTTTTATGAGAAGGGATGCTACTTTGATTTATTGTCACTCTTTATTAATCTTTAAAAGAGAATATCTTCTAAATTTTTACTTAAATTTACCATAATGAGAATATAAATATCTCCTCTTGTTTCCTTTTTTTTAGATTTTCTTTTATTTCAATTAGTTTACTTTTACCATAACTTCAGTAAAATAATATATGCAAAACTTAAAAAAGAGATTTCAACTTTTTCACAAACATTTTCCTTATCTAAGCATACAAGAGCAAATCGAAAATTTTGCCGTGTTTGATGGATTGGAGTTAAATAATATACAGTTAAATACAAATGTCTTTGAAAATATAAAGAGATATATCATAGATGATTTTTCCAAGCTAAAAACTGAATTTTATGATGATAAAGATATGAAAGTAATACTTCAAAAATTAGCCCTTGGAGATAGAAAACAGTATGCCATATACAAAAATAAAAAATTTTCACAAAAAAGAGGCAGAATGCTGTATAAAGAGTTATTTGACAATCAAATTATTTCAAAAGAATTTACAAGAGAAAAGATACTTAAAAGCTCCAAACACAAACCGCTAAAAAAAGAGTTGAGAAGATATAGTGCCGAGAATAAATTAAGATTTACAAAAAATTTTCATAGATTTTGGTACACTTTTATCTCTCCATATGAAGATAAAATGGAGCAAAAAGATGAAAATATTATAAAAAATATAGATAAAAATCTTGAAAAATATATAAGTCTGACTTTTGAAGAGTTGTCAAACGAACTAATCAAAGAGAAATATTTTAATTTAAATATAGTAGAAACTGGCAGTTATTGGGATAAAAATATTGAAATAGACATGCTCTCTAAAGATATAAATGGCAACTATATAGTAGGAGAGTGCAAATGGACAAATCAAAAAATTTGCAAAAATATCCTTAGAAAATTACAAAGTAAAGTAAAAAAAATGGATTTTGAAGTGACAAAATTTGCACTTTTTTCAAAAAACGGTTTCAGCAGTACATTTAAAAAAGAGAAAAAAGATGATACTATATTGTTTGATTTGGAAATGTTTAAAAGGTTAAATAATGATTGATAAACAAATGCTTGATAGTTTAAACACAAAAGAAAAAGAGTTTTTTAAAAAAAGCCTTGAGGGACTTATAAAACAAACCTATGCTGTTGAAAAGGAATACAAAGAGTTAAATACCTCATATAAAAATTTGCAAGACTTCATTAAACAAATCATAGAGGTCTTACCAAATGCACTGTGGGTAGTGGATGAAAACAGGGATATTTTTTTACAAAATTCCGAAGCAAAAAAATGCAAAGGACTTTTAGACGAGATAGACTTTAGCAAAGAGAGTGATGAAATAGAGTATGAAAATTTTTTTTATCTTATAAAAATAAACAAAGCATATGGAAGAACTATCATCAGTGCAACAGATATAACACAGGAAAAAAGAGGAGAAAGACTTGCTTCAATGGGACAAGTTGCAGCACATTTATCACACGAAATTAGAAACCCCATAGGTTCCGTATCGCTTATGGCTTCAACACTCTATAAAAGAGTGCAACCAAAAAACAGACCACTTGTAGAAGAGATCAAAAAAGCTATTTGGAGAGTAGAGAGAATCATAAAAGCTACTCTTCTTTTTACAAAAGGAGTCAGTATAAATTTAAGCACTTTTCAAGCCAAGGAACTTGTGTCGGATATTGAATTTGCTATCTCGTATTATAGCTTTTCAAAAGAGATAAATTTTTTCTTTGATATAAAAGATATAGAATTGGTAGCTGATTTTGATTTGGTTTCTATAGTGCTTCAAAATTTTCTCTTTAATGCCATAGATGCCATAGAAGAGAGCGAAAATGAAAACGGTTATGTAAAAATCAAACTTAAAGAAACCGAAAAAGAGTTTATCTTTGATATTATTGATTCAGGTGTTGATTTTGAAGACAAAAATATCCTTTACGAACCTTTTAAAACCACCAAAACAAAAGGGCAAGGACTTGGTCTTGCTTTATCTCTTGAAATCATAAATGCTCACAATGGCAAAATTGAATTATTGACAAATAAAAAAGGTTTTAAAATAACTATTCCAAAACAAAACTAAGCTACTTTTTCTATACCGTTTATCAAAGATAATTCATTAATGATAGAGTCATTTACCCTATCTTGAAGTTCAAATACAACATCTTCTCTTTTTGAACTTATGATAAGTTTTAGCTCTCTGTTTCCTCTATGTATTCGTATAAGCTCATACAATTTATCAAGTATATTATCGTTTTGAGATAATTCAATTTTTACAAAGATAGGCTCTTTTGGCTTTTCTTCTATCTTTGTTTCAATATGCTCTTTTTTCGACTCTTCAAGAGTCATAAGTTTTAAAACTCGTATTCTTGTAAATTGATTATCTTTATTTACCTGCACTTTAAAAGCAAGAGGTTGATCGAGATCCATATCCTCTATCTTATTTAACATTTTTTCAAAAACGGTTAACTCTATATTGCCATGAAAATCCATAATATTCAAAATACCAAACTTATTTCCCTTTTTGCTTATCTTGGTGCTAACCTCTTCTACCTTTCCTATAAAAAGAGCTTTACTGCCATCTGCAACAGAATCTATATCGCTGGAGAGAGTATGAGGTATCTTTTCTATCTCCTCTCTATAGCTATCAAGTGGGTGACCTGAGATATAAAATCCCATAGTTTCTTTTTCAAGATCAAGTATATCTCTTGGATCAAACTCTTCAACATGTTCTATCTCTATTCTTGCCGTTACCATCTCCGCACTATCACCAAAAAGTGAATTTTCAGCCATTTTTTTAGCTCTTGCACATTCAGCTCCGGCATTTACTATATGCTCAATACCATCAAGCAAAGCTCTTCTTGTATATCCAAAGCTATCCAAACTTCCAGATTTTATAAGAGATTCTAAAACTTTTTTATTTACTTTTGTCGTATCAACCCTTGATATAAAATCACTCAAATCTTCAAACTGTTTTTCTTCTCTTGCTTCAATGATACTTTTGATAGCAGTTCTGCCAACACCTTTTATAGCCCCCAATCCAAAAAGTATAACTTCTTCCTCATCCTCTTTTATGGCAGAAAATTCCACAAAACTTTTTTTAATATCCGGAGGAGAGAGTTTTATGCCAAGTCTCTTAACTTCATCCACATACTTCACAATTTTATTGGTATTATCTTGTTCACTTGTCAAAAGTGCCGCCATAAACTCTTGAGGGTAGTATGCTTTTAAATAACTTGTTTGAAAAGTTATCATAGCATATGCAGCAGAGTGTGATTTATTAAAACCATATCCGGCGAACTTAACGATAAGATCAAACAGCTCTTCGGCTTTTTTTCTATCAAAACCTTTTTTTACCGCTCCATCGGCAAACTCTCCCTTTAACCTATCCATTTCAGACTTTATCTTTTTACCCATAGCTCTTCTGACCACATCAGCCCCGCCAAGTGAAAAGCCACCTATGGTTTGCACTATTTGCATAAC
>Ga0256842_1000203_pt1 | contig 53150 bp, 46 predicted proteins | sample 4559240metaG_FD_185973 | JGI IMG/M metagenome (GOLD analysis project Ga0256842, IMG submission 185973) | Hydrothermal vent microbial communities from Guaymas Basin, Mexico - 4559-240 | ecosystem: Environmental > Aquatic > Marine > Hydrothermal vents | place: Mexico: Guaymas Basin | collected... | reverse complement strand
TTTTTGCTAAGAAATCGTTTATTCTTGATAAAATTGTTTTAAATTTTATTGAGCGACATTTGGTTGTGTTACTTTATATTTTAGAAAAAAAGAACTTTTCTTTATCTAAAATTAAAGATACTTCATCAGAGATGAAGTATAATAACAACTTATGCTACAATAGTTTAGCTAACACTTTAACCTCAAATTCTTATATGTCAAATTATCTAAATGGTAATTTTCTAAAAAATAGTTAGGATTTTTAGGTGAGGTGAAACTTGGGATATGGAAAAATCATAAATAGGGCTAAAAATCCTGTTTTCTATGATTTTCCATTGAAAAAGATACTATCGCTAAATAGCGATACTCTATTTTGCTTTAATATATTTAATATAATTAAAATTAAATAGAACTACAAATAGATATAACATTAAAAATAGAACTAAAATACCTTTAGAGTATGTTAAAAAAGGTAAAGGTACATCTGTTAGAGGAATAATTTGTAGGACTGATGCCATATTTATAATAAAATATGAGAGCATATAGGCTATAAATACACTATTAATTCCATATATAAATTTAAATACTTCGTTCTCTTTAGTATATAGAGTCATAGATTTTTTAAATGATAGAGATAGTAACATAAGTGCAAATAGAAGACTTAAAACTCCAATATGTCCAAATATATTACTAAAAAATGCAAATATAAAGTCTGTATGTATTGCAGGGAGTGGTAGAAAGCTATTATTTATAAAATCTGATGAGAAGAGAGTACTATTTTTTATTAGGAAAAGTCCTCTTGCCACCTGTTCATATCTATATAAAAAATATTGAGTAGATGGTTCTATCTCTTGGGCAAAAGGGTTTGTCCACATGGCATACCTTACATTATCTTTTAACTCCAAATGGTAAAAGCCAACCATAAGAGCTACAATAAATAGTGCTGTAACTATTAAATATCTCTTTTTTATTATAAAATTATCTTTAAATAAAATAAATAAAATTCCTAAAGCTAAAGCAACCTGTAAAATAGAACCTTTATCTTTTACCATAAAAATAGTTCCTAAAAGAAGTATAAAAAATAGGGATAAAAAGCCCATATAAACCCACCTATTTCTACCAAAAGAGTGGTGAAATAACAAAGTTACAAGTAAAAATATAAATAGTTTAGTACTCTCTATAAATACCATTCCTTGTCCCTCTTTAATAAGACCAACAACAGAGAGTAAAAATATAGTTCCAAGTAGCACAATACTTGCATATATAAAGTGTTTATAGATATTATTATTTACATGCTCTTTTGAACTATCTATAAATAGATATTCTTTTCCATTTTTTAGGAAATTAGCAAATAGCATAAATATAGCAAATATAAAAAGTTGTTCTCCTAAAAATATACCCATAGATTTAGGAATAGAGGCTATATGTGTTGATGAGTATATATAATCTTTAAAGAAAAACATAAAAAATAGTAGAAGTATAAAATATATAATAGAGGCTACAATAGATGATTTAAAGACATCTCTAGTTTGATATAGAAAATATACAACTATACTAAATAGTAGTATCATTCCATAAACAACCATTTCGGTAAATAGACTTCCCTTTTCATAAACATTAAATTGATAAAAATACATAATAGTAAAGTTTATATAAGATGCTAAAAATAGAAATGCCAAAATAATAGTAAAATATAGTATAGGGTGAATAATAGCCCAATGGTTATCTCCACTTGCATAAGTTGTTAACTTCTTAACTATAAAAAACAGAATAGTAGCAAAAGATAAAAATATAAATGAGGTAACTGCCCATAACCAAATAAGATTACTTTTAGCTACACCTTTTTTATCTCCAATAACTATATCAGGGTAGGTTGTAGTAGTATATAAATAGAACATATTTACAGGAGAGAGTGGATTGAGGGAAACATTATCTAATATAATACTATTTTTTTCTCTATATATTTTATAGTTGGAGTATCCAATTCTAATAAAATCTCCATTTTTTACTCTTATTTTATTAATATATTTACTACTCTTTTTTGAAGTAAGTTCTAACTGCTCTTTAATACTATTTTCTGTAGGAGAGATATTTTGTAAAAGAGTACCATTTACAATAGCTTTTCTTTTATCTGTAAGTAACTCTAGTGTTCCTATATAATCACTATTTTTACTATCTAATTTTAGTAAAAGATGACTACTAACTGCTAATTTATTGGTTAAGTATGTATTTTTACCATCTTCATCTCCACTACCAATAGTTATTGATTTTTGATGTCCTATTGGAAATTTATAGTAATCTACAAAACTTACCTTTTTATTTAAAATTAAATCAAAATATATAAGAGATATAATAATCCATGCAAAAGCTACAAGAATGGCTATTAATATACCATAAGCACTTTTACTTGTATTGGTTCTCTTTTTAATATCTAAATACATCTTTGCGAAAAATAGTATAAATGCTACTAAAAATGCTAAAATAGCTGATGATATAATAAAATACAAATCTTCTCCAATCTCTTATTTAATACTATAAATTGATGTAACTTTAAAGCCACTAGGACTATTTTTTAGTGTCATTCTAACAGTACTTGTTCCTTGTGCTATTTTAGAGTCTCTTGATACAACTCTATAACTTATAGTTTTTCTAATATCACAATACTCAACTCCACCCTTTTTATATCTATATAAAATATCAAAAGATATAAGTCTAAACTCTCTATGAACCCATTTTCTATTGTATCTTACTTTATCTCTATATATCTCTCTATGAGTTATATTTCTTAATCTAAAATATCTATCTACACGATAGTTATAATAAGATAAAAGATTATCAACTGAACCTCTTTGAGATACATCTAAAAATCTTAATAAGAAGTTTTGAACACTACTTCTATTAAATACAGATTGATTAGCAGGAGTTCCTGCACCTCTACCAGCTTGTACCATTGTTCCTAATGATATATGGTGTGTTGGGGTAGGAGTTGGTCTAAAAGTTGGAGGAGGTGTAAAAAGAGGTGGAGTTATAATAGGTTTTGGAGTGGCTACTATCTCTATGCTATCATCTCCCTCATCTATTATCTCTTCATCATCATCTTCAACTAAACTTGAAGGTATGGGAGTTGGGGTCTCTTCTATTTCAGGTATCTCAAGTGGTTTAATCTCTTTTTTAATCTCATCTTCTTGTACCTCTTTATCTTCCTCTTTAGATATTGGTAAATGTTTTGGAGTATAAGTTGAAGATGAGACCTCATCTTTTTTCTCTATTTTTGCATCTTTTTTATCATCTTGTATTATTTTATAAGCATATCCACCTAACGCTATAAATACAACTGCTAAAAGCATAGCTATAGTTGTAAACCAAGACTTTGTACTGTCTTCTTCTTTCTCTTCTCTTTTTTTCTTCTTTTTTCTAGGAGGTCTATCTTCTTCTATTTTATGGGACTCTTTTTCATTATCTACATCTATTCTTATATCAAAAGGGGTATGTAAAACTTTTTCAATATCCTCTAAATCTTGAAATCTATCCTCTGCATCAATTTCTGTCATTTTTATAAGAATTGCTTTAAAATCACTACTAATATTTAAATTATCTATAGTAGCTTGAAATTCACTATCGTCAATAAGTCTATCTGTAATATTAGGTAGAGTCTCTTCATCTTCTGCTAAAACTCTACATATTGTCATACCAATAGAGTAAATATCACTAAACTTACCAATAACAGCTCTTTTATTTCCACTAAGTTCAGGTGGTGTATAGATAGGACTTTGAAATGCTGTTACAGTTGTTATCTGATTATCTACATAGGTTCTATTGGTTGTAAAATCTATAATCTTATATACACCATCTTTAGTTCTCATAATATTAGATGGTTTCATATCTCTATGTAAAATATTCAGTGCATGTATCTCTTTTATTCCATTTATTATCTGTAGAAGTAAATCTTTTGCCTCATCTTCTGTATATGGTGGAACTTTTTTTAGATACTTATCTAAATCAACACCATCAATAAACTCCATAACAGAGTAGAGAGTATTATTCTCTTCAAAATATCCATAAGCTTCAACTATATTTTTATTTCTAATTCTTCTTAATATATTAACTTCAGATATAATATCCTCTTTTATTTTCTTAAAAATTTGTTTAGCTTGGGCTTTGTTATATACCGTTTTTCCATCTCTATGTCTAAAAGAGAAATCTCTTGAAAACAGCTCTTTTATAACAAAATAGGCATCTAATCTATGTATATCTTTAACTAAATATACAATTCCAAAGCCACCTTGACCTAGGACTTTTGTTATCTCGTAATGCCCACCTATTTTATAACCTATAGCTAAATGTTCATTGCTTTGTGGTACCATTAATTACTCACCTCCTCTATATTTTATGAAGTAAAAAAATTTAAAATAAAAAAAGTTATAGATGAGATTATAACAACAAATATTAACATATTTCTTAAATAGGTTAATCTATTTGCTATAATATCACCTTTACTAATTTTTCTATTTGTTCTATATTTTATCTTTTTTTCTACTTTATGATTATCTATCTCTTCTTCATAATCTTCATATATATTATCTTTAATATCAACTTTAGATACTTTTGGAAAATATCTAATAACAGTTACATTATCAGTTGGGACACTACTATATATCTCATCTTTTAAATCATTAAAAGGTTTATTAAATGTCTCTTTAGTAATTTTTATCTTTTCCCAAAAACCATCACTACATAAAAGAAGTTTACTATTATCATAAAGAATAGATTGTTGAACAAAGATATTATCTTTTTTTAGATTTCGTTTTCCCAAAACAAAAGCTAAAATATTTTTTTTATAGGCACTTTTCTGCTCTTGTGTTATTTTATTTGACCTAAATAGCACCTCTACTACAGAGTGGTCTTGTGTAATCTGTCCAACTTTTAAACTACTATCTAACTCATATATTCTACTATCTCCAATATGTGCAATATATAAATTTATTTTATCTATAATTAAAGCTATACTAAGAGTAGTCCCCATCATAGAAATATCATGACTATTAGCATACTCTAATATCTTTTGATTTGATAGGAAAATTGTATCTTTTAAAAAATTTTGAATAGATTTACTATTTGAAGTATGAGAAGAGAGAGAATTTTTAATACTACTAATAGTAAAATCAATAGCTATTTTACTAGCAATCTCACCACTCTCACCACCACCAACACCGTCTGCTACGATTAAAGCTAAAGCGTTATCTAACTCTACAAAACCTAAATAGTCTTGATTGGTAAGACGAGTCAGACCTAAAGTTGAAAAAAGCTCTACTCTATAATTACTATTTTCAATACTCTCTTCTATAATATCTCTTGGGTCAAAATCAAAGATAGATAGAAGTATTTTAGGGTCACTCTCTCTTTTTTCTCTCTCTTCTTGTAAAACCATATTTAGAAACTGATAAACTCTTGGCTCTTTTACCTCTCTATCATCTAAACTAAAATTATATTTTTTAAAGGTTAAAGAGTTATACATATACAGCCCTAAAATATAGACTATAGTCTGATTATTAAAAGAGTTATATATCTCATCTATAATTTTATCTTTATAAGAGAGTTTAACTATTTTTCTAGCTACATTAATTTTATTATCAAAATTTATATCTTTAAATTTGGTAGTCGGAGTACCATTTTCAATCCAACTCTTTAGGTATTTTTTTATATCTTCTATTATATTCACTATTCCACTCAATATTATAATATATTAATTGTGAAATTATACTATTTGCTTACTATGTTGTGGCTTCTTTAATAATGGAAATTTATAATGAAGTATATAAATGAGAATTTCATTTAGCCCCAATAGCCTTTTTATTCTCTTTTTTTGGTAATGAATTCTGTTTATCTACTAAACAGCTTTTCTTTTTAATATCTTGTTCAATATTTTTTAAAATGCCTTTTCCTATTCCTGATATATTTAATAAATCACTCTTATTTTCAAGTTTATGCTCTTTTCTGTATATCAAAATATTATTTAATCTTTTTTCACCAATACCTTTTATACAACCCAAAACTTTTTTATCTGCTGTTTGAACTTGTGATATTGGCATAGCTAAGAGAGATATAGAACTTAATAATACAGTAAAAGATAGTTTAGTAATCATTTTTTTAATCCTTTCTTATAATTTTCTATTAAAAATATAATTTCATCTAAAATTTTATCCACATCTATCTTTCTTTGAGCTTTATCTAGTAGGTCTAAAATATTTTCATTATTAAAGTCTTCAAAATCCAATTTTTTATTTGGATATTTCCAATATTTATCTTGCCAATTAATATTTATGGTATCTAAAGCATCTAACTGTTTTTTTTCTATATTATCCTCTTCTTTAAAGTAAAATCCATAATAGATATTATCTTTTATCTCAATAAAAAAATATAGATTTATATCAACTTTATATTCAAAACCATAATCTTTTCTGTTCTTTTTCTTAGTATAATATTTACGAACACTGCTATATATACTACTATCACCATATATACTATAAAAATTGAATTGATATTTATTTTGTAATTTTTCTAAAAGAGTATTCCAAAATATAAGTTGCGTTTCTATTTTCGCCTCGATAATTGCATCTTCTATATTTAAAATAGTTTTTAGATTATCTTTTTCTAAAAGTAATTCTTTAACTTCCATTATAAATCCTCTATTATCTATTTGATATGTTATTTTATTAATAAGATTTAGATATTGAATAAGTGTCTCCCTTAGCGTAGGTTTTTGTGCCACTTTTTCAATAGATTTTACTATCCATTTCTTAATATCTTTATAGTAAGATAAACAGATAATATCGTTTATAGACTCATTTGGTTCTTCTCCATTAAGTGTTAAATATATAGTTGAAATATTTTTATAACCTATACCTTTTATAATATCTATATATCTACTAAGCTGATTTGAGTGGTCTTTTGTATCTATCTTATTTTCTATTATAATTGCTCTATTTTTAGATAAAATCAGTATATCTATATTATATTTTTCTCTATATACCTTAAAAGTTTCCATATTATTGATAGATACTATTTTTTCCAAAAAAAGTTTTAAAAAAATATCACCTTGATTATGTGAACCTTTAGGATTTAGAAGCTCATAGATAAATTTGGAGTGTAAATTAACCTCATCTCTTTCATCTCTTAAAATAGAAAATATATTAAATTTATCTACATTAATCTCATTTATCTTTTTGTACTTATAATTTATAAGTTCTATCTGTTTTATTAAAAAGTAAAAAGAATTCACAATATTTTACGCTAAAAACTCTCTAATCTCATCAAAATATCTCTCAATTCCACTAAAACTATGGTTTCCCCCATTTTCCACTATCTTTTTTGCATTTGGTAACTTTTTTAAAGCATCTTTATAATCTAAGACCTCATCACCTTATCACCTTTTTGCAATAAAAGAAATATATTTTTTTCATTTGGTTTATCTACTATATATCTTTTTAACATCTCTAAATGTGACTCTCTCCACTCAAAAGAACTTTCATCATAATAATTAATAGAATACCCTTTCTGTTTTATATGTCTTTTAAGTGTTTTTTCTGATTTAACTGCAGGATTTATTAAAACAGCTTTTAGATTATATCTATTTGATAGATATATTGAGTAGAAACCTCCTAAAGATGAACCTATTAACGATACATTAGTATAAGAGTCTATTAACTCCTCTAATGTAGAGATTGCTAGTTCTGGAACATAAGATAGTGATGGGGCTATAAAAGGGATATTTTTCTCTTTAAAATATCTTCTAAATAACTCTGCCTTGCCACCTTTTCCTGAACTTCCAAAACCGTGAATAAAAATTATCATTTATTAGTCCTATTTTAAATTTTATCTGCTCTAGTTATATATCTTTTTCTAATATTAAAATATAAATTAGAAAAGTAACTAACTAAAACAACACTAATGCCTGTAGCAATAACGACATTATAGTCAAAAGTTGTCTCAATAGATAGTACAACAGCAGTAAGAGGTAGTTTCATAATAACACCCATAAATACAGAAGCTCCAACGGCCGCAAAATAGAAAGGTTCTAATGTTGGAAAATAGTTAAATTGTATTATCAACTCACCAAACCCATAACCTATTAATGCACCTATACTCATAAGAGGTAAAAATATCCCTCCTACTGCATTTGCATATAAAGTTATTAGTAGCTCATAAAAAGTGATAAAAAATCCACTAATAATCCCCGTTAATAGTGAAGCTATAATCAATTTTCCAAGCATACTAGTACCCTATTTTTTATTTAATTATAACAAATATAAAATTATAAGAATACCTTTAGGTTATTATTTTTTTTAATTAGTTATTGATTGTGTATTATCTGATTTTAATTAGTTATTGATTGTGTATTATCTGATATAGAGAAGTAAAAGTTATGAAAATATAATTTGCTAATACTTTGCTAACACTTTAACTATATAATTACATATCATCTTTATTATTTAATACTTCACAACATCTCCTCCCCCTCCACATTACAATAACTTGCTTAAAATAATAAAGATGAAATTAACACCTTAGCATAGAGGTATAATTAACTTAAAAACTAAATGGCATAATAAGTAGCCTTAGGGTGGTGAACTACAAGTGCTGATGTACTCTGTTCTGGGTGAATTTGAAAAGTCTCACTTAAAACTATACCAAATTCTTCAGGTTTTAACATATCAAATAGTTCACGACTCTGCTCTAAATCAGGACATGCAGGATAACCAAACGAGTATCTAGCTCCGTGATAACGGTTCATTCTCACATCTCTTAGTGTATGTCCTTCGTCCTCTCTTGCTATATTTAAATCTAATCTAATCTGTTTATGTGCTACCTCTGCTAAAGCCTCTGCCAACTCAACTGAAAAGCCATGAACCATATTATACTCTAAATACTCTCCTGCATTATATAGCTCTTTTTCATAGGCTGAAAATTTTTCTCCTGCACTAACACAGGTTAAGGCTATAACATCGTGTCTATTATGTCTGAAGAAGTCACTTAATGCACGATGAGGTTTTCTTGTTTGTCTTGGAAAGCTAAATTTAACTTTGACTCTATCTTTTACCTCATCAAATCTCTCTCTACTAGCATTACTATCTACATTCCACCCCTCACTCTCATCAAAAAGAAGTAACTCTTGGTCGTTGCTTCTGCATGGATAGTAGCCGTAGATAATAGTTGGTTTAAATAACTCTTTTTCTATAAACTCTTTTTTTAGTCTCTCATAGGTTGGATAGACTTTTGTATCTAAGAGTTTTTGATACTCCTCTTTACTCATTCCTTTGCTCTTATATCCCCAATGCATTTTAATAACGGTTCTCTTATTTACCCAACTAAAAACCATATCTAAATCTAAGTCATCTTTTTGCATAACTCGTCTTCCCCAAAATGGAGGAGTTGGAATATCTACACTTTCAGGCATTTTTATCTCTTCAAATGGGGGAATGATAACCTTTTTCTTTACTACTTTCTCCCTCTCTTTCATATCTCCTGCAAGTCTTGTATCAAGTCCAACCGATGGGTCTTCGTTATATTTCTCTATTCTACTCATTGCAATAACTCCATCAAAAGCATCTCTACAGTAAAATATAGCTCCCTTATATATAGGACGACAGAAATCATCTACAAAACTTCTAGTTAAAGCTGCCCCACCTAAAAGTACAGGAATTGTAATTCCCATCTCTGCCATAACCTCTAAGTTATCTCTCATAACGGCTGTTGATTTTACTAAAAGTCCACTCATGCCTATAGCTTGAATATTACTCTCTTTCATAACATCAAGATACTCTTGTAAATCGGTTTTTATCCCTACATTTATAACTTTAAATCCATTATTGGATAAAATTATATCAACTAGATTTTTACCAACATCATGAACATCACCTTTGACAGTTCCTATTACTAAAGTTGTATCTGTCTCTTTCTCCTGCTTTGTTAGGTATGGATTTAAATAATCAACTGTAGCTTTCATAGTTTCAGCAGATTGAAGCACAAATGGAAGTTGCATCTGTCCACTACCAAATAGCTCTCCTACCACTTTCATAGCATCTATTAAAATCTCATTTACTATAGTATCAGGATTTATCTCACTCCTTGCCTTTTCAACTAAAGGTATCATTCTCTCTTTATCACCATCAAGCAAGAGTTTAGCAATTTTCTCTTTAGTACTTAATGCCTCATACTCCTCATCTGTTTGGTCATCTTCTACACTCTTATCTGAAAAGTGTTCAATAAATTTAAATAGAGATTGGTCATTAGGATTAAAAAGTAGCTTTTCACATATATCAATATCCTCTTTATCCATTTTAGATAGAGGCACAATATGTTTAACATTAATAATAACACTTGTCATTCCTGCCTCTAAGCAGTGGTGAAGAAATACAGAGTTTAAGAACTTTCTAGCATTCATACTTAAACCAAATGAGATATTAGATAACCCTAAAGTTGAACCAACTTCAGGGTGTCTTTTATGAAGCTCTCTAATAGCTTCTACTGTCTGAATTCCAGCATCTCTATACTCTTCATCACCAGAACCTACTGTAAATGTTAACATATCAAAAATAAGGTCTCTAGGATTTATCTTATGGCGATTGACTGCTAAATCATAAATTCTTTCAGCAATTCGTAACTTATCTTCGGTTGTTTTTGCCATTCCTTTCTCATCAATAGTCAAACATACCAAAGCAGTACCGTACTTTTTAGCCAATTTACATATAGCATCAAGCTTCTCTTCACCATCTTCAAGGTTAACAGAGTTTATAATAGGTTTTCCACCAATACATTTTAAACCCTCCTCCATAGTGTTTACTCTAGTAGCATCAGGCATAAGAGGAAGAGGAATTTTTTGATTATACATCTCCATAACAGCTCTCATATCTCTAGCACCATCTCTACCTGCAAACTCCACATTTACATCTAAACAGTGTGCACCATCTCTTACTTGTGCTTGTCCTACAGTTAGTGTTCCCTCATAATCACTAGCTAAAATAAGCTCTCTAAAGGCTTTTGAACCTGTGGCATTACTTCTTTCACCAATAAGCAAAGGGGCTGGTTTTTGAAATAACTCTGTTGTATTAAATAGTGAAGCAATAGATGGTTCTATTTTACCTTTTGGAGTCTTTGGTTTAATATCTTTAACTGCTTTTTGTAGAGCGTAAATATGTTGAGGAGTTGTTCCACAACAACCACCTAAAAAACTAACTCCATCAAATTTAGTAAACTCTAACTGTTTATTGGTAAACTCATCTGGTCCCATTGGATAATAGGTGTAGCCCCCTCTATTTTGAGGTAATCCTGCATTGGCATGTACTGAAATTGGTATTGAGCATAGTTCAGATAGAGTTTTTAGATGTTTTTTAACTTGGTCAGGCCCTGTTCCACAGTTAAAGCCTAAAGATAAAATATTAAATGGCTCTAAAATAGTTACAATAGTCGTAGCATCTGTTCCAATTAACATACTTCCACTAAGTTCAATAGTAACCGAAACCATAATAGGTATATCAGTGCCTCTCTCTCTATTTGCCTCTTCACAAGCGTGAATTGCTGATTTTATCTGTAGTGGGTCTTGACAAGTCTCTAGTAAAAAAACATCACACCCACCATCAATTAATCCTAAAGCTGTAGTTGTATATCCTTGAAACATCTCATCATAGTGAATGTGTCCTAATGATGGAAGTTTAGTTCCCGGTCCTATTGAACCTAATACAAATCTAGGTTTAGTTGGGGTTGAGTATCTGTTACAAATCTCTTTTACAATTTCTGCTCCTTTTTTCGATAGCTCATATGCTCTATCTCCCATTCCATACTCATCTAAAACCCAAGGCATAGTTCCAAAGGTATTAGTTTTAATTAAATCAGCCCCTGCTTTAGCATAACCGTTATGAACCTCTTGCATAAGGTGGGGAGCTGTTGCATTTAAAAGCTCATTACACCCCTCTTGCTCCTCTCCACTCTCATCAAGCCAAGCCTCTTTTGGAATATCTAAATTTTGTATCTGTGTACCTGTTGCACCATCAATTACTAATATTCTACTCTCTAATATCTTTTTTATCTTATCTCTATTATTCAATATTTTCAGTATCCTTTCTTATCAAAAAATTATAAATTTTTTTAGTTAAACTACTATTTTTTTCTTAAAATAAAACTTCTATAAATCGAATTGTAACAAAATTTGCTATAATCAATATAAGTTCTTATTCTATCAAAAAATATTATAATACATATAAAAAGGATACTCTATGCCAAGAAGTTTAAAACCACAAATAAAAGAGAATGGTGTAACTGGAAGTATGATAATTATTACTATAGTTTCATTTCTATTGGTTATGCTTTTAACTCTTCCTAATATATATTTAGATAATAATATATATTATGAGAGCAGAGAGATAGCACACTATGAGTCTATTGCTCAAACTCTTAGAGAAGAGCAAAAAATTATACAACATAAGCTTGAAAATGTTAAATATCAAGAGAATGTTTTAAACCAAGAGTAGAGGATAGTTAATGATTAAAAAGTTTTTAGAGTTTTCTATTGATAGACCAGCACTAAACCATATATTTATGCTCTTTATGATAATAATGTCTATATTTGCCTATAAAAATATTCCTAAAGAGATTTTTCCACCATCTCAACTTGACCAAATATCTATTAGTGGTGGATATGTGGGTGCTAGTGGTGATGTATTGGATAAAATGGTAGTTAAAACTCTTGAAGATGAGCTTCAATCTCTATCTGAAATTGATACTATAGATACAACTATCCAAAATGGTCTTTTTATGATTAGAGCTGATATAAAAAGAGGAAATGACCCACAACTTGTTTTAAGTGATGTAAAAGATATTATCTCAAATACTAGAAAAGATTTACCATCAGATATGGACGAACCTATTGCAAAGGTGGCTATTCAAGAGTATCCTCTTGTAATGGTGGCTATCTCTGGAGATGTATCTAAAAAGAAACTTGTTGATGTTGCAGATAATTTAAAGAGTAGATTAGCCTTAATTGATGATTTAAGTGGTATTGATATTCGTGGAAAATCGGATGAAGAGATACTTATAACACTAGACCAAAAAAAGATAGATGCTTATGGATTATCTAAAAGTGCTATATATAAGGCTATTAGTAATATATCATCTATTTTTCCTGTAGGAACAGTAAAAGAGCAGGGAAACCACCTATATATATCTACAATTAATGGTGAAAAGAGTAAGGAGAAATTAGAAGATACTATAATTGGCATTAATGGTAAACGATTTTATTTAAAGGATATAGCCTCTGTATATATTGGTTTAGCTACACCTAAACAGTTATCACATTTTAATGGAAAACCAAACCTATCTTTAGATATAAAAAAGACAAAAGAGGGTAATGCAATAGCTTTAGTAAAAGAGGTTAAAGAGGTACTAAAAGAGTATAGTGAAAATTATAAAGGTGAAATAGTTTTTGAAAGCTATACTGACACCTCTGTTTGGATTAAAAATCGTCTAAATTTAGTATCTTCAAATATACTCTTTGGTCTAATATTGGTTATGTTTTCTCTATTTTTAACTTTAAACTTTCGTATAGCACTTGTTGTAGGACTTGGTATCCCTACATCATTTATGGTTACACTTGTATTTGCTGATATGATAGGATATAGTCTAAATATGTTAACACTTCTTGGTGCATTAATAGCTTTAGGAATGTTAGTAGATGAAGCTATTGTTGTGGCTGAAAATATATATAGACATATAGAAATGGGTAAAAGTCCAAGAGAAGCCTCTATTGATGGTGCTATTGAAATGTTCCCTGCTGTTTTAGCCTCTACACTTACTACTGTATTTGCTTTTTTACCACTTCTAATTATGAGTGGAAAGATGGGAATGTTTATGAAAGTATTACCAGTTATGATTTCTATTTTACTAATTAGTTCTCTATTTGAAGCTTTTTATTTTCTGCCACTTCATGCAAAAGAGTTTTTCTCAATAGGAAAAATCCATAGACTTCAAGAGGGGGAAAACTCATTTTGGGGTATAATGTATGGTCTATATAGAAAGATTTTAGCTACATTATTAAAAGTAAAGTGGGTATCTCTATTTACATTAGTAGGACTTATTATATTTGGAACAATTAGTATGATAAAAATTACTAAATTTCAACTATTTCCAGAGTTTGATGTGCAACAGATATATATTAATGGAAAAGTTAATATTAATAATAAATTAGAAGAGACAGAAAAGTTTGTAACCAAAGTAGAAAAAGAGCTACTAGATAATATAGATAAAGAGACTGTTGACTCAATTACATCTGTAATTGGATTTAGAATGAATTCTGATATGAGTATAGAGAGTGGTGAGAACCTATTTCAGATATTTGTAAATCTTCATGAAAAAGCACCAGAGAACTTTTTTGATAAATATATAAATCCAATATTCTCATTAGAGTATGATGGTAGCGATATGATACGACATATTAAAGCACAAGAACTTGTAACTAATATTCAAAAAAATATCTTAAATAGGGTAGGGGAGCTTACAATTAATAATCAAAAGATATTTGAAGAGTTTAATATTTTTGCTCAACAGACAGGAATTGTAGGTCATGATATAGAGATAGGAGTATCTGCTAATAATCAAAAAGAGATGTTAAAAGCCATATCTTTATTGGAAAATAATCTATCTACTATAGATGGAGTACACGATATATCCAATAATGCTAATGAGGGAGAGAGAGAGTTAAAACTTAGAGTTAATGAGTATGGACAATCTTTAGGACTTAGTGAGGGATATATAATATCATCTCTTAGAGGCTCTTTTTTTAAAGGTGAATATGCAAAAGCATTTAGTAGTGATGGATTAGTAAGAATTAAAGTAGAAGACAGATATAAAGATACTAAGGGAAGTATTAATAACTTTAGATTAACCACACCTAATGGAGAGGTTGTATCTTTAAAAGATGTATGTGATTTTTACTATCAAAAGAGCTTTGTTCGCATATTTAAAGAAGATGGAGATAAATTATACTCTGTTTTTGCAAGAGTTGATAGTAAAAAAATAGTAGCCTCAGAGGTTATGAAAAAAATAAAACCACTATTAGAGAAATTAAAAAAGAGTGGTATAAAAATTCTTATAAAAGGTGAAGAACAAGAGAATAGTAAAATGAAAAGAGAGATGAGTCAAGCAGGAATTATTGCAATTTTCTTAATTTTTATTACTTTAGTATGGATGTTTAATTCAGCCATTGACCCACTAATTATTATTTCAATTATACCTCTTTCTATATTTGGAGTTTTGGTTGGTTCAAAATTAATGGGAATAAATCTTACAATGCCAGGTGTTATGGGGATTATAGGATTAGCAGGAGTTGTTGTAAATGATGGTTTAATTATGCTAAGTTTTATAAAAGGGTCTAAAAACTATAAAGAGTTAGTAGAGTTAGCAACTCAAAGGCTTAGACCAATTCTATTAACATCAATTACAACTGTAATTGGATTATCATCACTTATGTTTTTTGCATCAGGTCAAGCTCTAATACTACAACCAATGGCAATTAGTTTAGGTTTTGGTGTAGCTTGGGCTACTATCTTAAATTTATATTTTGTACCTTTAATGTATGCTGTTATTTATAGAGTAAAAGATGTAAAAAGTTCTTAAAAGATTATATTTTAAATAACCAAAATTTGGTTATTTAAATTTTACTTCAAAAAGAGCTTCTTTTTCTTTAATAGAACCAATTTTTTTATTTTCAATAGTTATACTCTTTTGGCTATTTACTAAAATAGGTGTAATAGTATCTTTTCCTTTTTCTTTTAAATAGTCTAAATCAACTTCTATAATAGCATCTCCTGCTTTAATTTTCTCTCCCTCTTCTATTAATCTTTTAAATCCCTCTCCTTTTAATTCCACAGTATCTAATCCAATATGAACCATAACCTCTATATCTTTTGCAGTAATTAAAAAGGCATGATTTGTTGGGAATATTTTTGATAAGTTTCCATCTATTGGTGATAAAATAGTTCCATTTAGTGGAATAATTGCTACTCCATCACCTGCTAATTTTTGTGAAAATACTTCATCTTTAACATCTTCTAACTCTACAATATCACCACTAGATATAGCTTTTAATTCTACTGGCTTACTTTTAAAAAATCCAAACATACTCTAAATCTCCTCTTTCTGTAATTCTATCCAAAGACTCATTTTCTCTATTTGCTCTTTTGTTCTAGCACTACTTGTTCCACCCTCTGAATTTCTTGCATTCATTGAGGCTCTATTATCTAGTAACTCTATAACACTCTCTCCTATTCTACTATCAACACTTTGTAAGTCTTCTAAAGATAATTCAGATATATCTAAACCTTTATTTTCTGCTAAATTTACAACACCTCCTGTTATATGATAAGCATCTCTAAAAGCAATTCCTATCTCTTTTACTAAATAGTCTGCTAAATCTGTAGCACTAAGGTGTCCTATCATACAAGCCTTTTCCATATTTTGCCTATTTACTTTCATTTGCGATACCATCTCTTCCAAAACTTCTAATGATAATAGAGCTGTTTTAATTGAGTCAAAAACTCCCTCTTTATCCTCTTGCATATCTTTATTATATGCTAATGGAAGTCCTTTCATAACAGTTAATAGTGCAATTAAATTTCCATTTGCTCTACCTGTTTTTGCACGAAGTAGCTCTGGAATATCTGGGTTTTTCTTTTGTGGCATAATAGAAGAACCTGTAGCATGTCTATCACTTAGAGTTATAAATTTAAACTCACTAGAAGACCATAAAATAATCTCTTCACTAAATCTACTAATGTGCATTAGCATTGTTGATATATTAAATAGAACTTCTAAAGCAAAATCTCTATCGCTTACAGTATCTAAACAGTTTAAAGTTGGTTCTTTAAATCCAAGTTTAGATGAAGTTATCTCTCTATTAATAGGGTGTGGTGTTCCTGCTAATGCTGCACAACCTATTGGAGATAGATTGTTTCTATGGAAAGAGCTTATAAATCTCTCATAATCCCTTTTAAACATACTAGCATAAGCCATTAAATGATACCCAAAATTAATAGGTTGAGCATGTTGAAGATGTGTCATACCTGGTAAAAGAGTAGAGGTATTATCTTTTGCTAGATTAATAAGAGTCTCTATATTTTTAAGTAGTAATTTAGCAATCTTTTTTGTATTTTTTTGAACATATAGTCTAAAATCTAATGCAACTTGGTCATTTCTACTTCTTGCAGTATGAAGTCTTTTACCTGCATCTCCAATCTTCTCTGTAAGTCTCCCCTCAATAGCCATGTGAATATCCTCATCATCTCCATTAAGCTTAAACTCTCCACTCTCTATCTCTTCTAATATTTCATTTAAACCTCTATTTATCTCTTTATAATCCTCTTTAGAGATAATACCTTGTTCTGATAACATAAAAGCGTGAGCTATAGAACCCTCTATATCTTCTTTATAGAGTATTTTATCAAATGGAAGAGAGTTATTTAACTCTTGAAGTAGTTTTGAACTTTTTTCTGTAATTCTTGCTGATGCAATTTTCTTTGACACTATAAAATCCTAATATTATAATTGTTAAATGGTATTGTATCGTATTTTAGAATAAGTAGAAATAGAATCAGCTTTTATTTTAACCTTAATGGTTAGTGGTGGAATAAAATATAAAATAAAAGCTAATGAATAAGAGCCTTTCAAAAATTTAAAAGGAGGAGAATGTTATGACTCTTATGGGGGAATTATATCAAGAATAAGTGTCCAAAATGTGTGAAAATGTTAGATTTATAGTTCTTTTTTTAAAATTGGCTCACTATCTTCTATTAATAAATTTGGTTCAATAAATGGTGCTAACTCTGAAATAAAGTTTAAAGCACTCATAATAGGAGAAGCGTAAAAGAATTTAACCTTATTATTATATTCCCATAATCTACTAAAATATTGATAGACTCTATATGGTCTATCTCCTATATTATCTCCATCTCTATCAAACCCCTTATATCTATCCCAATAGTTTCTTTTTATAATATTTGAACTATTTATTTTACTTGGTAAATCTTTAACTACATCATCTATATTTCCAAATATTCGATTGTCTATTATAATATTATCTTTTATACTTTGATGAAAATGTAATGCCTCTTTATTATATGAGATTTCATTTCCTATAATCTCTCTTTTTATACCTTTACCCTTTTCTCCACCCTCTATATATAAACCTTTAGCATTAAATTTAACAATATTTCTCTTAAATTTAAAATTAGATACACCTTTAATAACAACACCTATTCCAGCACTTCCTTTTGAGCTTAATATCTTATTCTTTACTATTTTAGTGTTTTTTGCACCCATAATCATAATAGATACCGAGTTATATTGATAGAAGTTATTTTCTAAAATATTAGAATGGCTCAAACTTAAATGTGTAGCAAATCTACTATTTAAAAATCTATTCTCTTTAAAAATATTATTGTGTGAGTAGTTTAGTGTTATATCTTTTACATCTTTGATAATATTTTTAAAAAAAAGGTTATTGGAGGAGTAGTATAGTTTTAGACCATTTCCTCTAAACTCTATATTTTTGCCATTTGAGGTAATCTTATTATTTGTAATATTAGAGTCACTTACCATACTCATATCTATGCCATAGAGTGTATTTTTTATGGTGCATCTATCTATTAGACATCTTTTAGAGTTTTTTATTTTTATAGCTGAATCTATATCATAAAATTTATCCCCACTATTACTAATAATAAGATTTTTTAAAATAACATCTGAACTATTTATCTTAATAACTGTTCCATTACCATTACCTTTAATCTCTACGCCTTTCTCAATTCCTAAAATAGTTAGAGGTTTATTTATAGTAATATCTCCTTTATATACTCCACTATATAATTTTATTGTATCATAAGCAGATGCCTTATCTATAGCATTTTGTAAAGAATTAGCCAATACTATCTGCATAAATAAAAACAGTACAAAAATAAATCTCATTATTTTAAAAGCTTAATATTGATTTTACCATAACCCCAAGCACCTATAGATAAAACTATATATAATATTAAAATAAATATTAGTTGTTGTAAATTAAATATATATTCATAATATAAAATTAATATAGTTCCTAATAGTAGCCCTATTATGGATATTATAGTAATAATATTTGATGAGTCTGTTTTAACTCTTATTTTAAAATTGGCAATCGCCATTAATAGAGATACCAACAAAAATGTAATACTTCCAAACTCTAAAATTAAACGAAGTCCACCAATTCCAATAAGTAGTGAAGCTATTGTAGCCATAGCTATAATAGCCATTTTAGGAATGCTACCTTTTCGTTTAGATATAATAGATGGTAAATACCCATCATCTGCAATTCTAGCCATTTGCCTAGATGAACCAAATAAAGTCCCATTAATAGCACTACTTGTAGCTAATATTGCTCCAAAAACTACTAAATTACTACCAAAATTTCCCATAATATCGTTAGCTCCTGAAGCTAGTGCATACTCTTTATTTCTTATTAAATCTTCGGCAGGAATTGCTAATACTGCACTTAATGCAATAATAAAATAGATTAATGCCACTAAAAATATAGCCGAATATATAGCTTTTGGTATATTAATATTAGGCTTTTCCATCTCATTAACTGCATTTATAACTAATTGAAATCCCTCATAAGCTACAAATGTAACTGAAGATACAATTAATATACTCATAATCGGTGTTGTATGAAAATCTTTAATAATCATGGAACTAAAGGTATTTATATCAGTTTTAGCAAAAAATATAAGAGCTAAAGAGATAATAAGTAAAATAACTAATTTTATATATACCATTATATCCTCTATTTTACCCATACCTTTAACACTCCAAATATTTATAAAAGTAAATAACCAAATAATTCCAATAGCTACTATTTTTCGTATTAATTCACTATCACCAAATGCAAAACCACTAATTCCATAAGATGAAAAGGTATAAGCATATAGAGCTAAGGTACTAATATATCCAAAGATAGTGTACCACCCTATAAATGAGGCTGCCATATGTGAATTGGGATAAGTTCTTTTAAAAAAGGCATAAGTTGCACCCTCATCTTTATAATAGAGTCCTAACTTAACATAAGAGTAAGCTGCAAACCATGCCACAACACCACCTAAAGCAATAGCAAATGGAGCTAATGCTCCAATCATAGATACAGAAATACCTAAAATGGTAAAAATTCCACCACCTACCATTCCACCAATAGCTATTGCTAATATCTCCTTAAAGCCTAAATTTTTAGCCATTAATAATTTTTATATTTCCCATTATTTATATCTTGCTCAATTTCGGCTACAGCCTCTTTAATAATATCAAGTAAAATCTTAGATGCTTTTTCATCATCAGCTTCTGGAACATCCCAATCTGTAAATTTCATATTTGCTTTAAATAGAAATTTAACTTCTTTTTTTATATTCTCTTTTCTACTCTCTAACTCTTTTTCTACCATATCCATAATCTATCTCCTTTTATGCAAGACCTAATTCTACTAAAATAGGTTCTATATCTTTTGAAATCTCTGTTAACTTTTCAAATAAAATTCCAAAAGCTTTATCTTCAGCTGACCACTCTTCAATAATCTTAAAACTTGAACTCTTTTGTTCTTCGGTTAATTTATCTGAACTGCTAATTGTATCTTTTATTGTATCTAATTTTTTTTTCATGATTTTTTCCTTTTTCTATAATATAATCTAATTATACTCTTTTTTTACTATTTTAAAAGCAAATTTTTAGAGCATAAATTTGCCGATTGATGTAATCTACTCTTTAAAAGTAGTGATTTTAACTCTTTAGTAAAGCTCATATATCCATTATATTCATCTCCAAATATCAAAATTAAAGCTTTTTTCTCTTTTTTATTAAGTTTTCCATCAAAAACTGCTGAAATTCCAGATAGAGTTCTTAAAAGATGTCTCTCCTCTTTAGAGGAATTTTTCAGATATTCTAAAAACTTATCCAAATCATCATAATCTTTAGCTTCATTAATATTTAAGTGGTTACTTAATCTAATAAGCAAAATTATATTATTTGGGTGATAATTCTTAGCTAAAACTATCATAGTAGAGACTGCTCGAATTGTTCCTTCTACTGTATGAGGAGAGTATTTATCTAAAACCTTATCAGTTAAAATCTCATCAATAATATATTTAGATAGATGATACCCAAATAGACGCAATCGAGTATCTTTTATTACTCTATACATAACAATAGCGTCCCAAAAAGCTGTAACAGGAACAGAGACCCAAACAAAACCAAACCTTAAAGTCTCTCTAGCAAACAGTTTAGCTAAAAGAATTCTAGCAATAGCACTTGTTAGAACTATTTTTGCTTTATAGAGTAAACTACTAAATAGTACCCATTTTTTAGAGACATGTTTTTCTAAATCAAGCCCTAAATATTGAATAGTCAAATCATCTAATTCTAAAGCAGAACGAACCATTATCTTTTTTATATCATATTCAGGAGGCAAATTATCTTTATTTGTCTCATCATAACCAATAAGCTCTGTTAATGTATAACTACTTCTCATTCCTAGCCAATATAATATGGAAATCTCTATAATTAGTAAAATTATAGTAATTGCTCCTAAAATTAAATAGTAATAAAATGGAGTATAGCTATTTTTATAATATATCTCAAATAGAACAGTTGGAATTGTGGTTAATGCACCAACTAAAAAAGCAATAATTACTGTATAGGTTGATATATTACTAGATACTACTTGTAAGATTTTATCAGATGGAATATTTTTAATTTTTATCTCATCTTTATATTTTACCTTTTTAGATATATAGTTAAAATATCTACTACCTAAATTTTCTAAAATAGTATCTGTTTTTTTCTTTTTTATTTTTGGGTTTGATGTCATAATATTATATTATTTCTTTTGCTCCAGCTCTTTTTTATTAGAATTTGAATTCTACTCTTTTTTTCTTTATCTCAATTAATATTTATTGATACCTGCTGTATCAAATCGGACTATTTTACTCCTATTTAAAAGAAATTTCTATTTTATATTCAATTTTACTTATTTTTATGATAAACTTACTTTTATAATTTCAACAAATAAAAGGAAATAACATAATGACAAAAGAGATATTCAATCCAAACAGAGAGCTATTCCCAAACTCACCAATTCCTAATATGGAGAGTTACTATGCTTTAGTAGATGAGTTTGAAAGGGATTATGAGGGAACTTGGGCAAAATTTGCTAATAAAAAGATAGATTGGTTTAAACCTTATAATAAAATCTTAGATGACTCTAATGCTCCATTTTATAAATGGTTTAGTGGAGGAGAGTTAAATGTAGCACATCAGTGTGTAGATAGACATCTCTCTACTAAAAAAAATAAAGCTGCTATTATTTTTGAGGGAGATAATGGAGACCAAAGAATTTTAACATATAGAGAGTTAGCTTATGAAGTAAATAAAACTGCTAATATGTTTAAAAATAATTTTGGTGTAAAAAAGGGTGATAGAGTAGTTATCTATATGCCAATGATACCTGAGTCTGCTGTTATTATGTTAGCTTGTGCAAAAATAGGAGCTATTCACTCTATTGTATTTGGTGGATTTTCTGCTGAAGCTTTAAGAGATAGAATTATTGATGCCAATGCAAAACTTGTTGTAACTTCTGATGGAGCTTTTAGAAAAGGTAAACCTTATATGTTAAAATCTGTAGTTGATAAAGCTTTAGAAGAGGGGTGTGAATGTGTTGAAAAGGTGTGTATAGTTGAGAGAAATGGAGAAGATATTAATTGGGTAGAGGGTAGAGATTATGCCTATAATGAGCTAATTAAATTTCAATCTTCTAAATGTGAGCCTGAACCAATGGAGGCAGAAGAGCCACTATTTTTATTATATACAAGTGGAAGTACAGGAAAACCAAAAGGTGTTCAACACTCAACGGCTGGATATATTTTATGGGCTCAAATGACTATGGAGTGGGTATTTGATATTAAAGATAATGATACATATTGGTGTACGGCAGATATTGGTTGGATTACAGGACACACATATATAGTATATGGACCTTTAGCGTGTGGAGCTACAACTGTAATGTTTGAGGGAGTTCCAACTTTTCCAGATGCAGGAAGATGTTGGAAAATGGTTGAAGAGTATCAAATAAATCAATTTTATACAGCTCCAACTGCTATAAGACTACTTCATAAAATGGGTGCAGATGAACCTAGTAAATATGATTTAAGCTCACTTAGAGTTTTAGGAACTGTTGGAGAGCCTATTGACCCACCTGCATGGAAATGGTACTACGAAGAGGTTGGAGGAAGTAGATGCTCTATAGTTGACACCTATTGGCAAACAGAAACAGGAGGACACATGATTTCACCAATTCCAAGTGCTACACCAATTAAACCTGCTTGTGCTACTTTCCCACTACCTGGTATTAAAGCTGAAATTATAGAAGAGGACGGAACACCAACACCAGTTGGAGAAAAAGGATTTATGTGTATTACTAAACCTTGGCCTAGTATGATAAGAACTATATGGAATGACCCTGATAGATTTGTTAAATCATATTTTGGAGATTGTAAAAAAGATGGAAAAGCTGTTTACTTTACAGGTGATGGTGCAATGATAGATAAAGATGGATATATTACTATTACAGGAAGAACAGATGATGTTATAAATGTAAGTGGTCATAGAATGGGAACAGCAGAGGTTGAAGCATCTATTAAAAAACACCCAAATGTAGCATCAGTTGCAGTTGTTGGAAAACCTCATGAGATAAAAGGTGAAGGAATTTTTGCCTATATTGTATTAAAATCTACTCCAGTATCTCAAAAAGATGAGGTTGCTGATGATTTAGAGACAATAAAAGAGATAAATGCAATTATTAAAAATGATATTGGAGCTATAGCATTATGTGATGATATGGCATTTGTTCCAGACCTACCAAAAACTAGAAGTGGTAAAATTATGAGAAGAATTCTAAGAAGTATAGTAAAAGGTGAAGCAATTACACAAGATATATCTACACTTGAAGACCCAAGTATTGTATCTACTATTGAGGGGATTGTTAGGGGGGCTTAATTTAATAATATTTTATAAACCTGAATTTATTTAATTTGGGTTTGTGGACTATGTAAAAGTTTATAAAATTAATAATTATTTTTCTATTAAATTTTTTGGTTTTTCTTGTTTGTATTCATATTCTGAGATAATAGTTTTATTACTAATAACAAGTTCTAAAATTTCTGCAAATATTTCATGACTTCTTTTCATAGTTAATTCATGAGCATTTGCAAAAACCTCAAATTCTTTTCTATTTCTATTTTCATTTGATTTATGTATATATGCATTTTCTATAAAATCTTTTACAGCTTTATTAAGTCTTGAAATGAGAATATTTTTATATGTTTTATGTTCTGTATTCCAATTATTATAATCAAACTTCTCTTGATTAACAATTCCATCTATATATCGTTTAATAATCTTGTCACTTTTTTTTGTTTTTGAAAAAAAACTAAACATTTCCATTCCCCTTTATATCTTTTAAATTAAGTAAAAAGGGGTTGGTGTGTGGAGGTGGTCGGCTAAATTACTGTGAGAGTTAACAGAGAGTTACCCCATTTTCTTAATGGTACAATCAATCTGTTATCCTTTTAAAGAGTGATGCACTGTTTTCTATCTATTGTCAAAGTTATTATTCACTTAACCTCTTAATATTAGCCCCCAAAGCCAAAAGCTTACCCTCTAAATTATCATATCCTCTATCAAGATGGTATATTCTTCTAACATTTGTTACACCTTCTGCTACAAGTCCTGCTAAAACAAGTGCTGAACTAGCTCTTAAATCGGTTGCCATTACATTAGCTCCATATAGTTTGGCTACTGGTTTAACAGATGCTATACTACCTTTTAACCAAATATCAGCTCCTAATCTATTAAGCTCACTTACATGCATAAAACGGTTTTCAAATAGTCTCTCTTCTATTAAACTATCACCAATAGCCATTGTAGCTACTGCCATAAATTGAGCTTGCATATCAGTTGGAAACCCTGGGTACTCTGTTGTTGTAATATTAATAGGTCTTAATCTATCTGTTGGATATATAGTTATCTCATTATCTTTAATATCAAAATTACACCCCATAGCGTCTAATTTATCTATAGATGATTGAATATGTGTAGCATTTGCTTTTTTTAGAGTAATAGATGAGTTTGTAATTGCTCCTGCACAGAGATATGTACCTGCCTCTATTCTATCAGGTATTATCTCTATATCTTTAAATTCTAAAGGTTTTTGACTTGTTCCTTTAATAGTAATTGTGCTTGTTCCAATACCACTAATCTCTACACCTGCATCTCTTATAATCTCACAAAGTTGCACAACTTCAGGCTCTTTAGCTGAATTTATAATTGTTGTTACACCATGTGCTAAAGCTCCTGCCATAATAATATTTTCAGTTCCACCAACTGTAATTTTATCAAATACTATTTTAGCACCCTTTAATCCATTTGGAGCTTCTGCTCTTACATATCCACCTTTTATCTCTATCTTTGCACCCATAGCTTCAAGTGCTTTAAGGTGTAAATCTATTGGTCTTTGACCTATTGCACAACCACCTGGCAGACTCACTTCACACTCTCCAAACCGTGCTAAAAGAGGTCCTAAAACTAAAATAGAGGCTCTCATTTGAGAAACTATCTCATATACAGCTTTGGTTGAGTTCATATTTTTATTATCTATTATAGCTTCGGTTTTATTATGTTTAACCTCTCCACCAAGCATAGTAAGTAGTTTTAAAAGAGTTCTTATATCAACAACATTTGGAAGGTTTGTAAGTTTGACAGGTTTGTCAGATAAAATTGTAGATGCAATTACAGGAAGAGCTGAATTTTTTGCACCAGAGATTGTGATAGCACCTTTTAGTTTGCTACCACCTATTATTTGTAAATAATCCATTATATATAGTATCCAATTAACTTTTATTTTTGTAATTCTACCTAAAAAAAATTAATGGTACTTTTTATTATTCGTTATCAACTCTATCTGTAGCATAAACACCTGTTATGGTTTTCCATATAATAGAAGCATTAAGACCTATCCAAATAATTAATGCAACAGACAATGTTCCTGCCCACCCCATCTGTTTTAGATTATTAAATTCAATTAAATTATAAGAGTTAAGACCCCAAAGGAATGTACCAATAATTATTAAAATAAAAACTATTCCAATCCACCCAATACTTTGGAAAATAGATTTTAAAGCAAGTATCCAAAGACCAAACATTATAATAATAGCAAATGGTGTAAATCCTGATAGTATATCTTGTTGAGAGATATAGTGAATAAAGTGATGTCCTGTAGGGTTCCATGTTCCTAAAGCTAAACCTATTGACATAAGCATGGTTACCCACCATCTAAGAGATGTCTCTTGTTTACCTTTTTTAGTTGTTTTCGTTTTTGTTAAAATATCTGGTAGCATATTATTCCTTTTTTATAAAATATAATTTAATTTACTGTTTAAACTCTTTTTCTGCACTATTTGCAACCATTACACCTGTCATAGATAGATTATCACCTATTAAATACTTTTCATCTCTAAGCTCTTCTAATACCTTTTTAGCTTCATTCATATCAAACATACCAGTATTTACCAGACTCTCCATAGTTGTTTGCATACTTTCACCATTTTCTCTTTTAGCTACTGCTAAAAGAAAAACTTTTTTAAAAATATCTAGCTCTTTCATAGATTAATGCAACTCTTCATTAAGCTTAACTTCTCTAGTACTTCTTCTAGCTATAATCTCGCCAGTTGTTGAGTTTTGTCTATAATGAATACCATTTAATCCTTGAAGCTCTTGCCCTTGAAATATCTCTTTATCAGCTAGATTTGCATTAGGATTTGCATCTTTTATTTTAGCTAACTCACTATTTGCAATTTTAACTTTTGTTCCTGCTAAAATGGTAACTCCAGCATCAACAATACACCCATCACCTAAAGGAAGACCAGTTACAGAGTTTGCACCAAGAAGTGTATTTTCTCCAATAGAGATAGGGTTTCCATCTGTTCCACTTAAGACTCCTAAAATACTAGCTCCTCCACCAACATCACTACCACTTCCAACAATAGCAGAGCTTGAAATTCTACCCTCAACCATAACAGAACCCAAAGTTCCTGCATTAAAGTTAATATAACTAGCACCAGGCATTACAGTAGTACCACCAGCTAAACTAGCACCCATTCTAACTTTACCACTATCTAAAATTCTTGTATTATCAGCAGGAATTACATGTTGTAGGTATCTTGGGAACTTATCAACACTATCAATAGTTGGGAATGTTCCATTTAGTTTCATCTCTATTTCATTTTCTCTTAGATAATCAAGCTCATAAGGGGTATTTCCAACCCATGCCACATTTGTTAAAATTCCAAATGCACCATTAAGATTTAAACTTCTAAGAGGAGCTTTTTGAAGAGATAGAGCATATAGTTTAAGGTAAACAGCTTCTACACTTTTTGGTGCATCTTCTTCAAATAGAAATACAATTCTAAAGTTTTTAGCTACATCTTTCATTGCTGATAGAGCTTTTATTACTTGAACATTTTTATGATTCTCTCCTATAGCTTCACCTAAATATGGAGCAAAAGAGTCCATTGCACTATTTAAAAAGTTATCATTAATTGTAGCTACAAATTCACTTTGAGTAAAATCAATCTCAAATCTTGCATCTTGAAGAGCTTTTATAAAAACAGCACCTGAACCGTAATTCTCTTTCCAATTAATAAGTGGAAAGTTTGCTTGAAGAACTTTATCTGCATTTTTTTGCCCTCTATCAACCCTTGCTATACCAAATGCTATAGGCTCTCTATATTCATCTTGTGCTGTTACTTCTGCTACTAATGCTTTAAAATCTTCTGTTGTATTTATTGCCATATATATCACCTTTTTTATTTAATTTATAGTTTTGGGATTATAGCTATTTATTTTTAATTATTCATTATTATAAGTTTATGATTATATAAGGTAATTCTAAAATAAACTATAGAGTTAAAAACTCTACAGCTTACTATCAAGCTTAAAAAACCTAACACTAAGTGGAGTTAAATCTAGCTCTATCATATTCTCTTTTTTTCCAATTACAAAATGAGTTGTATTAAAAACTCTTTTTCTATTTGTATCAACTCCTGCAAATTTTGTACTATCTGAATTGAAAATAAGTCTATATTTCCCCTCTTTTGTTACAGGAGTAAAGTAGTCTCTATATGTAGCACCTGAAAAGTTACAAACTATAACTATTCTCTCCTCTCTATAAACTCTTTCAAATACAATAATATTTCTACTTGCATCATCTGCATTACACCACTCAAAATTATCCTCTTTATCATATTGAAGTGGTTTTTGCTCCTTATATAATCTATTTAACTCTTGTATCATTTTCTGAATACCCTTATGGGCTGGATACTCTAAAACTTCCCAATCTAAACTACCCTCATAGTGCCACTCATTAAATTGTGCTATCTCATTACCCATGAATAGTAACTTTTTACCCATAAAAGAGTACATAAAACTATATAAACTTCTTAAATTAGCAAATTGCCAATCATAAAGCCCACTCATCTTATTTATCATACTACCTTTCATGTGTACCACCTCATCATGACTTAATGGCAATATAAAATTCTCATTAAAAGCATAAGAGAACATAAAGTTTAATTTATCATTATGGTGATATTGTCTATTAATGGGGTCTAGTTTAAAATATGAGATTGTATCATTCATCCAACCCATATTCCACTTATAATCAAATCCTAATCCCTCTTTTTTATCGGTTACGCCTAAGAATGTGGTGGACTCTTCTGCTATCATTAAAACATTTTTATCTTTTTTATGAATGGTTCTATTTAATTTTTTTAAAAAATCTATAGCTCCAAGATTTAAATTATCTCCATACTCATTTGGACTCCACTCACCATCTTCTCTTACATAATCTAAATATAACATAGAAGCCACACCATCAACACGAATTCCATCTATATTATACTCCTCAACCCACCATAAAGCACTACTAATTAAAAAAGACTTAACATAATCATTATCATAGTTAAAAATATTACTTTTCCATTGTGGGTGGTAACCTTTTTGATGATTAGGGTGTTCATAAAGAGCTGTTCCATCAAAAGCAATCAATCCATGACCATCTGTAGCAAAATGAGAGGGAACCCAATCTAAAATTACACCAATATTATGTTTATGGCATATATCTATAAAATATTTAAACTCATCAGGTGTTCCATACCGTGAAGTTGGTGCAAAATATCCTGTATCTTGATAACCCCAAGAGCCATCATAAGGGTGTTCCATAACAGGAAGTAGCTCAATGTGTGTAAAACCCATTTTTTTTACATATTTAACTAAACTTTTACCAAAATCTTTATATGTTAAATATTCACCATTTTTTCGTCTCCATGAGCCTAAATGAACCTCATATATAGATATAGCCTCATCTCTTTTAGGCTTATCATACTTGAACTTATACTCACTATTAAAGATAATAGATGCCGAATTTGGTTTAACCTCTGCATACCTAGCATAAGGGTCTGCTTTTAGAAACTCTCTACCATCTTTAGTCTCAATAAAATATTTATAGGAGTCTTCAATTTTAGCGTTTTTAACTTTTCCACTCCAAATACCTGTCTTATTTTTTTTAAGTCTATTTTTGCTTTTATTATAGTTATTAAAATCACCAATAACAGATACTGACTTAGCATTAGGTGCATACACTTTAAAAGTAACACCATTCTCTTTAATAAAACAACCTAATTTATTATATAGTCTATAGTTTATCACTCTCTAACTCCTTTTTATACACTGCTACCTTATATAACTTTTCATATTTTTTAGCTGAAATATCCCAATCAAATCTATCTTTCATACCATTTTTTATTAATATATTAAAACCATCTCTATTATTATAGTATGTATCAACTGCCCATTTTACAGTTCCAACTAGAGCATCTTTTGAGGCATCATAAAATTTAAATCCATTAGGACTTTTAGTATATTTATCAAAATTTCTAATAGTATCATCTAATCCACCAACAGCCCTAACTATTGGTAAAGTTCCATAAGCTAAAGAGTATATCTGATTTAATCCACAAGGTTCAAATAGACTAGGCATTAAAAAGATATCTGAACCAGCCTCTATTTTATGTGCTAACTCTTCACTATAACCTATAAACGATGCAATTTTAGTTGGGTATCTTTTTGCTATGTCGCTAAAAAATCCCTCTGCCCACTTTTCACCACTTCCTAATATTACTATTTGAATATCAAGTTCCAATAGTTCCCAAATAGATTGAGATATAAGCTCAATTCCCTTTTGAGTTGCAAATCTTCCTACAAATCCGATTATTGGTATATTGGGATTTGTGGGTAGATTAAAGAGTTTTTGTAAATCTTTTTTGCATATTAGTTTATCTTCTATAGTCTCTAAACTATAGTTTTTAACTATATATTTATCCTCTTTTGGACTCCACTCTCTATAATCTACTCCATTTAAAATACCAAAAAGTAACTCTCTACCCCTTAAATAACTATCTAATCCCCAACCAAATTGAGCTGTTTTAATCTCTTTGGCATAAGTTGGACTTACTGTATTTATTACATCACTTTGAGTTATTCCAGATTTTAAGAGATTAACCATTCCAAACTCTTCTAAGTTATCAGATGTAAAACTCTCCCAACCAACCTCTGCTATATCTATTATTTTAGTTGTAAATTTTCCTTGATGTTGCATATTGTGTATAGTTAAAACTGTAGAGCTATTTTTAAAATATTTGTTATATTGATATTTTGCTTTTAGTAGAAGTGGCATAATAGCTGTATGCCAATCGTTAGCATGAATAATCTCTACTATAAAATCTATTTTTTTAGCAAGTTCAAATGATGCTTTACTTAAAAATATAAATCTCTCATCATTATCTCCATAAGCTAAACCTTTGCTATCTGTATATAGATTTGCTCTACCAAAGTAAAGTTCATAATCTATAAAATATATCTCAACACCACCCATATTACCAATAAAAACTTCACACCAAAATTCACCTAAACTACCCATAGGAACAGCCATTTCACCTAAAGATTTTAACTCTTTTTTATCTATGCTGTAGTATCTAGGCATTACAACTTTTATATTATGTCCCAATTTTTTTAAAGCTTTAGGAAGAGCAGATGAGACATCTGCTAAACCACCACTCTTAGCATATCCTGCCACTTCACTTGCTACAAATAGTATATTCAATTCTTTCCTTTTTAAATTTTATTTAAGATATTTTAGCCAAATAAGGCTAAATAATTAAGATACCTTAACTAATTTTTCTTCTATATAAACACCAAGTCTTTTAGCCTCTTCTATTATCATTTGAGATACTCTCATATTAGACTCGATAATTACATCAGATAGTTTAGATTTAATAGCAAGTTGTAGTGGGTGGTTTCCTCTGTATTTTTGTGCTAAACAGTATAAATCTTCTATAACTTTACTATCTGGCATAAGATTAATAGATAATATGATTGGAGGAAGAGTCGGCTCTGGTGTATGTTTTACCTCTTTTTTTATCTTAACTTTCTCTTTTTTTGCATCTTTTAAAGACTCAATTTTAAGTATATTCATTCTAGTAAAATCACCATCTTTACTAATTCTAACTTTAAAAGCAATAGGTTTAGATAAATCGAAATCCTCTTCTAACTCTTCTAATCTATTTTCAAATAGCATAAGTTCAATATTTCCATGTAAATCCATAATATTGGCTATTCCAAACTTATTACCTTTTTTAGAGATTTTTTCCACAATTCCTTCTATTTTACCAACAATAAGAGCTTGTGAACCATCTGCTAAATCCTCTATCTCTGAACTTAGAGTATAATTTATATTATCTAACTGTTCTCTATATTTATCTAGTGGGTGACCTGATACATAAAATCCTAAAGACTCTTTCTCTATTGCCAAAAGTTCTAATAAATCATACTCTTCTATATGTTTAATATCAACTCTAACAGTTGTCATCTCTTCACTATCTCCAAAAAGAGAACCAACAGCCTGTTTTCTAGCTAACATTGCTTTTGAAGCCATTTCTACAATATACTCTATTTGGGTAATTATGGCTTTTCTTGTATATCCAAACTCATCAAATGCCCCTGCCTTTGCTAAAGTTTCTATTACTCTTTTATTAACTTTACTAGCATCAATTCGTGATATAAAATCACTCATATCCTTAAACTCACCACTCTCATTACGAGTCTCTATAATAGAGTTAATTGCCACATCTCCAGCACCTTTTAAAGCACCCATACCAAAAAATACAATATTTTTCCCATTAATATTATCAGCTTGAAAAACTAAATCTGAACGGTTAATATTTGGTGGTCTAAGCTCAATTCCAAGCCTTTTTAGCTCATCTACATACTTTACAACCTTATCTGTATTATTTTTCTCTAGTGTTAAGATAGCAGACATAAATTCGGTTGGGTAGTAGTATTTTAAAAATGAGGTATAAAATGTAATCATAGCGTAAGCTGCAGAATGGGATTTATTAAAACCATACCCTGCAAATTTTACAATTAAATCAAATAACTCTTCTGCTTTATCTTTATTAAACCCTTTTTTACTAGCACCTTCAGCAAATTCACCCTTTAATCTATCCATCTCCTCTTTAATCTTTTTTCCCATAGCACGACGAACTAAATCAGCCCCACCAAGACTAAATCCACCAATAGTTTGAACTATCTGCATAACTTGCTCTTGATATACAATAACCCCATAGGTTGGTTTTAAAATTGGTTCAAGTTCGGGAAACATATATGTAATCTCTGCTCTTCCATGTTTTCGCTCAACAAAATCATCAAGCATTCCTGACTCCATAGGACCAGGTCTATATAAAGCTAACATAGCAATAATATCTTCAAATCCACTAGGCTTTAACTTTTTGGCTAAATCTTGCATACCTGCTGATTCTATCTGAAATAGTCCTAGTGTATCCCCTGTTGAGATATAATCATAAACCCCTCTATCATTAATATCTTCATGAATAAAATCTATCCTCTTACCTGTTCTTTTCTCTACAAGTTTATTAGCTTCCTCAATGACAGTTAGAGTCTTTAAACCCAAAAAGTCAAATTTGATGAGGTCAACATCTTCTACATACTTACCATTATATTGAGTAGCTAAAGTATCTTGTCCTGTTGGTTTAAAAATAGGTGTCTTTTTCCAAAGCTCTTCATTAGATATTACAACTCCCGCTGCATGTGTTCCTGCATTTCTATTTAATCCCTCTAGTGCTAAAGCATAATTCCAAACTCTTTTAGCTTGAGGATTACTATCTATTAAAGCCTTTATCTTTGGCTCTTTTTCAAAAGATTTCTTTAAATTAATACCCAACTCATCAGGAATAAGTTTTGCCATAGCATCAGCTTGAGAGTATGGCATATCTAATACCCTTGCTACATCTCTTATAACCCCTTTAGCTTGAAGCTTACCAAAAGTTATAATTTGAGCCACATTATATCTTCCATATTTGTCAATAACATAATCTAATATCTCTTGCCGTCTTGCTTGACAAAAATCCATATCAATATCGGGCATAGATACCCTTTCAGGATTTAGAAATCTCTCAAAAAGTAATCCATAGGGTAGTGGGTCTATATCTGTGATTTTAAGAGAATAGGCTACTAAACTACCTGCAGCGGACCCACGCCCTGGCCCTACAGGAATACCCATCTGTTTAGCTTGGTCAACAAACTCCCAAACAATAAGCATATAACCAGGGAATTTCATAGAGTTTATAATATCCATCTCAACTTGAAGTCTATCTCTATACTCTTGATGTTTCTCTTTTGGAACTATTTTTAATCTCTCCTCTAAACCCTTTTTTGACTCATGAATAAATAGGGCTTTATCGTTTTCTAAAGAGTACTCTTTATTAGGAAAAGGTAATATAATTCCTGCCTTTTTAGCTCTCTCTATTGTAAATTTAAAGTTTGGTGGGGTTGGGTTTCCTAGTTTTATCTCCAAATTACACTTATTGGCTATCTCTTGTGTATTACTAATAGCTTCTGGAATATCTGCAAATAGTCTTGCCATCTCTTGGGGAGATTTAATATAAAACTCATGCACCGAGTGTCTCATTCTATTTGGGTCATCATATAGTTTATTCATAGCTATACACATAAAAGCTTCATGTGCATCTGCATCTTTTTTTAGAGTGTAGTGTGTATCATTTGTAGCTATTATTTTAATTCCTGTCTCTTGTGAGAGTTGGATAATCTGTTTATCTATATTGTATTGATGGTCAATTCCATGACGCATAATCTCCATATAGAAATCATCTCCAAACACTTCTTTATAACGCAAAGCTACCCTTTTTGCCTCTTCATACCCCTTTGCTCCATTTTTAATATTTTTTTCACTTAAATTCAAATGCCAATTTATTTCACCTTGCAGACAAGCACTAGAGCAGATAAGTCCCTCTGAATGGTTTTTAAGTAATTCCCAATTTATTCTAGGATAATAATAAAATCCATAAATATATGCTTGTGAAGATAGAAACATAAGATTTTTATAGCCTATATCATTTTTTGCATATAGACACAAGTGAAATCTCTGTCTTGTACTCTTATCACCAATATCAGCCTCATTATGAATATAAGCCTCCATTCCAATAATAGGTTTAATACCTGCTTTTTTCATAGTATTATAAAAAGTAATTGTTCCAAACATATTACCATGGTCTGTCATGGCTACAGAGTCCATACCTAACTCTTTAATTTTAGATGCTAAAACATCAATCTTATTTGCCCCATCAAGCATAGAGTATTCAGTGTGAAGATGTAGATGGGTATATTTGACATTGGACATATATTGCCTTTTAAAATTTTTTAATTCTTATATATTTTATTAAATATATCAAACTTATTGTTAAAAAAAGCATAATTTTTCTATATGTTGTTTTATATTTATTCTCTTATATTTAAATTTGTTTTTATATATTTAACATTAGATAAAAATAATAACTAAAAATATACTTTTATTTATTTTTAAGTTATATATTATATCTTATACTCTATAATTAAATTAGTTATTTAATAAAACAAAATTTTTAAAAGGATATATTATGAAAATGGGACATAAAAATAATTTATTAAAAATTGCAATTGAGTATGGGTGTCAAACAGCAAAAGATTTAGCAAGATTTCTAAGAGAGTATAACCCCGAAATAGTATTCAATGACAGAGCAAAAGAGTTAGTATATATATCAGCTTTCAAATAATAGGGACTACAATAGATTGTCCCTATCTTTCTTATTTTTATAATCAATTTACCTCTAATATTTTTTATTAATTAAATTTATAATTCTATAATTCCCACCAAAGATATATATTTATTATATAAAAAGTTTAATTTAATTGTAGATAAATCATACAACAGATAGAATAGACAAAAATTTTAATAAATAAATTCAAGGGAAAGGTTTATTTGATAATGTTTATAAAATATATACTAAAAATAGCTTTTTTTCTGCATCGTTCTAAACGATATAAAGATACAAAAAAGCTTTTTTATAATTTTTTACAAAATCCAGATTTTATATATAAGAGATATTTTGACTCTTTTATGATTTTTCTTATTTTAATATCTGTAGTTATTTTAGTTTATGAGGTAAAAAATCCTGTTCCTATTTGGGTTGATGATTTTGATGTATATGCAGTTACTGCTATTTTTTCTTTAGAGTATATTCTTAGATTTTGGGTTTATAATGATTTACATACAGAGATTGTAAAAGAGTATGAAGAGGCTAAATTTCTAAAGAAATCTTTTAAACCTTGGCTTCCTTTTAAAAGAACTATAAAAGGTAAATTAGCATATATGTTATCACCTTCAGCTATTGTTGATCTATTGGCAATTCTTCCTGCATATAGACCATTAAGAGTTTTGCGTATATTTGTACTATTTCGTGTATTTAAATTACTTAGATATACAAAAAGTATTCATCAGTTTGTTGAGGTTTTAGCTACTAAACGATTTGAACTTATGACTCTTCTTTTTTTACTTGTATTTATTGTAAGTACAGCAGGAATTGCTATATATGTATTTGAAGAGAGAACAAATCCAAATATAAACTCTCTATTTGATGCTATGTATTGGGCATTAATTACTATATCATCTGTTGGTTATGGAGATATTTCACCAATTACTTCAGCAGGGCGAGTTGTATCTATGATAATTATTATTAGTGGTATAGCTATGATTTCATTTGTAACTTCTATTATTGTTTCTGCATTTTCTGAAAAACTAAGTGAGTTAAAAGAGAACCGTATAGTGGAGAGAATTAATAAAAATAAAGATTTTATAATAATATGCGGTTATGGACAGATGACACGAATGTTTTTAAAAAATAACTCTCTGCTCTCTTATGAGTATGTTATTATAGAAGAAGATACAAAAAGAGTAGAGATAGGAATTAAAGAGGGATATAATATTATTAATGAAGATGCAAGTCGGCATGATGTTATTGCAAAATTTAATATTGATTACTCTAATATTACACTTTTAGCACTAACTGGAAGTGATGTAAATAATATATATATAACACTAAATGCTAAAGCTTTATCTAAAAATATTAAAGTTATAGCAAGGGCAAGTGATGAAAAGATGGAGAAGAAATTTAAATTAGCAGGGGTTGACCATGTGGTTTTACCTAGTATGGTGGCAAATAGAATGTTACTTTTTGCTATTACTCAACCTGCTATGTATCGTGCTATATACTCTATGTTAACAGGGCAAAATCTATCTCAACTTGATGAAATATCAACAATTACTCATTATAAATTGGTTGGTAAAAAGATTGAGGAGATTGATTTTAAAAGACATAAACTACTTTTTATTGGTTTTCAATGTGGACGAAAAGAGGAGTTTGTATTTAATCCTCCTAAAAAAATAGATATTAGAGTAGGAGATATTCTTTTAGTTATGGGACATAAAGTGAGTATTGAGTATTTTAAACAGCAGTATGGAGAGATTTTTTATGGCTAATAGACAAGCATTTTTATTTGGATATAGTAAACGGAGTACTTTTATAACTAAAGAGTTACGAAAAAATGGTTTTGATATTATAATTATAGTATCCGATACTCAATCTTTTGAAAAAGCAAAAGAGCATGGATATTTAGATGTTATAAAAATAGATATGACAGATGATAATGCTTTAGAAAATTTACAAGTTACGGAAGATGACTATTTAGTTTGTGTTATGGAGGACAGCCATTTTAATGTATTTTTAACGCTATCTTTAAGGTCTCTCTTTCCAATAAGTAAAATTATTGCACTATCAGACTCTTTTCATGTAACCCAAAAATTAAAAATGGCAGGGGCATCAAAAGTTATAGACCTCTATCAAGTAAGTGCAAATAGAATATATAATATTTTAAATAAACCAATAGCCACAAAATTAATAGGAAATCTACTCTCTCCAGAAGAGAACCTCTCTATACGAGAGATAGATATTCCAGAAGACTCTCTTTTAGATAATATTATGGTTGATGATTTTGATTTTTCACAACATGGTGTTATTTTAGTTGGTATGATAGATAGAAGACTTAGTAATCAATTTTTATTTGTAACAAGTGGATTAGAACATCGCCTAGATAGAGGCGATATGATGGTATGTATTGGATATAATGATGATTTAGATAGATTTGAAAAATATGTAAAGACTACATACTAAAGTCTATTTTTAAACTCCTTATATCCAAACTCTTTAACTACCTCTATTTTACCATTTTTTCTTTTTATAGCAATAGAGGGTAGGGCAATTCCATTAAAAGTAGTAGCTTTTACCATAGTGTAGTGCATTTGGTCTTCAAATATAATTTTATCTCCTATATTTAAAGGTTTATTAAAACTATAATCTCCCATAATATCACCTGCTAAACATGTATTCCCACCTAATCTATAGGTATATTTTTCCTCCCCTGCCTTTCCACCTCCTCTTACGCTAGGGCGATATGGCATAATTACGGTATCTAACATGTGTGCCTCTGTTGATGTGTCAAGAATTGCTATATCTATCTCATTATGCACAATATCCAATATAGAGGATACCAAAACCCCTGTCTCCCAACCAACAGCTTCACCCAACTCTAAATAGACATCTAAATGTGGATATTTATCTTTAAATCTATTTAAAATATCTATAAGTTTTTCAATATTATAACCCTTTTTTGTAATATGGTGTCCACCTCCAAAATTTACCCATTTTAAGTTTTTAAAATACTCTCCAAACTTATCTTCAAAGATCTCTAAAACCTTCTCTAAAGCTATAGAGTCTTGTTCACAAAGTGCATGAAAGTGTAAACCATTAAGATTTTCTACTATAGAGTTATCAAAATTTTTTAGAGTTGTTCCAAGTCTTGAGTATAATCCACAAGGATTATATATCTCAACAGGAGCTTCTGAATATTCTGGATTTACTCTAAGCCCTATTGAGATATTAGGATTAATCTCTTTTACTAAAGAGTAAAATCTTTTAAACTGATTTGGTGAGTTAAATACTATATGGTCTGAGATTTTAGCAATATCTTCTATATCTTCATCTTTAAAAGCAGGAGAGTATGTATGTGTCTCTTTTTTAAACTCCTCATGAGATAAAATAGCCTCATGCAATCCACTAGCACAACACCCATTAAGATATTTAGATACTAAATCAAAACTTTGCCATAAAGCGTAACCCTTTAGTGCTAATAGTATTTTAATCCCTGTTCTTTCTTTTACAGAGGATAGTATTTTTAAATTTCTCTCTAATAGCTCCTCTTCTAATAACCAATATGGTGTTTTCATATAATTTTATTCTCCTAATAATAATCTCAAATTATAGCCTATATCACCTAATTTCAAAGTCAATAGAAGAGGTGGTATGATAATATTCTATTAAAAAATATATAGGCACAAAAATGTTTAACTTCTTACAAAAAATAGGTAAAGCTCTAATGACTCCAATAGCAGTTCTTCCAATAGCTGCTATTCTACTTCGGCTTGGATTTGGTGATATATTTACAGGTGATATAGCAAATATTATGAAAGTATCAGGAGAGGCTATATTTTCAAACCTTGATTTACTCTTTGCTATTGGAATAGCTTATGGACTAGCTAAAAATAGTGATGGGGCTGCAGCACTATCTGCTGGAGTTGGACTTTTAATATCTAAAGCTGTATATCTGCAAATAGATAAAGATTTAAATATGGGTGTTTTTATTGGTATAATTATAGGAGTATTAGCAGGAACACTATATAACCGTTTCCATAATATTAAACTACCTGAATTTTTAGGTTTTTTTGCAGGAAAAAGATTTGTTCCTATTATTACTTCTATATCAGCTATTATTATAGGAATAGTAGCAGGTTACTTTTGGCACTATGCTCAAAGTGGAATAGATGCCTTTTCACACTATATTATATCTTTAAATGAGATAGGAACTTTTATCTATGGGGTATTAAATAGACTGCTTATTCCTCTAGGTCTTCACCATATATTAAACTCTGTTTTTTGGTTTCAGTTAGGAGACTATAGCTATGTTAAAGATGGGGTTACAGTTGTAGCAAATGGAGATTTAAACCGTTTTTTTGCAGGAGATGAGAGTGCAGGGGCTTATATGTCAGGCTTTTATATTGTAATGATGTTTGGACTTCCAGCAATGGCACTATCTATCTATCTTACAACCCCTAAAGAGGCAAGAAAAAGAGTAGGAGCTATTTTAGGAGGTGTAGCTTTTACCTCTTTTTTAACAGGAATTACAGAGCCTTTAGAGTTTCTATTTATGTTTGAAGCACCCTTGCTCTATTTAATCCATGCAATATTAACAGGGGTCGCTTTGGCTACAGCTCAATTTATGGATATTCATCACGGTTTTGGTTTTTCAGCAGGACTATTTGATTATATTATTAACTATAAATTGGCAAAAAATCCAATATTAATTTTACCTATTGGAGCAGTTTTTGGAGTTATCTATTTTATTATCTCTTACTATACAATTAAACTATTTAAACTAAATATTTTTGGAGCTGATGAGGTAGAAAATCAAGAGTCTAAAGTATCAAATGAAACCTTAGCTTTTATAGAAGCATTAGGAGGAGAGGATAATATTATCTCAACAGATGCTTGTATTACAAGGCTTAGAATGGAGGTAAAATCATCTAAAGATTTAAAAGATGAAAAGTTTTTAAAACTTGGAGCTAAAGGTGTAATTAGACCAAGTGATACCACCATTCAGATAGTTTTAGGAACTAGAGCTGAAAAGGTGGCTGAGGCTATAAAGAGTTTAACTTAGCACTTATTCCCACAATAGTCTATACTATAAAGCCCCATTAAGGCATTAGATATTTTATATTTGTGTGATGTAATATAGTCTATTGTAATAAATTCTATAGCTGAATTTTTATAAACAACAACTTCTCCTTTACAATCTTTTTCTAAAATTCTTTGAATTGAGTGTTTAATAAAATTACTAGCCATTAATCTATCAAAAACAGTTGGATTCCCTCCTCTTTGAATATGTCCTAGAACAGTTACTCGTGTATCCATTCCAACCTCATTTCTTAAAAAGTTATAAATCTCTTTCGTTTTATTGGTTCCCTCCGCTACTACTGCTAAAACATATCTTTTTCCATTGGCAACATCTTTTTTTATCTGTTTCTCTTTAAAGTCTAAATCATAAGGCATTTCAGGTATTACACATATCTCTGCACCTGAAGTTATGGCAGAAATCAGAGCTAAATATCCAGACTCTCGTCCCATAGTCTCAATAACAAATGCTCTTTTAAATGATGATGCTGTATCTCGTATTGAGTCTATTGCACTTCTAATTATATTTAAGGCTGTATCAACCCCTAAACAGTACTCTGTTCCATAAATATCATTATCAATAGTAGCAGGAATTCCAATAAATTTTACTCCAAAATCTTTATAAAAAGTATTCATAGCCCTAAATGAACCATCTCCACCTAGAACTATAATTTTATCTATACCTAACTCGTTTAAATTATTAAAAGCCTGTTCTCTATATTTATACTCAAAAAATCGTTTAGAACGAGAACTACCAATAATAGTACCACCTAAATGGATAATTCCTTGAACATCATTTAAGGTAACTTTTTTAATATTATTATCAATTAAACCTTTTAATCCATCATATATTAAGTATGGCTCTAAATTGTGTAAAATTACATGCTCTACAAAATATTTAATAGCAGGGTTCATACCTGCACAATCTCCACCAGAAGTCATAATTGCTATAGCAGCCATATATTTAATTTCCTATTAATTTTTTAGTGGAGATTATAACATCTATTATCTACTTTTTCTTAGGAATATTTACAGTTAAAACACCATTTTTATAACTCGTTGTCATTTTATCACTATTGGCATCACTAGGCAGACTCATAGCTCTATAGAAATTTCCTACAAATCTCTCTTGTTTTATAATTTTATTATCTTTTTTATCCTCTTTACTCTTTTCAGTTTTTGCCTCTATTGATAAGATATTATCTTTTACATTAACTTTAATAGCTTTCTCTTCTACACCAGGTAAATCAGCTTTTACTTCATAATAATCACCTTTATCTATAACATCTGTTTTGACCGATACTGAAAATCCACTATCCAAATTAATTGGAATTTTTGGAATTGTTATATTATTAAAAAACTCTTTATGAAAGTTCTCAAAAATCTTATTCATATCTGCTTGAAGTTTTTGAAAATCTTTAAACATAGGGTCATTAGCAAATGGATTTTTTGTAATATTACTATCAGCATTAAGTGTCACTATTGGCAAAGATGCCAAAAGTGCCGTTGTTATAATTTTTTTAAACATACTATCTCCTTTATTTAATAGAAATACTTTTTGCTTTTCTTTTTTCCTCTTTTTCCAAAGAGATATATAATCTTCCATTCTCTAAATTAGCAGAGATTTTATCTCTATCTATATCTTTTGGAAGAATAAAGCTTCTTGAGATTAGTCCAAAGTTACTTTCACATAGATAGTAATCCTCTTTTTTAATCTCATTTTTAGTTTTTCTTACAGCATTAACTGTTAAATAGTCATCTTCAATTTTTAGTTCAATATCCTCTTTTTTTACACCTGGTAAATCTATCTCAATATCATAAGTATCACTGCTATGTTTTGCAAAGTTTGCTAAAGGTAGATGTCTTGCTACATTATCAAATGTCTCTTTAACTACCTCTACACCTTGTTCTACTTTCTCTTCAACATTTTCTAGTAACTCTTTTGTTTTCTCTTTAATACTGCTCATAATCTCCTCCTTATTTAATTTCAATTTTTCTGCTACTTGTATCTATAGTTAGTTTTGGAATAATTATCTCTACAATACCATTTTCACTTTCAGCATGAATATGTTCAACATCTACTTTTTCAGGTAAAGTAAAGCTTCTTGAAAACACTCCATATCTACTTTCTACTTTATGATAATCTTCCTCTTTTACTTCATCTCTTAAAGTTCTCTCACCTGAAATAGTAAGAACATTACCATCTACTTTAACATCAACTTCCTCTTTTTTAATACCAGGTAATTCAACCTCTATATGATAAGCATTTTTACCCTCTCTAGTATTAACTTTAGGAATAAAATCAACTATATTTGAGCTTGTTTCTGCTCTTCTCTCAACTGAATTAATTATTTGATTTACTAAATCAAAACTTCTTCTAATATCATTAAATGGTTCATATCTTTTTACTAACATAATTTATCCTTTTTTTTTAAACTACTTTAGTCTTATTGACTAAATATATTGGAATTATATAAAATATTAGAAGAAAAAAATGCTACTAAAGTAGCATTTTGTAAGATTTTTTAATTTAAAAGTAGATTTTTTGTCTGATTAATAAGTCTATTTACATCTTTTATAAATATATTTTTACGACTTGTCTCTATAGTATTATTTTTTTCCAACTCTTTTAAATGTCTCTCTACAACATGCCGAACTGTTCCTAAAAGTTTCGCTATCTCTGTTTTAGATAGATTTTGGAGAAGTTGAAAGTAGTGTTTATCATTTGGATTTATATTTTGTAGTAGTAGTTTAGAGAGTCGTTCTGAAGTTGAAAATAGTGATAGGTCACTAGCTAACTCTTCTGTATGACGCATTTGCGAAGCAATATAAGGAAAAAAGTGTCTATTAAACTGCTCATTTGTTCTAAGCCACTCACGCACCTTTTCTATTGGTAATTCTAGTAATTCTATAGACTCTAATACCTCATATAAAACCTCATGAGGTTTCCCATCTAATAGAGTTATAGTATCAAACATATCACCTTGACGATATATAAAAAGAGTCTGTTCTCTATCATTATTAAAATTGATTTGGTAGCTTTTGATTTTACCTTTTAATACAATATAGAAAAAAGAGGATAATTCATTTCCATTAAAAGGTATATCTTTTTTTTTAAAAGAGACTATTTTACCATATTTAATAAACTCTTGTTCAAACCCTTGGTCTAATTTATTGAATATTTCAATACCGTAATGTTTCATAATGACCTTTTTTATGGTAAGTATAACACATTATTTTAAAAAAAATAGGTTTAATATTGTTAAAAGAAAAAATAGATAAGCTTTATGGTACCACAGGTCGGATTCGAACCGACACGCCCTAAGGCAGAAGATTTTGAGTCTACCAAGTCTACCAGTTCCATCACTGTGGCACATTCCAATAAAAATTGGAATGAAATTATACAATTATGAAACTTAAATAGTTGTTAAACTACGCTACTGCATCTTTTAAAGATTTACCAACTTTAAATTTAACAGCATTTCTCTCTGGAATTTTTACAGTTTTTCCAGTTAAAGGAACTCTAGCCTCCCTTGCAGCTCTTTTTACAGTAGAAAATGAACCAAAACCAATAAAACTTACAGTCTTGCCATTTTTTAGTGCATCAGTAATTGTATCTAGTATCGCATTCAGTGCCTCATTAGCATCTTTCTTTGATAAACCTGCTCTCTCTGCTACAGCATCAATAAACTCAGCTTTTTTCATTAATAGTTCCTTTTAAAAATATATACTCTCAATTCTACAATTATTTTTTTAAAAAAACAAGTATTTGTATTAAAAAAAGGGTAAACCACTAAAAATAGGCATTTAAAATATAAAAAAATCTCACCTAAGCCAAAAATTAGTTATAATTTTGCAAAAATATTAATTTTTATTATTTTAGGAGTATTTATGTATATATATATTATTGTAGCTTTGATATTCTTTGTCTATGGGGCATTTTCAACTATCTTTCACTCTACCGATATGGTGGGAAATATAGGCAGAAGCTACGGAGAGGCAAATTTAAATCTATTTGGTTATTTGGCCTATATTGATTTATTAATTATTCTCTATCCACTATATAAACTATATCATAATAGAGACTTATCACAAAAGGTAGATTTCTATGTTGGGTGGATAATATTTTTTATATCTCTAATTCTTTTAGAGTCTTTAGTTTTAGAGTTTCGTGCAATAGGTAGTGTAGGAATTACTCTAAAACTATTTCTTCTACCATATATAGGGAAAGCTGGATTATGGCTTCTTTGGCTCTTAACCTTTATGGTATCGCTTGTACTTATATTAGATGATATTCCTGATTTATCTTCTGCTAGAAGATACGCTTTTTTAGCAAAAGAGTTTATAGTAAAAAAGGTTAAAGAGTTTATATCTAAATTTGAAAATCCATTTTTTGATAAGCAAAGTACAGAAGTTATGACTACTATGGTATTAAAAAATAAGTTTACTCATACAAATGAAGAGGAAAAGCCAAAGAGCAATAGTCATATTATAGCTCATGAGAGATTAAAAAAGATTACACATAAAAAGAGTGTTCCTAAAAAAAAGATACCAAAAAAGAAGATAGATACTCCAATAGTAAAAGCAGAAAAAACAAAGTCAAAAGCAAAAGTTAATTTAGTAGAAGAGTTAGAAGAAAATAGAGAACTGCTTAATCAAATGGAAAAAGGGAAGATTGATAAACCTCAAAACTTTAATTTACCTAAATTAGATTTTCTAAAAAAGCCACCTAAGAGTTCTAGGAAAATAAATGAAGCAGAGATAGATAGAAAGATATATGGACTATTAGATAAGTTAAAACAGTTTAAAATAGAGGGAGATGTTTATAGAACATATAGTGGTCCACTTGTTACAACTTTTGAGTTTAGACCAGCACCAAATGTAAAAGTATCTAAAATTATGGGTCTGCAAGATGATTTAGCTATGGCTTTAAGTGCAGAGACAATTAGAATACAAGCTCCAATACCAGGTAGAGATGTTGTAGGTATTGAGATACCAAATGATAGTTTTGATATAATCTATTTAAGAGATATATTAGAGAGTGATATTTTTACCTCTTCAAAATCTCCCCTTACGATAGCATTAGGAAAAGATATAGTAGGAAACCCTTTTGTAACAGACCTAAAAAAACTACCTCACCTATTAATAGCAGGAACAACAGGTTCTGGAAAATCAGTTGGTATAAATGCTATGATACTATCTTTACTATATAGAAATGACCCAGATAACTTAAAACTTATGCTAATAGACCCTAAAATGCTAGAGTTTTCTATATATAATGATATTCCTCATCTACTAACACCAGTTATTACAGATGCCAATAAAGCAATAGTAGCTTTAGCTAATATGGTAGCAGAGATGGAGAGAAGATATAAACTAATGGCAGGAAATAAAACAAAAAATATAGAAGGGTATAATCAAAAGGTTAAAAATAGTTCAATAGAGACTATGCCATATATTGTAGTTATTATTGATGAGTTGGCAGACCTTATGATGACAGGGGGAAAAGATGTTGAGTACTCTATAGCAAGACTTGCCCAAATGGCAAGAGCTAGTGGAATACACCTAATAATAGCAACTCAAAGACCAAGTGTAGATGTTGTAACAGGACTTATTAAAGCCAATCTACCATCAAGACTTAGTTATAGAGTAGGACAGAGAATAGACTCAAAAGTTATTTTAGATGCACTTGGAGCTGACTCTTTATTAGGTAGAGGAGATGCACTATTTACCCCTCCAGCTACTAATGGTTTAGTAAGACTTCATGCCCCATGGAATAGTGAAGATGAGATTGAAAAGATAGTAGAGTTTTTAAAAGCACAAAGAGAGCCATTTTATGATGAAAAATATTTACTATCTGATGATACAAATAGCAGTGGAAGTGGTGGAGTTGTAGGTGAGCTTGATGAGCTATATAATCAAGCAAAAGAGGTAATTTTAACAGACCAAAAAACATCAATATCTTATTTGCAAAGAAAACTACAAATAGGTTATAATCGTTCAGCTAATATTATAGAGCAACTTCAGGAGATGGGAGTTTTATCTAGTCCAAATAGTAAGGGGCAGAGGGAGATTTTGTTGTAATGAAAATTATCAAGTTATTTAAAAGATAATTTTGATAAATCAGTCCAAGATGTGTTATCCTATACTATATAGGTTCTCTTGGGATTTTAATTTATATATGCATAAATTGAGATAAAAATATAATAGTAATTACAAAAGCAAATGGTAAAATATGGCTTTTAAATACTAAAGGTTGTATCTTTAGATATACTTGGTTAAATCCTCTTATTCCAAGCCAAATACCTAAAAATGCTTTTATTGATAGAAGTGTTTGGAATGTAGTTAATCCATCTTCACCTATCTCTCCAAATACTTGTGAGATAAGATATAATCCTGTTGCAACAGCAACTAAAAGGCTAGGTGGAACTACTTTTCTTACATACATCATAAATGACTCTCGTATTTTTGTATGTTCCTCTTCATTAAAACTTCTTTTAATTTTATTTAGAAAAAGATTGTCTGTAATTAAAAAACCTCCATAAATAAATACAGCAAAAAGATGTATAGTTTTGACTATAATAAATATCATAATAACCCCTTGTAAAATTTTATGTAATTATAGTCAAACGATATTAAAATTTTTTGTTATAAATCAATTCTATAATATCTTTTTAGTATGGAAATGTTAAAAATAATCCTATGTTATTAGCATTTTCAACTTTAGATGTATTGTATTGATTTCTATAATTTATAAAATTAGCTCTAAAACCCAAAGATGTTTTACCTTTTTTTGCAGGAAATATATACTCAACCATATATCCTAAAGAGTTTTTAAATTGATAGTTTACTCTAGCTTCATTATTATTGCTTTGGTGTGTAAAATTTGGATTTAAATTCGGGAGAGCATAAATATAATTTTTCTAAAAATGTAAGAAAAATTATAAAAAAAGGTTCATTTAGAAGTACAGTTGGTATGGCTGTTTCTAAATAAACCAATAAATAATAAAAGAAATTAATGATTAAATATCAATTCCGTCCCAAAACTCATCAAAATCAAGATTTGTCATAGCATTCTCATCTGCTAGATTTTTCTCTAACAACTCTTTTTGTACTTTTGCAAAATACTCCTCTAATGCTTGTTCAAGAACCCAACTTACATCTTTTTTAAGAAGTTGGGAGAATGTTGTTAGGTTATCAATAGTATCACTTTTAAGTGTAAAATTTATCTTATCTTCCATATTATTCTCCAAATATATAAATTAAATCAGGAAATAGTAAAATAATTATTAGAGCTAATATCTGTAATACAATAAAAGGAATAACCCCTCTATATATCTCCCCAGTCGTTACTAAATCACCAGAAGCCCCTTTTAGATAAAATAGTGCAAATCCAAAAGGAGGAGTTAGAAATGAGGCTTGAAGATTTAGAGCTATTAATATAGCAAACCAAATAGGGTCAATGCCAAATGCGTGAACTATTGGAACTAATATAGGCACAACTACAAAAGCTATCTCTATAAAATCTATAAAAAAACCTAAAATAAATATAACAAGCATAGCAAAAAGAATAAATCCCCATTTACTACCCATATCATGAGCAAAAAACTCTAATGCCATATCTTGTCCACCCAACTCATTAAATACAAGTGAAAAAGCAGTAGCTCCTATTAGTATCATAAATATCATAGCAGTAAGTTTTACAGTCTCAATAGATGAGTAACGAAGAAGCTCAAAAGAGAACTCTCTATTAATAGCTGTTAAGATTAAAGCTCCAACCACTCCAATAGATGCTGATTCTGTGGGACTTGCAACCCCTGCAAAGATAGAGCCTAAAACTGCTAATATTAAAATAAGTGGAGGAGTAATTACTTTTAAAGCATCTTTTAACATCTTGCTATACTCTTCATCACTTTCAATAGCAGGGGCTACTTTAGGGTTTAATCTTGCATATATAAGAATATAGATTATATATAAAATAATAAGCAAAATTCCAGGAACAACAGCAGATTTAAATAAATCTCCAACACTTAAGTGCATCTGGTCACCTAAAACAATTAAAACTATAGATGGAGGAATAATCTGCCCTAGTGTTCCACTAGCTACTATTGAACCTGTTGCTAATTCAGGTTTATAGTTGTTTTTAAGCATAAGAGGCAAGGCAATTAGACTCATCATAACAACACTAGCTCCAACAATTCCTGTACTAGCTGCGAGTATTGCCCCGACAATTACCACAGATATTGCTAACCCTCCACGAATTCCACCAAAAAGTTTACCCATTGAAATAAGTAAATCTTCAGCTATTTTGGACTTTTCTAAAATCAATCCCATTAAGATAAATAGTGGTATAGCCATAAGTGTAACATTGCCCATAATTCCATAAACACGATATGGCAACATCTCTAAAACCTCTAAACCCAACTCTTCACTAATAAGTGCAAAAATAAGCCCAACCCCTGCAAATACAAAAGCTACTTGAAATCCACTCATAAGTAGAAATAGAGTCATTAAAAACATAAGCCAAAGAGGGTCAAGAAAAAAAGGCAGATGAAAAAACATTATAGCAAAAAGAGTAATAATTCCACCAATTAGAGTAAAGAGTAGTTTTTTATTTTTTATTTTGGAGTAAGATTTAATAATTTCAGATATAGCTTGAGTTACAAGTAGTATAAAGGCTAAAAATAGTACACCTTTAATAATAAATCTATATTTTAATCCACCTGGGTCACTAGATATTTCATTTTGTAAAAAGCTCTGAACTGTCATATCAAATGAGCCTTGTAAGAAAAATAGTGAAAATGGAATAAGTAAAAATATCATAGATATTATCTGTATAATAGCTTTTGTTTGAGATGAGTAGTTTACAAAAAATATATCTACTCTTACATGTTTATCATGCTTTAAAGCATAAGATAACCCTAGTAAAAATATAATATCAAATATATGCCACTCTACTTCCTGAAGAGCAATAGACCCTTCTGAAAATAGATAACGCATTATGGCATCATAACTCACTAATAGAGCTAAAAATAGTGTTAATATAGATGCTATAAAACCTATATTTTTAGTAATTGTGTCGATTGTTTTACTCATTTTTATAATTCTCTTCTAACTCTCTATATAACTCATTAGGTGTAATACTACTATTACTATTTAAAATATTTTGCATTACTACATTATCCTCTTTTCCATTCCAAATTTTAATATAAGTTCCATCTTTATATCCATGCTCTTGACGGAACTTATTTAATATATTTTTTCCAATATATAGATTATATAGTTCAGGTAACTTTAGATTTAATTTTGATGACATAGTTAAAAAAGAGATAACCAAAGCATTAATGTCATTTTTACAAAATGCTGTTTTAATTACATCTTCAACTAATTCCATCTGTTTATAAAGATCTAAAACTTTACTATTTTCATCTTGACTAAAGTTTTCAAATTCAGACATATTTGTAACCATAGATGCTATATTTTCTATAGTTCCTAAATGATTTATCTTATAAATACGCAAAGCTTCACTCATAACAAAATGCCAAATATCAACAATTTCTATTTTAATATTATCATAATCAGGATTTGCATCAATATTTTTCCAATGTTTCCAAGGGTAAGAGTCTATAAGTTCAGCACACTCTAAATATATACATCTTCTCCAATCAATTATTTTCCTATTTTTAGTAATACCATTTTCCCAATTTAAACCATTTGTAGCATCGTTTAACTCTTGTTGTAGTTTTAGCATTTGTAGAATTTTATTCATATTTTACCTTTTTTTTAATGCGTAATTGTATCTTATTCTATAATAAATCTTTTTGAAAAACCTAACTAATATATCCTGCTAAAAATCCACTAGAAAAAGCCCATTGTAGATTATATCCACCACAAGGACCATCAAGATTTAAGACTTCACCACAAAAATATAGTCCATCTACTTTTTTACTCATCATACTATTTGGATTGACCTCTTTAAGAGATACTCCACCACGAGTTATCATCGCCATTTTAAATCCATCATGACCAACTATAGTTAATGGTGTCCAAGCTAAAAGTTTAATAAGTTTATCTTTAACTCCTCCAGATAGTTTTCCAAATGTTATAGTATAAGAGGCATTAGCCAATTTACATAACTCTATAGATAGAGAAGTTGGTAAAAGTGTCTCTAGTATCTGTAATAGAGTTAAATTTGGATTTTTAGATAGTATCTTTTTTATATGAACTATTATCTCTTCTTCATTCATACCTTTTGTTAAGTTTACAAGTAGTGGGATTTCATTATATTTAGAGAGTAGTGGAGTTATTTCTCTTGAAAAATCTAAAACAACAGGTCCTCTAATACCATCTTTTGTAAATATAAGGTCACCAATAGCAGAGAGTTTTTTATATTTTTTTATATTCACTCTTAATTTGGCTTTTGCAATAGTATTAGCCCGGCAATTAGAAACCCATTTCTCTTTTGTTTTTAGTGGCATCATTGCAGGATTTAACTCTACTATTTTATGTCCTATTAATTTAGCAAACCTATATCCATCACCATCTGAACCAAGTGTTGGATAACCTAATCCACCTGTAGCTACAATTACAGCATCAGCTAATATTGTCTCTGTTTTAGTTTTTATTCCAATTACCTTTTTATCTCTTATCTCTAAAGCTTTAACTGTTGTAGATGTTTTAATTTTAACTCCTACTCTTTTCATCTCATTTTTTAAAGCATTAATAATAGTAACTGAACTATGTCCTACTGGAAAGACTCTAAATCCATCAAGAGAGTGAGTATCTACACCAATATTATAAAAAAAATTCTCTAAAGCCTTATTATCTAATCTATCTAAAGCAGGAGCCATAAACCTGCCTTCTCTTCCAAAAGAGTTCATAAACTCATCTTTAGATACTCTATTTGTAAGATTGCATCTTCCTCCACCTGTAGCTTTAAGTTTTGTTCCAATTTTAGGTAACTTCTCTAAAAGAGTAACATCATAACCATTTCTAGCAGAGCTTATAGAAGCCATTATTCCTGATGCACCTGCACCTATTACTATAACTTTTTTTTTCATATTTTATTACTGCTTTTTTAAATCAATCCTATCATAAATTAAGTAGAAGACTATTTAATAAAGGATAATATTTCTAAAAAAGATTAATTAAATATGAAAGTAACTAAAGAGTTTATAAAATTAGGAGTAGCAAGTAATACTCTAAATAAAGCACAGTGTCAAATTTTAGGATTGGAGTTTCCATTAACTGTAACTATTGATGAGGTAGAAGTAGATAAAGAGTTATCTTTAAAAGAGACCAATCTCTTTTTATTTTTAAGAGGGAAATTAGCACTAAAGGCTCAAGAACAGATAATAAAAAATTATGACCTTGTTGCCAATTTTCATAAAAAAAAGAGTAGTGAACCTAAAGAAGAAGAGATTAAAAAAGATAATGAAGTAATAATATATTGTGATGGAGCATGTAAAGGAAATCCAGGTGAAGCAGGTAGTGGACTTGCTATTTATGAAGACAATAATAAACCTATACTTCTTTATGGAGAGTATGAAAAGAGAGGCACAAATAATACAGCAGAGCTTAAAGCCTTATATAAAGCTCTTTTAATTGCATCTGAACATAAAAGAGCCTCTATCTATTCAGACTCTAAATATAGTATTGATTGTATTAGAAATTGGGCTTATAGTTGGAAAAAAAATGGTTGGAGTAGAAAAGGTGGAGAGATTAAAAATCTTGATATTATTAAACTGTCTCACTCTCTTTATGATAAAATTAAAGATAGAGTTTCAGTAGAGTATATAAAAGGTCATGCAGGTTTTGAAGGTAATGAATTGGCTGATAGAATGGCAGGGTTAGCCATTATAGAGAAAAATCATGAATATAAAGAGTATATTTTTAAAAATATTGATACTGTTCTAAAGATAAGATAATAAGAGCACGGTAATTCAAAATCAAATAAAAGTTAAGTATAATACGCAAAAAGAATTATGAAAACATTATTAGAAAGATTTAGAGAGTTACCAGACTATAGGAAATATAAGATAGCAAAATAAGTACCTATCCAAAATTAATTTCATAAGCTTTATCTGAACCATAAGAACAAAGAACTTTATCAATATATATTTCTAAAGAGTTGAGAGAAGAATAATCCTTAATTTCAATCCAATGATATTTTATAAATCTCCAAAGAATTTCAATTCTATTAAGTTCAGGAGAGTATGGAGGAAGAAAATAAAGAGTTAATCCTTTCTCTTCCCAATCTTTAATTTTATCTTTAAATTTATTGCTTCTATGAGTAGGAGCATTATCTAAAATAACTGTTGCTTTTTCATCTTTTGGTAAATCTTGAATAAACTTATCAAATGTTTCAATAACTATATCACTATTAATAGAAGAGTGTGTTTTATATGCTTTTAATGTGTTATCTAACCCTAAAAAACCTAAAACTTTGATAGAAGTTGAATGAGAACTTTCAATTTTAATAGTCTCTTTTTTAGGAGACCAACCATATGGAATATTCGGGGTTAAAGAGAAAGAACTTTCATCAAAAAAATATAGATTTTGATTTTTAGTTTTTAAAATATCTTTTTTTAATGTAGCTATATACTCTTTAGCTTTATCAAAAACTTCTTTATCACATTTATTAATACTTTTTCTTGCTCTTTTGTAAGAGTAACCTAACTTTTTTAAAAATCTCTTTAATGTATTCTTACTAACCTTAATTCCATTATCTATTAACTTACTACATACTGT
>Ga0256842_1000202_pt1 | contig 53355 bp, 34 predicted proteins | sample 4559240metaG_FD_185973 | JGI IMG/M metagenome (GOLD analysis project Ga0256842, IMG submission 185973) | Hydrothermal vent microbial communities from Guaymas Basin, Mexico - 4559-240 | ecosystem: Environmental > Aquatic > Marine > Hydrothermal vents | place: Mexico: Guaymas Basin | collected... | reverse complement strand
TTTTTTTATCTTGATACTTTTTCTTCTGCATACTTATCTATTCCTATTATAGGTGGTAATTTAGGCTTCACAACAGGTTTAAAGTCAAAGAATTTTGATATTTATGCTTCACTGAAAGGAGATGCATTGATATATTTTCCTATTTTAGCAGATAATGGAGAAAAACCTGTATATTATAGACAGATTAAACCCGCTTTAGGACTTATACTTATGTTTGGTGATTTTAGCTTGTCTTTAGAGAGTTCAATTATCGAGTATTCTAAATCCTATAGTAACGTAGACTACTATACAACAAGTTTTAATAATACATATTTTGTTTATTTAGGTCTTTCATATAAATTATAATTGGCCTATATAGCAATCTGTTAAATGTTTATATCTTCACTAAAGTTATTTAAAAACTTATTTGCAAATACATAAACTTTATTACATACACTTAAGTAACAAATGGAGAGTATTAATAAAAACAAAAAAATAAAACTTTTAAGATTTGCTCCTACAAGAAAAATTTATTACTTGTAAATATCAACAACTTAAGTTACAATATAACGCTTTGTTTATAGGAGGTAAAATGAAGACATTGACAGAAAATCTAAGCTATTTTAAAGCTAAACTCATAGATCTTATGAATTATAACCATTCAGAAAGTATAGTTCATTGGGACTTAGAAACCGGTGCTCCAAAGGAAAGCATAAGAAGGGCTTCTAGACTATTAGGTTTTTACAGTGAAATAAAGTATAATATTTTAACTGAAGATAAATTTATTTCTGCTATTAATTTTTTAGGAAAAAATTTAGATAAATTAAATGAGATAGATAAAAAATCTGTTATTGAAACTCAAAAAGATATAGAAAGAATAAAAAAAATTCCTGTTGCAGAATATAGAGAATACCAAGAACTTATTGCAAATGCACAAGGAATATGGGGCGAAGCAAGAGCTGAAAATAATTTCAGTAAATTCCAACCTTATTTAGAAAAAATAGTTAAATATAGTAAAAAATATGCAGAATATAAAGGATATGATGAGCACCCTTACGATGCTCTTCTTGATGACTATGAGCCTAATATCACAGTCAAAAAACTAGATATTTTCTTTGACACATTAAAAAAGGAATTAGTTCCTTTTATTGAAAAAATTAAAGCTAAAGAAAACAAAATATCAGATAAATTACTAAAATTAAAATATAATACAGAAAAACAAAAAGAATTTTCAAAGTTTATTGCTGAATATTTAGGTTTTGATTTCAATAGAGGTATGTTAAAAGAAAGTTTGCATCCTTTTTCAATGGGATTAAATAAATACGATGTAAGAATGACAACAAGATATCATGAAGATTTTTTGCAAACTTCCATATTTGGAACTATACATGAAACAGGACATTCTATATACGAACAAAATATAGGCGATGATATTTGGGATACAGTACTAGGAGGAGGCAACTCTATGGGTATACATGAATCCCAATCTAGACTTTACGAAAATCTCATAGCGAGAACAAAGGAATTTTGGATACCAATTTACAATAAATTAGTAGAAACATTTCCAGAAAACCTTAAAAATATATCAATTGATGATTTCTATCTTGCAATTAATAAGGCAAAACCATCAAAAATTAGGGTTGAAGCAGATGAATTAACATATTCATTACATATTATGCTTAGATATGAAATAGAAAAGCAATTAATTGAAGGAAAAATTGAGGTTAAAGATTTGCCAGAAATATGGAATAAAATGACTAAGGAGTACTTAGGCCTAGATATAGAAAATGATGCTGAAGGTGTTTTACAAGATGTACATTGGGCGGCAGGATTATTTGGATATTTTCCTTCTTATGCTCTAGGAAGTGCAAACGCTTCTCAAATTATGAATAAAATGAGTAAAACTATAGATATTCAAGCAACTCTTAAGAAGGGTGAATTATCAAAAATAAAAGATTATTTAAATAAAAATATTCACCAATATGGTAAATTAAAAGACCCTTCCGAATTAATGATTATTGCAACAGGAGAAGAGCCTAATTCTAAATACTATACTGATTATCTAATAGATAAATATAGTAACATCTACGAAATAAACTAATACAAATTCTGAGATTACAAGCTCAAAATTGCGAAGAAAATACCTTTAGGTAGTTGATGAGATTAAAAAGAAAGCATTGCTTTACTTTTTTCTACGGAAAATGCTGTCAAGCAGTTGAAGTAACTATTGTTTAATTCCATCTATAATTCTAATTTTACCACAAGTCATCTCACCATAATGATTATGAACATTTAAGCTACTGCACTCATCACCAGAATCAGTAACAATAGCTTCATTAAATACATATCTTATTCTTACTTTATTTCCAACCATTCTTATGCGTGTATCTACTGCAGTATAAGTACATGACCCATCTGCATTTTCACTAGCAAATTCCATTAATTCAGCTCCATCAATATCTACAATTTTATAGTAAGACTTTTCACTAGAACTACAGGTTCCTAAATCTTGACAATCATGAAATCCTAAATACTTAAAGCCATAATAATTTTCAAATGTTAACTGAAAATATTCATAATCAACATTATCCTTAGGGCTATAGCTATTAGTTCCACAATTAGTAGTTTCATCAAAACGAATTAATTTATAAACTCCAGCATAAGGAGAAAAATTAAATGCACCATCATCTGTACATAAACTGTCATTTCCAGGACTACAATCTAACTGACATTCACCAAAAGTATCACAAGTTAACCCATCATAACAAAATTCCATACTATCATCTGTTACTCTGCAATTCTGACCTTCGTCTCCTGTATTGAAATCTATTTCATTCATACAAATATCTTCCAATGCACACATTAATCCAGCATTGCAACTTCCATCTATATTACAAAGACTACCCTCTTCACCCCTAGTTCCTTGCATCTTTTCGCAAAGATTATATTCATTACAAAATAAATCATCAGTTAAACATTTCTTATCTCCAACTTTAATACAAGGTTTTCCCTCTTTACCAAAATCAGCCACATCGTTTTTTTCACATAAATTATCTGTATTACAAAATAAATCATAATTACAAACTTTATCTTCTTTACATGAATATCCTTCTTCTCCTGCATGTTCATCCACCTGTTGCTTTTCACAAATATTTTGTAAATTACAAACTAAACCCGTATTACAAACGGCATTTTCCTTACATGAATACCCTTCCTCTCCAGCATGCTCATTTACTTGTTGCTTTTCACAAATATTTTGTGAATTACAAACTAAACCTGTATTACAAACTGCATTTTCCTTACAAGAATATCCTTCTTCTCCTGCATGTTGTTCTGTCTGCTCCTTTTCACAAATATTATTTACATTACAAATTAGTCCAGCATCACAAGTTTTATCAGTCCTACAAGGATTATTAATTGTTCCAATTTTACCATCTGAATCATCTTGTTCACATATATTATTACGATTACAAATTAGTTTATCATCACAAGTCTTATCTTTTTTACAACTATAGCCCTCTTTACCTAAATTATCATTATTTTGGCTATTATTTGAACTGTCACTACAAGAAATAGTTAATACTGATAAAAAAACAGATAAAATCAAAATAAAATATTTCATAAATTTACTCCTCAAAAAAAAACAAGTTATTTTATCATTAATTATAATTTTCTGCAAACGATATTATTAATTTTTATTAAATTTACTACTAAATCAATCTAGACAATATAACAGGAATAGCGTATTCAACTCTTAAAATCCTTTCATTTAACTTAAATACCTCAAAACCAATATTTTTGAATTTATTAATTTCATAATCTATAAATCCACCTTCAGGACCTATAGCTAGATAATCAATATTAAATGGTTCGGCATTGTTGTTAATATCAAAAAAACTATTTTGAGCTATAGGATGAGCAATTACACCTCTTTTTAAGTTCATTAATGGAGATAGTTCATCTTCAATAAATGGTTTAAATAATTTTTTTATTATAATTTTAGGCATTATAGTATCTTTTGCTTGCTCAAGTGCTTCAATTGAAATTTCATTTAGTGATTCTTCAAGAAGAAGTGGAGAAGACCAATAGGATTTATCTACTTTCCATGTTTTTATAATAATAATTTCTTTAATTCCCATAGAAATTGCAACATGCAGTGCTTTTTTCAAACTTTTGGGTCTTACCATTGCTAAAATTAGTGTTGTATTTAATTTTTTAGGAGCTTTTTTATTTAACTCCACTTTTAAGGTGATTGTTTTTTCAGTTTTATCTATATTTTTTATTATACCAATTCCAAGTAAATCATTTATAAGCCCAATTTTTATACTATCGCCAATATTAGCTTTGAGTACCTTTATAATGTGTTTATATTTTTTTTTATCTTTTATTATAATTTCTGACTTGTTTATATAAGCTGATTTTTTAAATAATATAATATTCATTTATTTTTATTGATTTATTTAATATATTTTTTTACTAAATCAGCAACAGAAGGGAAAAACATTTTTTTAGAATTAGTTTTTAACATATAACTAACAGATACAGTATCATCATTCATATTAACATTTGTTGAAAAATAATTTAATAACTCTAAAATATCAGTAGCCACGGCTATTATTTTAGGAGGAAGTAATGCTTTAAAATTGTTTAACGCCTTTATTACTTCTAAAAATGAAACATAAAATATGATATCACCATTAGATAATTCATTTAATATTTTATCATTTTTAGCATATTTATAAAATCCTTTTTCTTTTGATGAATTCATTACTGCTTCATACATATTTTTGTTAGAAGCAATTATTAATTTATTTTTATGAAAACCAGCATAAACTTGTACAACCATTGCATTAATAACATAAACTGTTTTACCTTTAATGCTTGTTTTATTTACATATTTTTTAACTTTTTCTAATTTTTTGCTTAATAAGACCTTATCTAATAAGTTTTCAATAAGTTTTACATTTTTAAATCCAATAGTCATAATACTATTATAGTTAGTAGTAGAGATACTCATGCCATCATAAGTAGCATATCCAAAATTACCATCAAAATTATTTATTAAATCTTTTTGCAAATTAATACCAAACTCTTTATCTACCCTCTTTATTTCCTCATCCATTCTAGCATTATCTCTTTCTTCCATAAAGGATTTGATAAACTTTAAATATTCTTTAACATTAATTCCAAAAGACATTAACATCAATGCGGGCTTATCCACTCCTAATATTATTGAATTATCATATTTTATATCTTTTAAAATAGAAAACACTTTAGAATCTTTATTTAGTAATGCTACTGCATTCATAATAAAGTCATTAGAGTCAAAATCTATTGATACAGCCAAAGCTTTATATGACTTTAAAGCATTTATTACGGTTTGTCCAAGTTTAGCCTTATTACGAAATTCTTTTTCTATTCTAACTTGATTTGAATTTATAATTTTTTCAATATCTGAATATAAATATATTCCTGAATTTATTTTAGCAAGTTTAATAGTTTTATTAAAAACTTTATTGTCTTTAATTAAAGATTTTTCTACTATCAAAGACTTAACAGTATTTAAAGCTAATTGTGGAGCTAAAGGATTTATTACAACAAAAAGATAATTATTTTTTACTAAAAGATATAGCCTTTCATCTGCTCTCTTTCCTGATATTTTAATATAACCATTTTCTTTTATAAAGCTAAGTTCATCAAAATTAACATGATGCCCATTAACGAACTTGCTTTCAATATGATTTAAAAACTTCTTACTATCTTTTAATGGAATATAGGAAATGATACTTATAGAAGATAAATCGTGTTTACCAAACAAAATATCTGAAAATGCTACCCCTACTTCTTTATTTATATCAATTCCAATTGATTCAAGTTCTTTTAAATTTAATGGATTAATTGATATTAGTTTTTTAAAAAATGGAACAACTTCATTATCAATATTAATACCAAAAATTGAATTATCATTAATTTCAAAGTTGCTAAATGTAGATTTTATAGATTTAAGATTTAATATTGCTTCTGTTTCTTTTGTTAGAAGTAATAATGGAGTAGAGTTATTTAGTTTATAAGTTTTAATAGATACTTTAGTTTTTGAATTAGATTCATTTTTATCATTATTTTTTTTATTTTTATTACAAGAAGTAAATAGAAATACTGAAATCAAGATAATTAAAATGGTTTTCATAAGGCTTCTCCTATATTATTCTACTTCAAATTCTAGTGGCATTGTTCCAACTTTGGTTCCACCACTAAATGGGGTAAATTTAATTTTTCTAAAAGATTTTACAACACAATAATTTAACTTTCCTCTTTTATGTTTATACTTTGGATGCTGAATTGTAACTCTATATATTTTACCATTTTGTCTGATATTATATGAAATTTTTAATCTTGATGGTAAATACTCAGTTCTTGAATATTCTTGTTCAAAACAAGATATAACATCTTTTTTTATTGTAGATATTTTAGATTTAATTTCTTCATCTGATAAATCTTTTCCTTTTTTATTACCTTTAAATGAAATTGATGCTACATCATTATTTTCTTTGTTGTTTTCATTAAAAGCTTTTTTCATTTCTGCTTCTCTATCAACTTCAACCATAACGGTTTCAATTTTACCTGTCTTTTTATTCTTAACTTTCCGTTTTCTGTAATATTTTTTTCTTTTTCTTCTTTTTTTATGGCGTTTTCCTTTTTTGCTATTTATTTTTTTATTAGAATCTTCATCACTTGATAAACCATTTTCTTCTTGAACGATAACTTCAACAGAAGAACCTTCATTCTTTTCTTCAAGGTGTGCATATTTTTTAGGTTTTGGTTTATTAGAATTAATAAATATAAATGCTCCAATAAGAACAATAATAACAGCAATAACGCCTATAATTATAAAATTTTTTCTTTTTGAAGAAGCCATCTTTTTTATCATATCTTCTTCGGATTGTTTTAATTCAAAATCTTTAATAAAATTTTTAAATAACTCTAGCTCTGAAACTTTACCTCTTTTAACTGGGTGTGTTAATGTTTTTATAATTGTATCAGTTTTTAATTCTTTTAATTCTACTAATTCTCTAATCTTTTTGGCACTTACGGGGCCATAATCAACGCCATCTTTTACAAAAAACCATCTTTCTACTTCATCTAATTCACCTAATGTTACATCACCTTTTTTAGATTTAAATTTCTCAAATTCATTTACAACTTTTTTATCGGGAAGATTTAATTTACTATCTTTTATTGAAGCAGGCTTAAAAACAGGTGGAGTAAATTGTTTTGGTACTGGAGGTGCTTTAGGCGGTGTATTTGGAGCATTAGGGGGCGTTTTTTGTAATTTATCAGAAAAACTTTGAATTTTACTTATTGGCCTTTCTGAAATCAAGGCTGTTAATGTTATTTGCAATGATCTAATGTCTTTTAGTCTATTTGTTGGATTTGGATGAATACAGTTCTCAAGTAATAAACGCAATGATTTACTCATGTCTTCTGATTTTGTTGCCGGTATTTCAAAATATTGTTGTGGAGTTTCTGCTGTTAAAAGCCAGTATAATAATACTCCAATTGAATAAATATCTGATACTATTAAATCCATTTCTTGATTTAATGTTGTTAATTCAGGAGCAATAAAATCTGCAAATCCTATTTCAGATGATACTTTAAACCTTTTTGCTGGTGATAAATTCTGATATATTCCAAATTCAACAACTGAAACGCTACCATCTCTTGATATAATTACGGTACTTGGAGTAATTAAGGTATGTGCTAATTCTCCATCAATATGAGAGAGTTCTTGCAATACTTGAACAATTATTCCATATGCATGTTTTAGTCTAAATAACTCTCCATGTTCTTTTTTATTTTCAAGAACTTGCCTTAAGCTTCTTCCTTCAACAAATGTAGATATAATATAATAATAATCTTCATGTTTCCCAAAATCATAAACTTGATATTTACTTCTTGTATCTAAATTTTGATAAGCAACTAATGGTTTATAGAAATCCTCATAAGATTTATATATAGATGATTTTAATATTTTTAAAATTCTATTTTCATTTTCATGTTTAATAACATAGGAAGATGAAAATGAATTCCTTCCTAATTTTTGCTCTAGTTTAATATCAAGAAAATATTCATTTGCTTCTAATTTTAAATAATCTTTTTTTTCTTTTTGAACAATTTCAGAAATACTTTCATCAATTAGCTCATTAATATTATTTAATTCATTATTTTCTGTCATTTATCTCCTTTTTTATAAAGAGTGAAAAAATCACAAAATTATTATAGAAAAAATAAAGACAAATTGCAAGAAACTACTGTTTTAAATGAAAATAAGTTATTACATATTTGTTTTTTTTTAAATAATGGTGTAGAGTATCTCATTATATGGAGGTCTACATGAAATATATCGTAATTTTATTTATAGCATTTAATATATACTCAACAGATAATTTTTATTATAATTTTGGTAACAAAATACCTCTAATAGAATCAAATCAATTTATTGGAGTAAAAACTAAGTATAAGCTTTCAGTTAAAGAAATCAAAAATAAATTGAAGGCGATTAAAGATATTCCTAAAATAGAAGAGCTTAAAAATATTGGTAGTAATTTATTTTTATTTAAATTTTCTTCGAAAATAGATAACATTGAAAATATATTTAAAAAAACTTCATTTGTTTCATATCAAATAAAAGGATATCATTTTAAAAACAATAATTCTTGGCCTAGATTTATTGACAAACAAATAGTTATTAAATTTAAAAATGATACTTCTGTTTCAAGAATTAATGAAATTCTAAAGGAGAATAGTTTATATACAAAAAATACAAAAAATATAGATTATTCAATTTTCTTAGTTGTTAAAAGCAATCAAGATATTAAAAACATACTAACTTTAGCAAATAAATTACAGAATTTACCTGAAGTAGAATTTTCTCATCCTGACTTTATAACAATTTATAAAAAATATTATACTCCAAATGACACTTACTTTTCTAATCAATGGCATCATAGAACAGGTACTGGTGGAGCAAATTCAAATCTTGCTTGGGATATCAATAAAGGTTCTAAATCAATAAAAATTGCAATAATCGATGATGGAATAGATAGCGAACATGAAGATTTAAATGTTATTGCTCATAAAAATTTCAGTACTGAAGCTGAAAATCTAGGTGCAGAACATGGTACTTCTTGTGCTGGTGTAGCATCAGCAATTGGAGATAATGGAAAGGGAATGATAGGAATTTGTCCTAATTGTTCTTTAATTTCAGCAAAATTATTATCAGAAAGTGGAGCAGTTTATTCTAGTTCAACCCCTCAAGCATTTAGATGGGCCATGTTAATGGGAGCTGATGTAATTAGCAATTCTTGGGGAGCAAGTGAGGCTGTTCCCGTGAGTGAAGAGCTTAAAAACACTATAAATTATGTAACAGCAAATGGCCGTAATAAAAAAGGATGTATTGTTTTATTTGCTGTTGGAAATGATAATAGACAGTTGTTTTCTTATGAAACATCTTCTTTAATAAATGTTATAGCTGTAGGAGCAAGTGATTACCAGGACAAAAGAGCTGAATACAGTAATTTTGGAAATTATTTAACAGTTGTTGCTCCTTCAAGTGCTGGTACTTATGAGTCCTTTCACACACCAGAAGGAAATATATGGACAACGGATAGAACGGGAAGGCTTGGATATAATAATAATGGAACTAATAAGGATTATTATGTTAGAGAAGTTGATTCCGCAGGTAATTATACAAAGTATTTTGGTGGAACATCATCTGCAACACCATTGGTTGCAGGAATGGTAGGGTTAATTTTATCAGAAGCTCCTAATTTAACTTATTTAGAGGTAATAGATATAATTAAAACAACCGCAAATAAAATAGGAAATAATTATAATACCAATGGTTATTCTGTTGATTTTGGTTATGGAAAAGTAGATGTTTACAAAGCTTTATTAAAGGCACAAAACCTATCTAATTGTATCCCTAATCATGATGGCGAACTATGTAATAACAATCAAGATGATGATTGTGATGGATTTATTGATACCAATGATGCTGATTGCAATAATTATGAACCGTGTTCTCAATATTCTTGTCCAGAGCATTCAAAATGTGTTTTTAATGATAGTTTTAATCCTGACAACAAAACTAGTATAAATATTTCTTGTGAATGTGATTTAGGTTATAAAAAGCAAAATGGATCATGTATTCTAGACCCTGAATATAATCCTTGCAAAGATATAAAATGTTCTAATCATGGAATCTGTGAAGTTGTAAGTATTACTGAAGTAAAATGTAATTGTAATATTGGTTATCATAATGAAGGTGAAACGGGAATGATTTGCAGAATAGATGATGCTTGTACTAGTATTAAATGTCAAGAAAATGCTTATTGTGATACTAATGATGTTTTATGTCATTGCAATAGAGGATTTTATAACGAAAATGATAAATGCTTAAAGTATGATCAAGGTTCTTTATGTGAAAATGCTATGTGTTCTGAAAATGCAAAATGTAATAATACTGATGGCGAATGTTATTGTAATGATGGATATGAATTTGGTATTGGTAATAAATGTATAAAAAAAATTAATACAGAGCCAAAACCAAAACCAAAGTCTAAAAACAATAGTTCTTGTTCATATTCTAGTATTAACAACTACAATTATTATTTATCTTTGATGCTTTTCATTTTTTTACTTATATTTAGAAGAAAAAATAATTATTAAAAAGTTATTTAACTTAATAATTCTTGAATATTTTAAAAACATTGCTATAATATTAACAATTATTGGTGGTTATTTATGAGATTTGAAGATTTATTAAATAAAATATTAAAAAAAATAGATGTTTCCGTAACAGAAGAGATAAAAACATATAAAAAAACTTGTTTACCTCATATTATTTTTCATTGTAATGACTATATCGATGGAATAAATATTGATTTACTTACAGAAGAACCTGAGAAAAAAATAAAATGGATTTTACTTAGAATATTTAATGATATAACCTATTACTTTGGCAAAGAAGCTGATGTTACTGATTTTCTTAGAATCCTAAAACTAATGAATAACCATATTGAAATTCGTTCTGAATCTCAACTATTGAGATTATTCAAAATCGAATCTATTTATAGAGATAGTGAGGTATATTTTTCTCTTTATCATTACTTATTTATTTATTTAAAAGTGAATAACTTTACTAATATTGTAGTTGATTATTTTTCAGGAAATTTTACTAATATTCAAGAATTAAATGAAAAATATAAAAAAGCAAATGTATATTTTCTAGATTTAGTTTTTCATATAATTTTAAGTGATGGAGTCTTTCATAAACATGAAAAAAAAATATTTAATGAATTAACATCAATGATTAATAAAAATAAAACTCCCCAAGAAAGGAAATCTTTATCTGAGATATTAAAAAGTATTCAATCACTTAATCTAAGAAAAGATTTATTAAGGGTTATTTATAAGATATCAATAATAACTGTTTTAATTGACAATAAAGAAACAAATGAAGAAAAGGAAATATTAAAAACTTTAAGAGATGCATTTAACTTAAACTACATAGAACATGAAATGTTAATTCTTGAAGTGAATAATTACTTGAGTGCTAATAAAGAAATTATTTACTCCTCTTCGTTAAGCAAAATCTTTACAGCATTTGAAGATAATATTACCAAAAAGATAACTAAAGTCGTTATTGAAAATAAAGATAGGATAATGCAACAATTAACAGAAACTAAAGACATGACATTATTAATTAATAAAAAAATGAAAGGTGCTCCTTTAACAAAAGAAGAGAACGACTTAATTACAAAAAACACCTACGATACCTTAAAAACAATTCCTGCATTAGGAATTTTTTTATTACCAGGTGGAGCAATTTTACTTCCAATATTAACAAAAGTACTTCCCTTTAATATACTTCCAAGTGCTTGGGATAAAGCATCCGAAGAAGAAGATATTATTATTGACATAGACGACTCAATGAATCCTAATTCTACAAATAAATATCCATGTAAGTGGTCAAAGTTTAAATGAATGTAATAACGAGTATATTATTCTCAATATATCTACTTTTTTTATTAAAAGTAGATAATTTTTGGCTTTACTTGATGGTAGTGGGAATAATATTTCCTTATTTTGAAATTTTTTTATTATTTTTTATTAAAGACAAGTTAAAGTTTAAAAATAAGTTATTACATTCATTTGTGATATTGATACCCCTAGATATAATATTTTCAATAATTACATTAAAATTTAATAAGACTTTTTTTCTTAGTTTTTTATTTATTTTTTTAGGAAATTTAATACATTTGTTTTCAGATTTAACTAAATCTAAATACTTATACCCTTTTTACCCAATTAAAAATATTAAATTTAATTTATCTATTTCTAATTATTTTGATATTGTTCCAAGCATTATATTAATTATTTCTAATTTTTTAATGATTTTCCTAGACAGTAAATTGAATTTTCTGGGAAGATTAATACCCTTAATTATCCTAATACTATATTTTATTAGTCGCTATGTTATAAAAAGGTTTATTGCTAAGAATATATTTAAAGGTTTAAATGAAGAATATAAAATATTAATTGCTCCAACTTTAAAAATAAATATATGGAATATAATAAGAGTTGCTGAAAATAATATTTATTTATTTAATTTAGACATAATAAAAAGAAAATATTTATTTGTTAAATACTTTACAAATAATATTTCACCCGAAGACTTAAAAAGAATAGAAAAGAGTAAATCTTTTAATAAATTCAAAGAAACTCATAAATTTTTATACTATCAATCTCATGAGTTTAAAAAAGATGTTAAAGTATTACAAGTATTTGATATAAAAAACTTTTTTAATCTATTTAAAAGAGAACAGGTTTATTACGAGGCTAAATATAAAAACAAAAAGCTAGTTAAAGAAAAATTTGTTCTATAGGAGATATTTTGCTAGAAGTCATTTCAACCATTGGGCCAAAGTCTAATAATGAGAAAGCAATAAATTTATTATTTTCTATTACTACTGCTTTTAGATTAAATGCTTCGCATTTAACACCTTTGGAGTTGAATAATACTCTAATTACCTTAGACAAGTTATATAAAAAGAAGAATGAAAAAAAAGAAGTTATTATAGATTTAAAAGGAGCAAAAATAAGAATAGGAAGCTATCCTGAAGTTACTCAATTACCAAAAATAGTTTTTATTCAAAAACTTAAAGTTTCTGATAATATTTCAATAATCCCTCTTGAAAATAAAGATTTTTTTAACGCCATAAGAATAAATGATAAAATATATTTAAATGATGCCTCCATAATTTTGGAAGTAATAGCTATAAAAAATGAAAGTATTAAATGTAGAGTAATAAAAAATGGAGAATTAAGTTCTAAGAAAGGCATAAATATTAAAAATCATCCCATAAAATATAAAAAAATCACTAAATTTGATAAATCGATGATTGATATAGCAAATAAATTTGATTTTACTAACTTCGCATTTTCGTTTGTACTTGATGGAAGCGAATATGACATATTAAAACAATATAGCTCTAAAAAAATTACAGCAAAAATAGAAAGGCCGGAATCACTAGAATTTGTTAATGAAATAAATGAAAAATTTGATAAAATATGGTTTTGTAGAGGTGATTTAGGAGCTCAAGCAGGAATAGAAAAATTAGGTAAATTACAATATGAATTTTCTAAAAAAGTTAAAGAATTAAATAAAGATATTTATCTAGCCGGTCAAGTGCTACATTCAATGATAAAATTCAAAACCCCAACAAGAACAGAGATTTCAGCTCTTTATCAAATTAAACAAGAAGGCTATAAAGGCTTTGTATTATCAGATGAAACCGCAATAGGAGATAATATTGAAGGATTAATTGATTTTTTAAAGATTATTAATACATAAATCAATAAAATCTTTACAAGTCATTATATTTTAGTATAAAATTATGTAATTATATTTTTTTGGAGGGATTATGAAAGTAAAATTTTTAACAATTATTAGTGTATTAGCTTTAATGTTAATAACATTATCATGTAGTGATACACCTAGCACGGTTACTGGTAAAGAAGTTCTTAAAACAGAAGAGGTTCTTGCGGAACAATGCCAAGATGGCAAAGACAATGATGAAGATGGTAAAATAGATTGTGAAGACGAAGGCTGTAAAGGCTATGTTTTTTGTCAAACTGTTACCAAAACTGAAAATACTGCTGTTGATTGTAATGATCAGAATGATAATGATGATGATGGTAAAACTGATTGTGATGATGAAGATTGCCAAGGCTTCGTATTTTGTGCATCTAAAGTAGAAAACACTGCTGTATTATGTCAAGATGGTTTAGATACGGATGAAGATGGTAAAACTGATTGTGAAGATACTGATTGTCAAGGTTTTACTTTTTGTGCAACAACAGAAGAAAATACAGCTATTGTTTGTCAAGATAATAGGGATAATGATGACGATGGTAAAGTAGATTGTGACGATGAAGATTGTCAAGGCTTTACATTTTGCGATAGTAAAGTAGAAAATACAGCTGCACTTTGTAATGATCATCAGGATAATGATAATGATGGTAAAACTGATTGTGATGATGAAGACTGTCAAGTATTTAGTTTTTGTGTGGCAGGCGAAGAAAATACATCCACTGCTTGTAATGATCAAAATGATAATGATAATGATGGTAAGATAGATTGCGAAGATGAAGATTGTCAAGGCTTTACATTTTGCGCAACAACTCCTAAAGTAGAAAACACTGCAGCTCTTTGTCAAGATAATATTGATAATGATAATGATTTAGCTACAGATTGTGATGATACTGATTGTCAAGGCTTTACTTTCTGTCAACCATTGTTAGAGAATACTGCTGTTAAGTGTCAAGATAATGTTGATAATGATAATGATGGTAAAGTTGATTGTGATGATGAGGATTGTCAAGGCTTTACTTTTTGTGTAGTAGAAACACCTGTAGAAAATACAGCAGCACTTTGTCAAGATAATCTTGATAATGATGAAGATGGTAAAGTTGATTGTGATGATGAGGATTGTCAAGGCTTTACTTTTTGTGTAGTAGAAACACCTGTAGAAGATACAGCAGCACTTTGCCAAGATAATCTTGACAATGATAATGACAGTAAAGTTGACTGTGATGACGAGGATTGTCAAGGCTTTACTTTCTGTGCAGTAGAAACACCTGTAGAAAATACAGCAGCACTTTGTCAAGATAATCTTGATGATGATGAAGATGGTAAAGTAGATTGTGATGATGAAGACTGTCAAGGCTTTACTTTTTGTGGAACATTTAATACTGAAGATAGCTCTGCAAAATGTGCAGATGGTGAAGATAATGATGAAGACGGCAAAGTAGATTGTGCAGATGAAGATTGTTGGCAATTTAGTTTTTGTAATGTTTTTAATGGATATCCAGTAACCGATAGTTGGGGTTCCGATTGGGATGGAATGGAAAGAGGTAAAAAAACTTGGAGTGAAGCAAAAGCTATTTGTGAATCTTTAGGAGGAAGATTGCCTACTGCAACTGAATTATATCGAAACAATGCAAGTTCAGGAAGTGGAGATATTGCACAAACATACAATACTAATTATTTATGGACTTTAATTGCATCTTATTCAGGTAACAATAGAGTAACCATCAGACTAAGCGATGGCAATGTATCTAATGGAAATGATTCTAATAATCAAATGCTTAATTTTAGATGTATATGGCCTAATGATGATAATAGTGGATTTGATAGTCAAAGATGTTATGGGAATCCAGGAGAAGAATGCACTAAATATGATAGATATTATAATATTGATAACTTAGATAGACCAAGCCTAGATTATGTTGCTGCAACTAATGAATGTAATTTTTATGGTGCATCTATTCCAACATTGGTGCAATGGTCAGAAAATATACATCAAGGTTTAGTTAATGGTACTAATAGTTGGAATTGGGTAGGAGATGCAATATATTGGTATAATGGAGGTAATGGCTCTAGTATTATTAGGTGGTCAGGAATAGGTCTTCCTTCTTGGAGATATCAAGTTTCTAGTATGGGCTCTCTTGCATATCATACAAGTAGAGAACGCTTTAGATGTATAGGTTTAGAAGATCAAAAAGCATTTTCTACACCTAGTACAAATAATTGTAATGGCGCTGATGGTTGTTTTGTAAATAATAATAGAAGTACTAAATTAGTTGCAGATTCTGAAGATAGAGCTACCACTAACTATGCTTCAGCTGTTCAAATTTGTAGAGATTTGGGTGGACGAATGGCTAATTCAAGAGATTTCATAGAAAATATACATCAAGGTTGGGCTAATGGCAGTAATAATTGGCTCTGGACTACTGATATGCTTTATTGGTATAGTGGTGGATATGGAGTTAATATACTTAGATGGAGTGGAACAGGTACTGAAAGATGGTATCATATTATGAGTACAACTTTTGAAAGAAGTGGACCAACAAATAATAGAAATTATAGATGTGTTTGGGAACAAAAAAGACCAACACTACCAACTTGTACTAACGATACTGATGTTCTAACATGGAACGGAACAACATTTGATTGTGTAGTTGCAGCTAATGGAAGCTCAAATGGTAATGCAAATGGTTCTGAAAAAATAGATGCTTGGGGAAATGCTTGGGATGCTGTGCCTAGATCAGCAAATTATGAAGATGCAAAATCAACTTGTGAATCTTTAGGTGCTAGGTTACCAAGTGCAGATGAATTATACAGAATTAGAGCTAATAATAGTTTAGTTAATTCTAATATTGCAACAGGAGCTTCAACTGATTATTTGTGGACATTAATTGCAACTTATAACGATACTCAACATATCACTGTTAGATTAAGCAATGGAGGAATTTCAAGGCAAAATTTAACTAATACGAATTATTACAGATGTATTTGGCCTGCAAAGTCTAGTGATATACTTTATGGTAACAAATGTAATGGTGTTCCTGATAGTGAATGTTTTGAAACCACAACTATGTATGCAGATTCTTATGATAGAGTGGCATTAGACTATGCGGCTGCTGTTAACGAATGTTTATTTGCAGGTGGACACTTAATGGACAGTAATTCCTTTGTCAATTTGGTACAACAAGGTTTACCTAATGGTAGTAATACTTGGAATTGGATAAATGAAGCGGTGTATTGGTATAGCAATCACTATGGTTTACATTTAGTTAGATGGAATAATGTTAACACAGCATGGCATGGTGGAAGTAACGAGCAAGCCATAACTTCTTATGATTCTGCTTATCCTTTCCGTTGTGTTTATAACAAGGTGTTAAAATAAATCTACCTTAGTTGTTCACAAGAGTAAATCTTAAATTATAAATCTTAAATAACTAATTTTAAATAGTGAATAAATTATATTAATTAATATTATTATTTAACACACCTAAATCCAATTGATGGACTAGATTTTTCAGGAATAGCAAAGCCTCGATATTTATTTCGTAAAGTAGTTAGATTCTTAAAATCAAATCCACCACCTCTTACTAGTTTATATTTAGTAGTTATTGTATTTATAGGGTTATTTTCAGGAGAATTTGAATAAAAATCCTTATCATAATAATCTTCACACCACTCCCACACATTTCCTATTAAATCATAAGCACCATAAATAGATTTACCATTTTCTTTACTGCCAACGATAGCCGTTCTACCACGATTACACCCCGAACTTTTATCATAAATTACAGCGTAATCACAATTTGGAGTTTTATTGCCCCAAGGATATATTCTTGATTTTTTACTCCCAGTTGCAGCTAACTCCCATTGAGCCTCAGAAGGTAGTTTTTTAGCCTCAAAAGAACAATAATCTTTAGCCTGTTGCCATGTTACACAATTAACAGGGTGTTCTAACCTTGAAAAAGAACCATAATTACATAAATTATTTATAGAATTCTCTATTGGCTTACTACAACTACCACTATCTACACATTCTTTATATTTTGAAACAGTAACTTCATATTTATCTATTTGAAAAGGAGATAAATATACACTATGTTTTTTTTCTATATCTTCATTACATTTAGAATCTACAGTTTTATCACATCCCATTTCAAAATGAGTAGCATTAACATAAACCATACCACTTTCTGGAGGGATACACTTATTTTCAGGCGATAGCATGTAACCTTCTTTGCAGTTTAAACAATATGGAGCAGCATAACCATCTTCACAAGTACAAACACCACTATCTAGACATATTCCATGATTATAGCAATTATTTTCTTCACATTCATTTTTAATATTTTGAGGCGAATTACTTGAAGAAGAACTACAAGACACAAATAAAGTAGCTATAAAGAATATAAAAAACATTTTATTAATTTTTATTTTTATTTTCATTCTGTCTCCAATAATTCTAATTTTATTGCTGAAAAATATATTTTTTTAAAAGTATTTATATTTGTATTTTCTTCATAGCAAGATACAGAAATTTCTAAATTTTCATTTACATTAAATTCTCCTAAATATGTCCAATCACCTTTATTATTAGTTTGATCTATAGTAGCAGTTTCTATTCTCTCTCCATTTTTTATAGAATATCTTGCTTTTTTAGAAAGATTTTCAATACTTGGGATATATGTATAAATTCTATATCTACCAGATGCTAAATTGTAAAATGTCAAAGCCATTTTATTTTCAACATCACCATTATCTTGATAACACCAAATTGAATTTTCATTTAATCCTATATTCTGATTATGAAAGTAAGGAAGTGCCCCTGATACTTTAAAACTATCACTATTAATAGTTTTAATTGTTTTTTTTATTGTTGTAGTATTTTTAATACATTCTAAATTAGCATTTATATAGCCTTGCTCACAGTTGCATTTTACTACTCCACTTGAATCATCACATATTCCATGATTAGAACAAGTAATTTCAGCAGTGCAAGTTTCTATATCTTTAATACACTCTAATTCTTGAGCATGATATCCTTCATAACAATTACAGTTTGCTTGTGAGTTATTTTCTATACATTCTCCATGATTAGAACAAGTAATACCATTACATACAATATTTGCATTTCTATCTATAGGATAGTAACTTTCAAAGGCATCATAATAGTTTATCCCTTCAGTTGAAGTATTACAGCCTGACTTACAGCTATTTTCAGCAGGAGCCCTCCAAACAGCAGCACCTGCGACATTTTCATTATATCCATTTGTTTGAAGCCAGTTCCACATTGCATTTTGTGTAGTTTTGGTGTGGTATTCCCAAGCAAATGCCCAAATTAATCTATTGTGTTCTATTTGAGCATAATCTTCATAAGCTTGCCCTTGAGTTTCATCTCCATTTTTTCTGAAAAATAAATCAGATGCAGTATAAGGGTCCATTGTTGCAACATAGTCAACAGAAGTATTTTTTAATCTGCTCATTGGTGCCATAGAAGCCCAGTGTGCATGAGCTACCATAAGTTTTTTACCACTTTCATGTAATTTATCAGCAAAAAAATCTACTATTTGCATATATTTATCTCTAGTTGAAGTTCTTGATGTTTGAAATTCTATATCCATGCAATAACCTGCATAATTATTATTTACAGCTTCATTTACCATTTGAATTGCTAATGTTTCTCTATTATTCCATATATTATCAATATTTGTGGCCATTTCATCTTCATTTAAGTTTCTTGAATTACTTCTAATCATTGGCCAAGCAGTTAAATCATTATCTATAATTGTTGTAGTTGGGTCTGTCATATTTAAGGTAGTCCATGTTCCATTATCCATAGTAAATCTTTCGTATGATACAGAAGTTAAGCTCTCTTTATTTCTTGAAATTTCTGCTATTTCTGCACCACTATCTCCACCACAAAATTCTAAGCATAACCATGGAAAAGTTATTTTATATTTAGAACCATCAGTATTTGTTGGAGATGGAACTTTGTGGCTTGTTTTCTTAGTATTTATTTCAAGTAAAAGCACTCCTGACGGACTAAGCATAGAATATATATCATTGTTATTTTGAGTATTTATATCACTTATAGATGGATATTTATTATTTTTTATGGGGATAACTATCTCCTTTTGATTGCTATATTTAATAATAATTTCTTTATTCGCCATTTTACAAGTTTCAGAATTTAATAATTTTATATAAATAGCTTTTTGATGCACTTTTTTAGCTTCTTTAAAAGAACTATTTATTGTTAAACAATGGCTATTATTTGATTTAATATTATACTCTGTATCAGAAGAAAATATAAAAAATATATTTTCTAATTTTGGAGCTTTTGAAAACAGATTATACGATGTTATAATCAAAAATAAAATTAACAAAGACTTCATAATACCTCCTAAGTAAAAAGACTTTATCAAAGTTATTTATTTTTATCAAGTTAAATGGAATAATTTTATTTCCAAACTAATTTTAAAACTCTTAATGCATTATTATGCAAAATATCTTCAAGTTCTTTTTTGCTAAACTCCTTTTCCAAACGAGTTGTTAGTGTATTTGTTTGTGCATAAGTATAACAATCAGTAAATGGAGTAGTAAAACCATCAAAATCTGTTCCTAGGCCTATAATTGAAACATCTCCTGTAAGTTTTTTTATATATTTTATATTTTCTATCAAATCTTCTATACCTCCTTTATTATTCTTTCTGTTTTCTGGAGCAGTAAGCCATCTTTTTGAAAATATTAGCCCTATAATTCCCTTTAATTTATGTATTTCCAATAATTCTTGATCTGAAAGATTATACTCATGATTAAAAAAATGCTTTAAACCAACATGAGAAACAACTAATGGTTTATTATAATTTTTACAAAGCTTATAAATTTCATCTCTTGCATGTTCTTGAGTATGCACTATATCAATTAGTATATCATTTTTTAGTAATAACTCTATAAATTCTTTAGATAATCTTTCTTTATCTCCAAATTTCCAAGTAGCTCTTTTCATTTTAAAAGTTAAGTCATTTCTTTTTCCTATAATTTTACCATTTTTTTTCTTTTCAATTATTTCTGTACCATCTGTTTGAGGCATAAACATATTGTCCCAAAAATGAGCAATTCCAACTATTGCTAACCCCCTACTCTTTAAGTATTTTATCCTCGTTTCAACAAGTTTAAAAAAATGTTCTTTTGACTCATTTAATCTAGGCTCTCCTAAAGAATGAGCCCCCTCTATTGCATGAATAACAGCTACTTCATTTTCTTTTAGTTTTTCTAAATCTGAATATGAATATACCATTTTCAATTTTTTTTCATTACTTTTATATTTTATTTTATTAACCGATTCTTCAAGTAAATCAAATTGTTCAATTAATGATTCGTAAGGTTCTTTACTCATTATTTTATGAACAACAGAAGGGGCAAAAGCCCATAAGAAGCCTAAGAATGGTTTTTTAAATCCTTCTTTTAAAAAATTCTTTTCTATAACATAGTGGGCATTAATAATTACCTTAACTGTTGATTTATTTATATTAGAATAACGAGTTCTCATGCCTAATGGATTAAAAATCGGCCCTGAAAATGTTTTTATTTTAAAATTCTTAAATAAATATGGAAAATAGTATAACTTTAATGAAGGATGTGCATGTAAGTCAATAAAATCTTTTGTTTTCATATTTTAACTCCAAGTATTTATGGTCACTTTAACATAAAGTAAAAATATTTACTATAAATTGACAAAAAAAATAAAAAACCTTTTATTTAAAAATAATAATTGTTATAATGTGGCTCAATTTTTATGAGGTACTTTTATGAAAAGTAAAAATATATATTTAATTGTTCTTGACTCTGCTGGTGTTGGTGAAATGCCTGATGCTGAAAAATTTAATGATAAAGGAGCAAACACAATTGGACATACTGTAGAATATAATGGTAAAAATGAACTTAATACTTTAAATAAACTGGGTTTAAGTAATATGCTTAATAAAAATTTAGAACTTAAACCAGAAAAGGGATATTATGGTATTATGAGCGAATATTCATTTGGTAAAGATACAACAACTGGACATTGGGAAATGGCTGGAGCTCCTGTTAAATCTGGATTCTCTACCTATACAAATACAGGTTTTCCAAAAGAAATTATGGAAGAATGGAAAGAAAAAACGGGTTATGACTTTTTAGGTAATTATGCTGAAAGTGGAACGGTAATTTTAGATAAATTTGGTGAAGAACATCTTAAAACTAAAAAACTAATTGTTTACACATCTGCTGATTCAGTTTTTCAAATTGCAGCACATGAAGATGTTGTTCCTATAGAAGAATTATACAAAATCTGTAAAATAACTAGAGAAATGCTTGATAAATATAATATAGCAAGAGTTATTGCAAGGCCTTTTATAGGTAATAAAAAAGGCGAATTTAAGCGAACTTACAACAGACATGATTATTCTATGGTTCCAGAAAGTAATACTATGCTAGATGTATTAAAAGACAATGATATACCTGTAGTTGCAGTTGGTAAAATTGGAGATATCTTTGCCCACAGAGGAACAACTACAGAAATTTCAACTAAAGGTAACACTGATGGTTTAAATAAAACTATGGAATTATTAAATAAAAAGCAAAATGGCTTAATTTTTGTTAATTTAGTTGATTTTGATATGCTATATGGACACAGAAGAAATCCACGGGGTTACTATGATGCCTTAAAAGAAACAGATACTTTTACAGCTGATTTTATGAATAAAATGTCAGATGATGACCTGCTTATTTATGTGGCAGATCATGGTTGTGACCCTACTCATCATGGCACAGACCATACTCGCGAATATGTTCCTTTAATGGTGTTTTCTCCCTCATTTAAAGAACAAGGAGTACTAGGAATAAGAAGCTCATTTGCAGATGTTAGTGCAACAATTCTAGACAACTTTAACTTAGTAGATAAAGCTGAATTTGGTAAAAGCTTTTTAAGTAATCTAAAATAAATTATATATTACACTATAATATCAACTATTTAACTTAAAAGGAAAAAAAGGTTTAAAATGGAGAGGAACGACTTTAGGAGTTCTTGGACTTATTATTCCTATTATATTTATCTTTATTTTTTAGACTTTTTAAGGCTAAAAAATCCCTGTAAAACAGCTGTTTGAAAGGGCTTAATCATTTAAAAAACTATCTATTAACTTAACTGCTTCATTAAAATTATTCTCTTTATTAAGCCAATTTACTTCAGGCTCTGATTTTAATCCCGTTGTTTGCCGTTTTGCGAAATTTCTTGTGTGTTGCTGAATTTTAGTTATAGCTTCCTCAAGACTCCACTCTTTGTTTATATATTTTGTAAATTCTGGATATGCTATTGCCTTCATTATCTTGGTATTTTCTGGAGTATATCCCATACCTAAAAGACTTCTCACTTCTTGCTCTAGGCCCATATCTACCATTATTTTAACTCTTTTATTTATCCTAGCATATAATTCTTCTCTTTCATAAAAAGTCGCAAGTTTAATATAATTATATCGTAAATCTTTAAATTGATGTTCTTTTTGGAATTCTGTAATAGTTTTACCAGTCGTTTCAAACACTTCTAGAGCTCTTTCTAGGCGTTGACTATCATTTGGATGCAATCTAATTGCTGATTCTGGGTCGACTTTTTCTAATTCTTGGTGTAAATATTTACTTCCATTTTCTTTTAGTAATTTTCTCCATTTGTTTTTAATACCTTGTGGTGTATCAGGAATCTTAAAAAATCCCCGTAATAAAGCTTTAATATATAATTGTGAACCACCTACAACTATAGGTATTTTATTTTGAGTATGAAGTTTTTTTATTATCTTATCTGCTTCCAACATAAAATGATTAGCAGTAAAGTCTTCGTGGGGCTCTTTTATACCTATAAGATGATGTATTACCATAGATAATTCTTTAGCATTTGGCTTAGCACCACCAATATCCATATACTTATAAAAAATAACAGCATCTGCATTAATTATTTCAGTATTATAATACTGTGCTAACTTTATAGCTAAATCTGTTTTACTAGTAGCCGTTTGACCTGTTATTATTATAATTTTGTTATTCATTATTTAAAAAATGAGAAAAAACTTTTCATAAATGAATCTTTACTTGCATCAATAAGCTCTTCTAGTTCTCCATCATCAAAAAAAGTACCATTACAAGAAAAGCACTTATCTATTTTAATACCATTTAATTCAATTTCATCCATTTTTTCACCACATTTAGGACAATGCATATAATGCAATTCTTTTAATCTCTTTTTTTCTGCTTCATCTTGTTGCTTTTTTATTTCTAAAGCTTTTTTCTTAAGAGTTAAAATTTCTTGTTTTTTGATATATTCTGCTTCTGGTGTTGTTTTAATAGTTCTGTATCCCATATTTTCTCCTCATTCCATAAAAAGTAATAACATAACTTACTTATCATAATAACAAAACAATGATTATAATTCAATATTTGATTTAAAACCTGGCTCTAAAGTTTTAAAATAATGAAAAAATCCTTGACTTAAATAATAAATTATTTATACTTATAGTTAGTTTGGAGGGGTGTCCGAGTGGTTTAAGGTGCACGCTTGGAAAGCGTGTGTATGCAAGTACCGGGGGTTCGAATCCCCCCCCGTCCGCCAATAGGAGGGTGCTTATTGCAAAGCACCCTTTTTTTATTTAAAAGGTATCTATGCTTATCTTTGCTATTATTTTTTCAGTATTACTTTCTCCTTCCGAAAACGATTTATTCAAAAAATTATTCTTGATTAAATATTCACAAGAATATAATTTATATAAAAATGATATAAATTTTGATGAAACTGAACTAAAGTCTATTTTAAAAAAAGAAATTGAAGATAGGCTTATTTTATATAAAGAAGCTAGAAAAGAACTTAAGTTTGATAAAAACCTATATTTTCAAAAAATATTCGACTTAAAACAACAATACAATACTAATAATCTAGAATTAATTGCTGTGAAAAATAATATACCTAAAAAAATTATTCTTAAAAATATAGAGCTAGATACATATATTGATTTATTTCTAAAAAAACTATTTAAAAATATAAAAGTTACAAACAAAGAAATTGAAAACTATTATTATTCACATTTAGACAAATTTACAATAAAAAAAGAAATTTTACTGTATCACATATTTTCTGAATCAAAACCTAAAATAATAAAAGTATTAAAAAAACTTGAAGAAAATAAAAAATTTAGCTTTGGAAAATTAGCATATAAATACTCTGAAGCCCCTGAAAAAAAAAATAACGGTTTAATTGGTTGGGTTACAAAAAAAGATTTACCCTCATACTTTGACTTAGCATTTAAAATAAAAAAAGGTAAATACTCAAAAATAGTTCAATCAAATGTTGGTTATCATATTTTTTATGTAAAAAACATAAAATCAAACCAATACATGAATTTGAACGATGTAAAAAATAAAATTCGAATTCAAATATTAAGCAATAAGCAAGAAATTGTACTAAATAATTTCATAAACCAAAAAAGAAAAGAACTAACTAAGAAGTGAAGCAACCTTTTCTGAGGTTAACCCTTTATGAATAGAATTTAAATCAGGAACTGATTTTAATGATTTTATAAATTCTAAATGTCCTCTTTTATTGTTTTCAACTTTTTCTTCATTTTGATTAACTCTTTCATTTAAAACTTTATTACTCTTAGAATTATTTAAGTCCTTAATAGAGTTTTCTAATTGATTTTTCTCAATTGCTAATTTTTCTTTTAAATTTTCAAATCTCTTTTTATTAAAACTCTCTACTCTATCACTACTATCAGAATAAACAAGCTCCTTCATTTTATCTAATATTGAAACACTATTCTCAAGCCCTTCTCTTGCAATTTGTATAGATGTTATTCTATTTTGTAAATCTTCATAAGGAATATTGCTAATTTTTGTGATAGCTAAATTAGTGCCATCAGGGTCAATATTATTTTTTTGTCGTTTTTTTGACATATCAACTCTACTATTTTTACTAATAACCTCATCTTTTAACCTTGCATTTACAGTATTTTTACTAATATCTAACATAGTTTCCTCCAAACTCACTATCATGGCAATATAAAAGCAATATTCTTTCCTAATTTAAAAAAAATTATAGTGATATTTTTACATAAAAGATTAATTAAACTTGAAAATCTAATAAAAATATTTTATTATAGCCTATTGTTTGTTTTAGGAGCGATAATGAAGATAGTATGTGAAGAATGTGGTTCTAAATATTCTGTAGATGATTCAAAAGTTCAAAATAAGAGCTTTAAAATTACCTGTAAAAAATGTGGTAATAAAATTATCATTGATAACACTAAAAAAATAGCAGATGAAATTACAACCAATGATGACCCTTTTGATTCCCAGACAAATTGGGATGATGATATGCCTTCAGGAATGGGTGCAGATATGGAATTTGATGATCAAGCAACAAAAATCATGTCATACGAAGATGCTATGAAAATGGAAAATGACAAGAAATCATCAAATGAACCTATTGTTGAACCAAATAATGAGATGGATTTTGATGATGAAGCGACTCAAATAATGTCATCATCTCAAGCAGCTAGCTTAAATGCTACAGCAGCAGCGACTGAAAGCCAATCAGAAGCCGATTGGTATGTTCACATTAATGGTCAACAAGTTGGACCATTAACTTTATCTAAGTTACAATCTAAAATCAAACAAGAAAAACTATCTGAAACAGCAAATGTATGGAAAACAGGAATGGCTGATTGGAGCATGATTAAAAATATCCCTCAGCTAGCTTCCCATGTTGTGAAATCTGCCCCCATTGATCCTTTTGGAAGCCTTGATTCAAATGTTGCAGCATTTGGTAATGATAGCTTACTAGATGATAACGATGCAGAATCATTATTCAATGATAAACAAGAACAGCCTAATTCCGCGTCATTTTCAAATAATAATTCAGCACAATCAGATCCATTTGCAGGAAATTTTGGTGGTGGTGGTTTAGACTTAAAATCATTAATAGACCAAGAAGACTTAGAAGAAGATGAAGATGAAGATGCTTCTTCAAAATCTAAAGTTATTGACTTTAGAGATATTCAAGGAAATAACAATAAAAAAATAGTTGTTCAGCATGCTTCATTTAATGCTTCAACAAATAATTCAGGTGGAAGCAACAAAGGTTTAATAATTCTACTTGTAGCTATTATTGTTATTGCATTAGGAGGTATTGGAATTTATTTTGGTGTTATCAAAAAAGATACTACAACAGTAAAAAAAGAAAATTTATCCAATGTAATAGTTACCTCAACTCCTTCAGGAGCCTTAATATATCTTGATGGAAGTTTAAAAGATAAAACAGGTGGTGGAATTATCAAAATAAAACCTGGTAAACATAAAATTAAATTAGCTCTCGATAATTATAAAATAATAGAAGATGTTATTACTGTAACGAATGATGATTTTACAAAAAAATATACTCTAAAAGCTAAACCTAAAAAGGTAACAATAAAAACAGGTATTGTCGAAGCAGATATAACAATAGGAGATCAAAAACTTAAAACTAATCCGAATGGAGAAGTTACACTTACAATCAAACCAGCATCAAGTATTGCAGTCAAAGTAGAAAAAGATGGTAAAGTTAAAATATCAACAACTATTAATATTGAAGCAGATGGAGATAGTGAATTTAACCTATCTACTCTTACTACAAATGATGACTCTAACAATAATACTAAAACAAATGAAGCAAAAATTGTAAAAAAAGTAAATAAAAGAAATCATACTAAAAGAAATAATACTAAAAGAAATAATACTAAAAGAAATAATACCAAAATTGCTGTTAAAAAGCATAAAAAAGATGATTTAGATGATATACTTGGAGACGATACACCAAAACACAAGAAAAAAGTTGTATCTAATTTACCCAAAACACTAAAACCTAAGCAAGTTTTAAGTGTAATCAAAAGAATATATCCTAAAGTTAAAAAATGTGGTAAAAATGCTAGTATTTCTGGTAAAGTGATGGTTAAATTCAGGATTAATGGTAGCGGTTCTGTTTCAAATATTAAAGTAGGATCAAGTGGTGGAGCAGCTAAAAACTGTATTCACTCAAAAGTTCGTTCTATGAGATTCCCAAAATTCTCAGGTGCCCCTATTCCTGTAACATTTCCATTCAAAATGTAATTTGGATTTAAAAAATCAAGTAATCAAACAAGCAAAAAACTTAGGATTTGACTTAATATCATTCTCTAATCTGTCCGTTGATGATGATACCAAAAAATATTATCTTAACTGGCTAAAAAAAAATTATAATGCATCTATGCAATATATGGAAAAAAATATAGAACTAAGATTTGATTTAAATAAACTTTTTAATACCTATAAATCAATGATAATACTTAGCCTTAACTATTATCAACCTACACAAAAAGACAATCTAGGTGAAAATATATCAATTTATGCTTACGGACGGGATTATCATAAAACAATAAAAGGTAAATTAAAGAAAATAATTAATTTTTTAAAAGAAAATAATATCAAAGCAAGAGGATTCACAGATTCTGCTCCAATTTTGGAAAAATATTTTGCAGAACATTCAGGAATTGGCTGGCAAGGTAAAAACTCACTCATAATTAACAAAAAACTAGGCTCTTACTTCTTTTTAGCTGAAATATTAACAGACTATGATTTTGGACAGAAAGAACTTGCAACAAATCACTGTGGTACATGTAGAAAATGTATAGATGCTTGTCCAACGGGTGCAATCGTGGCTGATAAAATTATAGATAGCAATAAATGTATTTCATACTTAACAATAGAGCATAAAGGAAATATTCCTAAAGAAATAAAACTAAATATGAATGATTTAATCTTCGGATGTGATATTTGCCAGCAAGTTTGCCCATGGAATAAAAAAGTAAAATTAACTAAAGAACAAGATTTTAATTTTAGATATATGGACATTCAGCCTAAGGATATTCTTAAGTTGAATGAAGATGACTTTAATAAACTATTTCAAGGTTCTCCAATCAAAAGAGCAGGATATGAACATTTCATAAGCCAAATTAATAGAATATCAAAATAATATATAAATTTTTATAGTTTACAAAATACTGTCATTATCAGCCTATATGCAAGATAAAGTTTTTTTACTTTACTACAAATTAGTATACAATTTTTAAAAATAAGATTTATTTATTTAATATGTTAAATTTATAAATGAGATAAAGGGGGCTGAAAGCCCCCAAAAGAGTTAAAGATTATTGAGCAACTACTGTATAATCATCTATATATAAAGTTCCTGTGGTATTATAAAATCTAAGCCCAACTTGTGTTGTTGTATCCGTAGCAGTAAATGAAGTTGTAACTTCCTGCCATGAATCAAGAATAGTATTATCAGAATAATTTCTATAATCTCCAGCATAAATTCTAGCCTTAATATCTGTACCAGTAGGAGTATAAACCCAAACAGATACATTATAAGTTGTACCAGCTACAGTAGTTATATCCTGACGAAAATCCTGTTTATTTGACCCTTGTGTAACAGCCATTGAACTAGCTCCACCATGAATAATAGTTTGTTCCTGTGTCAAAGAAAGCCCTGAATCTATGGTAGTCCATTCATTAGGATTAGCACCTGTCCATGCTTCAAAATCACCATTTGAAACAAGTGCTGTATGCTGAGTTGATATTGTTAAAGTACCTGTATCACCTTGATAAGTTGCAGCATTTTGATAATCAGTACCATTAGTTCCAGCAGTTGTATTATTCAGATCACATGGTAAATAATCTGCATCTCCAGAAGCTTTAAATCTAAAATAGTAATGATAAACACCATCCGCAAAATCACTAGGAAGAGTATCCATATATTCATCATTATTAGCATCATCTACATTGTAAGTTGCAGATGAACAAACAGAATTATCAATAGTATCACCATCAGCATAATAACATAATTGAGCATCTACATTAGCACCTTGACCAGCACCATCTGTTACACCAGCAACATAAACTCTTCCATAAACGGTTTCGCCTTGTGCAGCAGTTGCCTCAGGAGATTGAGTATTACACCAGCCAACATTTGCAGCAGTAGTACTAGGTGTTAAGTCAACTGTTAATGAATAATCCATATCAGCAGTAGCTCCATATCGCCTTAAACCAATAATATAGGTAGCTGCTTCTGTTGCAGTAAAGCTAAATGATTCATCATCACCACTAAATCCAGAATCTTCTTCTACTAAACAATTTGTAGCTTCATTAGAACAAGTTTTCATTAAGAATAATACAGTATCTTGAGTTGAAGATAATGTTACATCAAGTTGGTCATCAACATTTAAGTCAATAGCATAAACCACATCATGTCCACTACCAGAACCACAATCATAATCAGTAGCAGCACCATTTGTTGTTCCATAAAAAGTACCACTTGCATTTATTGTATACAAGTTTGCATCTGTACAAGTATCAACTCCTAAATCAGCAACACAACCACCATTACCATCACTAATATAACTATCTGCACATTCACAATTGTAATTAGATGCATCTACAGGAACACAAACTTCAGTTGTTGCATCGCAACTATTACCTGCACAAACATCTACACAAGTTCCATTATTGTCATCAAGATAACCATCATTACATTCACATGTAAAATCTGTTGCATTTGTAGCCTTACATGTTGAATTTGGCTTTGAATCACAAGTATCTGTCGCACAAGGTGTTACACATGCATTATTTCCATCAAAGAAATAACCTTCATTACATTCACAGGTATAGTTTAAAGCATCTGAAGACGGAACACATGTACCCGTACCATTAACAGCATCACAAGTAACCCCATTACAAGGATTTGACTTAATTGTAACTTCTAATCTGTAATTTACACTACTAGAAGAATAACCTTCAACAACAAGATAATAGGTTCCTGCTGAATAAAAACCATCAAATTCATCACCATAAGCATTACATTCTAAGTCATTGTCAACATCATCACAAGTTGTTCTTAATGCTAAATTTGCATTAAAATCACTATAATCTTCAGTTTCAGTAACCTTTAAGTAACTATCTTCTGCTAAAACAACTTTATAAAATACTTCGTTGCTTCCAGAACTACATCCTAAGGTTGTATCATCAGAAGTTACACTTCCTGTCAAAATACTTGTTTCTGTAATTTCCGGTAAAGTATCACCACATGTATTAGCACCATTTAAAGTTTGCTCTAAAAGACACTGTCCATCTAGTTCTGTATAAGTGTCATCACATTCACATGTATAATCAACATTAGAAGTAGCTACACAAGTTGAGTTAGATTTAGAATCACAAATTGTTGTATCACTACAAGGAGTAGAATCATAACATGCACCACTTAAGCATACATCACCAGTTGTAGAACAATCTGTATCAACAGTACATATTTCAACAATATTGATTTTCATATTATATATATTCTGACCATATTTAACCTGAATATAATAAATTGTTTCAGTATCTTTAACTTCATCACTATTATCAACATGTTCATTATCAGTAGTACTTCCAGAATGCCCTGAACCATAACTACCACCAACAGGACTTGTTGAAATTCCTTCATATAAATTTAAATCCAAATCACCATCAGCATCAGTAAATAAAATATCAACAGATATTTTATGATTTGCAGGAACGGTAACTTTATACCAATCTTCTACTTTATCACAAGTATTAGTATCTCCGACTACACTAGTTGTTAAATTATCCCAACTGCCTTCATTATTTGTTAAACTTAACTCTAATGCGTTATCTTTATCTGAGTTTTTAGGGTCAGAATTTAATGTTAAAGTATCCTCACATACAGCACAGCCTGAATCATCAATAGTACATTCATTTGTTTCACCAGCAGCAACACAAGTTTTTGTACCCGCCATTCCTGCAGGACAATTTGTATCAAATACTGCTGTTCCATCGCACTCTTCAGGGCTTTCTATTGTATTATTACCACATTCTGCTTGTGCAGCTCCACAAGTATGAGTATCAGTATAACACAAAGGTTTTCCTGCTTCAGTACACTGTGTGGCATCGTCTGTTCCATCACATTCCCAACATTGAGTTCTATCAAAATGACATTCACTATCACAAGCTAAATCACCACCTAATGAACATGTTGCTCCATCTAATGGATCTGCTGCGTTAGGATCACAGTCTTCTCCTTCATCAGTATCAATAGTTCCATTTCCACAATGAGGAGGAGGAGTTAAAATTACATCTAATTGATAATTCATACTTTGATTTTCAGTATAAGAATCAAGAACCATAAATAGAGTTATGGGAGCATCAGTTGTATTTGTATGTTCAATAGTTACAGGTGGCTGTTGTGTTGCTGTACTATTTGCAACTAAACAATTCATAGTACTACAATCATCTAGTAAATAAAGTCCTACCCAAGTTACATCAGCATCTAATGTTGCACTTAAAGTATATCCAGCCGGTACCTCAACACTATAAACAACGTCATTACCTTTTTCATTTTCAGTAATACAAGTTGCTTCATTAGTGTAATCATTATTAAATCCTTCAGTTGAACCATAATAAGTTCCTTCAGTAATATTTACAGCATCACTACAAGTATCTCCTCCATTAGTTATTGCAACACAATTAAAAGCATCAGTTGCATCTGCATCAACATAACCAAACTCACAACCACATTCAGCTTCTGTTGCACTTGTAGACCTACACTCAACATTATTACCTTCTGCACTACAATCAAGGGCTGTTACTTCACAACCAGACTCACAAGTTCTTGTTCCGTCAGTTGCAATAACTTCAAAGTAATTATCTGCACAACCACATGAATAATCAGTTAAAGAAGTTGCAATACAACCTGTTCCATTTGCAGTATCACCAGGACATACAGCAGTATCACAAGGGCTTAGACAATTACCATCTTCATCTTTGAAATAATTATCATTACATTCACATGTATAAGAATTTTGATCATCAGAAGGTGTACAAACACCTGATTCATTTGAACCATCACAAGTTACCCCAATACATGGGTTAGGATTAATTATAACATTTAAACTATAGTTTACATCACCAACGGCTCCTTCAATAACAAGATAATAAGTTCCTGCAGGATAAAACCCCTTGACTCCAGTAGTATCAAGAGATTCACATGCTAAATCAGTTGTAGCATCACAAGACTCTCTTAATGCCATAGTTGCATTAAAAGTATCAAAATCTTCTGTTTCTGTAATATTTACATAACTTTCTTCTGTTAAAACAAGTTTATAAAAAACATCATTTCCATCATCATATCCACACTCAACAGTAGTATCATTTGTATTAACACTACCAGTGTATATTCCTGTTTCTGTAATTTCCGGTAAACCATCACCACAAGTATCTCCACCAGGAAATGCTTGCTCTTGTAAACAAGCTCCATTTAATTCAGTATAACCGTCATCACATTCACATGTATAATCCATAGCTGAACTTGGAATACAAGTAGAATTAGATTTAGAATCACAACTTGCAGATAAACAAGGGTTTACACAAGTGAAACCATTGTAGAAATAACCTTTATCTGCATCACATGTACATGTTGGAGTTCCTTCCACATCAGAGCAAGTTTCTTTGTCTACATCACATGCAGGGTCACAAACAATAGGAGCTTCTGGCCCTATTAATTCAACATCTAAATTGAATTCGCCTGATTCTGAATGATAACCATCAATAACAAGATAATATGTAGTGCCAGCAACTAAATCTGCAGTAATTTTATCAGATGAAAATCCATCATTACAAGCAATAGAGTCTGTTGAAGCACAAGAATCAATAAGATATATTATTCCATCATAAAATTCTTTTTCTACTTTTGCCTTTAGAGTAACATCGGTAGTGGGTGTAATTTTATAAAAAACCTCTGGAGCATCCTGATCACTTGAACATGGAGAATCCATAGAGTCAGTTTTTCCAGCTGTTGTACCATGATAGGTACCAGACTGAGTAATTTCAACAGCATCAGCACATGTATCACCACCATCAAGGTCAGAAACAGGAGCGATGTCAGTCAATTTAACATCCATAGAATATGTATTTCTAACTAAACTGTAAGTAGGCCCATAAACTTTGATATAAACATCTGTTTCTTCTCTAAAAACATGCTCTACCAATTCTTCATCACCAGATGACCAATTTGAAGTTTCAATATCATCGTCATATCCATCACCACCAACATATAATTTTAAATCTAAATTTCCATCTGCATTAACAAAATTAATATTAACACTTAACTTTTTGTTTGCAGGAACAGTAACCTTATACCAATCTTCACTACTTGAACAATCAACTGCCTGATTATTTAAATCATCATAATGAACAGCACTATCAACCAACTCTGATGTAATATCAGCTGCAGTTGCATAAGTATCATTTACAGGATCTGCAGAAGTAAAACTATCAACAGTACATGCAGTATCAAGAGAGCATGTACCATCTAAATCTTCAACATAATTATTTGCACTATCACACTCACAACTATCACCTGTTGTTGCCAAAACTCTGTGAGTATTAGCGGTATCACAACCACAGTTACCACTACCATCATCAACAAAGTTTAAACCAGCATCACAAACACAATTTGTCTGTGTAGCATCTACAGCAACACAAACTTTTGTATCACCACAATTAGGAGCATTATCACCTTCACATGGATTAACACAATTTCCTGATCCGTCATCAAAATAACCATTGTCACATACACAATTATCATTATTATCATTTACATGAGTATTTGCCTTATCAGAACAATCAAAAATACAAAGACCATGACGACTAGAGTTATATCCGGTAGCACATGCTAAACAATCATCTCCACCATATCCAGGATAACAACTGCATGTACCATCTGCATTAGAAATTTGATTATCTAGACAAGGAGTTTTACATCCACCATTGTCATCATCTACTAAACCAGAACCACAAATACAAACATTTGCATCTACATCATGAACTTTATCAGAGTCCGTACACTTCCATAAGCACTTATCAGGATCAACATTAGGAATATATTCCCCATTTATCCATGTTTGCTCAAAATCACCATTATCAAATGCATCTGCCCATGTTGCAACCGCAGCATCAGGAATATTTGTACATGTAACAGTTCTCACATCTGGGTCGCAAACTGTAGCATCATCAGGATTTATGTGCATTCCAGCTACACAAACATTACATTTTCCGCCATTCCCATCATCTTGCCAATTTTCATTGCAAACACAAGTAGCAGTACCCGCAGTATCATCACAATGCTGAGTATCAGTACATCCTAAATTACTCATTCCACAAGTTTCTTCACAAGTACCGTTATCATCGTTATCTTGATAACCAGTATCACAAGAACATACAATCGCATCATTTTCAACACTGCAAACAGTTTTGTGAGCCTCTGTACAACTATCAACTTTACATGTTACAGCACCTTCAACCACTTTTATAGTCAACTCTTCAGTTGCTTCTCTGTAATTGTAATAATGAGCAGCATCTTTGGGACCATTAGTAGCTTTAACGGTAAAAGTATATTCACCAATATCAGCAGTAATAGTACCTGACAAATTACCTTCAGGGCTTAATTCTAACCCAGCAGGTAATTTTGTTGAATCAAGTACTTCAAAACTATATTCTGCTTGAGAGCCAGTAACCTCTAGCTTTACAATAGGATAAAATTCATCTTTTTTTGCATCATCAAGAGTTATTGATTTAATTCCAAACACCTCTCTAGTTCCACAAAACTTAGAACCTGCATCATCAGCACATAAAAGACCATCACTGCAATCAGTATTTGCTTCACAAACAACTCTGTTTGTACAAACCCCCTTTTCTGCCGTTAATGAGTCAAAAACACAATCTTGATTAGCTTTACATTCTGTAGGAACAGCACATTCAACTGTTTTAGTTGTTGAACCACCATCATCACATGATGTAACTGTAAAAACTATCAAGAAAGCCAATAAAGAAAGTAGTAAATACCTAAAACTTCCCATTAATCCTCCTTAAATAAAAAAAAACACATAATACTTTACCAATACAAGCAAAAAAAAGCAATTATTTTTTAATTTTTAAAAGAAAAATCCTTATTTTAGTATTATTGTATAAGAAAATGCAAATTATTAATTTATTTTGAATTTACAAAGGATTAAATGGTTATAATTTAACACTAAATGTTTCTTTTTTTTCTTGCTCAGCTTGCTTGTAATTAAGCATGGAAATTTTGCCAGCAAGTATTTTTGATATTTCTAAAAATGTATCTGTCATAGGGCCTTCTTCTGTTGCAATAGGAACGCCTAAATCCCCACCTTCTCTAATTTCAACATCTAATGGTAATGCACCTAAAAAGTCTAAGCCATAGGTTTTTGCAATTCTTTCTGCTCCACCAGTTGAAAATATTTCAGTTCTTTCACCACATGAAGGACATAAAAAATAACTCATATTTTCAACTACACCTAAGATAGGAACTTTCACTTTATCAAACATATCTTTTGAACGCTTAACATCAGCCAATGCAAGATCTTGAGGGGTTGACACAACTACAGCACCAGTAGCTTTAATTTTTTGAGCTAAACTCAATTGAACATCACCTGTTCCTGGAGGTAAATCTATAATTAAATAATCTAATTCTCCCCAATCAACATCTTTCAAGAATTGAGTCAGAACACCTTCTAAAATAGGACCTCTCCATATTAAAGCCTGACCTTCATCAACAAGAGAGCCTATAGATATAAATTTACATCCATATCTTTCTAATGGTATCATTGTTTTACCATCTTTAGTCATAACTTTAGTATCTTTCATTCCCATCATAACATTCAAACTTGGACCATAAATATCAGCATCCATCAAACCAACTTTTGCACCACTATTTGCTAAAGAAATTGCTAAATTCACAGAGATAGTACTTTTACCTACTCCACCTTTACCACTACCAACTAAAATTGTATTTTTTATTGTAGGAATTAAATCCTTGTCTCCACCTATTTTTGTTGCTTCAACAACTTTTGCAGTCATTTTGACACTTACTACCCCTACTCCTTCTATTGCTTTTAAAGCTTTATTCACATCAGCTTCAATTTCAGCAGAAAGAGGACAAGCAGGTGTTGTTAATTCAACAGTAACAGATAAATCTACACTGTTAGTAATTGTTACATCTTTTATCATATTTAAAGTTACCAAATCTTTATGTAACTCGGGGTCCATAACTGTACTCAATGCAGCCATAACCTGTTCTTTTGTTATTGTCATAATTTCTCCTATAAACAACATTACTATTGAAATATATACACATTAATAAAAAAATCAAGTCTTTTTTAAATATTTAAGTATTTTTTTTACTTATTTGTATTTTATTATTATTTCAACAACCATCTAAACGGTTGTTTTCATAAGTCGTTCAGTCACTAAAGCAATATATTGCAATAATGTCTTCACTTGAAATTAAAGCTTAAATCTTTAATTTTTTATTATAAATTTTTGTGAATCATAATCCAGATATCTCCGCTGTATAGAAATCAATTTTTTATCTTGAATATCATAAACAGACCAATTACCTGTATGCTTTAAGGAAAGCCTTGCACTAGCTCCTGCCTCATAAACATTAATATCATAACCATTAAAATTAACCACATAATGACTGTTTTTATGTTTATGCCCATGCAAAACCATATCAACTTTATTTTTACTAAAATATTCCAAAACAGTTTCTCTGTTTCTTAAACCGTCCATGTATCTTTTTCTAATCTTAAGTTTTGGTAAATGATGATGAAGTAAAACAATTTTAAACTTATCTTTATGTTTTTGAGAAATTTCATCAAATTTTTTTAATTGATATTCAGAAATTTCACCCGCAGCACAAAATGGACAAGTTGGAATTGAAGAAGAGAATCCTATAATTAAAATATCATCTAATACTCTAAAAATAGGCCAGTTTTCATCGCTGTCAAGATTTATATCATTACCAAGCCATGGTTTCATGTAGTTTTCAAATACATTTTTTTTATATGAGGCTTTTAAATAATTATCATGATTACCCGGAATTATTATTATTTTATTTTTATCTATGTTTAAAATATTCAAAAGCTCAACTGCTTTCTTAAATTCAGAATACAAAGCCAAATTTGTAATATCACCAGTTACAACAAGATAATCAAGATTCTGTTTATTTACATCGTCAATTAACTTTTCTACAAACTCAACTTTATATTCATTTCTGCGATTTAGGAATAAATTTGTTCCCCCAATTATTCTTTTATTAAAAAAATGATAAAATTTTGTATTTATTACAGATAATATATGTAAATCTGAAATATGTCCTAGCTTCATTTTAGTCCTATTATTTTATTTAAGAATTTTCCCAAGGGCTTTAAATAAGTTTTATTTATCTGAATAGAAATTTTCAATGAATTTTTATTTTGTATTTCTATCTTGAGAGTTTTAAAAACCCCGGTATTCTTCAATATACCCTTAGTGTTTAACACTGAATACGGTGTTCCATTCAATGTCAGTAATAATTTGTATTGAGCATTTAAAAATGTAAAAAGATTGTCAACAGATTCTTTCTTAGAGATAGTTAAATTAATATTTAATATATTACTCCCTTGAAGTTCTACTTCAAGAAAAATATAACTTAAATCAGAAACAAAAGGTTTAAAAAACGCTTGCTTCTCTGAAAATTTAAAAAGTAAATTTACATATTCAGAATTAGGCATAAAAAACAACTTAAAATCAGCATTACTTTTTAAAAAATTAGAATTAACAAAAATATCATATCTTTTATTTGATATTGCCTCTACCTTTTTATCATAAATGTTAAACAACTCCTTAATTAAAGCAGTATCCCCATAAACAGATGATTTATTATCAAAATTTACAAATCCAAACACCTGATTATCCGTTTTACCAACCTTAAATAACAATTCATTTGCAAGTTGTTCTTTTTTAAAATAATGGTCATTTAATTCTATATGATAATTTTTAAAAAACAGTAGAAACTCTTGTGATTTATATATATCTCCCACTGTAAAATAAAGAGAATTTAAACTATTATCAACAAAATAACTTTTTTCAAGAACACCCAAAAATCCTTTAAATAAACTATTATTTTTAAAATTCCTTAAATCAAGATATCCAATAAAATTAACATCATTTAAAATTAACTCTTTTTTAGGGAAATCATCAATTTTTAAGTCGTACAAATTAACTACTTCCTTTTTATGAGGTAATTCATTGTTTTTTTTGAACTTTTTTTCAGAAGAACATGATACTGATATTATTAAAAAAAATATAAGTATTAAACATTTATGCATTATTATCCCTACATTTTTTCTTTAAAACCTCTATCTCTTTAGATAATTTTTCTATTTTATCTTCTGCTTCTTTTAATATAATATTCCTTAACCTGTAAATCTCAGCATCTCGTTCTTTTTCTAAAATTTCATATTTAATTTTAATATCTGCAATTTGTTTATCTCCTCCATTATCATTAATTTTATTATTTAATTCAAAATATTTTTTAAAATACATTAATGCTTCTTTAAAATAATGAACTTCTTCATAAAAAATTGAAATTTTCTTATAAACATCTATTAAAACACTTAAATTTTGAGAAACCTCAGCAATTACAACTGCTTTTTTTAGATAGAACTCAGTGTTTAAACTATTACCTTGTTTATGATACAATTCTGCCATTCCAACATATGATGCAGCAAGCCCACGACTATCCTCAATCTCTTCTTTAATTGCAACAGACTTCTCATAATACTTTAAAGATTTAGAATAATTTTTCATTTTGAAATATAAACTTGCAATATTATGAAAACTTTGAGCTTTACCATATTTGTTACCACTTAATATTCTTACTGTAATTGATTCTTTTAGATATGTTAAAGCCATTTCATATTTAGCAATTCTTACATAAACTGCACCAATATTACTATTAAGCATAGCAATTGTATCTAGGTCCTTATCTGATTTTTTAGAAAAACTCTTAACTATTTCAAGGGCTTTAAAATAATACTCTAAAGATTGGTCATAATTTGACAAAGAAAAATAAATAGCAGCAATAGTATTATATGATACAGCTAAAGACCTTGTGTTACCTAACTCCATATCTAAATCTATTGACTTCAGAGTATATTCTATTGATAAATCATAATTACCTAAATAATAATTTACATTCCCTATATTACTATAAACCTTTTCTAAATACTCCTTATTGTCTAGTTTTTTAAAAATTTTTGAGCTAGTATTATAATATTCAAGAGCAGTATCATAATCATTTTTAGAAGAAAAAAACTTTCCTACTTTAAAAAATAGTTTTGATAACAACTCCTCATCTTTTACATCTTTACTAGCATTAATTAATATATCAACAACTTCTTTTGCTTTAATTAAATCTTTTGCAATTAACTCATCAATAAGACCAATATACTTCTTTATTTCTGCTATTTTCATCATTAAAAATCATATAAAAAATATAAATTACTACTAATTCCAACATAAGCTTTAGTTTTCGTTTCAGTACTAATAATATCAAAAATCTCAACAAAGGCATCTCCACAAAAAGAAAGATGTTTACTAATAGGAATACTGTAGCCTAGACCAAGAAATGCTGATAGCATTGAAAACTTATGGTTTGCCCCACTAAAACCACTTGTTAAAAAATAATTTATAAATAAACCACTGCTAAAATGAAAACCACTTAAAATTTCTTTAATTGGATAAAACTCCAAAGCTAAATCCGTTTTTATTAATAAAGGATTTTCTCCACCTTTATCAAAATCTATTTTAAAATTTATTAAAGAAATATCAAATTTAAAAAAAATTGTTTCGGAAAGTTTAAATTTATTTATTAAATTTAAACCATATTTATACTTATATGTAAAATCACTTACACAATCACCACACTTCGCTGTTGCCTCTAGAGCTTTTATATCGGTAGCACCTCCACCTGCAACAAAACCTAAACCTAAAGAGTAAGAATAAATATTAAATGATAACAAAAAAAACAATGCTATAATTACCTTTTTCACATCTCTCCAAACAATAAAAACACCCTATTCTATATAAAAAACAATAATTTTTCAACTTATTTGTTAATTTTATATATTGAAAATATAATTTTTTACCTTACACAATCGTTACCACGCCAATGGTAACCTTCTTTGCAATCACAGCCCGCATTACCATTATATTCAATACATACAGTATTTCCATACCATTGTTCACAATTTATACCTACACATACCTCTGGAACAAATACATCTTTTGTGCAAGCACCATTTTCCACATAATAACCTTCATTACAATAACAACCAGCTTCATTATTATTTACTTGACATGTTGAATTACTAGGACAATTTACACTCTCACAAGGGTCTGTTTGTGTTTCGTCTGCTTCGCAACCGCTTGCATCATTATTCACATGATATCCTTCATCACAGTAACAACTTGCATCGCCATTATTATTCTTACATGTTGAATTACGAGGACAATTCACACTTTCACATGGGTCTATTTGTGTTTCGTCTGCTTCACAAGCTGTTGAATCACTATTTACATGGTAACCAGCTATACAATAACAAGCCGTTTCATTAGTACTACTTACTTTACATTCTGAATTACTTGGACAATTCACATTTTCACATAAATTAGTTGCTTTACATTGAGGAGTTTCTATTGAATCATCACAAACTTTAGCACCACAATCTAAGGCCAAACTTTCTTTTTCTCCACATGAATTATACCAATAAATACCATTATCATAACATTTTTGAGTAGAATGACTTTCGCAATTACTAACACAACTAGCATTATCAACACCTATATTTTTACAACTACCACTACAATTTTCAACAATACTTCCCTTTTCTCCACATGAATCATACCAATAAACAGAACCATTACTGCACTGCTTATATGAATTCTCATTACACTGAATACAATTTAATAAATCTGCTTTATAACCATTATCACAATCACAATATGCTGTTTTTTGAGGACTTACTTTGCATTCTCCATGATAGCCACAATCCACATTTTCACAAGGGTCTTCAATATGATCTATAAAAACATAACCATAACTACCATAATTTTGTACCATTCTTCTTAATACGGAATATGAAACCCATAAATAACCATTTTCCCCCCATGAAGTTCCCCAAGAATTGATAATTTTAAATGCTTGCTTTTGGTCATTATATCCAACAATAACCATTCCGTGCCCACCTTCACTTCTTCCTCTTAATGTTTTAAAAACATTTCCATTATTTTTATATTCATCCATACAAGAAGAATAACTCCAACAACTACCAAAATTTTCAAAAATCTCTCCTCCAAAGAATATAGGCATGTTAGAAGCTAAAAAAGTTTTAAAATCATTAATTTCAACTCTCTTATAATCATCTATTCTATATTTATAAGCATGATTTATCATTGTTTGAGTTGGCCCAACAGAGCAAACGCTATCATTATATGGCATTTCACTCCAAGAAACTATTCCAACATTTTTTAGAATATCTGCAGCTTCTTTAAGAGTCATACCTGCATTATTACAAGCATATTCTTGCTCACCTTGATGAGCATAATTATATACAAAAGCAGGGGACATTATGTGATCATAAGAGGAATACCCCCAGCCTCTTTCAAAATTTTCTTGAAAAGATTTATAATTATATCCACTAGACCATGCTGCACATGAACCCTGATTATCTTGAGAACCAACAGGAGGAAAATAAGGAGATAAGTCATAGCTATTGGGTAAAACACCCCTCAGTGGTTTAACAGCCAGTTGAATGGAACCTCTTTCCAATTCTGTCATAGGTATTAATCCCATAGAACGAATTTGATTTTCATTTATCGCAGGCTTGACCTGATTTTGCTGTGCAAGATCTTCGTTACAACCAATAAATAAAGATATAATAGATAAAATTATAAGTACTAAAGATAATCTTTTCATAAATCCTCCAATTTAAAAGACAATTAATCCTATTCCTATGAAAATCAAAAATCAAGAAATTTCATATTTTTTTAATAAATTGTTCTTTTTTTTCAATAACTTATGTGAGAACATACACCATAATGTAAGAAGCAATCCTTAATAAGCAATATATTATGCGACAGTTCATACATTATATTATTTTTAAAAAAATATATTTCTATTGACATCCCATATCCTTTCTGTTAGATATCCTCTTTTTTTGAGGTATTTTATGACTCATACAGAATTTATACTTCTTGCATTTACATCACTATTAACGATGATGAATCCAATATCAGTAATTCCGATTTATTCTTCTATTACAGAAGAATTAGATAAAAAGATATCTAAAAGCATAGCATTTAAAGCCACTCTTGCAGCTTTTGTAACATTATTAATATTTGCATTTGCAGGACATATTATTTTTAACATATTTCAAATTTCAGTAAATGGTTTAAGAGTTGTTGGTGGATTTTTATTTTTTGGTATGGGTTATGATATGCTACAAGCAAAAATAAGTAGAATAAAAAAGCCTAAAAAAGATATTAAGGAATTTGAATCAGATGTTGCAATTACTCCTTTGGGAATTCCATTAATATGTGGCCCAGGAGCAATTACAGTAACAATGATTTTAGTTCAAGATGCTAAATCATGGGCTTATAAAGGTTTATTTGTTGCAACAACATTTATAGTTTTACTTATAGTTTATTTTTCTCTAATTAGTTCTAAAAAAATCTTATCATTATTTGGTCCAAGTGGAACAAAAGTTATGATGCGAATTATGGGTTTAATTGTAATGGTTATTGGAGTTGAATTTTTCTTTGCAGGAATAAAACCTTTTATACAAGATATTTTTAAATTATAATTATACTCTCACCTTTGTGGATTTTAACCTATTAAGGATAATAAAATCTATTCACTTAATATATTATTAGTTAAAATTATCAATAAATAGACATTATTATCTCAAAATAGATATAAATTGGAGTAAAACACTCAGCTCTTTTAAATAAAACTTTTTCAATAATAAGATTTTCTAATTTTTAATATTGACATATAAAATATTATCGTATATATTACAGCCTTGATATTGTTGTGGAGTAAAAATGAATATTCAAACATTTAAAATTTTTTGTGACCTAGTTGAAACCAAAAGCTTTTCAAAAGCTGCTGATATAAATACTATTTCTCAATCTGCTGTTAGTCAGCAAATTCGAAATTTAGAAAAAAGATACCAAGTAAACCTAATAGAAAGAGGAAAAGGTTCTTTAACTTTAACTCAGGAAGGTAAAATATTTCATGAATATTCAATTCAGATTTTATCAATGTTTAAAGACCTTGAAGACCATCTGGATAATTACTCCGATATTATTGCTGGCGAAATAAAACTATCAACTGTTTACTCCGTTGGCTTACATGAATTACCTTCATATTTAAAAGTTTATTTCAAAAAGTGTCCAAAAGTTAAAGTTTCTGTTAAATATAGCAGAATAAATAAAATATATAATGATATCATAACAAATTCTGTTGATATGGGTATTGTTGCTTTCCCTAAAGAACATGCAGCTATTGATATTACCCATTTCAAAAAAGATAGACTAGTTTTAATCTGTAACCCAGAAAACAAATTAGCTAAGTTAGATAGAATTGAAGATATGGATTTGCTTCAAGGTTTACCATTTTGTGCATTTGAAAAAGATATTCCAACAAGAAAACATATTAATAATATTTTAGAACAAAATAATGTTAAAGTTAATATACAAATGGACTTCGATAATATTGAAACCATTAAAAGAATGGTTGAAGTTGATGATAATTTAGTTTCAATTGTTCCATCTTCTACAATTACAAGAGAAATTGAAACAGGAACTTTAAAATCAATCTCTATTTTAAATGATAAATTTTTAAGGCCTATTGCTATTATCACTAAAAAAGGTAAAAATCTTTCAAAAGCAAGTAAAAATTTTATTAAATTATTAAAAGAATATAACTCTACAACAGATACTAAATTATCATCTTGCTGTAGCGACGAATAGGCTCCTAACATTGATTATATTTGTAGAAAATAGCCAACAAATAGAAGTAATCACAAAAATAAATCAAATTTATAACTCTTTAAATGAAGTTATACTACAATCAAAAGAATATTCTTCAAAAGAAATAAATTTAACATTATCAGAAACATTAAATTTATCTAAAAAAATACCTGATAAAATAAAAAAATACTTTGCAATTGATATTATACCTTTTAATTCTGACATCAAAAACATAAAAGAACTATTAAAGATATTAGTAAAAAATAATTTTTATGGAGTAAGAACTGAAGATTTATCAATTTTAAATATAATCGAAGAAAACAATTTGAATTTAAAAATTATTTTAGACTCAACAACAGGTGGAAATAACATTAACTATTATAATTTTTTTTCTGAATTTAAATCAGTTGAAAGAATAGTATTATCAAGAGAATTATCTATTGAAAAGATATTAGAGTATGCTAAAAAAACTAAAGTTAATTTAGAAATACAAGCTTACGGTCGTTTACAAATTTTTCATACAAAAAGAAAATTAATAAAAGCAATGGAAGAGAGCCAAGAAAAGACATTACCCAAGTTATTATACTTACAAGAACCTAAAAGAAATGATGAATTTTTTCCATTACTAGAAACAAATGATGGAACAATTATGTTTCACTCCAAATTAATTAACTTTTATGAATATCAAAAAGAGCTTATTAAATTTAACATTATACAATTAATAGATTTGAGACATATAAAAGATACAGAAAACTATGAAAAGATATTAAAGCATTTTACGAATATAGAAAATAGTGATTTAACACAAATAGAAAAATTACCTTTTTTAGAAATAAAAAAAGAAACAACTCACTCACTACCTAAATTCTTCTCAGAAAATAAGAATAACAGTAATATTATTGAAACAGGAATAGTTTTAGACTCTAAAAAAGGAAAAGAAATCATTTTAAAAAGTTTTATTGAGCTAAAACTTGATATGGAAGTAATTTTTTACAATAATAAAAAAAAAGAACTTCCTTACACAATTAAATATTTAAATAAATTTGGAACTAATATTTATATAATACCATGGAGAAAAGGTGTAACATCCAACTCTAAATTCTACATAAGGAATTATGAATAGTTTAAACATTGAAAAACTGGAATTTTTGGAAAGCATTTTTAATGATATCAGTAAAGGAAATGATTTTGACCTGATTTTTGATTCAATTTACAAAAATCTTATAAAATTTATTCCATACAACAGAATAGGTGTAGGAGTATTAAGCTTTAATGAAAAAGAAATATTTGCACTTGCAAATATCAGTGACTCCGAAACCTACCTAGGAACAGGATATTCAATACAGATAGAAAAAACAAGTCTCAATAAAATTATTACAACTCAAACACCAAGAATAATAAATGACCTTGAAGAATATTACCATAAAAATCCTCAATCTGAATCAACTAAACTGATATTACAAGAAGGAATAAAGTCAAGTTTAACCATTCCACTTATCCTTGACTCAAAAGTAAAAGGGCTAATATTTTTTTCAAGTAAGAAAAAAAACATATATCATAGTGATCACATTAGTTTTTTAACAAAAATATCTCTTCCAATGTCTGTTTTAATAGAAAGGACAAGACTTATATCCAATCTAAGAGAACAAAATAAGGAACTAGGTGAATCAAACGAATTTAAGGCACAATTTTTATCTCAACTAAAAAAAGAAGTAGAATTAAGAACTAAGAATCTTAAAGAAAGAAATGAAAAATATGAAATAATGCTTAGATTAAGCAAATCTTCGTCAGATTCACATAAATTAAATACATTGATACAAGATTTTTATGAAAAGCTCCATTTATACTTAAAACTTGACTCTATATCATTAGTCAGAAAATCATATAGAAAAAACAAAATAAAGCTTATTTCTGTAATAGAAAACCAACTTAGAACAGAAAGATTTGATATTTTTGATTCTATATATGGCTCATCTAAGATATTAAACAAACTAAATAATACAGATATTCTAAATTTTGATGAAATACATGAGAACCTTGAAGAAAAAAAATTTCTAATAAAAAATAAACTTAATTATTCTGTTTTAATTCCGATTAAATTTGAAGGAAACTTACTTGGAGTTTTAATATTATCAAAAAAGAAACATCTGGTTTTTACCCAAAAGGAACTCTCATTTATCAAAGAACTAATTGAAATATTTAGATTAAATATTTTCAATAAAATAAAAATCAATCAAATTCAACATGATAAAGATAAATTAAAACAAAAAACAAATTATTTATCAGAAGAAATTAAAGTTAATTTTGGTGAAATAATAGGAAATTCAAAAAAACTTAAAAAAGTACTCCTTGAAATAGAAAAAGTTGCTCCAACAAATTCAACAGTTTTTATAAGAGGTGAAACAGGTGTTGGTAAGGAACTGATTGCAAGAGCGATACACAACAATAGTAAAAGAAAAAACAATATATTTGTAAAAGTAAATTGTGCAGCACTTAATAATTCATTAATTACATCAGAATTTTTTGGGCATGAAAAAGGCTCTTTTACAGGTGCGTTTGAAAGAAAAATAGGTAAATTTGAACTTGCAAATGGTGGAACAATATTTTTAGATGAAATAGGTGAAATTCCTATTGAAATACAAGTAAAACTACTTAGAGTACTTCAAGAAAGAGAATTGGAAAGAGTTGGTGGTAATAAAACAATTAGAATTGATGTAAGAGTTATAGCTGCAACTAATAAAAATATTGAAGAAGAAATTAATAACAATAAATTCAGAGCTGATTTATTTTACCGCCTTAATGTATTCCCCCTATACACACCTTCTCTTAAAGAAAGAAAAGATGATATCATTCCACTAACAAAATATTTTATGCAAAAATATAATAAAATAATGAACAAAAATATTTATAAAATAACACAAAGAACAGAAGACTTTTTATTATACTATAATTTTCCAGGTAATATAAGAGAGCTTGAAAATATGATAGAAAGAGGTATTATACTAGCTGAAAATAATACCCTAGATTTAGAACCATTAAATTATAATTTAAAACAAATAGAAAGACCCCAGATTATACATGAAAATAATGATAAATTTCTAAGTCTTGATGAGCTTATTAGAGAACATCTTAAAAAAGCTATGGAAAAAACTAAATGGAAAATTTATGGAGATAATGGTGCCGCCAAGCTTTTAGGAATGAAACCGACCACTTTACAAAGTAAATTGAAAAAATTTGGAATTAAATAGATTTATTTAATTTTCCATATTTCAGTAGCATATTCTTTTATTGTTCTATCTGAAGAAAATTTGCCACTTGAGGCAACATTCAATATTGCAGACTTAATCCATTTATCAGTATTTTTATAATGTTCTTCAACTTTTTTTTGAGCTTCAATATAAGAATTAAAATCTTTTAATACAAAATAAGGGTCAGGCATTCCTCCATCTGCACCGTATAATAAACTAGAAAACAATTCAGAAAATATATTAGGATATTTAGGTGCTAAATTACCAGAATTTAGCATGTCAATTACTTCTTTCAATTCTTTATTACTATTATATTCTTCCATAGGATTATAATTTCTATTATTTAAATAATTTATCACTTCTTTTGAGCTTAAACCAAAAATAAAAGCATGTTCACCACCAACTTCTTCAACAATTTCAACATTTGCTCCATCCATAGTGCCAATGGTTAAGGCTCCATTTAACATAAATTTCATATTTCCTGTTCCACTAGCCTCTTTGCTTGCTGTTGAAATTTGTTCTGAAACATCAGAAGCAGGAAATATTATTTCTGCTAAAGAAACATTGTAATTTTCTAAAAATACAACTTTTATTTTGTTATTTATAGTTTTATCATTATTAATTATTTCTGCTACAGAGTTTATTAATTTTATTATTAATTTTGCTCTATGATACCCTGAGGCAGCTTTTGCACTAAATATGAAAGTTCTTGGATACATGTCAAAGTTAGTATCTTCTTTAAGTTTATTGTATAAATACAAAATATGGAGAACATTTAATAACTGCCTTTTATACTCATGCAATCTTTTTACTTGAACATCAAAAATCGAGTTTACATCTACTTCAATATTATTATGCTCTTTGATATATTCAGCTAATCTAATTTTATTATTTAATTTAATTTGTGCAAATTCTTTTTGAAATTTTTTATTATCTCCAAGTTTTTTAAGCCCCTTTAACTCAGAAAGATTAGTTATCCAATCTTCACCAATATTATCAGTTATTAACTTTGCAAGCTCAGGATTAGACTTAAGTAACCATCTTCTTTGAGTAACGCCATTAGTTTTATTATTAAATTTTTTAGGATAAAACTCATACCAATCTTTTAATTCTTGAGATTTTAATATTTCAGTATGTAACCTTGCAACTCCATTTACCGAATTAGCAGATTCTATAGCCAGAAATGCCATTCTTATTTGCCCATTTGCCAAAATAGCCATATTATTATACTTTTGATAGTCATTAGGGTATTTTAGTTGTAATTTTAACAATAACCTTCTGTTAACTTCTTCTATAATTTGATAAATTCTTGGTAACAAAGGCCTAAAAATATCTATATTCCACTTCTCTAAAGCTTCTTGCATAATAGTATGGTTAGTATAAGAAAATACTTTGTTTACTATTTCCCAAGCATCTTCCCAATCAATTCTTTCTACATCAAGTAAAATTCTCATTAACTCAGGAATTGCAACAACTGGATGAGTATCATTTAACTGAATAGCAACATACTTATGTAAATTAGATAAATTACCGTCTGTATATTTTTTATATTTTCTTATTAAATCTTGCAAAGAAGCAGAAGCAAAAAAGTATTGCTGCCTTAATCTAAGTACTTTACCCGCTCTATGATTATCATTTGGATATAAAATTCTTGAAATATTTTTAGCTTCATTATTCTTTCTTAATGCTTCAGCATAATCTCCATTATTAAAAGCTACTAAATTAAAATATTCTGATGATTCCGCAGCCCATAATCTTAGGGTATTAATTTTATTATTTCCATAACCAACTATTGGATAATCATAAGGGGTTGCAATAACTGTTTCATAATTTTCTTGCTGAAAATGTGCTTCTCCCGCCTTAAAATTTACATTAACATTTCCACCAAATTTTACTTCAACTTTCTCATCACTTCTTTTTATTTCTAATGGACTTCCATTTTTAAGCCAATTATTTGGATACTCAACTTGAAATCCATTTTCTATTTTTTGTTTAAATATACCATATTGATATCTTATTCCATAACCATGCAGAGGCAGATTTAGCGTTGCGGCACTGTCTAAAAAACAAGCTGCAAGACGACCAAGTCCCCCATTACCTAACCCGGCATCGATTTCAGTATTTTCAAGCATATTATAATCAATATTAAATTCATTCAATACTTCTTTAAGTTCTTTTTCTATTTTAAGATTAATTATATTATTACTAAAAAATCTTCCCATTAAAAATTCAGATGATAGATAATAAGCTTGTTTTTTTTCTTTTGTAAAATAAGATTTTTCACGCTTTTGCCATAAATCAATAAAATAATCTCTAATTGCTCTTGAAAATGCAGAAAACAACTCTTCTTTTGTTGCATCTTCAGTAGTTTTAGATAGCTCATATTTTAAATATCTTTTAACTTCATCTTTAAAAAAAACTTTCTTATTTTTAATCACTGTTATCTCCTTTTTATTAGTTTAAAATAAGTATATAAATACAATACTATTTCTATGATTGTAAAAATAATCATAGAAAAGTTAAAGAAATTACCATTTACAATTATTTTCCATTTACTGTAAAACGCTAATACAATAATAAGATAATAACTTTGCCATAATAAAAATAATATTCCTAAATACGAATTAAATTTATAAAAAAGAAAAGAACCTGGCAATATTAAATTTATAATTAAATCTCTATATTTTTTTATTATTTTTTTAATCCTGATATCTTTTTCTTTTTTCATTAAATCTTCTTTTTTAAGTGAAGACCTTGTATTCATCATACTATAACAAGAGGCACATAATTCAAATGAGTTATGCCTTTCAGTGATATCTAAATCATTAAAAAGAGCTCCACACCTTTGACAATATGATGCCTTTAGTTTCTTTCTAAAAGTAAAAATTAAAAATAGGTAAAAGAAAATAGCAATAACTAAGTCTATTAGATATTTCTTGTGATTTAGTTTAAATAAATCTAAATATTTATCTTTCTTTTTATCATTAGAAATTTTTGAATATATTTCTAATGATTTTTTATGATTTGGAAACTTATCTATAAAAAATCTATTGATATTAAAAGTAGATATTTCATCAAAATCTTTAACTAGTTTTTTATTTAGATTATTTGCTAATTTACGATAATATTGAAATCTCTCACTATCCTTTAAACGAGCATATAATTTGCTCATATTATAAAAATATACTACATCATCGTTATAAACTTTAGCCTCATTATAACAATTAATAGCTTTTTTATAATTTCCTTTTATTCCATAAATATTTGCAATATTATTATATAAAAAACCAGTTTTTTTTATTTTTAAAGCATTATTATAATATTTTAAAGCTAATCTATAGTCTCCTTGTTTTTTATATATATTTGCAAGAGCAATACTTGAAAAAAATGAATTATCATTTTTTAATTCATTTAACTGTTTATTCGTAGGAAGCATATCACTATGAATTAATTCAAAGGCAAGCTTATTTGTTAGATTTGGTTTTATTTCATAAACAGAATACTCACTAGCTAAGAATTCTATTAATATAGGCATTAATAAAAAAAAGATAAATAAAGGAATAAATTTCTTATCAAGATACGCAAAAATTAGTCCTATCACTATCAATAATAATAACAAAGGAGTAAAAGAAAGTATAAATAATCCTAATAATCCTATAGAAAGAGCCCAAAATAATGATTCATAGTGAGGCCTTTTCATAAATATTAATGAATAAATATCTTTTATAAATAAAATACTTGAACGAATAAACGAAATAATTAAAACAAGCATAGAAAAAAATATTAAAAAATAAATGCTAGAATAAAAATATATGTTTGAATTTTTTCCTATTTCAACATATTTTATATATGCTGCAATATAATATGGAAGATATCGCCAAAAAGCAATTTTAGAACTTTGATATAGAGTATTGGCAATACAATTATCCCCATCAGCACTATCTATATTATATTTTTTAATTATTTTACAAATTTTCAGTTTATCTTTTACTGTTAAAGCTAGTGCTTTTGAATTAATTTTTAATTGTAAGTAATGGGATAAATATTTTGTTCCTCTATAATTTCCATTATAGTAAAAGTCAAAAACTTTTTTTTCTAATTTTTCATCTTTAATGTATGATAATAAATTTAAATCTAATTCTTTTACAAATTGTTTTGTATTTTTATAATCAGATATAAACTTAACATCAGTAGAATAAATTTTAAAGTGACTATCTTCATTTGCATCAGTTTCAACAACTTGAGAAAATATTAAATTTGACAATAATAACAAAACTATAATAATAATTTTTTTCATTTTATCTCTAAATCAAAGAAACTAATGGTATTTTCTCTTGTAAAAGAAATCACATCATTCTCATCAATATCTTTTATTTCAGCAACTTTTTTAGCAACTAAAGATACGAATGCTGGATGATTTTTTTTACCTCTAAATGGTGTTGGCGTTAAATATGGACTATCTGTTTCAACTAAGATATATTCAATTGGAGTTTTTTTAACAATATCTCTTATATCATCTGCTTTTTTAAAAGTAATGATACCCGAAAATGAAATATATGCTCCTATACTTAAAGCGAAATTAGCTAAATCTTGACTTCCCGAAAAACAATGAAATAAAATTTTAGCATTTTTATTATTTTTTTTAAACTCAGATAAAATATCTATAGTGTCTTTCTCTGCATCTCTAGTATGAATAATAATAGGAAGATTTAATTTGCTTGCCATCTCTAGTTGTTTCTTAAAAACTAGTATTTGTAATTCTCTAGGGGAATGGTCGTAGTAATAATCTAGGCCTATTTCTCCAATTGCAATAACCTTTTTATTATCAGAAAACTTATACAATTCCTTCTCTATTATATCATTGTATAAAATAGCATCATGTGGGTGTATCCCTACAGTAGCAAAGATATTATCATTATTTTGGGCAATTTTTATTGTATCAATACAAGATTTTAATCCCTCGCTTGCTCCAATAGCAATAAAAGTATCAACACCATGTTCTAAAGCTTTGGTTTTTACAGCTTCTATATCAAAATAATCTTCATAATTTAAATGACAATGTGAATCAATTAACAATATTAACTCCTTTAAAAGTGACATTTTACTTTATTTAAATAAATTTTTCAAGATTATGAAGATATTTTTAAGATTTTATTCACCAAGAAGATTTACAAA
>Ga0256842_1000201_pt1 | contig 53370 bp, 51 predicted proteins | sample 4559240metaG_FD_185973 | JGI IMG/M metagenome (GOLD analysis project Ga0256842, IMG submission 185973) | Hydrothermal vent microbial communities from Guaymas Basin, Mexico - 4559-240 | ecosystem: Environmental > Aquatic > Marine > Hydrothermal vents | place: Mexico: Guaymas Basin | collected... | reverse complement strand
CAGAATAAATCAGGCTCCTCACATAAAGTCCTTTCCTCCAGCCAGCACTTAAATGGACACCAAAAATCCTTTTTTTCAAAACTACTTATTAAAATTAACTGCTGGCAATGATCTCACCTTCTACCTTTTTTAACCTATCCATCAAAGACTGATAATTTTCCTTTTTCTCCAAAAATCTATTTAAATTCAAAACATCTCTAACTATAATTAATCCTAAAACATAAAAATACAATACAAAAAGCCATACCCCCACCCGGGGGCTGTAAAGAAAAACAAAAAATAAAACAAAATACTCGAAAAAATATAAAATAAACATCTCTCTATTGACTAAAATCTCCATTATTACCTTACTTTCAAAATCATCAGATTCCCCAACACCTATTACATATCTTTTTAAACATCTTAAAAACTTTACTGCATTTAATATATTAATACATACCGAAAACTCATATATACTTAAAATGATAAGGAAATACCTAACACTATTAATCCCTTTATCAAAACTAAAGTACTCCTCTATACCAAAATGAAAAAAGGAGAGTTTATTATCAAAATATACAAAAATTAACATAATTCCATTTACAACACAAAATATACAAAAATAAATCAACCAGACTTTCTTACAACGTTTATATATATCTCTTCTTTTTTTTAAATAGAGCATGATCAATTCTTCCAAATGGCTAAATATATCCTGAATATTTCCTTTTCTTCTCCCATGTAAAAAATAACGCATATATGTATCATACAAAATATATCTTAAAAAAAACAAAAAAATACCCAAATTTACATCTATCCTTGCGTCTGATATTCCTTTCACATAATCAGAAACAAAAAAATATAAAAAAAGAAAACTGAAAAAAATCCCAAAAAATCTTCCAACAGGATTCTCCATTTCACCTGCTTTTAACTCTGAGAATATTCCTTCAAAAATAAAACATCTCATTTTCCACCTGCTAAAAAGACACATTCCTCATATTAATATATGGGTCCTGCTTCCCATCCAGGCCCAAGATTAGGTAAATAAGATGGTATCTCTGGTTCACATATTTTTCTCTCCTCCTCATTACACACAAGAAAACACCAAAATTGTGGATTACATAGAACTCCGGAAATACCTCCAATTATAAATCCACCTCCAACAGCACCTGAAACAGCACTACACAGCGCTGAAAAAAAAATTCCTTGACTATAACTAAAACCATTACTATTACAAGACCTTAAACAATTTTCCATCCACTCATTTCTTCCTTTTTTACACTTACACCAATCTGGAACAAGTCCTTTATTGTCATATCCCATCACCGGATTATCTTTAACATAAAAAACATTTAAAAAACCAAAATTTTCTCTTTCTAAATTCATTGCTTTCATTTGATTTTATTTTAGAAAACGGGAAAAATCTCTGTCAAGGAAATTCACTATTTCGTGGAAAATTTTCTGCCTGGCATTTGTTTTAGACACTCTTATGCTAAACGTATATTTCAGATCCCTCATAAATACAACACAAAACAAAACTTAAATCCATAAGTATACTGCAATCAAAAAAACCAAATTTAAAGCAAAAGATAAAAATATTTCCTTACGCTTGAGTTCAGGAGATTCTTTTAAATATTCTATTCTTTTTTCAAATTCAGAAGGAGGAATAATTTCCCACATCCACTTAAAGGCAATAATCAACCAAAAAAGGAAAAATACTATTAAATAAATGATAAAAATATAAATGTCATCAATATGAATTACCTCAGGGGGCGTCCCAGGCTGACACACCAACCTCCAAACCAATTCTTCTTTAGTTAAAAAAACTATACTCGCTAAAATAGATGAAACTGACTGGATAATCCACACCGCTACCAGATGCAACATCCTATATTCATCTTCCCTTTCCATTATTTCTTTCTCTTCTTTATATGTAAGTTTATATAAATACCCCCACCCAGAAATGTTTACCAGAAAAAAAAGAAAAAACACAAAATATCTAATATAATTCATTTCCTCACTCCTGATAATACTTGGAAAAATCATTACAAAAAGTAATAACATAAATATTAAAAGCGTAAAAAAATAAGAAAATAAAATCAATCTTCTCCTAATTAACTCCCTCAATCTACAAAATTTCACCATTATAATTCCCCAAACAAAAACAAAACCACCGTAAATAAACATACACTGGAAAGGAAAAAGAAAAAAAATAAAGTCTCTTTTTACCTCAATCAAACTTACAATACTCCTCAATTGCTCAACTTCCAACTCTCCCCTTCCCATTAAAAACCTCTTCCCTATCAAAAAAGAAAAAACCACCACCATTGGAAAAACATCAAAAACAGATAAAACCTTCCTCACCTTCTCGTGTAAACACTCCTTGCTCCCACAACCAACAGCATATATATATCCCCAACTCAAGGTGATTATCCCCACAAAAGATATTCCATATATTACGTAACCAGTAATCTCTAAAATCGATGTTTCACCACTCTCAAAAGAAGTAAAAAAAGTAATCCCAACAAAAGGAAGAAGAAGTAATGCTATATTCCTAATTAATAAATCAATCCTATCCCACTTTAAACCTGAAAATATCTCAATCCACTTCACTCTAAAACTTCTCCTGATTTTTATTTTCCACCAAAAGCATTCTTACAATCACATACGCACTTTTTATAGTGCTCCCACGCTGTCCTATTACAACCCCACCAACCATAATAACACCAAAATCCAAACCCTCCTATTATATACCCTCCCCTACGAATTAACATCCCTCTAAGGGTATTAGCTGCTAAACCACCCTCTACTAACATACTTCCCCCTTCCGTGGCAAAGGCACTTGTTACACTAAAAATTATTATGGCACCAGTATACCAAATACTGCATCTGGTTAAATCTTCTCTACATTTTTCTACTTCTCTTCTATAATAGTTCCTGCAAATTTCCACACACTTCTCATATCCTGAAGAACCGTTATTTTCTCCATTATCTTCCTCTAATCCTGTAAAATCTATAGAATCAACCGGCCTATCCCCCACATACACATACAGATTAAAATCCCATTTATCCCTTACCTCATCCTCCCTCAAATACCTCCCTATCTCTGGCATGTAGTATCTATGAAAATTATAATAAAACCCTGTCTCACTGTCATAATACTGTCCTGGAAATCTCAGGTTGTTCTCAACTGTGTTTATGGTTACAGTGAGTGTTCCAAAACTATCCCAATCCGCCTGCCAGACTGTGTTGCCTGATGTGTCAATCATCTTTTGTGGTGTAAATAAGTGATCGTTTATGTAGTAATATCTGTTTCCATTACCATATTCCATATGGTGAAAACATACAATAGATAAAAAATAAAAATTTTCTCTCTCAATTCTTCTTGCTTTCATTTGATTTTATTTTAGGAAATCTTAAAAATTTCTGTCAAGGAAATTTCTATACTTTCTTTTTTTGCCTGGCACCACTTCACTCTTTATGTAGTCTCTGGGCAGAAACATTCCTCTTTTTTTAATCAAAACTTCGATAAATATCTTATTTTTGTCCTCCCAACAATCCACCTACCACTACTTTTTATCATATAAATTCTTACCAAATAGGTAACATCATCTATACCTGTATTAAAAAAAACAGATACAACACAACCACCTTTAAAAAAGATTACATCTTTTACTTCCATCAAAAGATAAGGCTTCTTAGTAAAATAAATATACTGTAAGCCATAATAGCCTAATGAATCCTTTCCAATTGATTTATTTTCTTCAATCCACCGCCACTTCTCATCCAATATCTTATCAAATGATCTTACCTGAAATATCTTATACCCATCTATTTTATCCGGCAAACTTAAACTATATCTTCCTGATTTCACAACAATGACAACTTTTCTGTTATCTATTAAATTATTTATCCTTCTCTTAGTTTCAATCAATCTATAATAATCGGGTGGAATCCCTATGGATGGATAAGAAGGTATCAACTTATAATAGGGAATTTTCCTCCTATTTCTCATATTCTTTATGACATTATGGATAAGAGAAATCACTACATCATTTATTACCTTATTTTCCCTATAGGTAATTTCAGAATAATATATAAGCATAAAGGAAAAAATAGATAAGGCACACACTATTAAAAACATTAAAAATTTTCGCTTAAATTTTTTAAACATTGAAAAACACCTCAATTATGGCCAAACACCATTTTGGTAAGTCTCTTTGGATGAGCCCACCATGCATCCCACAATCTTTCAGGAGCCAAAGCTGAACCTGCATAATCATTAGTACCACACAAAACATGTGTCAACTCGTGAAACATTATTTCAATTGCAGGAATTTTTGGAACACAGCCTTTCATATGAACTCTTTCCCTCACCCAATGTATTTCTTTATCTTCATAACATGCACAAGCTAAAGGGGTTCTGCATTCAACCTTACAATTAAACATTATTGTTCTTGTATCTTCACAAAAATGCAATGCACATTCCTTTAATTCTGGATAAATATTGGATAGTGATGACAATTTTGAACATCCAATATCTCTTGCCTTCTTATACAATTTCTTTATCTCTTTTCGTTCTTCACATGAACAATCATTAAAAAAGATTCTTGACAATCCTTCATAATCAATCCATGATATTGGATTATCTTTTCCATATGAATAATTATAACTTACATATCTGAATTTTGGATCCTCCCTCAAATACCTCCCTCTCTCCAGACTGTAATACCTATGAAAATTATAATAAAACCCAGTTTCACTGTCATAATACTGTCCTGGAAATCTCAGATTAAAACAAAAATCCTTTTTCTCAAAACTCCTTGCTTTCATTTGATTTTATTTTAGAAAACCGAAAATTCCTATGTCAAGGAAATTTACTATTTCGAACTTGATTAAAATTGGTGTCAGGCACGATTTAAGATTTAAGATTTTGGGATTTTGGGATTGAGATTTGAATTTGGAGGTAAGGAAAGTGTCAGGCAAGATCTGGAAGATCTGGATAAAAAGAAGATAAAAAGAAAAGGAGAAAAGGTGTCAGGCTAATAATCTAATTCATCCTCTACAAGCACAACCATAGGTTTATAGAAAAGATTGAGAAAAATTGAAAATTCAGGATTTAGAATAATTTAGTGTCAATTTAATGTCTGGGAAAAATTTAAATGGCTTTTGGGGGGCAAAGAAAGACCTAAAACTGGAAATGACTTAAAATTTTTCTGGCAAAACCAACGATTAAATAAACTCCTTTTTCATCCTATAAACCTTTAGAGGGTTTCTGGGGCGGGTAAGAAAATTTGGTGCCAGGCAAAAAAAATCTGGAGATTATCATTTTCTAAAAATAGTTTTAAAAAGGTGGAAATTAAAAATTTTCGATAGTTTTCTACATATTACCTTACAAAATACCCCTTTCTATATCTCAAGTTGACTCCCTTTCTCTTTACAACCACCTTAATGTTCCTAAAGGTACCCCTTTTTAAGCCCTCAACATTTGGCTTAAATCCAAGGGTATAGTGATAGGGAATTGACGATGCTATAATTCCATAGACAGAGGAAATCTGATTGTAATTTTTAACCTTGAATATCTCACCACCACTGTATGCAGCAAGTTTTGCAAGCCGCGTAAAGGAAAGTTTATAGATAAAATCAAGCACATCCTTTGGATCGTATTGATTTCTCATATCTTCAGTCCAGAAAAGTTTTATCCCATCTAATTTCATACCCTTTTTAAACATCAAATATTCATAATAATGTTTTCTCCTTAAAGAATAAAAATTTTCTGCAGCATCTTTAAGGGCTTCCCTTCTGTTATCAACAACAACCACATAAAATGTGGCATCAGTGGAAATGGCTTCTTTAAATATATCTTTAAATTGGAATATACTCTCATTGTCTATGCTGTCAGTATATATGATAACTATTTTTCTTCCTGGAATCTTGGAAAGTATCTCTGAACTCACAAGATCTATCGCATCATATAGGGCAGTAGCCCCACCTGCATAAATCCTATTTTGAATCAATGCCTTTTTAACCAGAAGGGATGTTTTAAAATCCGCAAGCAAATTTATATCCTCATTAAAATTTACAACCGCAACCCTATCCTGAGGTTTCTCCCGATAAATTGAATCCAGAAAATTTATTATGCTCTCTTTAACAATTGAAATCCTCTTATAGGAACTTCCACTTGAATCGACCATCAGGACAATATTGCTTGGCATGGCAATTTTCTCAAAAAATATAAGGGGAACCTTTTTACCGTTGTCATATACTTCAAAATCATCACTCGTCAAATTCCCAATGGGCCTTCCCTTCATATCTGTGGCAACCACATTTATGGAAACAACTGCTATCTTCTCCCTGACCTTTCTTTCCTTTCCCATTAAAAACAGGAAAAAGAAGAAAAAGAAAAGTAATGAGATAAGAAAAAATTTACTTTTCATTATATCCGCTTTCCTCTTTTATAAATTTTTTTATCAGATCAAGAATATCCCAGAAGGAAATGGGCGGTTTGTCACTTTTACTCGTTTTAACGAGAACCCTTTTTTTCTTCTTTCCACTAATTCCAATTTCAACTACAAGGGGAAAGGGGACAGAGTTTTTACCATAATAGTCTTTTAATTCCAGAAATCCCATCTCAAAAATTTTTTTAATTAAAACCAAGAATTTATCTCTTCTAATCCTTCCCTGAAAAATTAGTCTATTCCCCTTCATGACCACAATGGTGCCATTTCCCCATAAACTATAGTAGACATCTTTTTTCTCATACCCACCCTCTTCCTTTAAAAATAAATTATAATTGACATCAGAAGATACATTTTCACCAGTACCTTTCTTAAACTCTCCCACATTAAAATCTACACTTTCAAGTCTGTACACATCTCCACTTAAAAAGGCCTTAACTATACCTATACCCCTTTTAAATTCATATTTTTTGTTCCATCCCCTACCATTAAATTTCAAGAACTCATACACTCCCCCCTTCTCACTCTCTATTACCTTAAATTTCCCTCCAAAAAGGGGGACTTCCCCCACCCCACACACATACTCCACAAAGTTTTTAACATCCGGATTAAATCTTATAAATCTACTCCCATCCCTATTTTTACCATCTGGAAAATTATCCACCACAAAATATTTCCTGCCGGATATCTCTGAAGTTCCAGTCACCCTCATTAAGATTTCCCCACCACCTTTCCCCCTATATTTCCAGACATAATTTACCCCAAGGGGAATAAAACTCTCTTCTATTTCATAATAGGTTGAAGGGGTTTTTAAAATTATGGATTTCACCTCTGAAATAAAACCATGGGGAAGGGCGTGTAGTTCAGCAAAAACTTTATATTCTCCATCTTCAATATAACTTTTTTCAAAATTCCAGCGGGCATAAAATCTAAGTTGCCCCTTTGGCAACAAAATCTCATTTACATAGCCAACCTTAAATTTTTTTCCCCAGGACCATCTCCAGATGGTTTTTTTTAATTCAGAGTCCATTACAACAAAGTCAACCTCCTGAGAAGAGGGAAATTTTAACTTAATGGCACCCTGCGAACTATTTATTACAAGCAGTGAAAAATATAGGAAATTTTTTTCCACATATACATTAAAATCAAGGTCTATCTTCTTTAATTTCTCAGACAATATCTCCTTAAAAGAGGAAGAAAGACCACTTAAAGAGGCATCTTTCAAAATTCTATATTTACTGAAAAAAATTCTATCACCTGAAATCTTCGGATCTTCCACATCGAGGGTCAGGCCCTCATACTTTACCGCATCCCACCTTGACATTCCAATTTCATATCTCTTATTCTGGGTTATAAAGAAAAACTTTCCCCCATCACTTACGACCTTTCCCACAATTGGGAATGAAAAACTAAAGGAAAATAATATCAAAATTAAAAGTAAAACAGACCTATTCACCGACAATCTGTACAACAATCCTTCTCCTCCTACCCCTATTGTCAAAATCACACAAAACCACCTGCTGCCAGGTGCCAACCATTAAAGAACCATTTTTAACAGGAATAGAAAGGGAGGGTCCCATAAGTGAAGCCCTCACATGGCTGAAACCATTTCCATCTCCCCATCTCAAATTGTGCTCATACTCAATGTTTGAAGGAACCAATCTTTCTATTGCCTTACATAGATCGGATATAACACCACTTTCATATTCTATGGTGGTAATTCCAGCGGTGGATCCAGGGACAAAAACTGTCAATATCCCATTTTTGATGCCAGAATCCCTCAAAAATCCATTTATCTCAGGAGTTATGTCCATCACATGGCAAAACCCCTTTGTATTTACAGTAAATTCAAAGGTCTTTACACTCATTTTATTCCTCCCTTATAATCTCTGCTCTTTTTTTACTGTCAACAATTTTTAATATCCTATTAAACCCATCGATATACACCAGAATTTCCGATTCCTTAGAAAGTAAAATGTACTTTTTAACCCTTACTTTCCCATTTTGATAAAAGATTTTTTCCTTATCGCTATATGTAACCCTTATCTTTCCAACCCCATCAAGTGCAAGTTGGGGAACAAATACATTTACAAACTTTCCCTTATCCTTTAAAAACAGTTCCTTATAAAATATTGGTAAAATGAGGTGGGAAAATACATTTTGATCCACAACAACCACCCTTTCTGGCAAAATCACTCCATCTTCTTTTTTGTGAATTCCCGGTATATTGTAATTCACTATTCCCAATTTTGGCTTAAAGGAAACTGAAATACTTCCCGAAAGATCACTGGAAGAACTAATTATAGTATATGTAACAGGTTGCAATTTTCCATCAAAATAGAGGGAACTTTTTAAACTTACAGAGATATTTTTTCCCCCCTCAATTATTTTATATTGAGATTCAGTTGAAATCTTTCCACCACCAGTTGCAATTGAAATATCAAATTTCTCCCAACCCACTTTAATATTTTTCAGATAAATTCCAAACTTTCCAGAATCCTCAAGCAATATCTCTTCAGAAAAGATAAATGAAGAAATCAGAATAAATGTCAGTAGAATAAAAAACTTCCTCATTTATATTCCCTCATAAAATTATATAGAAGTCTTACACCAAACCCCGTTCCTCCCTTTGGGGCATAGGGCTTCTTACTTTTTAAATCGGAGACACCTGCAATATCAAGGTGCACAAATGGGGTGTCTTCAGAAAAATTTTCCAGAAACTTAGCCCCCAAAATGGCACCACCAAACCTTGAGGAACCAATATTTTTAATATCTGCAATATCACTCTTTAACTCTTCTCCATACTCGTCATCCATGGGAAGGGGCCAGAGTTTTTCTCCTATCTCATCTCCAACCCTTTTGAAAATATCTATAACATCCTCATTTTTAGAAAAGATGGCACATCTCAAAGTCCCGAGAGCCACAACAGCACTTCCAGTAAGAGTGGCTATTGAAACAATCATTGAGGGATTAAATCTTTTTGAAAACCCAATACCATCGGCAAGGATGAGCCTTCCCTCTGCATCGGTATTTAATATTTCAACACTCTTACCAGAATGGGAAATAAAGACATCTCCAGGTTTTGTGGCTTGATTTCCGGGTAGATTTTCAACAAGGGGAATTATCCCAATCACATTTGCCTTTACCTTCAGTTCACTCAAAAGTTTTATCAGTGAAAATACAACTGCACCTCCTGCCATATCCGTCTTCATATCCTCAATATGGGCTGTGGGCTTTAAATTTAATCCTCCACTGTCAAAAGTGACCCCCTTTCCAATAAAGGCAATGGGCCTATCCTTTGAATTTTTATACTCAAGGATTAAAAGGCGTGGTTCAACAAAACTTCCACCTGAAACGGCTTTTATTAAGTTGAGATTGTATTTTTCAATTTCTTTCAATCTCAAGAGATCTACCTTTACATCACTTCCTTTTAAGAGTTTCTTAACCCTATCCACAAAGGTTATGGGATTAATATGATTCGCTGGTAAATCAACAAATTCCCTGCATAAATTCACATTTACACCTATCTTCCTGGATACATCAATTAATTTTCTAAAAACTTTATCATGTGAGGAACTTGCAATATAAACGGTTAAATTATTTTCTTTTTTTTGAGACTTAAAAAAATCATTTTCATAATCTCCATAAAAAATCCCTGAAAAGAATTCCAGAACCAATTTTTCATCTCTTTCCAAAAAATCAACCATGAGTTCCACATTTCTAAAGCCAAGTTCCTTCAATTTAATTGTAAGAAACGAGCCAGCCTTAAAGGCACTATCTCCGTTAAACTTTGCCCTTTCTCCACCTCCCATAAGTAAAAAATATGTTCTTTCTTCACTAATTCTCAAGGGGAAGAACTGGAATAAATCTCCCTTAAACTCGGAGCCTTTGAAAATTTTTCCAGTATCAAATCCATTAATTCTCCCTCTCTTTAAATCTTCTTTAAAAACAAATTTAACCCGTGGAAATCCATTTTCTTTCTTTGAAAACTTAACTGTAATTGACATGTACCCTCCTAATATTTATATTTTTTAAGGGCCGCATCTATTTCCCTTTTTATGGTTTTTTCCTGCTCTGCAGCACGTTTGTCGTGAAGTTTCCTCCCCTTACACAGTCCAAGTTCCACTTTAACCAATCCCCTTTTGAAATAAACCTTTAAAGGGACAAGAGTCATCCCCTTTTCCTTTATTTTACCAATCAAACGTTTTATTTCCCTTTTTTTTAACAGAAGTTTTCTTTCTCTGGTTGGTTCATGGTTAAACCTACCGCCATGGGGGTAGGGACTTATGTGGCATTCCATTAGGTAAACTTCTCCCTTCTTTATTCTGGCATATGAATCCTTTAAATTTATCCTTCCCTCCCTTATGGATTTAACCTCTGTACCCGTCAGGACAATTCCAGCCTCAAAGGTCTCAAGGATATCATAGTCATGATATGCCTTTTTATTTTTAGTTACTATTTTTATTCCTTCATTTTTTGGCATCTATTACTCCCTCATCCATCTAAAAATTTCCTTGAAGGAAGGTCTTTTACCATACATCAAAACCCCTATCCTAAAAATTTTAGCACTCAGTTTAACGCTAAATATTGTAAACAAGGCAGTAATAACTATTGATAGAAGCACCTGCCAAAAAGGGGGTGAGGTGGTGGCAATCCTCATAAACATTACCATTGGAGAGAAAAAGGGAATAAATGAAAAAATCACAGACACAAGGGAATCCGGGTTTTGAATGAGATATATTGTACTCACAAAGGGTATAACTATTAAAAACACGACCGGGGCCTGAATATTTTGGGCATCCTCCTCCGTGGAACATAAAGATCCTATTCCCAGAAACATTGAAGTATACATGAAATATCCAAGAAGGAAGAAAACTATATAGTAGATAAAAATTGAAAAATTAAAATTTTTGAAGACTTCCGCAATCTGAGGCAAAATTAAAACAGCCTGAACTGCTGCAAAAAATCCTATAATTCCGGCAAAAATCATATACACAACTATCTGTGTAAGTCCCACAAAACCAATCCCAAGTAACTTCCCCATCATGAGTTCAAAGGGAGAATACATGGAAAGTAAAACTTCCATTATCCTGCTGGACTTTTCCTCAATAACCCCCCTCATACTTATGGCCCCATACATGATCAAAATCATATAAAGAATAAAGATAAAAGAAAAGACAACCAGAAAGGAAATTCCAAAATTGCTCTTCTCCGCCTTACCCTTTTTCTTAACCTTAAAGGTTTCTACCTTAACCCCTTCTATTATCTTTTTCATCTCATCAGAAGTTAAATTAAGATTCATCTTTTTCAATCTTTTTGAAACCGCAAATTCTCTGAATTTTTCAGCAATACTTTTAATAAGTTTCACATTATTGGTATTTAACGTATAAAAGGATATACCTTTACTTTCAAATTCATGGGGAATTACTATATATCCCGTTATTTTTTTATTCAAAACATCTTTTTTTAGTTTAGAAATTTCACTTTTATCTGTCAAAAAAAACCTCAACTTACCTTTATCACCCTTTTTTTCAGAGGTGAGTTTCTCCTTAACATAACCATCTTCATCCACAATTCCTATCTTATAAACCTTTGGACCTGAAACAGTTCCCAGAAAAAGGGGTAAAAAGGTAAAAAGCAAAAAAAGAAGTGGCAACACAAAAGTAGAAATCCAGAAACTTTTTTTTCTAACCCTTTCAATATATTCCCTTCTTAAAACCTCTCTAATTTTCCAGAACACCTTCTGCCCTCCTTTCTTCCTCCTTCACACTTGATACAAAAATTCTCCTCAAAGAAGGCTCAAGAACCTGAAATTTCTTCAAGTTAATTCCCTTTTCGGTAAAAATCTTCAAGATCTCTATGGGTTTTACACCTTCTTTCAATGTAAATTCAGCATAATTTTTGTATATGTCCACCTCACTGAAAAAATCATAATCTCTTAAAAAGGATATATCATCTTCACTTTCCACAACTATGCTATTTGTTCCATATTTTTCTTTAACCTCACCTAACTTCCCAAAAATCAACACCTTACCCCTATTTATGAGGCAAATTGAATTACTCAATTTTTCCGCCTCCTCCATATTGTGGGTGGAGTAAATTATTGTCTTTCCCTCTCCATTTAAATCCAGAATTATCTCTTTAAAGAGATCCCTATTTATGGGGTCAAGTCCAGAAAAAGGTTCATCTAAAATTATTATATCAGGATTACTTATAACAGTAATTACAAACTGTATCTTTTGCTGCATCCCCTTTGAAAGTTCCTCAATCTTTTTGTTCTTATACTCAAAAAGTTCCATCTTTTTAAGCCAAAAATCTATCTTTTCGTGGAGTTCCCTTGAAAAAAATCCTTTTGATCTACCAAAAAATAAAATCAAATCTCCCACCCTCATCTTTCTATAAAGTCCCCTTTCCTCTGGTAAATACCCAAAGATATCCCTCATCTTACTTGAAAACCTCTCTCCATTTACCCTAATTTCTCCACTATCGGGTAAAATTATCCCCAGAATGGTTCTGATTGTAGTGGTCTTACCAGCACCATTTGGTCCCAGAAGTCCAAATATTTCTCCCCTTTCTATGGAAAATGTTATTCCATCAAGGGCTTTAACATCTCCAAAACTCTTTTCAACATCGAGGACTTCAATGGCCAGATCCCTCTCCATAAATAATTCCTCCTATTCCAAAAATAGAGATTATACTACAAAAAATGGCATTAATAACAACATTAGAACAACATACACAAAAAAATAAAAAAAATCTTGACAAGCATAAAATTGTAGATTATATTTCTTAACTCTTTGAGGTTAATATGGGCGGTTAGCTCAGCTGGGAGAGCATCGGTCTTACAAACCGGAGGTCACAGGTTCGAGCCCTGTACCGCCCACCACTTAAGTTCTTGCGGGGTCGTAGTTCAGGATGGTTAGAACGCCGGCCTGTCACGCCGGAGGTCGCGAGTTCGAGTCTCGTCGGCCCCGCCATCTTTTTAAAAAATCAATCACTACTTCTTTTCAGGGTACATGCTTTCCCACATTTGAGGTTCACTCTTAAGCCACTTGTCAAACCAGGCAATGATGGTGTCCATCCACTTCACCCTGTGTTTATACTCTAAAATCCAGTGATTCTCTCCTTTAAACTTAACAAGTGCTGTGGGTACCCCTAAAAGTTTCAGTGCAGTAAACATAATATCGCTCTCACCAGTTGGTACATTTGTATCATCTGTTCCCTGAAGTAAAAGAAGGGGGGTCTTTATTTTATCTGCACCATAAACCGGGCTTTTTCCCACATAGATATCCTTCCTGTTCCAGGGAAAACTATTTGCAGTGGCAACTGAAGAATATGTATATCCCCAATATCCCTCTCCCCAGTAGTGGGTCAAATCGCTTATTCCAGCATGGGAAACTGCAGCGGCATACATATCGGTCCTGGTTAAAAGACTCATTGTCATAAATCCACCATAAGACGCACCTATTATTCCAACTCTTTTGGGATCTACAAATGGATGCGATTTTAAAAACTTTTTAGTTCCTTCTATAATATCTTCACCTGCCTTTGTTCCCCAATCATTTACATGAAAGGCAGAAAACTCCTGACCAAAACCAACTGTTCCTCTGGGTTGAAGGACATAGACCACATATCCCCTTGCAGCCCACCAATTTTTTGGATATCTACCCCCAAAATCCCTTTCTATTGGAAGGGTACCACCATAGTAGTAGATAATTGCAGGATATTTCTTATGTGAATCAAAATATGGTGGATAGTAAATTCTGCCAACTATCTGATATCCATCTTTATCAATGAAGGAAAAATCTTCCAGTTTCCCCAATTTAACATTCCTAAGAAGATTTTCATTCACATCTTCTATCAAAATATTTTTATCAGTCAAAACATTGTAAAAATAGATTGCCTCAGGCTTCTGCACCTTAACGCCACTGTACGCAACATATCTTCCATCTCTACTCACCCCAAAATCCCTCACAACATCAACCTCAGTACTTAATTTTTTAAACTCCTTTTTTACTGGATTGTAGATGTAGAGGTTGTCATATACCGTGTCATTTACCTTAAGTAAAATCATATCATCCTTCACCCAATTCATAGCAATAAGGGAAGGATAAAAATTTTTTGACGAACAAATTGCCCTTTTGCTTTTTAAATCATATATTACAAGTTGATTATCGTAGTCATTTGGAATTTTCCCCTTATCCTTAAGATTGAGGCAGAGATTATTAAATGCAGAAGGAGAAGTCATAAGGGCAAGTTTTTCTCCATCGGGGGAAAAGGTTGCACTATATATCCATTGATTTTCAAGTACCTTTTCAAGTTTTCCTTCTTTAAGGGAATAAATATAATATTCAAAAAAAACATAGGGCCTTTTCTTATAATCAATAACTTCCTTTCCAAAAAGTAACTTTTTGCCATCTTCACTTATATCAAGCAAATTTATCTTTTCTGTATTGAAAAGAATGGGGAAATTTTTTCCTCCATCAAAAAAATATAGATATACGGTCCTTTTATTCCTGCTTCCCAGTTGTCTATCCTCAAGGCTTCTAAAATATTTATATCCATCTTTGTAATCCTTGACCTTTATAAATCTTGAATAGACAAAATATCTTCCATCTGGTGAGGCTCCATAAAGATTTACATCCTTTTCAGGTCCCAATAATTTCTTACTCTTAAGTGCTTTAATATCTAAAAAATATATTGAATTTTTACTTCCACTTTTTACCTGAAGCAAAAATCCATTTCTACCACTTACCCACAAAAATTTCTTAACATTTAAATCTTCTGGAGACTTAAAAATCACTCTTTTAACGGCAGAATCCCATATCTCAAAAAATGAGTGAGTTTTTCCACAGGTATCCATGTGGGAAATCTCATAGGCAACATATCTTCCATCATCTGAAACCACAACTCCACTTACCTTATTGCCATTTAAAATCTCATATTTGCTCAAAACCCTTTCAGATGAAGTGGAAAATTCAACTTCTGCTTCCTTTGTTTCCTCATCCTTTTTGTATGTCACAGAAAAATTAAACTTAACATCTGAAACGACCTTAATCAAAAGCCAGTGGGTTCCCTCTATCAATTCCACACTTTTCTTAGTGCCATCTTTACCTGGATTCTTTTCCGTAAGTATATCTTTTCCATCAAGAAAAACTTTGAAGGGCTTATCTATTTTGAAATTAAACTCAAGTTTTGCAAATCTATTTACCCTTATATATGTGGAAAAATAGTAGATGAAATAATCATCTGCTGATTCTGAAAACTTATATCCCTTCTTCAGGACTTCCCACTTTACACTGTTTTCACCATCATTCGTCAATACCTTTCCCTCCACTGGAGTAAATCTATCGATTTTCACAACTTCCTTCTCAAGCAATTCCTTTACATAATCACTCCTCAGATAAGTGTCTAAAAATGGTGGCGTAATTATCTTCACCGGACCTGCCACAAGCCATTTTTCAATATGGTTTTCATTATCTTTTTTCTTTTCTTCCATAGAAAAAATTACTCCCATTAAAAATGTCGTTAAAATTAAAAAAAGAACCGTTTTTTTCATTTTTCTAACCCCTGTTAAAAATGTGAATAGTATTATATAATAATTTAAGGAATTTTTTTATATCTTAAGGAGGAAAAATTGAAACTTGATAGGATAAAAAAGGAAAGTTTTGAAATTTTCTTTAAAAACCTCACAAAATCCGGGATTGGAGATAATGGCATATCCATAGAAAATATCGAAGAAATTGAAGAAAAGATAGGTAATGCCATTAAGGCCATAAAAATCTTGAGGGAAAGGGGAGAGGCAAAGGGGCATGGTGAGAAGGTTTTATTTACAAAACTTCCCTATCAAATGGAAGAGAAAAGGGAATTAATTGAAAAAATCTTAAATTTTGGAAAGATGGTTAGAAGTAATTATAAATATGTGGTATCCCTCGGCATAGGAGGCAGTTACTTAGGCAACCAGGTGCTTGTGGATGCACTCATTCATCCCTTTCAATTTTCAGAAGAAATACCAAAGGTTTACTTTGCAGGCAACAATGTTGATCCAACGACATTAAAGGGATTGTTTGAAGTCATTGATATCGAAAAAACCATGTTCATTGTTATATCAAAATCTGGGACAACCATGGAGACAATGGCAGCATTTTTGTACACTTTTTCTAAAATTAAGGAAAGGGGTCTTTCACCTCAAAATCATTTTACAGCGATAACTGATAGGGAAAAGGGAGTTCTCAGGAAAATTGTCAGGGACCTCCATCTTGAAAGTTTTGAGGTTCCCGAAGGAATAGGTGGTAGATGGTCAGTCTTATCAGAAGTAGGACTTGTGCTTGCCTCAATCCTAAATATTGATATAGAAAATTTACTGTTGGGGGCCAAAAAAATGGATGAAATCACTTCCAATGAAGACCTTTTTGAAAATCCGGCATATCTGTATGCCACACTTTCCTATCTTTTGTACAAAAAAAAGGGATTTAATGAATCGGTTTTAATGCCCTATTCCGATAGATTAAAATCCCTCTCTCTCTGGTATGTGCAACTTCTCGCAGAAAGTTTGGGTAAAGAGAAAAATAGAAGTGGAGAAATAGTAAATGAAGGCAGAACTCCAATACCTGCTCTTGGGACAACCGACATGCACGCACAAACTCAACAACACAGAGAAGGTAAATATAATAAGATTATAACAATGATTGGAGTCAAAGACTTTGGAGAATGGGATATAAAATTGCCTGATAAAAACCCCTTTTCTGAAAAATTGAATTTTCTAAATGGGAAAAAATTCTCAACACTACTATCTACAGCACTTGAGGCAAATGAAATAGCGCTGAGTAAAGCAGAAAGGCCTGTCTGCAAAATAATAATTCCAGAAATCAATGAATTTTATCTGGGAATGCTTTTTTATTTTTTTGAGATAGCAACGGCCTTTGAAGGGGAATTGCTTGATGTAAATCCATACGATCAACCGGGAGTTGAAGATTATAAAAAGATTATGAAAGAAAAACTAAATGGCTGATAAAAACTACAAAAAATATTTTGAACTTCAAAGAAAACTATCTTCCCAAATAATTCTTGAAAGCAAAGTGGGAAATATAAAATATATAGCAGGTGTAGATGTATCTTATGTAAAAAGAGTAAATCTGGCCTTTGCAACAATTGTTGTTTTAAACTATAAAACACTTGAAATTGTTGAGAAAAAATATCATATTTCGCAGATTACATTTCCCTACATCCCAGGTCTTCTCTCCTTTAGAGAAATTCCTCCTATTCTTGAATGTATAAAAAAGTGTAAAATTTCCCCGGATATCTACATATGTGATGGACAGGGGATAGCTCATCCAAGAAAGATGGGTCTTGCCACACACCTTGGAATAATATTAAACAGACCAACCATTGGGTGCGCCAAAAAGAAATTGGTTGGGCACTTCACCCCACCTCCACTAAACATGAAATCCTGGAGCCCTCTGTGGTACAAGGGGGAACAAATTGGAGCAGTATTAAGGAATAAACCCCGGGTAAAACCCATCTTCATATCACCGGGGCATTTGGTTGACATAAATAAATCAATTGAGGTGGTAAGAAATACATCCACAAGATACAGATTGCCTGAGCCAACAAGACTCGCGGATAAATTTACAAAGGAACTTAAAAAAAATTACCTGGGATTGTAGAGCACTCCTATTTCAGAGCCAATTTTAAGTTTCAGTTTTTCTCTGGCACTTCTCCCGTTTACTGCAATTTCATAAAAGCCACTACTTCCCATTATGAAAAAGGGATCCTCATTATTTGGGGATTCACTGTAATATCTATATCTGGCAGTAATTTCACCAGATGAGGTTATTACTTTAACTATATCTGGATATCCCTTTTCAGTTAAAGGTATATGTCTTTCAGTTATATTGGTAATCAAATTCCCAAACCTATCCACATAGATTATTTTTCCCTTTAAGGCACCCGGTTTTATAATCTGTGGATCTGAAATCTCAAAGTACTTGTAATCTCCTATCACCTCACCAAATTTGGAGGTATCTATCCCCTTAGACATCCACCCAGCAACAGGTCCAAAGATATCCCTGCCGTGAAATGTATTTGAAACCTTCTCATTAAAAAAATGTTCTTCAGAAATCTCAACAACCTTATAAACTTCATCATATTTGTAGATATAACTAAACACACCATTGTCCGGACCCACAAAATAGTATTTTTCAGTAACAACTATAATGGGACGCCTTTCTGACCCAACTGTCGGGTCTACAACAACAACATGAATGGAAAACTCTGGAAAATACCTATAAGCCATAAAAAGAGAAAATGCTGCTTCTCTTATATCTCCCCTTCTAATGCTATGGGTAATATCTATAATATGTGCAGAGGGATTTACCTTCATTATGACACCCTTCATACTACCCACATATGGAGAATCCCCAAAATCAGTTAAAAGTGAAATAATCCTATCTTCCATTTAAAACCTCACTTTACGTATCCCAATTCCTGCAATTTTTTTCTAATGAGATCTATATCCTTTTCATTTATTTCCCCCTCTATTTCTATCACAGAGAGGGGATGTTCTACCTTTCCCCACCTGATTCTTTCCCACACCCTCTCGTGAATGTAGTAAAGCACAATACCAATCCCATGATAAAGTATTGTTATAATTGACATCTCCTTGAAACTTCCGGTCACAAAATAACTAACTGTAGCAAGTGTGATAAAACCTGTGGTTTTCCAGACAAATGATTTAACAATAGATCTCTTTCTATTTTCCATTTTTACAAAATCCCATCAATTTCCATAAAAAAAATGCTCCCCGATTTAAAAACCAGGGAGCAAAAGAAGTTTTTAGCCAAAAAAGTATTAATAAATTGGTCCAATGCACTTAAAGAGATGGCCGGGAAAATAGTAATTTTCAAGATACACAGCTCCTGTTCCGCTAACTAAGTCCAATTTACCTTTACTCTGAATATATCCGGGATACATTCTGTCGTTAACGCCAAAATAGTAGTTGTTCAAAAATCCTGCCACAATGGGATCCATGGTTGGACTCAAGAAAATGTAGTCCTTTTCAAGGGATAAGAATTTAAACCTGTCAACGCCATTGAGAGTTGCCTTTGGTTCAAAATATGCGAAATTTTCACCATTTTCATCTTTTACCATATATAAGTAATTGTACATTCCAAAGAACTGGAACATATTAAAGGCACCTGAGACCCCCAGATCACATGGATTATCCGTTGAATCAAACAATTCAAAATAGTAGAGTTCAAATCCCGTACCAAGGTTCTTAAGGCCAGTACCCCAGTCCATCACACTTGTGTTACTTAATATAGTTGAGAGGTCTCTGGAATTTCCAGCAGGATAAGTGTTTCCAATACCATAACCCACAAGGCCATCTGTATCGGTCAAGTTATAACCTGTAATCACAGAGCCATCATTGACAAAAAATCCGAAGAAGTTGGTCAAGGTACCACCAAAAGTTGGGACACCATAAAACTGGATAGCAGAATATTGGAAAGTTGGGTCATCTCCATTAAACCAGAAATATACTCCATATGGATAAGAGGCATCATCTGGTGAAAGGTCATCCCAATACAGGCAAAATCTCACAGGTCCTGACTCAAGCTCTGAAATGCTTTCACTATAATCCGTATCGGGATATTGAAAAGTTACAAATCCATTTGAACAGAGATACATACAATTCCAATTTACACCTGCCATTGGAAATGGAGCATCACTTGGAAAGACAATTGTGAGGTAATCATCGTCGCCCAGCGGAAGTGGACGATCCCCCCACATAACGGCAGAAATATGAACTCCAAGGGGACCATCCTGGGTATGAGAACCTGTGAAACTATTATCCCCGGTTCCTGTAATACAGAGGTAAATTGTGGTGCCACCGGGGACCAACATCTTTTCTTTAGGATCAATTGATCCAAAATATCCAGGTTCATCATCAAACCAATCTAAGAGTAAACCATCTTCACTGAAAACTCCAATCATTGTGTCTGCACAGGTATCATAGGCATCCCATGAAGTCACTTTTGCATTTACAAGATAGTAGGTGGATGAATCTCCTGGAAGACTGATTTTATACCAGATGGTCTCTCCGGGTGATATCCACCCCCCATCAGGTGAAGTGTAGTCATACCAACCAGAAACTCCATTACCATTTGCAAATGGGTCACAGGCATTATACATGGAATTGTAATTATTTAATATATCGACAGGATCTGTACCTGTTGGATCACCACTAAAAAAGATCATTCCACCATCTATCCAGGAAAGGTCATTCGAATAGTCATCAAAAACATTTTTATAATTTCCATTTATCTGGGCAACACCACTACCAGCAGTCAACATGTAAGAGAAATCATAATCTCCAGAAAGGGTATCCTCTGCCCCATCGTTATATCCAATAATACCCTGCCAGTAAACATCCATGGTACCATATTCAAACATAAAGGACCCATCACTGTAAAGATGAACCGCAAAGGAACAGGTGTAGGATGGATAATAGTAATCAGGTAATTCATCCCAGCATATTACAAGTTCATTTGAAGAAACCTCAAGATATGAGATTGTACCCCCTGAACCGGGATCAAAATCATTGAAAAAAGGAGCAATCACAGGAGGTAGATAATTGAAAAAATGGTATAAATCTATATAATAAGTGTTATAATGACCACCAAAGGTCACATACCCATTGTCGGTTACATAACAGGATGTATATGTTGTTCCCAGAAATGGGAAAGAGAATGTATTAAAATTTATCTGGGCGTAATCCTCATCACCAATACTTAATACTGTTCCACCATCACAGGAAGTAATATCTTTAACGGATTTTTTAAAAAGTCTATTCCCTCCCATCCTCAAATTTGTGTTATTGCTCTTCATATCAAATGCAGTTGGAAGATCAGAAGAGGGATTTGATGGACTTCCATACCTTTCACCGGCAACTGCCTTTATCAAACTTTTAACCACTGGTAAAAAGGACTCATGGCCTACCGGACTTCCCTCAGGCAAATGGGTGATTTCATCCACAAGTGTTCCAATTGTTATTGGATGATGGGTTTTTCTCCTAACAGGAGCAGGAATTCTATAGAGTTCACTTCTTATCCGTGGATCAATATTTTTAAGTAATCTCTCTATATTCATGGGGCTCTTCCAGACCCTTTCCCCTATAATGGGATCAAAGGTCAAATAGGCATAACCATCTGAATATATCCTCCACGGATTTTTCCTTTTTGCAAAAACAAGATAGAGTGTATCTGGTTCCATATTTTCAAGATAAGCACTTCCAATCTCTATTTCTCTTGGAACACTACCCTTTAAAGCCCCAACCACATTGAGTTTATCCCCATGCCCTGAATACTTACACAAAAAAACTGCAGCAGAGTTATCAATTAATTCGTCAAAGGAATTAAAATTAACTCCAAAGGAAAAAATTGAAAAAAGCATCAAAAAGATAAACAACAAGAAAGAAAACTTTTTCATATTACTACCCTCTCAACAATATTTTTTGAAATTAAATTCCTAACATACATCAGTATAATTCTTACATAATAAATCCATTTTTTCAATAATTTTTTTAATTGTATTAATATATTTTACAAATCAAAAAATAACTCAAACTCTATCGGGGAAATATAAGAATTTATAATTCCCAATTCCCTCTTTTTTAGAGTTATCCAGTTGTGAATTAAATCTTCCGGAAAAACATTACCCTTTAGCAGAAATTCGTGATCTTTTTCCATAAAATGTAAAGACTCTTCTAAAGTTAATGGTAATTTATCTTCTCCTTTTTGTCTTAATATCTCCACTTCTTCAAAGGGATCCAATTCCTTCGTGATGCCATCAATGCCAGCCATAACCATGGCAGAAAGTGCAAGATATGGATTACACGAAAAATCAGGCACCCTGTATTCTATTCTACATTCTTTCTCATTTTTGGCATACTGTGGAATCCTTATAAGGGAACTCCTATTCCCCTCACCAAAATCAATGGACACCGGAGCCTCATAACCCGGAGTTAATCTCTTATAGGAATTCACCGTTGGATTTGTAAAGGCACACAGGGATTTTGCATGTCTGATAAGTCCTCCCACATAGTTCATACCCAACTTGCTGAGTAAACTCCCTTCTTCAAAAAATAAACTCTTTTCCCCATCTTTAATAAATTGGTGCACATGCCATCCATTACCAGCCATTCCAGAAACAGGTTTCGGCATAAATGTTACCCTGAGATCATATTTCTCACAAATAAGGCGTGAAATATATTTTACAAGTAGTGATATATCGGCCGCTTTCATAAGATTTAAAAACCCGAGTTCAATTTCCTGCTGTCCCCACTGACCAACTTCATGATGATGGTATTTTACTTTAACCCCGAGTTTTTCAAGCAGGAGAGTTATTTCATCTCTTATGTGGGAAAAAATATCCCCAATTGAATCAAGATGATAGGAAGTTAAAAGTCCTTCCTCTTCAGAACTTATTTTTATTACCGATTCCTCTTTAGAAACCTTATAGTAAACATCTTTAAATATATAAAATTCATACTCTGGAGAAAGAAGGATATCATCGCCTATTTTCAACTCCTTAATAAAAGTTTGACACTTCTTGCAAATCCACCTTATATCCTGTTCAATAAATTCTTCACTATCTGGGGATTTTTTAAAATTTACAAAAAAAGAAATTCTCTTTTCTCCCTTAAAATCCTCAATGAAATAGTTATCAAGATCAAGAACCATAACAAAATCACTATTCTCAGTTGAAGAGAAGCCATAATTTGAGCCATCCACGCCAACACCATCTGAAACCAACTTTTCAGAAAACATCTCAATGGGTAAAGAAAGATGCCTTATCCTGCCAAAAAGATCCATAGACTTTAAATCCAGAAATTTGATATCTTCCCTTCTAATAATATCTTTTATCTCTTCTATTTTTTCCAAAATCTCAAAATTCATAAAACCTCCAATAACACCTAATTATACTTCCTATTTATCCACCAATACTTTAATTTCAAATAGTAAAATTTAAAATCCCTCCTGATATTACCCCACCTCAAGAAGATATATCCAAATATAAGTCCTCCAACATGACCAATATGTGAAATGGAATCCTTAGGCCCAACAAGGGTAAGATACACCTCCAAAAGGGCAAAACCTGCTATCACATACTTTGCCTTAACGGGAATTATCATAAATAAAAGTAAAATTCTCTCCGGGAAAAACATGGAAAAGGCAAGCAACACACCAAAAATTGCACCAGAAGCCCCAAGCACCGGAATTGGAGAAAATGGAGAAATTAAATAACAACAAATACCGGCACCAATTCCTGTGAAAAGATAAAATTTTAAAAATCTTCTACCCCCAAGGATTCTCTCAACCTCAGGGCCAAACATCCAGAGCATAAACATGTTAAAAAATATGTGAAGAAATCCCCCATGCAAAAACATATAGGTAAAAAATCTCCAGATCTGATACTTTTCAGTTATCAAAAGTGGGATAATAGAACCGAAAAATATGAGAAAATTATGGTGAAGCGTGGCATCAATTGTCTGGAGAAAAAAAACCACCACATTTGCAATTAAAAGATACTTTACATATGGAGTAATGCCATAACCAAAATTTATTCTATAATTTTCCATAATAATTGAATATAATTTATACTTAGTGAAAATTCAACCAATTTGAGGAAAAAATGAAAAGAATGAGGAAAATCATATTCATGGTAATTTTTCTTATGGGTATATACTCTTTTTCCTATGACAATCCAGACCTCAAATTGAGGAAAGAAAGGGGATGCAGATATCCAGATTTAGAAAACATTGGAAATAGAGATATAAATGGCAGGATTTATTTACTTTTCCCAAACTTCATATCCTTTAAAAAAGAAATCCAGATTGGAGCAATGCTTGCAGCAGAAGTTGAAAAAAATGTAAAACTCCTTGAAGATGAAGATGTTTACAGGTACATCAATGGGATTGTACAGAATATCTCAAGACACTCCGATGCAAAAGTACCTTTTAGTGTGAAGATAATCGATACAGATGAAGTAAATGCCTTTGCCCTTCCTGGAGGATTTGTCTTTGTCAACAAAGGATTAATTGAAACAGCAGACACGGAATGTGAACTGGCAGGGGTTATAGCCCATGAAACTGGACACGTTGCTGCAAGACATGCCACGGAGCGACTTACAAAAATGCAACTTTTACAGTGGGCTGCCATCCCATCCATCTTTGTTGGCGGAGCCGGTGGAATTGCCCTGAGAAATGGCGTAGGATTTGCACTAAACCTCAAACTACTTGGAATTACAAGGGGCTCTGAAAAGGAGGCAGACATCCTTGGAGTTGAATACACCTGGAATGCGGGCTATGATCCCTATGGGTTTATAACCTTTTTTGAAAAGATGCTCGCAAGGGAAAAGAAACAGCCGGGAAAGTTTGCAAGTTGGTTCAGGACCCACCCCTCAACACCTGACAGAATATCATATGTGAAAAGGGAAATTGAAAATTGTCTTCCCCAAAAAAAGAAATACATCGTAACCACCTCCGAATTTTTAAGGATAAAACATAAATTGCTGGAATATGACAATGTTTTAAAGGTCAAAAACCGTGGAAAGAAAAAGCCAACCCTGAAAAAAAGAAATAAAAGCACAACCACCGGCGGCAAAAAAAGGCCAACCCTTAAAAGACTCGATGACAATTAGGAGAGAAGATGGAAATAGAAATCAAAGGTTTTAACAAAATCAATGTAAAATACATATTACTTGATGTAAATGGGACCCTTTCCACTGATGGTTGTTTAATAGATGGTGTTAAGGAAAAAATAGAAAAACTTAATAAAAATTTTGAAATTTTCCTCTTAACTGCAGATACTTTTGGAAAGGGGCAGGAAATTGCATCTGTACTTGGTGTAAATTTTAAAAAAATTGGTGGCACAAACGAGGCAGAGGAAAAACTCAAATTCCTTAAACATCTGGGTGAAAAAAACTGTATTGCCATAGGAAATGGCAACAACGACATACTAATGTTAAAGGAAGCCGCTCTTGGAATAGGAATAGTGGGAGAAGAAGGAATCTCCAGGGATGCACTTATAAACTCCCACATAATCTTCAAAAATATTAACGATGCCCTGTCATCCATTTTAAATCCAAAAAGAATTTTAGCCACCCTCAGGAGATAAAAATGAAAAAATTTTTAACCCTTTTAATTCTCTTCTTTATAAGCATACCCCTATGGGGTGAAAATTTAACAATTGAAGAAATCTACAACAACCCTGAATTAAGGGGAGGACACATAGAAAGAGTGCACTGGTGTTTCAAAAACTCCCTCATCTATTTTGCAAAGGAAAATGGTGAAAAAAACTTCTACCTATTGGATCTTGAAAGAAGGCAAAAGAGAATATTCATAAATTTTAAAGATTTGCTGGAAAAAGTGCCAGGCAAAGATGAAAAGATAGTAGATTTTAAACTATCTGAAGATGGAACACTCTTTATCTTTTCAACAAAAGACCACACATATTTATATGACACAAGGAGTAAAGAAATTTCCCCCATACTGGTAAATGGAACAGGTAAGGATTTTAACTTTTCACCTGATGGAAACTACATATCATATATTAAGGGAGAAAACATTTTTATCTATTCCATCACAGATAGAAGGGAAATTAAAATAACAAATGACGGCTCCAGAGAAAATATTTATGGAAGTTGGGACTGGGTTTATGAAGAGGAATTTGGAATAAGCAAAGGAATGTTCTGGAGTAAAAATGGAAGATTCTTTTTATTTGTAAATTTAAAGGAAAAGGGAATTAGAGACTATCCACTTGTCTACACAAGAGAAAAGGGCACTTTAAGAATCCAGAAATACCCCTATGCTGGAGAAAAAAACCCGGAAGTAAAGATACTTCTATTTGATTTATTTACAAGAGAAAAAAAGGAAATATTTTCATCAAATGAAAATTCATATATTCCCAGAATATATTTAGATAGAAATGGTGAAAATATCTACATAGAAACCCTAAACAGAGCACAAAATTCCTTAAAACTGGTAAAAGTTGATTTTAATACCTTAAAGACAAGAATATTACTGGAAGAAAAAGCCAATACATGGATAAATATAAATGATCTTTTTTATCTTATGAAAAATAACAGGGATTTCCTATGGGGTTCCGAAAGAGATGGCTTTTTACACTTATATCTATATAAAATCATGGAAAAGGATATTAAAAAAATCACAGGTGGAAAATTGATCATAACCTCTCTTTCAGGTGTGGATGAAGAAAATGAAAAAATTTATTTAACAGGAACATTAAATGACCCCACAGAAACCCAATTCTATAAAGTTGATTTTAGTGGAAATTCCATTGAGAAGATATCTCAAAAAAGTGGGACACATAAAATTATCTCCATTTCCCCGGATTTCAAATATTATATAGATGAATATTCAGACATACTAACTCCCACCATTGTATATTTAAAATCCTTTTCAAACCCATCATTTAAAGTAATCCTTTCCGGGAAAGAGATAAATTTAAGGGAAAAATATGGACTTTTACCTCCAAAATTTTCAACACTTAAATATGAAGGAAGGACATATTACACACTTACCTATCTCCCTGAAAATTTTAAAAGGGATAAAAAACACCCCGTGCTCATTTATGTATATGGAGGTCCCCACTATCAGGTGGTAAAAAGGAAATGGAAATTCACCACTACCCTCTTTCATGAAATCCTGGCAAAAAATGGATTCATAGTATTTTCTCTGGACAATAGGGGATCTTCAGGTAGAGGTAAAAATTGGGAAGATTGGATTTATCATCACTTTGGGGAAAGGGAACTTGAAGACCAGTTAATGGGGGTAAATCACCTGAAATCTCTCCCCTATGTAGATCCCAATAAAATTGCAATATGGGGATGGAGTTTTGGGGGATATATGACACTTTATGCCCTTACAAAATCCCCAGGCATATTTAAATGTGGTATAAGTGTTGCACCTGTCACAGATTGGAAGCTATATGATTCAATATACACAGAAAGATACATGGGAAGGCCTTCAGAAAATAAAGATGGATATATCAATAGTTCTCCAATTAATTTTGTAAAAAACATCAAATCAAAATTACTACTTTGCTTTGGAACATGTGATGACAACGTACACCCGGTAAACAGTTTAAATCTAATAGACAGATTAATAAAAAATGAAAAGGATTTTGAACTCTATATCTATCCCAACCAGAGTCATTCTATTTCAAAAAAATCTTATCGAATTTTTCTCTTTAAAAGGATAAAATCCTTTTTAATTGAGAACCTGAAATAAATTGGAAAACGGGCAGGGAAAGATCCCTGCCCCAATTGAATACTATATTCCATATATCCAGTTGAGATTGAAAAGAGAAATATAGAAGGAATAAAAATTTTTAAAGAGATATTTTACAGAGACATCACCTCGATTTTCCTCATCTTTTTTCCTATACTCCTCAAATGAGGGAATACGCAATTCTTCATATTTTCTATCCCTCAGAAGTTTGTTAAGTTGAGAAATTTGTCCCTTTAAAGCTTCAAACTCCCTTTCCTTCTTTTTTTCTTCCACACTTAAGGCCTTTAGATTTTTAAGTTGTGTTTTAGTTGGCCTTCCACCATAGGAGATAACAGAAGAGTAGAGGTCTATAATTTTTTCCCTGAGTTTTCCCTCTACAAAGACTCCCTTTGTCTGGGTAATTGAATTATAAAAAGTATCAATAGATTTATTGAGTTTAGAGAGTTTATCCTTTAAATCTTCTTCCTTTACCCTTTTCAAAATTTTTCCAATACTTTTTTTCACATCAAGCATGGTATCTGTGATATAAGCCAGCCTGTATTGAAGGTCATACAATTCTCCAACAGTTTTATCCCTTAACTCCCTATCCTTTAGAGAATATTTTGTGCGGGGGTCTGGTTTAAGGTATATTTTACCGGTATATTCCTTGCCATTTTTCACCAACTTAACCGTATACTCGCCTTCCTTTACCATCGGTCCAACAAAAACCCACTGGCTTAAACCAGATGTGTGAGCCGTTTTGGGAGGTTTTAACCTCATATTCCAGTACACCCTATTTATTCCCCTTCTATTGTGAGCGGGAAGTACTTTAACAAGTTTTCCATCTTTGTCAAAAATCTCGATAAACATATCTCCAAATAGGTGCCTTTTCTTTAAATAATAAGTTATAAATGCCCCTTCAGGAGGGTTCTCTCCAAAAAACTCCCCATTTGCGGGAAAAACCTGAATTCCCACAGGTATTTTTTTTATGGCAGGTCTTGAGGGAAGAACAGCAGCCCTTTCTTTCATCAGAGTATCACTAATACTTCTTAGAGGTGTGATGTCATCTATAATCGCTATTCCACGACCATACGTTGCAATAATAAGATCATTTTCCCGGGGATGGATCTGAATATCCCTGACCTCAACCTTAGGAAGTACATCTTTAAAAAAGATCCAATTTTTTCCACCATTAAAGGAAGCATACAGACCAAATTCTGTACCCAAAAAGAGTAAATTTTTATTCTTCAAATCCTCTCTTACAACAAAGCAATATCCATCAATCTCTTTAGAAGAGAGTTTAATCCAATGTTTTCCAAAATCCACCGTCTTGTAAACATAGGGTTTGATATCCCCCGTTCTATGTCCATCAAATGTGGCATAGGCAACACCCTTATCAAAATGACTTGCCTCAATACAACTACACCATGTCCCCGCTGGAAGGTCTGGAATGTTTTTTGCCACCTGTGTCCATGTCTTTCCACCATCTGTGGTTATGGCCACATTTCCATCATCAGTTCCAACCCATATCACATCCTCATCAAGGGGAGACTGGGAAATTGTATAAATGGAGCAAAAATTCTCAGCAGTGGTGTCATCGGGAGTAAGACCGCCCGATTCCTCCTGTTTTAACTTACTACTGTCATTGGTGGTAAGGTCTGGGGAAATTTTTTCCCAACTTTCCCCTCTATTTGTGGTCTTAAAAAGATATTGTGCCCCCAAGAAAATAGTCCTGTGATCAACTGGACTCAGTAATACTCCCGCATTCCAGTTAAACCTATATTTTTCACCACCCTTTTTAGGTCTTGGAGTTATATCTCTTACCTCCCCGGTTTTCATATTTTTCCACTCAAATCTCCCACCCTGCCAGGAAAAATAAACAATATCCCTGTTAAAATAATCTCTAAAGGCATAGAATCCATCTGCACCACCTATGTTTTTCCAATCTTTATTTCTTATACTTCCCTCCATACTATCAGAAACTGCCATCCAGGAACCATTATCCTGAAGTCCTCCATATATGTGATAGGGATAGTCCATATCATAACTCACATGGTAGAACTGGGATATGGGAAGTCTCGACAAAAATTCAAAGTGGGTCCCCCCATCAAAGGATCTGTAAACCCCACCATCTGTCCCAATTAAAACATAGTTACTGTCATTGGGATCTATCCATATTGCATGTAAATCTGGATGCATCCCAACGGAAAAGGAAAAGCCACCTGAAAGCACTGAAGAATCAAAACTTTTACCACCATTTTCACTCACAAAAAGCGTTAAATTTAAAACATACAACTTTTTAAAATTGTCCGGAGAAACCTTGATTGTGGAAAAGTAAAAGGGCCTTATACTAACAGCCCTTGAAGAATTAATTCTCTTCCAGCTTTCCCCAAAATCTTCAGATTTAAAAAGTCCCGTTTTTTTAGATTCCACAAGGGCATAAATCGTGGATGGTCTCCGGGGGGAAATATCCATTCCAATTCTACCAAGGTCTCCTTTGGGCAATCCCTTCGTAATTTTTTTCCAGGTTTTACCCCCATCTATACTTTTATAAATACCACTTCCCTTGCCACCTGATTTAAAAAAGTAGGGATATCTCCTCACCTGCCACATGGAAGCGTACAAAATATTCTTTTCCTGAGGATCCATGTCAAGGTCAATACAACCGGTTTTTTCATCAACATATAAAATTTTCTTCCAGGTCTTTCCACCATCTTCACTCTTATAAACACCCCTCTCACTGTTATCATCCCACAAATGTCCAAGCACACCAACATAGACAACATTTGAATCCTCGGGATCGATTAAAACTTTGCTTATTCTCTCTGAGTTCTCAAACCCAACGCATTTCCAGGTCTCACCACCATCTTCACTTTTAAAAAGCCCCCTTCCCATTGAAACCGTATTTCTCACATTTACTTCACCAGTTCCAATCCATATAATATTCGGATTTTTCTGGTCCACCGTTATACAACCTATGGACATAACATATTTATCAAAAATGGGTTTGAAGGTAATGCCGCCATCAACCGACTTCCAGACACCACCACCAGCGGTACCCACATAAATTATATTTCTATCGCTATCTACACAATCAATGGCAGTTATCCTACCACCGGTGACAGCAGGTCCTATAAACCTCGCCTTTAAATCACCCATTATGGAACTATCATAGGAAAATACTGTGGAGAAAAAAAATAAAAATATAAAAAGAAATAAAAAGGCAAAAATAAAACTAATTTTTTTCATTCTTACTATCTCCCTTTTCACCTTTTTTCTCTTTTATTTCAAATAAAGAATCGGAAATATTTTCATTTACCTTTATTGAACTGAAAACAACATTACTTTCCATCTTTCCCATAACCATTCTCACAGAAAATGGGAAATAAACTCCCTCAACCTTTTTATAATTGGAAAAATATATGGATCCTTTTAACACAGAATTTCCTCTTTTAGTCGAAACATCAATTTTTACAGGAATACAACTCTCTTTATCAATGAAGAAATAAAAGGGTTCTCTACCCTTTTTAACAAACTTTATCTTATACGCTTCAGCCCCTTCCAGATCTTCTGTACCCACATAGGTTGCCGTAAATCCAAGTTTTTTATACTCGGTGAAAAAATTTATACTGTTGTAGTTTTCAATCTGTTCTACATTTTTTTTATCCATCTCCTTCGGTTCTGGAGATATCATTGGATTTATACTCCATCCTTTCTTCCCATCAAATACCTGAATTATCTTATTTCCCTGAAACTTTACCTCAACTCTTATCTTGTTGGGATTTTTTATATATATTTCCATGGGTAGTTCAACTCCCATACTTACAACCTTTCCAACAAGATGTATATCTTTAACTTTATTAAGTGCCTCTTTGCCACCATAGGCCTTTATGGTGCAATCTAAAATTTCATTCAAACTCTGGGAAAAGGCAAAAAAGCCCATTATAAAGACGAGAAAAATCAAAAAAGACCTTCTTTTCATGACAAAACCTCCACTTTTTTCGAATTATCACACGAAAAATACGAAAAAAAATTAAAAATGTTTCACTAATTTATAATTTTTGCATCCTTGGATGGGGCAATATTTGTTAAAACAAGGGTCCCATTTTCATCATAGTACTTATAAAATTTTTTCCTTCTACGGTAAACATAATTTACATCTACAGGTACCATATCACTCCCATAAACTTCAATTATTTTATTCACGTACTTCTTTGTTTCTCTATAATTGGGAACTCTATTAATCCTCTTAACCAAATTCTCCCCGGCATTATACGCAGAAAGCACAAGTCTCAAATCTCCATTAAACATCTTTATGAGATACTTCAGATATTTGGTTCCTCCCATTATATTCTGGTCGGGATCATAGGGATCATCCACACCAAATCTTATGGCAGTATCCGGCAGGAGTTGCATCAAACCTATTGCCCCCTTTGGGGATACAGCACTGGGATTGAAATTGGATTCCACAAGAATAACGGTTTTAATTAGATTGAAATCCACTCCATATTTTTTAGAATATTTCCTGATTATTGGATCATACCTGTTGTACCTATCATCATCAAATTGGAGTAAATCCTCCCTTTCCCTCTTAATTTCATAGACCTTAACCTTTTTGGAAGACACATTTTTAGGCTTTCTATTACAGTAAACAACCTCACCATTGCTGTTAATATATTTGTAAAATTTTTCTCCCCTAAAAAAAGTGGTAAGAAACATCACCATTAGCACGAAAAAAAACTTCTTCAACCCTCTTAACCTCCCTTTTTCATAACCAGTCTCTTTGCCTGTCTTCTTAACACATCCGGTATGGTCTTATCATTTACAAGCAATTTTAAATCCTGCTTTGTCAATCTATTTATCAAACTCAAAGAAATAGAAAGTGGAGTCTTGGGATTTCTAACAAGATTTTTCACTATCTTATACTTTTTTAGCCACTCTCTATGGGTTCCAATAATCCTTAAGACATCCTGATGCACATTTCTCATTTGAGAAATTGCATCCACCTCACTTTCTGAAATCTTGGGACTTGAAAGAACGGTGACAGCAACAAGCCTATTTGAATCTCTTACAAGTATGTTCCTCTCTTCTCTGGTGCCAAGAAGTGCGGTTTTTATTTTCTCGCTAACAGTCATCCTGCTAAGTTTTTGTAAGACCGTTAATTTTTCAGGTTCAACCTCATCTTCAGAGACATTTATCTCACTTCTACCGGAAAGTTCCCGTAATTCTTCCTCTGTGGGCTCGACAGGTAATTTATCTAAAATTTCCTCTTTTAATATACCTTCCTCTGGAGATTCTTCCTCCTCTTCCACAAGAAGTTCTTCTTCTACCTCTTCGCCCTCTGCTGTAAGTTTGTATTCTCCCTTACCCTCCTGAAGGAAATCTTTTTCTATTTCACTTAGCCTTGCTAAGTTGGCAGGGGTCAGATGGGGATTTTTCCTCAAGGCCTTTATTATTTCAGGCTCCTCAATCAACTTCATCTGGTTATTTATAATAAGTTCAGCAATGGAGAGATTGACCTTAGGTGCTACATCCACAAGTGTTTTATGTGGAACCTTAGGGTGGGTAACCACCTTTTCCAGAATCTTCTGTCTATCCAGATAGAATCTACCACAAAAATCCAGAACATCGGGAGATACATTTTTATCTTCAATAATTAACAGTATTTCACTGTCATCTCTATCCTTTAAAGACTTTATTGCACTTTCCCTTATCTTCTCATTTTTATCTCTGGATAAAATCACCTGGGCTTCAAATAAAACCTCCGGTGGTAGCGGCAAAGCACCCTTTGCGGCAGCATCTTTAACCATCTCCGGGGCATTTCCCTTTTTTATTGCATCAAGAATGGGATTAATTGCCATTTACACTCTCCGCCTCTAAAAAATCTGATTGATTTTCCACATTTATTTCTATATTTTTGACTTCTCCCACATCCCCAAGGGGTTTGCACTTTCTCCCATTGATATACATATCAACCGATCCAGCGCTTCCAAGTGTAAGTTTAACATCCTTAAAATATTTTATTAATACCTCATCATTGTTTAAAAGATACTCCTTTTCCTCCCCACCATCTACTTTAACTTTTATCCAACACCTACCCTTTGCCAGAAGTTTTATCTCATTTTCACTCTCTCCTTTACCAACATCCACACCTTCATTGAGATTTTTCGCTTCACTTAACTTTTCCTTTACTTCTTTGCCAGAATCCTTTAACACACCTCCTGTATCCAGTTGGCCCTCAATCTTTGGTGAAACCGAATAATTTACATCTGGCCTCTCCGCCATACCTCTCCTTATAAATAGATAATAAAGTATGGCAGAAAGGATTAAAAAAAGAACCACAAGAAAGAGGATTAATTTTATATTATATGCCCTTTCAGTTGCAGTTATGAACTTATCCTTCTCTCTTAAAGTTATATTTTCATTCTCTTTCGGGGAAAAATAACCTTCTTCCATAAACTTTTTCATAATTTCCGAGGTGTCGAGTTCGAGATATTCTGCATACTTTTTTACAAAAAATTTCCCATAAATTCCACGGGGTAGTTTAGAGAATTCTTCTTTCTCAATAGCCTGAAGGAAGTTTATCCCTATTTTTATTTCTTCAGATACATCATTTAAGGTAAGCCCCAGGGCCTCCCTCTTTTCTTTGAATAAATTACCAAGGTCTGCCATTTTGTATCTCAAAAAAGATGTACTAACACTTTAACAAACACTTACTTTTAAATTTTACAATTTTTTAGATTCAATGTAAACATTTTATAAATAATAAACTTCTCAAAAAATAATATTGAAAAAAAATGTATTTAATATAAAATCAATTTTCCTTTATATACAACCAGCAGATGGAGGATAAAATGGAAGAAAAAAAAGTAAGAGAACTTCTGGATAAGGTTATGCACCCGGCCATAAATGCATCTTTGCTTAAACTTGGGATCATCTCAGATTATAAAGTAGAGGAAAATGGAATAACTATTGAGATGGCATATCCATTCCCCAATATTCCCATAAAGGATATGTTAAAAGTAAGTATAGTAAATGCACTTTCACCTCTTGGCATGGAGATAAAATTTACTGAGAGGGTAATGACAGAAGAGGAAAGACAGAGATTTTTACAGATAGAAATGGAAAATTGGAAGGGATTGTAAAATGATTACTTTAAAGGATTTAACAGGCAGGGATATCACCCTAATTGATTCACCTAAAAGGGTTGTATCTCTAATCCCTTCTGTAACCCACACCCTATTTGAAATAGACTGTGGAGATCTGGTAGTGGGGAGGACAGATTTTTGTAATAAGCCAGAAGAGGCTAAAAAAATAAAAAGTATTGGTAGCCCTAAAAAAATTGACATAGACAAAATAATTGCACTGACACCAGATCTCATAATAGCAGATGTGGAAGAAAACAGAAAAAGTGATGTGGAAGAACTTGTTAAAAGCGGATTTAAGATCTACATTGCGTCAATCAAAAAGATTGAAGATATAATTACCTTCCTCACCCACATGGGACAAATTTTTGAAAATAAAAAAGTACAGGAAATAATAAAAAAAATTGAGAGGGAGATTTCTTCCTCACCACCATCTAAAAAAATAGCAACATTTTTACCCATATGGAGAAATCCATACATGTGTTTCAATGAAGAAACCTTTTTAGATGACATCCTCACAAGATGTGGTTTCCACAATGTTTTTAGAAAAAATAGAAAGAGGTATTTTAAACTAAATGAAGAAGAAATACAAAAAAGTGAATTTGACCTGTTGATGCTTCCGTCAGAACCATACAACTTTCATGAACTTGAACCAATAGAAATAATTGAAGACCTGAAACTCAGTCCCCATGTAAAAATAGCATACATTCCCGGAGAATGGGTGGCGTGGTATGGAGCAATAACGCCAGAAGGTTTAAAGGAATTAAAAAAACTCTACAGAGATTATTTTAAAAAGTGAAGGGTTTTAAATTAATTTCAGATTTCTCACCAACACTCCCTCAAAAAGAGGTAATCGAAAAAATAGTAAATTCCATAAAAAGGGGAAATACCTTTCAAACACTTGTGGGAATAACAGGGAGCGGGAAAACCTTTGTCATGGCAAATATTATCGAAAAATTAAATCGTCCAACCCTGATCCTTTCCCACAATAAAACACTAACCGCTCAACTCTATCAAGAATTTAAAAACTTTTTCCCGGAAAACTCCGTTGAATACTTTGTTAGTTATTATGACTACTACCAACCTGAAGCATACCTGCCAGCAGAAGACATATACATAGAAAAGGATTCAAAAATCAACGAAGAAATCGACAGATTGAGGCATAGGGCAACAATGGCTTTACTTGAAAGAAGAGATGTAATAATTGTCTCAAGTATTTCCTGCATATATGGCCTGGGCTCCCCGGATATTTACTACAATCTTACACTGCACCTAAAAGTGGGAGACACAATAAAGAGAAAAGATTTACTCAAAAAATTAACTGAACTTCAATATGAAAGAAATGATTACGAATCACAGCCGGGAAAGTACAGAATCAGAGGCGACATAGTTGATATCAATCCCCCATCAGGTGGAGAAGCAATAAGAATTGATTTTTTTGGAGAAGAAATTGAAAGTATCTATACCATAGATAAACTCAGCGGGAAAAGAAAAGAAGAAAGAGATGAAGTAATTATCTTTCCAGCGACCCACTTTGTCATTCCAAAGAGAAGGTGGAGTGAAATTACAAAAAGTATAGAAGAAGAACTATCCTGGTATCATAAAAAATTATTGGATGAAGGAAAACTAATTGAAGCACAAAGAATACTTGAAAGGACAAATTTTGACCTTGAAATGCTCAGAGAAACAGGATACTGCCATGGTATAGAAAACTATTCAAGGCACATCACAGGCAGAAAACCGGGGGAGCCCCCACCTACACTTCTTGACTATTTTCCGGAGGATTTTTTAATATTTATAGATGAATCTCATGTCACCGTTCCTCAAATAAGAGGAATGTATGAAGGAGATAGATCTCGTAAAAAAACCCTTGTGGAATTTGGTTTTAGACTCCCCTCAGCACTTGATAACCGTCCTTTAAACTTTGAGGAATTCTTCCAGAGGATAAATCAGGTTCTATTTGTCTCAGCAACTCCTGGAGATTTTGAGAGAAAAATGTCCGGGGAAAATGTATTTGAACTAATTATAAGACCCACAGGACTGCTGGATCCCGAAATAGAGGTCAAAAAAACTGAAAACCAGATTGAGGTGGCAATATCAGAAATAAAAAAAAGAGTGGCAAAAAAAGAGCGGGTCCTCATTACCACACTCACCAAAAAACTTTCAGAAGACTTAACAAAATTTCTTACAGATGTGGGCATCAGGGCAAGATATTTGCATTCAGAAATAAAAACCATTGAACGCATTAAGATTTTAAAGGAGTTAAGGGAAGGCAAAATTGATGTCATTGTGGGAATAAACCTGCTTAGAGAAGGGCTCGACTTACCTGAAGTATCTCTAATTTTAATCTTTGATGCTGACAGAGAGGGGTTTTTGAGATCATATACATCTCTAATTCAAACAATTGGAAGGGCAGCAAGAAATGTAAATGGGAAAGTAATACTGTTTGCAGACAAAATAACTCCTTCCATGCAAAGGGCAATTGATGAAACCTTAAGAAGAAGAAAAATTCAAATCGAATACAATAAAAAATACAACATAACTCCAAAAACAATAAAAAAATCCATCAAATTTTTACTTGTAGGGCAAAAAGAAGATAAAATACTTGAGATATCAGAAAAAACTGAAAATCTCATAAGAAAAATAAAAAGCAAAAATGAGATAAAAAAGACAATCAAAGAACTTGAAAGGGAAATGATGGAACTTGCACATCAATATAGATTCGAAGAGGCAATTGTTTTAAGAGAAAAGATCAAGGAACTTGAAAAATTACTAAAAATGGTGAGGGGATAGGCATCCCTATCCCCTTGTCATTACCGTTCCACATTTTGGACATTTCATTGCATTACAGGGGGTTCCCTGTACATGTTTTACCTTTTCCCCACAATTGGGGCACACACAAAACCCACCGGGGCCAAGTCCAAATCCGCCCATTCTGCCTCTTCCGCCACCTTTTCCAAGTCCTCTTCCACTTCCACTGCCCTGTCCTCTTCCGCCTATCATTTTTCTTCCTCCTTTTCAAGTTTTTCAAGCCTGTTTTTAATCAACTTCAATTCCTCCTCAAGGGCCTTTGCCTCATTTTCCAGAAGTTTCTTTTCATCTGCCGTTTCATAAGGAACATACCCATATCTTGCCCATCCAGGCACACCCGTTAAATAAAACATGTGTCTGAATCCTCTCCCCCTTCCGAAAAATCCTCTTCCTCTTCCAAAAAAGCCCCTTCCAAATCCTCTTCCCCAGGGATTCATATACCCGGGAACACCATTACCTGTACAAAAACCAGCCCTTCTTCCAGTCATTGGTCCTTCTCCAAGTGGACCTGTCCTATCACCAAATGGCATAGTTCACCTCCTATTTATAAATTTTTAAAATTTTCTCCATCTCCTACCCCTTCTATGCCTGAAACAACCAGGCATAAAATATGAAGGAGAATTTAAAAAGCCGCCACAAAAGCCATCAATCACTTCTTCTTCACTTCCCCGCACCCAGGGAATGACTTCAATACCATTCAGAACAAAAAATCTATAATCCATTTTCTTTATCCCACCACATATTAAAACTTCCACCCCATGCGAATCTAAAAGTTCAAGTAATTCCCCAAGTTGCCAGGGCTTTTCAAACCTTAAAATATCACCACCGCAACTAAAAATTACCACCTCACTCCCGCAATCAAAATTAACCGCCACATGCCCATTATTTGTAATAACTGCAGCCTTCATCTTCTACCTCTCAACACTATATTTAAGCAAACATAATGCCAATCTTTTTGAGGAAATAAATGTCTCATTTTAAGACTTTAAATATTTTACTGTCTCAAAAAGAGACAGAGTCTTCCTCCATAATGGCAATCACCCCCCCAGAATTGTAAACCCTTGCCTGTAAAAATTCATAAATTCCAATATCCCTCAATTTCTTTGAAGTGGTGGGACCTATTGAAACCAATCTGGGAGCTTTTTCCCCTTTGAATTTTTCCGGTTTCACAATTTCAAAAAAGTTGCTCACGGCGGAAGGAGAAAAAAATGTTATGTAGTGTGAATTTAAAACATCTTCTACCTCTTCATGATTAAATTTTTTCTTTAAGTTCAAGTAAACCGTCCAGAAATATAACCTACCCCCACTTTTTTCCAGAACATAATAATTTTCTCTTCTGGCAATATTTGAAGAAGGTATTAAAATTTTTTTACCCTTTAAATCCGATGTTTCCCTTATTTTACTGGAAAGACTACTACCGGTATATTCTTCAGGCAGTTCCTCCACTGACAAACCCCTCATAAGAAGTTCTTTCCTGGTCCTATTACCCACCGCAAAAATCCTTTTTTTAAAAATTTTTTCAGGCAGGATCTTATTGAAAAAATATTTCACACTATTTTTAGAGGGAAAGATAAAAATGTCAAAGGTGGATATCTCATTTAAGAAAACTTTATCTTCCGAAAAATTCTCTTTAAACTCTATTACTGGAAATAAAATGGGAATCCCCCCTTTACTGGATACCATTTTAGAAAATTCCCTTCCACCTTCAATATCCCTTGTAATTACAACTTTTTTCCCTTTCAATGCCATAGTGTAGTTTAGTAAAATGAATTTTAAAATTCAAAGGAATTTTGATTCAAAAAAATGGAAAAAGTTTTACTTGGACTAAGCGGTGGAAAGGACAGTCAACTTGCACTTAAAATCCTAAAAGAGGCAAATTTTGAGGTTATAGCCCTTACAATGATCTTTAACAACTACTCAGAAATGGACAGAAAAAATCTTGAAAGGGCAAAGAAAATTTGTAAAAAAGAGGAAATTAAACATGAAATAATTGATGTAAGCAATGTATTTGAGGAAAAGATAAAAAAATATTTTATAAGAGAGTATCTCTCTGGAAAAACCCCATCCCCATGTATTTATTGCAATGAAAAAATTAAATTTCACCACTTAAATGAGTATTCAAAAAAACTTGGAATAAAATTTATTGCGACAGGTCATTTTGCAGATATCTATTTTAATCTAAAGGAAAAAAGATATGTGATAAGAAAGGCATTTTATGAAAAAAAGGATCAAAGTTATTTTCTTTACAGATTGCCCCAGGAAATTTTATCTAAAACTCTTTTCCCGCTTGGAAAAACAGTAAAAAGTAAAGAGGCAGGATATAGCGAAAGCCAGGAAATATGTTTTGTAACAAGTGATTATAGAGAGTTTTTAAAAAAAAGGGGGATTCCAGAAAAAGAAGGGGAAATAATATATGAAGGAAAGACAGTGGGAAAACATAACGGCATATGGAATTATACAATTGGGCAAAGGAGGGGACTTGGAGTCTCCCTTGGAAAGCCACTTTATGTAGTAAAGATAGATGGACAAAAAAATAGCGTAATTTTAGGGGATAAGGCAGATCTTTTAAAAAGTGAATTCGAGGTCTCATGCTGCAACTGGATATTGTGGGAAAACCCACCAGAAGAATTTAATTGCTTCATAAAAATAAGATCACAATTTAAAGAAAAAAGGGGAAAGGTGAGGGTGCAAAATAAAATTTGTGTGGTTAAATTCCTTGACCCACAACTATCCATCACACCAGGACAGAGTGCCGTGTTTTACACTCCCGAAGGTGACCTGATTGGGGGAGGAATAATAAAGTGAACTACGCTGCCCTTATAGAATTCATTATAAGGATTATTCCCATACCAAAAATCATGTGGTGAGATAGTGAAAAAGGTGCCAGGCAAAATAAAATAAAAATCAAAGGTGTCAGGCAAAAAATCTTTTACTCAACTATTAACTTTCAATCTTTTTTGCAGATTTTCCCACCTAAACTCTTTTACTACGCTCAACCACCAAAATAAGTTGAAACTAAAGGAAAAGGAAATATAGAAAATGATAACCCCATAATTCAGTTTAAAATCCAGCCCTCATTCCACATATCGGATAAATTGTTACCTATAGCACTTTTTTATTCAACCTTTTACTGAAAGAGGCCTAAAGCACATTTTAAGTAAAACAATCACCAAATTAAAAAGGATGATACTCAGCCACTCCAATGTTTGTAATCAAGTATCTTGCAAGGGTATCATTGGAAATTGTAGTTGTATCTGAAATTTTAATACCAACTGTTGACTGCCTCGCAGGATCTGCAGGTAAAAGTGTACCATCCGGCTTAAAAATAATAGCCTTAATATTTGAAGGCAAAAAACTATAAGGTCTTAAATAACAATGGCTTCCATGTAACACAAATTCCAGACCCTCTGGTAAAGTCAATACCCTTTCTACAGGATCTGATTCTACATAAGTTTCACTCTGGGAATCATATACAGTCTTATCATCTGGATCTCCTATAAAATTGGAATTGGTGTCCCTATATATCACTATTTTGTTATACTTATCCCCTGTCTTTTCAAAAATCACAAAGTAATAACAGTTATTTTTAGTGGCTCCCATCTTCGCATATGAAAGGGCACTACTTAAAATAGCGCTTCCTGCTTTCAATTTCGACGCATTTAAACTGGAATTAAATATGGGTATTCCAACAACTGCCAAAATACCTATAATTATCACCACAATTAAAGCCTCTGAAACTGAAAAGCCTTTTTCTGAGATTTTCATCTCTCTTACTCCTTATAAATTTATACATTTAAATTATACACTAATTTTCAATTTTTTTTGAACTTTTTTCCTTTAAAATTTTTTCCCTGGTTATTATCTCATGTACCGTGTAGATCCTTTTATCACTTGATTCAAAATAGGTTCTTGTAAGCATTTCTCCTAACAGACCTATACTGAAAAGTTGTATTCCAGCAAGTATTAAAAGAATTGCAAGTATTAGAAGCGGTCCATGAATAGCAAAAATATCCCCATGAGTTACAATTTTTTTTATGAGAAGAAAAGTTCCTATCCCACCCCCGGAAAAAATACAGAAAAGTCCGGGAAGCCCAAAAAAGTGCAATGGCCTTGTAATATATTTGATAAGAAACCTTATTGTGAAGAGATCAAAAATCACCCTGAAGGTCCTCATTATGTTGTAATGTGATTTCCCATACTTCCTCTTTCTGTTTTTAATTGGTACCTCAATTATTTCAGCCCCATAGAGAGTCGCAAGTGCAGGAATAAATCTATGTAATTCCCCATACAGTCTTACATTTGAAATAACTTCACTTTTATAGGCTTTAAAGGTTGTACCAAAATCGTGAAGTTCAACCCCTGAAAATTTAGCCATTATCCAGTTGGCAATTTTGGAGGGAAGTTTCCTGGATAAAAAGGGATCTATTCTATTCTTTCTCCAGCCTGAAGCAATATCATATCCATCAAGAACATACTTAAGTAAATTTGGAATATCTGAAGGATCATGCTGTAAATCCCCATCCATGGAAATAATTATTTCCCCTGTTGCATAGTCAAAACCAGCGGCAAGGGCCCCTGTCTGTCCAAAATTTCTCCTCAATTTAACAAGTTTAACCCTTTCATCCTTCTCTATTATATCTTTTATCACATTTACCGTATTATCGGTACTCTTGTCATCTACAAAGACCATCTCATAATTTGGAGAGACTTCTTTCATAACCTCCACAATTTCACCATACAATATGGGGACATTTTCCTCTTCATTGTGAAAAGGAACAACTATTGAAATTTTTTTATCTGTAAGCAATTTAAATCTCCTCAAAAATTCTATAAGAAACTATTTTAACATTTTTTTTCTCCAAAAAGGATATTATCTCCCCATTCATTAGTAATTTCAACTCCACTTCCCTTTCTTTTTTTAACCTTGTCTCATTTTTTTCCAGACTCTCATCATATATTCCGGGATGCGTCATAAGTTCATTTATCCCTTCTCTCATATTTTCAATCATCCTAAAAAGTATCTCTTTACTCCACTTACCTGTTTTTACAAGCCCAAAAAAATTTTGAGGAGTCAAAAAACCTCTTTTTTCAACATCCCTCTTAAATAAATATTTAAAAACGTCCACAGAATAAAATGGCAGCGAAGAAAATCCATAGATATATTTTTTTCTTTCAAAGGGAAATCTCGCAACTTTAACTCCAAATTTTTCAGCCACATCAAATACTATTTTTCTCACAGGTGGAAATATAAAGGAGTGCTTATGGGCATCAAAGTGAGAGGGGGTAATTCCACTGTCAAAAAGTTTTTCAAATTGAGCCTCTACTTCCTTATAAATATCTTCCTTATCTATCTTCCCCATTGAATATGCCTTTAAAAAAGATGTAAGTGTTGGATGAAATTTTCCACTTTTTTCATCTACAAGAGATGGTATCTTCTCAAAAGGCAGTGTAGGTTTACACTTTAAAAGACACACATGCAACCCCACAGAGAGTTTGGGATTTTCACGTGCCAGTTTTACCGCATCATAAAAAGCCTCCCCACCAGTTAAAATTGTTGTACTTGAAAGTATTCCCTTTTTATGGGCAAGTATTATCCCTTCATTTACTCCTTTACAACAACCAAAATCATCACCATTTACAATTAAAAATTTTTCCATTGAATTACTTAATCCCCCGGGAATTCCCTTTCCGAAGCGTATTTCATGTATTCTTCTCCGGAAATTTTATAGATATTTATTGCATCTTTTCCCATAACTTTTACTGTCACAACTGGATTCTTTTTCCCCCATAAATGTCTATAAAAAGGTAAATTTTCAAAGTACATCCTACCTGGTTGAAGTATAACAAATACAATCCTGTTTTCCTCCACCACACCATTTTTATCAGATAGTTCCACAACCTTCATATCTTCTCTGTGAAACTTTTTTAAGTAAAATTCAAAAACAGCGGGAGTCTCACCAGCTATAACTGAACCAGTGGGAGCAATTTCAACGGTTCTTCTTATGGCTTCTCTGAGGTCAAGGTCATAAAATTCATCATGGGGGAAAAAATAACCAATGTTTTTCTTTCCACCACCTATAAAATTCACATATAGGGAATAGAAGGGATTTGAAACAATTAAAGATGTAAGGGGCAAAATTACATATAAAATGGGAATGATAAAAGATATCTTTACCTTCTGAAGATTTAAAAAACCCTCATCCACGTAATTTTTAACCGCTTCAAAAATTTTGGCCACTCCGATGGCTGCTGCCATATATATGGGAGGAAGTAAACTCAATGTATACCTGCAAAACTTCACACCAAAAAGGGAATAGGGGACCAACCAGAAAAAGAGAAGAAATAGTATCAAAAAATTTCCACCTTTTCTCCAATCCTTCACACAAAACACAAGCCCAACGATTAAAGCAATTAAAATAATTGTTGGAAATTTCACAAAAATATACAAAAGATAGAAATACCATGGAGTCCCGTTAAAGGGAGTCCTGGAAACATCGTTAAAATAGAGGTGGTTCAACATGTAATAGCCATGATGCACCATAGTTCCTTCATGGGTATAAAAAATAATGTACTTTAGAACCTCTGGACTTAAGATCATAGGGTTTAAAGCAAAAAATACAAGGCTAAATACCACAAAATACTTCACAAGGTCTTTAAAAGTGTAGTGATCATCAATATATTCCGAAGGATTTATCTTCCGATGAATGGCATAAAAAAGAAAATTTAACCCCAGATAGTGGGGAAAATATTTGGCACTGAGCATTGCCCCAAAGGATGCCGCTGAAAGATAATAAAATTTTCTCTTAAATTCAGGTTTTGCAGTTTTAAATCTCCTGTGAAAATAAAATCCAAGTAAGATAAAAAATACCATCAGGGTATCTTCTTTGGCAATCCTATTTATCATTATGGCATTTATTCCAGTTGCCCACAGAAGGGCAGAAAGTAACGCCACTTCAATATCAAAGAAAGAAAAGGCAAGTAGGTATATACAAATTGCAGTTAAAGCACCAAAAAGTACATTGGGGAATCTAACAGCAACTTCTATGGGGATCTTTCTTACATTTAACTTAGGGGCAATATTTTCGTTGTAATACCTTGAAACTACAACCGATACAAGAATCAGATTCTTCATCAACATTGGGTGTTCTGCATTTGGGGTAAAATCACCCTTTAAATACTTCTCAACAGCATTTATCTTATTGACTTCATCTTCTGCAAAACCTACATAATTTAAATTATAAATTCTAAAGAAAAATCCTATTATTACCGCAAAAATTAAAATTGAAATTCTGTGTCTAAACAACCACTCTCTATATTCTTCTCTCATTTTTTCCCATCACTTTTTCTTTTTCTTTATTCCCGGAGAACAGCAAAAACCAAATATTACATCTAAAATTACAAATACAACAAATCCCCCATATAAAAATATCAAACACCATAGAAAGATAAGTTTCCAGCTCATTTCATAAATTAAACAAAAAAATAAGGTATAAGTATAACATTTTTAAATTTTTTCATCCATAAAAATTCATTTCACCGTATCCGTGATTGTCCTATAAAAAGTCTTGTATGTGCGCTTAAATAAAGCGATATAAAAAAATTACCATTTATCTAAAAGGTGAAAGCAAACTCACAAAACACTCACATAATAAGAACAATGTTAAAACAAAAAAGATCTAAAGTAAAGCAAACTGTCTTTAAAGCAAATACCACTTTTCCACTTTTCAAGAATTAAGAAAGTTTTGCGTTTAGTAAACAAGATTTATTAAGTTATCTAATTTTGCCTGACACCAAATTTTTCTCCTTGTCAGAATTTAATCTGTTTTCTTACTTACCCACCCTAAAAGCCCCTTAAATTTCTCTTAAATTTTTTGCCTGACACTTTTTATTTTAAATCTTGCCTGGCACCTTTCTTACTTACTTCCTGCTTTATTCCTCAATTTTTTCTAATTTCCTTCTTAAAAATACCCTTTCCCAAAAATCAATTGTAGATTTTGAGATTTTATTGAAAAGGAAAAGACATTGGTTTATACTGACTATTTTTGGTTATGGAGGTAAAAATGGATGATAAAAGGAAATCTTATTCAATTCATGAGTTAATAGGAAATACCCCTTTACTTAAACTTAAAAATAGTTTCAAAAGAAAAGGGGTAAATATCTATGCAAAACTTGAAATGTTTAATCCCAGCGGTTCATTAAAAGACAGAATTGTAAAATATATAATTGAAGATGGTGAAAAAAGTGGAGAACTTACAAAGGAAAAAACAATAGTTGACGCCTCAAGTGGAAATACAGGAATAGCAATGGCAATGATCTCAAGGGCAATGGGGTACAAATGTAGAGTCTACATGCCAGAAAATAAAAGTTTGGAGAGAAGAATAATAATGAGGATGTACGGTGCAGAACTTATCCTCACCTCAGGCGACAATCCCCACAGTCACATAGAGGCTTGTGAAGAACTTATGGAAAAAGATGGTGGGAAAAATTTCTTTTATCTGAATCAAAATGGAAATATGGGAAATGTATATGCCCACTACCATGGAACTGGGAGCGAAATAGTAAGAGACATGGAAGATGAAAAGGTTGACTACTTTGTGGCAGGTTTAGGCACAGGTGGAATGTTAATGGGAGCAGGAAAAAAGATATTTGAAACAAATAATGATGCAAAGATAGTTGCCGTTGAACCGGATAAGGGAATATCAAAGATTGAGGGACTACTTCATCTCGATGGAAGTTATATTCCTCCCATCTGGAGTGAGGATATAATTTCAAGCCATGTATTGGTATCAGATGAAGACGCAATAAAATACACAAAACTTCTTGCCGAAAAAGAGGGAATTTTTGCAGGTATAAGTTCCGGGGCAAATTACTATGTGGCTCTGAAACTTGCAGAGGAAATTGAAGAGGGCAATATAGTTTTCATATGCGCAGACAGAGGTGAAAGATATCTCTCTACATCCCTCTGTGAAGGAATGGCTTAAATGGACTTTCTATACAAAGATCCCCTTTTCATACTTGATACGACAGGCTTTGCAATTTTTTTGCTCTCCTTTATGATTTTCTTTACATTTTTAAAGAAAAAAATTGAAAAAGCCAGTAACTTCACCTTTTTCTACTTTATTTTAGCATCCATATTCCTATTTTCAAACTTTCTCTACTTTGAAAAACTTAGATATGAAAACACCTTTTCCTGGACAAGGTTAAAAGGAGGGGATCTTCAAATTTTTTCCTTTATTTTCCTGCTACTTCTTTCCATCTCATTAATTTTTCTCTCCCTATTCTTAATTTCAGAGAAAAAAAACATTGCAGTTAAAAGACTAAATATCTCAATCACATCTATTATCCTGTTTACTCTTGGAATAAAAAAACTATTTCTATCTAAAACCCTGAATGGGGCTTTAATACTGCTATCTATATTATTATTTACCACACTCTTTTTCACTCCCTCTAAAAAACTAAAAAAATTAAATAAATTTTTTGTAATAATTTCCCTATTTCTCTCCATATACTTTTTTGCCTTATTTCAACAGGTAATAAAAATTTCAAACAACCCCCTATCACTTTCCAAAAAGGAAAAGATAACCCCTTCAGACTGTGGATGTCTTGTATGTCATTCAAAAAAATTTTTCAAAGAGTTTAAAATAAAAGATAGGGGAAAATTTAGACTCTTCATGCTTTCAAATCACGCAGAAGAGATAAAAAATCTAAAAATTCCACCTCAAGTAGTTGATAAACTGGCAGAAAATATAATTAAAGAAAATAAAGGGGATAGGGTATTTGACATCTTCTTTAAAAAGGGATGTTTTAACTGTCATACACCCAAAAATGACAAAAATAAAATTTCAACAGGGGGTGGGTTTCTGGATTTTAAAAAATATCCACGAAAAAAGTTAGAAGACTTTCTTCTAAAAAGAGACCTCACATCCTTTCCAAAGGGGTCAAATTGTATGAAAGGGTATAATTTATCAAAGGAAGAAGTTAATCTTCTTTTAAACTACATCTACACTTCAAAATAGTCTAAGATTAAATTCCCAACATCCTTCACCTCTTTCACATTTATAAGCAGGTCCTCAAACTCACTATCCCCATAAAAAAAGGCATTTTCCCTTGTATGCATCCCCTGAAAGTGTGTATCAGCAAAAATTTCAATTTCTCTGAAAGAGGCCTTCAAATCAAATCCATCTTCAGACTGAAGGATAATGTCTGGTGCCACGCTTAAAAAACTTCCCTCATAAATTTCTTCTTTCTCAAAGATATTTTTAATTATCTTTTCACCCTCAAAATTAAGTTTGTAAAACAATTCTTTAATATCACTTACAATCTTCTCCCTTTCCCTGCCATCTACTTTTCCCCTTTCAAATCTACCCCTTAAATTTAAATATATCCTTCCCGGATCAAGGGCAAAGGCAGTTGTCTTTGAAAAATCTATCCCTTCAAAACTCCTATTTTCATGGGATTTAAACTTTAAAAAACCATTTTCAAAAAGTATATTGTTTACAAATACCTCTTTCCTGACCTCTGTAAATCCGTGGTCAGACATCATAAGAAGAAGATAATCATTCTTAATTCCCATTAAAAAATCGGATATATAATCATCAATTTTTTTATAATATCTGATAAATTCTTCATGATAGGGGCTATTTTCATCTAAAAAATTTTTAAATAAAAAATGGTGAAGTCTATCACTTCCTGTGATGGTCAACATGAAAAAGTCCCAATTAATATCTTTTACCAGTTTTTTTGCTACAATAAATCTCTTTTCAAGAACATCAAAAAGGTCCTTTAGAAATTCTTCAATATTCTTCTTCCCAAGGGAATTATCAACATCAACTTTATACCCTATGGAATTTAAATAGGGCAAAAGATTTTGAGGGAAAACCGCCCTATTTAAGTCAACGGCCACAAAGCCACTTATTAAAACTCCATTTATCCTCCTTGCAGGATATGTTGAGGGAAGATTTATTATTACACTCTTCTTATCTTTTTCCTGTAAATGTTCCCAGATGGGCTCTGCCCTCAGAGAAGCAAAATTTGGAAAGAAAAGATTATAACCATTACTGACATCTGTAAATCCAAAAATCCCATGTTCACCGGGATTTTTCCCGGTCATAAATGTTGACCAACTGACAGAGGAAATCTCTGGCAGAGGTGAATAAATTTCCTTAAAAATCCCTTCTTTAAACTTCTTTCCTAAAAATGGAAGTTTACCCCTCTCAATTAAGTCCTTTAAAAGGGTAAAGGGAACTCCATCAATCCCAATAAGGATAATTTTCTTTTTTCTTTTTAAAAACTTATTTAAGAAGGAAATCATAGATACCCCAGTGATTCCAGTTTGTTTTTGATTTTTTCCTCTTCCTCCTCAGAATAATCATCCATCTCCAAAGGGGGAATATATCCCATTTTTTCAAGGGTTGTAATTATTTTCTTAAAACTTTCCTCAGGGGTTTCTTTTTCAGTATCAACAACTATTTCCGGATTCAAAGGTTCCTCATAGGGATCAGAAATCCCAGTAAAATTTTTTATCTCTCCACTTAAGGCCTTTTTATATAGCCCTTTCACATCCCTCTCTATCAATTTATCAACTGAGCACTTGACATATACCTCAACAAATCTTCCAATTTTCCTCCTATTTTCATCTCTTATTTCCCTGTAAGGAGATATTGCAGCGGCAATTGCCACCACTCCATTTCTGGAAAGGAGTTGACATACAAAACCAATTCTCCTTATATTCTCATCCCTGTCTTCTTTAGAAAAGCCAAGTCCCTTACTCAGGTTTGTTCTCACAATGTCCCCATCAAGCACCTCAACTTTTAGTCCCCTCTCAAGAAGTTCCTTCTCAACCATTCTGGCAAGAGTAGATTTTCCAGCACCGGACATACCTGTAAACCACAAAGTAAAACCTTCCATTGGATAACCTCCTAAAATTTTTTAAATTTTGTTCAGAAAATTTTCTCCCTGAAATCCCCCATTTACTTTTATCCCATAAAAATCAAGCACAAAGGGGGTTATATTGTAAATTGAATTATAAATTTCCTTTCCACCAAAATTATTTTGAAAGTCTGCAAAAATAAAAATCCCCTCCTGGGCGTGATTTGCATCATCAGGTCCCGTATCATTTTCAAATATTAAGATCTCTTTATGTCCCACAGTTCCTGCAGATCTGTAGTCAAGATTTCCAAAATAGACGATTAAATCAGGAGGTATATTTTTACACTCTCTGTAAACCTCTTCCGGTTTATACACAACCGTTCCCATATCATTTCCATTTTCATCCCTTATTTCCTTCAATTCTTCAATAAATTTATCTCTAAAGGAATCATATTCCTCTTTGGGGATTACACCCTCAGGCTCCCTATCCTCTACATTGAAAAATATCCTTCCATAATATCCACCTTCACCCCAGACCTTTGTATTCTTCCAGTCAATCATATCTGGTCTCAATTTCTCTATTCCCTCTACCCTGCGATTCAATTTCAGATAACCCTTTTCAATTAACCAATCATTTATACAAACTCCCCCTTTCATTCCCTTTGCCCCATGGTCGCTCACAACAAGAATGGAAGTATCTTTATCCAGAATCTCAAGGATTTCCCCAATTTTTTCATCCACAAATTTATAGTAATTTAAAATTGCATCCTCATACCTATTTCCCTTTTCATATAGTCTGTGATTTTTATCGCAAAATCTCCAGAAGGCATGATGGATTCTGTCAATTCCCATCTCAACAAACATGAAAAAATCCCAGGGTTCACCTCTTAAAAATTCCTTTACAACCTTAAACCTCCTCTCAGTCATTGTGTAAATCTGTTCTAAAAGCCAGTCCTTATCGTCTGTTCTAAAATTTTTAACATCAATTATATAATCTCCATCCGCTATCTCATCAAGGCGTTTTGCAATGTCTCTGGGCCAGGTATATTGAGAGTTTTTATCCGGGGTTAAAAAACTCGATACCAAAATTCCATTTAAGGGCTTTGGAGGATATGTTTGGGGAACTCCCACTATGATGGAACGCTTCCTATTCATTGACATATAGTTCCAGAGAGTTTTTTCCCTGACAAACCTTGCATTTGCAAAGTAGAGATCCTCATAGCCATAACTTTTCCTATTCCTAAAACCATAAAATCCAAGTTCTCCTGGATCTTTTCCTGTAACCATGGAGGTCCAGGCAGGCACTGTAATGGGGGGAATAGTGCTTTTCATTTTTCCATATACGCCATTTTCCATCAGATACGATATATTTTTCAATTCATCTCTATACTCATCAAACATAAGTTGAGGAGTAGCGCAATCAAGACCGATAATAAGTAATTTTTTCATTTTATTCCCCCCTATATTCCCTTACAAGAATTTCCGCAACTTCAGGCCTTGTCATCTCAGGTGGTGGAAGTTTTCCTTCTCGAAGCATCTTTCTCACCTTTGTTCCACTTAAAAAGAAATGGTCCTCTGAAGGATGTGGACAGGTTTTTATGGAGGCCATGGACCCACATTTTCTACAGTAAAAGGAGTGTTCAAAAAATAGGGGTTCAATATCTATCTCATCCCTTTCAAATTCATCGAAGATATAGTGGGCATCATAGGTGCCATAGAAATTTCCCACACCAGCATGATCCCTCCCCACTATGAAGTGAGTACATCCATAATTTTTCCTGGCAATGGCGTGAAGTATTGCCTCTCTGGGACCTGCATATCTCATTGCCGCAGGAAAAACTGAAAGTGTAGAACGGGTCTTTGGAAAGTAATTATCAAGCAAAACTTCATAACACTTCATTCTGACATGGGCAGGAATATCATCTGATTTTGTCTCTCCCACAAGGGGATGAATCAATACTGCATCAACAATTTCAAGGGCACATTTAATGAGATATTCATGTGCCCTGTGAATTGGATTTCTCGTCTGAAAGGCTACAATCTTCTTCCAGCCTTTACGCTTAAATAAAAATCTCGTCTCCTTTGGATCAAGGAGATATCTTTCAAAATCAGGTCTTCTGGGTCTATTGATAAGAGTTACTTTACCTGAAATATAGTAATCCCCAATGGATTTTAAGTATCTCACACCGGGATGTTCATCACTTGTGGTTTTTAAACACTTTCCAGCCTCCACTTCTTTATCAACTTTAAATATCTCCCCAACTTCTAAAAGGGCAAGGAGATTACTCCTTTCATCTTTAAGCAATATCCTCTCAGAGGAACCAATTTCTTTAATCTCCTCTTCCGTTGCGGAAAGAGTTATTGGTAAAGGCCACACAACACCATTTTGAAGCCTCATAAAATCAAGAACAGATTCATAGTCATCCCTTCCCATAAAACCCTCAAGGGGGCTAAAGGCACCTACAGCAATCATCTCAATATCACATACTTCACGCTGATTTACATTTTTTACTGGTAAAGGGCCAAGAGATGAAATGAATTCTTCTTTCTCTTCATCCTTTATCAATCTATTTACCAGGATACCACCGTGGGGTTTTATTGCCATTATTCCTCCTTATCAAGATAATTCATCAACCAGTTTTCACTGTTATCTAAGAATTCAACTCCCATTTTCAACTTTCCATCTATTTCCTTCTGCCAGATTTTTTTCACCTTTGCTTCCGATTCAAATCTTTCATCAATTGAAGAAATTATAATGTGTGCATTTTCCCTTATCAACTTACTGGTTAAAATGCAGCACCCATTCTTTGAAAAATTTTCCACATATGTCTCTTCTTCAAAAAAATTTCCATTCTCATCGGGCGCCTGAATTCTTATCCTAATTTTTTTATAGTACCTTTCATCTCTTCTCTTATTCATTTATCTCCTCCACTCAATTCTTTTAACTTTTCACTCACCCTTTTTACAACCTCTTCAACAAGTTTATCATCCACATCCTTTTTATTGTCTTTAGTTATCTTACACATTGGTTTATCTTCAGGGATATTGTATTTTTTCCTCACTTCCATCAACTTTTTAACTTCCTCTTCTCCCAGAAGAGAAACTCCACCTAACTCCCTTGAAATAAAAATAATCTTTGCGGCATGTTCAAGACTCTCCATCCTATAGTAAGCCTCTAAAAGATTTTTTCCAATGGTAAGGGCACCGTGATTTTTCATCAAAACCCCTTCATGCTTTTCAATATAGGGTTTTATGGAATTGGGAACCTCATCTGTGGAGGGAGTACCATAGGGAGTTAAGGGAATCGCTCCCATACTTAAGATTATCTCAGGCAATATGCAATCTTCAAGGGAAACCCCTGAAACAGCAAAGCCTGTGGCATAGGGAGGGTGAGTGTGTAAAACCGCTCCCGCATCTTTTCGAACTTTATAAACCATAAGATGCATGGGAAGTTCAGAAGAAGGTTTCCTTTTGCCTTCAATTAAATTTCCATCCATATCCACTTTAACAATCATATCCATTGTCAAAAATCCCTTGCTAACACCTGTAACGGTGGTCAAAATTTCATTTTCAGAGAGTTTAACACTTATATTCCCATCATTTGATGCCACCCAACCCTTAATCCAGCACCTTCTTCCTATCTCAATAATCTCCTTTTTAATCTCATATTCACTCTTAAAATCCATATCTTCACAATCCTTCCTGCTAAAGGAAATTTTAATACATATAAAAGATAAAAACAACTCCACATGAAAAAAAGGTGCCAGGCAAAATTTTTATTAATAAAAATCAAGTGGTGTCAGGCAACCAAATCAATTTA
>Ga0256842_1000200_pt1 | contig 53419 bp, 45 predicted proteins | sample 4559240metaG_FD_185973 | JGI IMG/M metagenome (GOLD analysis project Ga0256842, IMG submission 185973) | Hydrothermal vent microbial communities from Guaymas Basin, Mexico - 4559-240 | ecosystem: Environmental > Aquatic > Marine > Hydrothermal vents | place: Mexico: Guaymas Basin | collected... | reverse complement strand
AAAAATCTTCCTCCAGTTGTAGAGGAGATAGAACTCTCAACAAAATAAAATCTCAAGGGGAAACAATGCTCAAAATTATTTCAATGGAACTTGCGGGATTTAAATCGTTTTATAACAGAACGAAAATTAACTTTGAAGAGCCTATAAATATCATTGTAGGACCTAACGGATGTGGGAAAAGTAATATTTGTGATGCTTTCAGATGGGTCTTAGGAGAACAAAAAGGAAAGGCTTTAAGAACACAAAAAATGGAAGATGTAATATTTGCCGGTAGTGAAAAATATAAACCTGTTGGAATGGCTGAAGTCTCCATTAAGTTAAAAAGCATAACAGAATCAAATGAAGAAAATATTGAAGTAAAAAGAAGACTTTTCAGAGATGGTAAAAGTGAATATTTTCTAAATGGAAAAAGATGCAGATTAAAGGATATCCATGAATTTTTTGAAGGAACAGGCCTTGGCTTTTCACCCTATGCAATTATAGAACAGGGCGAAATATCAACTCTAATCTCTATGAAACCCCTTGAGAAAAGGGAATTAATTGAAGAAGCCGCAAAAATCATTTCCTTTAAAAACAGAAAAAAATCGGCCCTTTTAAAACTGGAACTTTCAGAAAAAAATTTATACAGGGTAAAAGACATAATCTCTGAAATAGAAAAGAATTTAAGAAGTCTAAAAATACAGGCAGGAAAGGCAAAAAAATATCTACAATACAAATCTCTAAAGAGGAACCATTTAAAATTTTACATCAGGGAAAAGGTAAAGGATCTCCTTGCAAAAATGGAAGATCTGGAAAGTAAACTTTACAATCTGGAGGAAAAAATAGAAGGAGAAGAGGAGAATCTAAAAACCATTCAGATGGAAAGAGATGGGTTAGCAAAAAAAATAAAGGAGACCACAATCAAAATAACCTCATTGAGTGATCTAAAAAACAGTTTAAAAAATGAAAACAGCCAAATTCTAACAGGTGAAAAGTATAAAAAAGAAAAAATAGAAAATAACAAGAAAAGAATTGAAAAAATAAGGGGAGAGATATTTGAATCTACAGAAAGATTAAACTGGTTAAAAGATCAACTTGAAGAAAAAGAAAGGAAGTTAGAGGAACTAAAGGAAAAATTTTTCAAAATGAAAGAGAAATTTAAAGATGAAGAATCGAATTTTAAATCCCTTTTAAACAGAGAAAAAGAGATTAAAGAAAAAATAGAAGAAAAAAAGGGAACTATTACCTCTCTTGAAAGCAAAAGAATAAACCTAAACAATGAATTAATTGTAAATGGAGAAACAATAAAAAATATCTCAAGGGAAAAAGAGAGGATTGAAAAGGACATTAAAAGTATAAATAACACTGTTGAAGAACTTGACATAAAAAGCGTTCATCTAATTAGAAAAAAAGAAAAAGTTGAAGAAGAGATGGATGAACTAAATGCCCAGCGGGATGAATATACATACCTTTTAGAGGAATTGGAATCAAAAATTTTAAGTCTTAAAGGGGAACTAAATTCATTAAGAGGAGAGAAAGAGGGTTTAAAACATAAGATAAATACATTGCTACAACTTGAAGCGAACAGAGATTTTTATTCAAAAGAGACAAAGCAAATTCTCAAAAAAATTGAAGGATTAAGTGGCTTCAGAGGAATACTGTCAGACTTCATCAATCCCGGGGAAAAATATGTGGAGTTGATAGAATCTTTCATGTCCTCATATTTTGATACCATCTTAATAAAAAGTGAGAAAGTGGAAGAGATTATAAAAAACATTGAAAATCTGGAAACTAAAGCATTACTCTCCATTCCATGTAAGAAAAAAGTCCCGAAGAGTAAAATTACAGGAGAAAAAATTCTTGGAAAAATTAAAGACTTTTTAATCATTGACCCAAAATTTAATCCCTACCTGGAAAATTATCTAACCGACCTATTTGAAACCACTATAGTTAAAGACTTAAAAACAGCCCTAAAACTCTATGAAGATTATCCCCATGAGCAGTTTCTCACTGAAAGTGGTATTTTAATTGGCAAAAATGGGATGATTTTGATAAATGGTGAAAGCAACAAAGGGATACTTTCCTTCAGAAAGGAAAAAAGAGATTTAGAAAAAAGAGAAAAATTCGTAAGTGAAAAAATTGAAGAAATAGAAGGAATGGTTTTTGAATATGAAAGTAAAAGAGAGGATTTGTTTATAAAAAAAGAAGAATGTGAGGAAAGACTATCCCAACTCAAAGTTGAATTTGAAAACCTCAAGAGAGAAATTGAAGAAAATAAATGGGAGAGGAAAAGACTTTCAAAAAGGCTTGATTTTTTTAATCAAGAATCCAGCAGGCTTGAAAAAGAAAAGAACATGCTTGAGGAAAAAAGAAGAGATCTTTCACAAAGGGTTGAAAAAATTTCAAAAACACTTGAAGAGGCAAAAAAGAAAATTGCAGAAAATATGGAAGAACTGAAAAAGATAGGAAATGAAATAGAAAGAAGAAGGGAAAGTTTTTACATAAGTAAAAACGACATAAACTCCATGGAAAAGGAGATGGGACTTCTAAAAGATGTCATAAACCAATTCAAAGAACAGATGGAATCCAGGAAAAGAAGTATAGAAAAATTTGAAAGGGAGGCAAATTCACTTAAAAGCGAAATAACCTTGATAGAAGCAGAACTTGAAAGTGAAAATAAAAAATATCATAAGAACAAAGTCAAAATAGAAGAAATTGAAAGAGAACTCACCAGAATTATTAAACAAAAAAATGTACTTGAAAATAAATTAATATTAAGAGAAAGAGAAATCGGCGAATGTAGAAAGCATCTTGACTTTTTTAAAGAAGAAAAGAATGAAATTGAACTTAAACTGATTGAAGTTAAAGGAGAAATAAAAAACAATGAGGTGATATGTGAAACTGAACTCAACATGGGCATAAATGAAATCCTACATGAAGAGTATTCCCAAAAGGGAATGGAAGAGAAGGGAATGACACCCCAGGAAGCATATGAAAAATACTTATTTTACAAAGAAAAGATTTTGAGAATGGGTTCCATAAATCACATGGCAATTGAGGAATATGAGAAAGAACGTAAAAGGCTTGAATTTAACTTAAAACAAAAAGAAGATATTGAGGAATCAATACAATCTACCAAGGAAGCCATCAGTGAAATGGAAAAAAAATCCCTCAGAGAATTTCTAAAAACCTTTAAAGAAGTAAATAAAAATTTTAAAGAGACATTTAAGGAACTATTTGGAGGAGGATATTGCCAATTAAAATTGATAGATGAAGAAAATCCACTTGAAAGTGGAGTGGACATAGTTGCATCCCCACCGGGTAAAAAATTGCAAAATATTATGCTCCTTTCAGGCGGTGAAAAGGCATTAACAGCCCTTGCACTTTTAATTGCCCTATTCAAATATAGGCCCGCTCCCTTTTGCATATTAGATGAAGTTGACGCTCCTTTAGATGATGCAAATGTGGACAGATTTCTTAAAATGGTTGAAAAACTTACCAGCAAAACTCAATTTATCATCATGACACACAATAGAAAGACAATGGAAATCGGGAAAAACATATATGGCATAACAATGGAAGAAGCGGGCATCTCAAAGGTTGTTTCCATTAAGTTAAAAGGCGAAAAAAAATTGGTATCCTGAAAATGGAAAAAGGAAAACTCTACATAGTGGCAACACCCATTGGAAATCTAAAAGATATTTCAGATAGAGCCCGAGAGACACTGAAAAAAGTCGACATAATTGCATGTGAGGACACCAGAATCACAAAAAAATTGCTCAACTTTCTGGATATTAAGGGGAAAACTCTCATTTCTTACTACACACACAAGGAAAGGGAAAAAGGAGAAAAACTAATCTCATACCTGAAAGAGGGAAAAGATGTGGCCCTTGTTTCAGATGCCGGAACCCCTAACATTTCAGATCCAGGCAGGGGTATTTTAAAGGAAGCCTTTTTAGAAAACATAAAGATAATACCAATTCCGGGGCCAAGTTCCCTCTGTGCTGCAATTTCCATTTCTCCCTTTGAAGGAGATTATTTATTTCTTTCATTTATTAAAGAAAAGGGCAAAAAACTGGAAAAATTTTTAATGAAACACTCAGAAAAAAAAGAAAATTTAATCTTTTTTCAATCCCCCAGCAGGGTAAAAGAAACTTTAAAAATCCTTTCTGAGATAACCCCTTCAAGAAAACTTTTATGTATCAGAGAACTCACAAAAATCTTTGAAGAAATAATATTGGATGAATGTATAAAGGTGTATGAAATTTTTAAAAACAGAAAAGAAATAAAGGGTGAATTCACCTTCATTTTAAGGGGAAAAGAAGATTCTACCAATTTAAACCCCAAAAGTGAGGAAATACTTGAAAAATTCAAAAAACTCAAAGAAGAAGGGTATTCACTCAAAGAAAGTGCTAAAATACTATCTATATTTTTTGAAACTGGGAAAAATAAAATTTATGAAATCCTGATAGGAAAGAGAAATTGAAAAAGAAAATACTATTTGTCGTAAAAAGTCTATACACAGTTGAAAGATATGGAGTTATGCTACTTTCTGCCTTAGCAAAAGGGATGGGTTGGGAAAGTGACCTTCTTATACTTGAGGGGAAAAAATGGGAAAAATGGAGAGAAAAAATTGAGAAATTCTCTCCAGAAATAATTGCATGTAGTGTTATGACAACTGAATTTGATTCAGTAATGGAATTTATAAAAAGAGTTAAAGAAAAATTTGGACTTTTTACAATAATGGGTGGCCCCCACCCAACATTTTTCCCTGAATTCTTCGAAAAATTTAAAGATTTTCTGGATGTCATATTCGTTGGAGAATCTGAAATAAGTTTTCCAGAATTCTTAAAGGAATATGAAAATGAAAAAAATTTTAAATCCATAAATGGGATCTGGTTCAAAGATGAATCCGGAAAAATTATAAAAAATCCACCCGCTCCACTTGTGGAAGACCTTGATTCCCTTCCCTTTGCAGACAGAGAACTAATGGTTAAGGGAGATCCACTGTTAAAAAATTCTTCCTTTCACTTCTTTTTTGCATCAAGGGGGTGCCCCAATAAATGCACATACTGTTTTAACCACAAATTCAACCAGTTATTTAAAAATTGTGGGAACCTCTACCGAAGAAGGTCTCCTGAAAATCTTATCTCAGAAATGAAATATGTCAGGGAAAAATTTGGAATGAACTTCGCCTATATTGATGATGATATCTTCACCATGTGTAGTAATAAATGGCTTGAAGAATTCAGTTCTCTTTACAAAAATGAAGTTGGGGTACCCTTTATTTGTAATACCCATGTGAATTTTATTGACGAAGAAAAGATAAAAATCCTGAAAGATGCTGGTTGTAAAGTCGTATGCTTTGGCATAGAATGTGGAGATGAAAAAATCAGAAGAGAAATCCTGAAAAGAAATATAACGGATTCAAAAATACTTGAAACAGGTAAATTACTCAGAAAGTATGGAATAAAATTCATAACTCAAAATATTTTGTTATTACCCACAAATGAACCATTAAGAACCGATTTCAAAACACTTGACCTGAACATAAAATGTAAACCGGACTTTGCCATATCTCAACTTTTTTATCCTCTACCCAAAACCGAATTAACTGAATATGCAATTAAAAATGGTTTTTTTGATCCAAAAACTGCAAAAATGCCTGAAAGGACCAATTCCTTTTCAGCCCTCCAATTCCCAAATAAACGGGAAAAGAAAAAATCTGAAAGATTACATAAACTATTTGGGGTGTCGGTAAATTTTCCTTTTTTGAGACCATTTCTCCCATTTTTAATATCACTTCCTTTAGGGTGGTTTTACTCTGTTATATACATTCTATACTTTGGGATATATTTCAAATTTAAAATAGAGGGAGAAAAAAAAGGCTTTAAAGAGATTGTTTTCTACCTTAAAAGTTTCGTGAATTCTCTCTCCACTTTTATTAAAATTCCCTTTAAGAAAAAGGAGACAAACACATGAAGTTAGTTGGAGATTTACACAACCACACCTATTTTTCTGACGGAAAACTTTCCCCTTATCAGATAATTTCAACATATGCAAGGTTAAACTATAAATTAATATCCATAACGGATCATGATACATTAAAAGGCTATTTTGAAGCAATGAGATTCAGAAATATGACGCCCAACATGAAAATAATTCCAGGTTGCGAACTCACAATTTCATTTCTAAATGGAAAGAGAAAGTTCTCAATCCATCTTCTTTTGTACTTCAAAAAAGAGGATGTGTTCAACAGGGAATTTTTAAACGAGTTTGAAAAAATAACAGATCTTGCAAGGGGAAATGGGTTGTTAAAAAGAAGGCTTTCAAAAATGAAGGAAATTTTTGGGAAGGAACTGGAAAATATAAGTGAGGATGACTTTAAAAAAATAAAGGGAGTTATAACCAGAAAACAAATATTTGAAACCTTAATAAAAAAGGGCATGGAGGAAAAAAGGGCACGGGAAATACTTTCAAATAGTTCTCCTGCATATATTCCATCGGGAATCCCCTTAAGTGAAGTAATACCCTTTTTAAAAAAATACAAAATGATTAAAGTTATGGCACATCCTGCAGTGGGATCTTCTGATAATGACAACTATGAAAAAGATGTGTACCCTCCAATAGAAGAAGTAATACCCATTATAAAAGAATTTCACGATTTAAAGATAATAGATGGTATTGAAATTTTTTATCCTGCACACAAAAAAGAACACATGGAGCAACTAAAAAATTTAGGAAAAGAACTCAATTTAAAACTCTTTACAGGTGGATCTGATTGCCATGATTTAAAAAAAAGACCGCCTGCAAAGGCAGGAATGGATTTGCAACTTGTAAAAAACTTCCTTAAAGTATATGATAACCTTTAATAAATACATATCTGAATATGGAGGAATAATGAAAGAAAAATCCCTACTTCCAATTCTTCTACTTTTAATAATTACAGTAGTTTCGCTATCTTCCTGTAAAAAAGAGAAAAAACTTCACTTTAACAACCAAATTGAAATAACCCTTGGAGTATTTCCCACCAAAAATTTGGAGAAAATTTCCATTGCCCAAATAAAAACAATGGTTGAAAAATCAAATATTCCTGAAGATATAAAAAGGACAATCAGTGAAGAAATTTTAAAAGACAACCTCCTGAAAGTGGAAATAAAGGGACCGGAAGAGATTGAGTTCCCAAATGTCTCCTATGTAAAGACCTTCGGATTTGGATTTGACGATGAAAAGGCAGTGGAGTGTGCATCTGCCGGAAGTTTGATACTGCTTTCCTACACTTCAGACACAGAGAACATTCTTCAAAAAAACCTCGCTCTTATGTGGATAACTTATCTACTTGCAAAAAAATTTGACGGTTTTATCTACGATTTAAACTCCAAAGAACTATTTACCACAGATTACTACGATCAAATAAATCTAAAAAACAATTTCAAGGATTTAAGGATACATATTCTCGTACAAAAATACGCTTACACCCCCGGGTCCTACAGAATAGTCTCCCTGGGAATGAATAGATTTGGAATTCCAGATTTTGAAATAAGAGACTTTAAAACTACTGCATCAATAGCCCTTGAAAGATTGGTATATGGAATCTGCAGAAAGTTTTTAGAACTGAGGATTAACAACAAAAATCTGACGAAATTCCCCAAAGAAATTTCTCTATCTGTTGGAGAAATATACAAAGCCACAGGAGAAGAAAATAAAATAGAAGGAAAGCAAAAGGAAGAAATAGTAAAGGCATCCTTTAAACCTGGTTCCTATGAAAATGGAGACAGTCAAAAAAATATTGTGAGAATTTATCCGCCAAAGGGAATGGATATGGACAAATGGTGTGAAGATGTATCTGGAAAGGTTGCAGGTTTTATAATCAAGCGAAAATATGACGTAAACAGAGAAATTCTAAAGAAAATATATGAAGAGGCACAAAAAAATCTACCACAATTTAAAGAATTATTTAAAAATAGAGGTAAAAAGGATTCATTTTTTGCCAAAATTTCCATTAAATGCTCCAATATTGAAGAATTCATCTGGTTAAAAATAACCGGTGAAAAAGATGGAAAATACCTTGGACTGGCACAGGGAGATGCGGCTGGATGCCCAAATGTCACAGCCGGTACTCCCTTTTATTTTAGTGACAAAGATATAAAGGATTGGATAGTAATACTTGAAAATGGAAAAATATTTGGAGATTTTGGAAAGAAAATAAAATAATTTTTACATTTTTTACTTTTATTGTAAAATTTACTTTAAGTATAAACCAAGAGGTTAAAAATGGGGAAAAAAATATATCGCATTCTGGTTATAAATCCCGGTTCCACTTCTACAAAATTGGCCTACTATGAAAATGAAAAGGAAATCTTTTCAGAAACCATCAGGCACTCAACCGAGGAATTGAATCAGTTTACAAGAATTTGTGATCAGTTTTGCTTCAGACATAGAAGCATCGCCTCTTTTTTAAAGGAAAGGAATATAGATATCAGTAAACTGGATACGATAGTGGCAAGAGGTGGACTTACAATGCCTGTACCAGGTGGAACATACCTTGTAAATGAAGCAATGCTTGAACATCTAAGAAAATGTGTTATGGGGGCACATGCCTCAAATTTAGGGGCAATCCTTGCCCACGAACTTGCAAAATCCCATGGTATACCATGCTATATTGTTGACCCTGTAGTAGTTGATGAAATGGAAGAAATTGCGCGTTTATCAGGTCTAAAGGCCCTTCCAAGAAAAAGTATTTTCCACGCTCTAAATCACAAGGCAGTTGCAAGAAAAGTGGCAAAGGAAATCGGAGGAAAGTATGAAGATTTCAATTTCATCGTTGCACACATGGGAGGCGGTATTTCAATAGGAATACATAAAAAAGGAAGAGTTGTGGATGTAAATAACGCCCTTGATGGTGAAGGCCCTTTTACCCCTGAGAGATCAGGAACTCTCCCTGTGGGGGATTTGGTAAGAGAGTGCTTTAGTGGAAGGTACACCCTTGAATATGTCTTAAAAAAGATAAAAGGTAAAGGTGGAATAGTCGATTACCTTGGCACAAATAATATGAAAAAGGTATCTGATGAGGTTAAAAAGGGAAATAAAGAATGGCAACTTATTTATGAGGCAATGGCATATCAGGTGGCAAAGTGTATAGGTGCTATGGCAACAGTTGTAAATGGTGAGGTGGATAGAATAATCCTCACAGGAGGTATCGCCTACGATGAAATGTTTGTCAACTGGATAATAAATAGGGTAAAATTTATTGCACCGGTGGTGGTTTATCCTGGAGAGGAAGAAATGAGGGCACTTATGGAGGGTGCACTCAGGGTTTTAAAAGGTGAAGAGAGACCAAAAATATATGGCTACTTCTGGAGGTAAGAATGATTAGGAACTTTGACCAATTGATAAAAGAGGTAAAGGGAAGCAAGACAAAAAAAATTGCAGTTGCATATGCCCACGACAGGGATGTAATCGAAGCCCTATTAAAGGCCAAAGAAGAAGACATCGCAGATGGAATTCTTGTGGGGCCACGGGAAAAAATTGAAGAGATATTAAGAAATTTAAATGTAGAAAAGGACAGATTTGAAATTGTTGATGAAAAAGATGAAAGGGAATCGGTAAAAAGAGCAATTTCTCTTGTAAAAGAAGGAAAGGCAGATGTCTTGATGAAGGGGCTCTGTTCAACTGCAACCCTTTTAAAGGGAGTTTTAGATAAAGAAAATGGGTTCAGGACAGAAAGGCTATTATCCCATCTTGCAGCATTTGAAGTTCCCGCATATCACAAATTAATTCTCATGAGTGATGCTGCAATGAATATTGCTCCCAATTTAAATCAAAAAATAGATATCATAAAAAACAGTGTTGAAGCGGCACACAAATTGGGGATAGATATACCAAAGGTTGCACTTCTTGCAGCAGTTGAAAAGGTAAATCCTGAAAATATGCCCTGCACAGGAGATGCAGCCATAATCACAATGATGAACAAAAGGGGACAGATAAAGGGATGTATAATAGATGGACCACTTGCTGTGGACAACGCCTTTTCAAAAAAGTCCTGTGAGGTAAAGGGAATCAAAAGTGAAGTTGGTGGAGATGCAGATATTGCCATAGCTCCGGAAATTGAAACTGGGAACTGCTTTTATAAGGTTTTAAGTTATCTGGGAGGTTTTAAAACAGCCGGAATTATTGTGGGGGCAAAAAGACCAATCGTACTTACATCAAGAGCAGATTCTGAAGAGACAAAATTTCTCTCCATTGCCTTTGCAATGAAAACAAGTTAAAAATTTTTTTTAAAGGAGTCTTTATGTCAAAAATAAAAGCAGCAAAAAGGACCTTTGAAATTACATATGCCATAAGAGATATAGTCTTGGAAGCAAACATTGCAAGGGAAAAGGGAAAGAAAATTCTTCCCCTTAACATAGGAGATCCACTCCAATACGACTTTGAAACGCCAAGACATCTAATCGAAGCAGTCTATAATGCAATGCTAAATGGGAAAAATGGGTATTCTCCTTCCGATGGAATAGAGGAAGCAATCTCTGCGATAAAAAAAGAAGCCCTTAGAAAGGGGATAAAAAGTGTAAATTACATCTTTACTGCAACAGGTGCCTCAGAAGCCATAGAACTTGCGATGACTGCCCTTGTAAATGAGGGGGAAAATGTCCTCATCCCGTATCCAAGTTATCCGCTATATAGCGCTGTTTTAAAAAAACTGGGGGCGGAAGAAAGGCCCTACTATCTTGATGAAGAAAACCACTGGCAACCTGATGTAAGTGATATAGAATCAAAAATAGATAAAAATACCAGGGCCATTGTTTTAATTAACCCAAATAATCCAACAGGATCTGTCTACTCTAAAGAAATATTGCTCCATATAATTGAAATTGCTAAGAAAAACGATATCGTAATATTCTCAGACGAAATATATGACAAATTAATACTTGAAGAGGAAACAATTCACTACTCCACCGCCTCTCTGGATGAAGAGGTCTGTGTCATCACCCTGAATGGGCTCTCAAAATCCTATATAGCCCCCGGATGGAGGATGGGGTGGTGCATTGTAAGTGGAGATAAGGAAAAATTGGAAGATTTTCTACCAGCCTTACAAAAACTCGTAAGGGCAAGGATATGCGCAAACCATCCTGAACAATACGCCATAAAAACTGCCCTTGAAGGTGATCAAACACATCTGAAGAAAGCCATAGAAACCCTTAAAGAAAGAACTGAATATTCTCTGAAAAGGTTGAATTCAATTAAAGGAATTAGAGCAATAAAGCCCAAAGGAGCATTTTACATATTTCCTTCAATAGATATTCCCATTTCTGACTTTGAGTTTGCCAAAAGACTTGTACATGAAACCGGGGTGCTTGTGGTACATGGAAGTGGATTTGGTCAAAAAGAGGGTACCAAACATTTCAGGGTCGTAACCCTTCCAGATATGAAAACTCTTGAAAAAAGTTATGACCTCATAGAAGAGTTTATCAGGAAAAACTTCTGAGATGAAATTTAAATTTCTAATTGCCTTCTTAATCTGCTCTACTTTCCTATTGGGGGAAAGTTTAAATAAATCAATAAGACTTAAAGATCTAAATTCCTATATAAACTTTTTATTGAACAAAAAAAATGGGGAAAGATTTGTAAAAGGAGAAGAGACACATGCAAAATGCATTTACCCTCTCTTAAGAAAGGAAAGTTTCATCTTTATCCACAATCCAATCCATAACACCCCCACAATATTTCAGGACGGTGAAATTTTTAACTCAGGGATTTTTCTGGAAAGTGATGAAAAAAACCCCATAATACTCATAAGACCAATAGATGACAGCCAGGAGATAGAGTTCATCCTCTCCATAAAATTTAATAAAAGATCCCTCAAATCCAGAAAAAAAGTTGAGAGGGCAATTTTCATGATAAATTTACCTCTAATATTTTCTCCGGAGATAAAAATTGAAAGCGTAAATATAAGGGGAGGAAATTTAAAAAATTTTTACCTGAGGAAATTTTATAAACTCTTTCCAAGGATAATAGTAGAATTCATAAGAAAAGAAAAAAGTGAGTTTATATCAATAAACATAAGAGGAAAGATAATCCTTAATAGATATGATCCCACCATCCCCACAGACAGAGCGTCGAATCTTCCTGAGATTAAAATTTTTTCAAGTCCCCTGCCAAATAGGGAATATAAAAATGATTATGAAAAAAAATTTTTTTCAAAAATAGCAAAAAAAATAAGGGAAAATCAAAAAAGTGAATATGAAATACTTCTAAAAACAGTAAACAGTGTATGTGAAAACATGATCTACCTCCAGAATGATACCTTCTTCACACCATTTCAAATCCTACTAAACAAAAAGGGGGACTGCAATGATTACGTGAGAATCACAAGTGCCCTTCTGAGATTTAATCACATCCCCGTGAGGGAAATTTATGGGGCAATATTCGACTATAACATCCTTGAAAAACACACCTGGCTGGAAGTTGGTTTTCCCGAAAGAGATGAAAAAATAAAGTGGGTAATTGTGGATCCCACACTTGCAGATAGGGAAAAGAAGGAAGCAAGAAGGGAAAAGTATGTGGGCACCAAAAAGGAGTATTTCATATATCCGATAAATATAAAAATTGCCTCCAGTAAGACACTTGAATTAAAAGAATACGACATATTTTTAAACAGTAATGGGAAATTCAACATCCTGAAATCTTCATCAAATATAACAGGGGAAGTTGAAAGGGTATTAGAGAAATATTTAAAACAAAAGAGTTCCCTCATCTCAAAACTAAAACTGAGAATTTATAAAGATTTTCCAGCCCAGAAATTTGGCAACATAAATATTCTCAAAAGCAATGGGAAAGGTTTTACACTCTCCATGGTGATAGACTTTCTTGGAAATGTGAGTGTATCAATCTCAATGGAAAATGGCACCAGCACAGAAGACCCCATCCTGAAGAACTTCAAAAACATATTCAATAAAATAAAGATAAAAAATCTAAAATCATGCATAGACTTCAATTACACCTTCAACTCCAGAGTGGGAAATATAATAGGTGCAAAAATAAGTATGAGAAGATACCTATTTAGTATCAAAGGTAAAAGATTTCTTTCACTTTTAAAAGAAAATTTCATTTACCCAAAAGATTTCAACAAATTAAACTGTTTCCTCAATAATTTAAATTACAAAAATATCTATCCTATCCTCAACAATTATTTAAATTCAAAATTAATGAAGGAAAAACTCTTTAATCGCTAAAACGTGAAAGATCTCCCCCAAAAATTTATTTGAATAAAGATGTAAAGTAATTTAAAATGGAGACTATTTGGTGTTGGTATATATATGGAAAAGGTCAGCGACTTTAAAAAAGAAGAACTTTACGAAATAGTTCTAAAAGAAGATAAGAGACCCATAAAAAAGGCCATCTTAATAGCAATAGTGGTACATCTTGTTATCTTTATAATAAAATTCCCGGAACTTACAGGTAAAAAAGACAATATTATATACACCATTACCAATATTAAGAGATTATCCCCACCAGCTAAAAAATTGGGAGGCCCCAAAAAAAACAATCCGGTAAAAAAAGTGGTAAAAAAATCCTCACCCAAGAAAATTTCTGTTTCAATTCCAGTACCTGACTTAACCCCTGACCAACCGGAACCTGTTTATGAAGAGGCCAAGGAAACACTTCCCGATGTGGTTGATCAACTTTCAGATAACATCAATCTTGGAGAAATTGAAGGGCCTCCAGGGGGCGGTGGAGGTGGCCCACTTGCCGGTGAAGGTGAAGGCAGTGGAGGAAATGGCGTATACAGAATTGGTGGCGGTATAACCCCTCCAGTTTTAATCCACAAAGAAGACCCAAAATATACGGATGAAGCAATTAAAAATAGAATAACGGGAGTGGTACTCCTATATGGTATTGTGAGGAAAAATGGAAGGGTTGACAGTTTAAAAGTTATAAAAGGATTGGGTTATGGACTTGATGAAGAGGCAATCAGAACAGTCCAAACTAAATGGAAATTTAAACCCGCATTAAAAGATGGAAAACCAGTTGACTGCTACATAACTATTGAAGTTGATTTTACTATCTATTGATCTCTTCTGTCTTTTTCTTTAATTTTTTTAATATTTTTTCCTTATATTTTTTTCTCTTATTTTCAAGTCTTTTCCTGTGGCGTTCATTTATTTTTCCCCAGAATTTATAAAAATATTGAATCATAGAAACAACTGCAACCACAAGGACAATCCAGAGCATTATTTCTCCCAAAAATTCTAAAATTCCCCCATATTTTGAGCCCAACAATAAAAGAGAAATTGCCACAACTTGAAAAAACATTTTAATCTTGCCAAGTATAGAGGCTTTTATTGTTATCTTTTCAATTGATGCGGCACTTCTCAATCCAGTTACAGCAAACTCCCTTCCCACAATTACGACAACCATCCATGCAGGAACAATATGGAGTTCAACCAGAGAAATAAAGGCAGAAGAAATAAGCAGTTTATCCGCTATGGGATCAATTAACATTCCAAAAAAGGTTACCTGGTGTTTTTTACGCGCTATATAACCATCTAAAAAATCCGTTAAAGAAGCAGATAGAAAGATAATTGTGCCCCAAATCTCCTTATTGGGAGCCCGAGTAAGTAATATTACCACTAAAATGGGTACCAAAAAAACCCTTAAAAGAGTCAATAAATTAGGTATATTCATTTTAACCAAGTTTAGAAAAATCTGAAATTACCGTATCATTGCCAAGAACAGTGTTTCTCACCAATTTAACCCCCTTTCCTATCAAACACCCCTTACAAATGATTGCTCCATTTACGAAACTACCCTCTTTAATTGTAACTCCATTCCATATAATGGAATCCTCAATTACAACATTATCCTCTATGATACAACCAGCCCCAATCACACTATTTCTTATCTTTACTCCACTTTTAATTATCGTATCATTGCCAATCACATATCTTTTATCTCTATTAAATTCACTTATAAACCTTTTCTCAAAAAACTCAGATATGGTAACTTTTTCATTTAGAAAATCAAAATTGGCAAGCCTATAGTTTTCTATGGTACCTATATCACGCCAATAGTTTTCTGTTTTAAAAGTCTTTATCAAAATATTTTTTTCATTAATCAACAGAGGTAAAAGTTCCCTCTCTATTGAATAATATTGACCATCCGGTATAAAATCCAGAATATCCCTTTTGAAAAAGTAAACTCCAGTATTTGCAAGGCCTCCACTTGATATCTCATCACTTTTTGGCTTTTCTATAAAATTTTTCAATACCCCACCACCATTTACAAGAGCCATACCACACTCATTTAGATTTTCCACATGAGAAACAACCAAAAGACCATGGGCATTGGAATTTTTAAAACTATTTATGGCCTCAGACAAATCACCACAGAGTAAAATATCTCCATTAATCACCATAAAATAATCTTCAAGAAGATGTGCCGCATTCTTAATTGCACCAGCTGTACCTAAAACTTTATCTTCCACAAGATACGTTATCTTCACCCCAAAATTTTCACCCTCTCCCAATAAAGACCTGGAATATCTTGGATCGTGGGATGAGGTAATGATAACTTCATTTACACCAATTTCTTTTAATAATTCCATCTGATAAAAGATTAAAGGAACGTTCCCTATTGGTAAAATCACCTCTGGAAAATCTTTTGTAAGAGGAAGCAATTTAGTGCTTCTTCCACCTGCTAAAATTACTGCCTTCATAAAATTCCCCATTGAAAAATTTTATCTAATATTAATTATAACAAAAAAATTCAAATACACACATAAACTTCACAATCTTTACTTTTCAGGTTCAACAGTCAAAAGGTAAATTGCAAAACTTGCAAGCCAGTGGTCTCCCCCATAATTACCACTCATCACATTTCTCAATCCATATTCCCTGTGTTTTAAATAGCAGTTATACAAAAATTCCCTTTCTGCCCTGTCATCCACAATTTTATATATATCTTTAAAAGCCCATGCCTTAGAGAGATTAAGACCATCCATATGTATCATTTTGGGATCACTTTTATTACTCACGCCAACAGGTCGATTAAAATTCCTACATCTTTTGATCTTCTCAAAGGGTAAAAATTTTTTAAACCAACTATTAAATTCATTCCTGCTCAAAATCCTACACATCAAGTCTGCCTCAGTCAGAGCAGGCGATAAAAAAGCCTCCCCATCAGGTTCATATTCTATGGGATAATCCTCATCAGAATAGTAAAAATCTCTCGCCCTTTTCTCTATTAAATTTTTTAGTTTTTCATTTCCCACATAAATAGCATAGTCATAGGCATTTGAGAGAGCAAAAGCAGTGTTTGAGTGCTCTGAACTTCTTATTGGAAACTTTAAATTATTTAAATAATAGACAAATCTATCTACAATTACCCTTTCAAGGGGGCTAAAATACTTTTCCCATTTTTTCGTATATTCATTCTGAGGCCTTTTCTTTACCTCAAGTATTAATCTCAAAAGCCATCCCCATCCATAGGGCCTTTCAAAACTTTTAGTGTATGGATTTTTAAAATAATCAGCCTCTTTTAAAAGTTTTCCTTCTGTAAAATGGGCATCTAATCTTTCATATATCCTTTTTGAAAGGGAAGAATCTGGAAACAACTTTGCTATTTTTAAAAGCATCCAGTGTCCATGTACAGAAGAGTGGTAATCAAAACATCCAAAAAATACTGGATGTTTTTCCCTTGTAATTTTGACATCCTCTATGGAATTTAAAACATCGGCAGGCTTGTTGGGATACTCTCTATCAATACATTTTAAAGCAAGAGAAGAGAGATCTGTTGCCAACTTTAAATCAAACTTTTTTTCACCACAAAAAAAGAAATTGGGAAAAAGAAAAAAAAAGAGAAGAAAAAAACTCCACTTCATGTCAATCCCCCATAACGAAAATGAAAAAGGGAGGTAAGACCTCCCATATGTAAATTTACTTATTTAACTCCTCTATGAGTTCCCTAAGGCACTCATAAAACCTTTCAGTGGATTTAATCCCCACTTTCTCTTCCGGAGAGTGGGCTCCAAAAATGTCAGGGCCAAAGGAAATGGAATCAAGTCCCCCACACTTTTCCCCAATAATTCCACACTCAAGTCCTGCATGAATTGCCTTTACGTCTACTTTTCCTAAAACTCTTTCAAAAACACCCTTTGCAACCTTGAGAACCTCAGAATCGGGATTTGGAGTCCACCCAGGATACCCCTTGTCCTGCTCAATTTCAGCACCTATTAATTCTCCAAGGGCCCTGTGATAATCTCCCATCCAATCTATACTACTTGCAACAGAACTTCTATGACTGGAAAGTACTTCAAACATACCATCTTTTAACTTTGCAACAGCAAGATTTGTGGATGTTTCAACAAGTCCCTCCACTGCCGCACTCATAGATATTACCCCATGGGGCAAACTCATTAAAAAGTTTACCATTTCATCTGTGGAGGTTAAATCACAAATAAAATCACTCCTCTCATCTTCTACAACAGAATAGGAAAAATTGGGTTCTGTAATCTTATATTCTTCCTTTAAAAGTTCACAAAATTCCTCAAACATCTTTTTAGTTTCATCCTTTATCCTACCATTCACTGCAATTCCCACCTCTACCTCTCTGGGAATGGCATTGTGTTTATCTCCACCATCAAAGTGGTATATATTGTAATTTACACTCTTTCTTAAGTAATATAAAGCCCGCGCCATTAACTTTATGGCATTTCCTCTACCTTCATGTATATTAAGTCCAGAATGTCCTCCCCTTAAACCTTCTATTTTCAACTTTAAAAAACTCATTTCAAAGGAGGGCTCTTCTTCGGTAATATAAAGGGAAAATTTAGTGTCCCTTCCACCTGCACAACCTATATAAATTACACCTTCCTCTTCAGAATCCAGATTTAACAAGATTTTTCCAGAAACCATATTTGGATCCAGATTAAAAGCCCCAGTAAGTCCAGTTTCCTCATCAATAGTAAATAGAGCTTCTATTCTCCCGCTTTTCAAATTCTCATCTTCAAGAATTGCAAGAGCCGCAGCCACACCTACTCCATTGTCAGCACCAAGGGTGGTACCATCAGCCCTGAGCCAATCTCCATCCACCACAAGTTTTACACCCTCTTTCTCAAAATCATGTTGAGTATCCTTGTTTTTCTCACAAACCATGTCAATATGTCCCTGCAAAATGATGGTGGGCTTATCCTCAAACCCAGGATCTGCTTTTTTAATTATTACAACATTTCCGACCTCATCAACCTTGTATTCAAAGCCTTTCTCCTTAGCAAAAGAAATTAGATATTCCCTCACCTTTTCTTCATGCTTTGAACACCTTGGAATCTTGGAAATCTCCTCAAAATGATGCCATAACTTTTCTGGTTTTAATCCTTTTAATATTTCAGCCACTTTCTACCTCCTAAATTCTTATTTTCTCAATAAAAATGTAAATCCATTTTACCATTTTTTATAAAAAAACCATAATTCATTTTCTCCTTCTTTTCATCGGGGGGCAATCTTTCTTCTATCTCATAGATGTAAACCCTTTCAAGTGGCAACTTCCCAAAATAAAGTTTGAAGGGATAAAATCCCCAATAATCACTGTAAAGACCACATTTCAATTTAGAATTCATGACATAAATGGGAAATGGTGGATATACATCCATCTGGCCAATTTCTTTTCCATAGGGTTCCCTTTCATATCCAGTTTCATATGTGGAAGCAACTTCCGTTTTAATTAAAATATCTCCCGGGCTTACCCTCCTATCATATCTTAAAATCTGTTTTCCACCACCCTTTTCAATATAATATCCCAGATCCCAGTGGGCAGCATACCATATTTTTTGGGAAGAATACTTTTTAAGTATCTCCTTTGAGATCTTCTCATATCCCTTTGAAAACATGATATCTCCCGTGGATACAAGAATTGACACCAATAAAATGGTGGAAAAAAAGAAAATTTCCATCCTTCTGCCAATCTTCAATTTCCCATCCTCTTTTAATCTGACGAAAATAAGCAAAATTGGTGGTATAACAATAAGATAGTACCTTGCAGCACCGTGGGGTGAAATCAAAATTTCATAAAATAGAAAAAGTAAAATCCACGCCTTGAAAAATTTCATATCTCCATCCCCTTTTTCAAAAAGCAAAACAAAAAACATGAAAATGGTGGCAAAGAAAATGAACAGAAGAAGTGCCCTGCCATAGAATCCATATTCAGATAAAAAAAATTGTGATGGAATAAAGGTAATTAAAAAGAGGGTAAAGAAAAGTTTTGCATAAATCCTTTTTGAAAAAATGAAAAAAAAGGGAGAAAAAAGAGATAAAAAACCCACTGAAATGAAAAAATAAAACATTTTGGATAAGATCAGATTTTCAGAGTGGCTTTTCATCTGAGAAAGAAGCAGGTAAATATCCCTGAAAACAAATCTTCCTGAATAGGCATAGACACTACATATCCAGAACATAAAAAGTAAAAAAGCTGGCAAAATCGCCCACATAAAATATCTTAACTTCCACTTTTTTCTAATGACAATCAAAATAAAAACTAAAGGAATAAAAAATATTGAGTTTAATGATATCAATATGGACATCCCTCCTAAAAATGAGCCAGAGAGGATTTTTAACCAACTATTTTCATCAAGCCCATAGTCGATTAAAACAACCCCGGCGAGAAAAAATGAAAATGAAGGTATATCCATCATAAGAGTGTGGGAAGAAAAGGAAATAATAGGGAGAGAGACAAATAAAAGAGAGTAAACAAAATACCCTCTTACATATTTCTTCAATAGAAAGTAAATGGATGCTGAAAGTATTAAGAAAAACAGGACAAAGGAAATGTGTAGGGCAAGAATTGAGTCAGAAAAAATTTTCTCCACAAGTGCCATATAGTAATACAAAAGAGGAGGATGGGAATAGGAGAGCATATCTGGCCATATTTTACCATTCCAGATAAAGGGAGAGGCAAGCGGATTTAACTCTCCACTTAAAATTTTCTTCGAAAAGGAGTAAAAGAGAAAGGAGTCAATGTGAACTCCCATAAGGGTGGAATAGGAAATATTACTAAAAAGCGCATAGAGGAGAATATAACCTAATTTCTTATCCTTCATTCAATTATCTCTTTTTCCTAAAGGAATAAAAAACCACATAAGATGTTAAGAGCAAAAAAAGAATATCTCTAAGCAAAAGTGGAAGACCCACCTTTGAAGACTCACTGAAATTGAAACATCCACAATTTGTATCTATCCCCATATAAATTGTATATAGAATCGCAAAGATAAAGGCCAGAAATAGAATAAAGGCTGAAAGAGAACTGCCCCTTTCAAAAACACCAATTATCAAAAAAACCCCTGTATAAAACTCAAGCCACGGCAAAAAAATTGCAATGCCATTTACTACTTCTTTAGAATGAAAAATCTTGTAGTTATAAATAACCTTTGCAAACTCATGGGGATGAACTATTTTATGCCAACTGGCATATAGGAAAATGAGCCCTATTATAAATCTCGACAAATAGTAGATAACTTTTTCTATTCCCACTCTATGGGATAACCCTTTTCCATCCATTCGTTCCATCCTCCAGTAAAAATATACACCTTTTTATATCCCTTATCTTTTAAAAATTTTGCAACATTTAAAGAAGCATGGCAATCCTTTCCATCACAATATACAACAATCTCCTCATTAGATCCCGGGGGACAAAACTGGGAAAATTCCTCCCAAAATTTCTCTTCATTTCCACTGGGAATATTGAAGGAAAACTTAATTCTTCCCTTTTTAAACTCTTCATTGGACCTTGCATCAATAAAAATGGCTCCCCTATCAAATTTTTCCTTTGCTCCAGTTAAATTAAGGACCGGTATATTTAATCCTTTTGCCTCTTTTTTAATATTGGGAGCGGGATTAAACTTTTTTAGGTTTATCCCTTCCAGATAAAAAGTATTAAAAATCATACCTGTAAAAATTGAAATAAATACTATAAATAAAAACTCCCAAAAAAATCTTTTCACACTCCTCCCCCCAAAAAATAAAACATAGATTTAATTTTACAATAATTTTAAAATTTTAAAAAGATATTTTATGAACATCCACTGGTACTGCCACAATTTTCACATTTATAACAGGCCCCATTTCTCACCATAATGGAACCACATTCCGGACATATAGGAGCATCAGACTGATAGTCAATTAAATGTTCACCGCCTTCGCTTTCACTTTCAGAGAGTTCAATGGAAACATTCTTAAGGGGAGGCTGAGGTTTTTGAATCCCTACGGATTTTTGTTTTTCCACTGGTAAAAACTTAAGTGCCAGCCACTTAAATATATAGTCCAAAAGAGATTTTGCATATTTTATATTTGGATCCTTTGTAAATCCAGAGGGTTCAAACTGGGTGTTTGTAAACTTGTTAACGAGCACCTCAAGGGGAACCCCATATTGTAAAGCCATGGAAACCGCTGTGGCAAATCCATCCATAAGCCCCGAAATTGTGCTTCCTTCTTTTGCAACCTCCAGAAAAATCTCACCTGGTTTACCATCCTCATACATTCCAACAATAATGTACCCCTCATAATTATTTATCTGAAATTTATGGGTAATGGCATTCCTCTCCCTGGGCAATCTTCTCCTCACAGGGAAAAGACCAACCTTTTTCTTTTTACTTGCAGATGTAGTCAAAGGTTGCATTCGCTTTGATCCATCCCTGTATACCGCAATGGATTTTAGACCAAGTTTCCAGGCTTCCAAATAAATATCTTTTATCTCTTCCACTGTAATGTTTTCAGGCAAATTGACTGTCTTTGAAATAGCTCCAGACAAAAAGGGTTGAACCGCTGCCATCATCTTAACATGTCCCATGTGATGAATAAATCTATTTCCCTTATGTGGTTTTAGTGCACAATCAAAAACCGGTAAATGCTCCTCCTTAATATCAGGGGATCCTTCAACCATGCCATTTTCCTCAACATATTCCAGAATTTTATTAATTTTCTCTTCTGGATAACCTAATCTTTTTAACGCCTTTTCCACTGAATTATTAACTATTTTAAGTACACCACCCCCCACAAGTTGTTTAAATTTCAAAAGTGCAATATCAGGCTCTATGCCAGTCGTATCACAATCCATCATGAAACCTATTGTCCCCGTGGGAGCAAGAACTGTAGCCTGGGCATTTCTAAAGCCAGATTTCTTCCCCTCTTTTACAACATCCTGCCATATGGAAAGTGCCTCTTTTTTTAAATACTCAGGGGAATTTTCTATTTTCTCAGTATAATCCAGATGCAAATTCATTACCTCAAGGAATGACCTCTTATTTTTCCTGTACTCTTTAAATGGACCCTTTACACCTGCTATCTCAGCAGAAGTTCTATAAGCCATTCCCGTCATAATAGAGGTTATGGAAGAAGCAATTCCCCTTCCCTCATCACTGTCATATGGAATTGCAAGGTTCATAAGAAGGGCACCAAGATTTGCGTATCCAAGTCCAATGGGCCTAAAAAGATGTGAATTTTTCTCAATCTTTTTTGTGGGATAACCAGCCCTATCCACTATTATTTCCTGAGAAATAAAAATAATCCTTATTGCATTCTTAAAGGATTCCACATTAAAAGTTCCATCTTCATCCAAAAACTTTACAAGATTTAGTGAGGCAAGATTGCATGCGGAATTATCCAGAAACATATATTCAGAACAGGGATTTGAAGCATTTATTTTTCCACTTGCCTTACAGGTATTCCACTTATTTATCGTCGTATCAAACTGAATTCCAGGATCCCCACAAAAATGGGCGCTTTCAGCTATCTTTAGCATTAAATCCTTAGCCCTATATTTCTTTATAATCTCACCATTTGTTACAGCCCTTGTGAACCACTCTCTATCCTCAACCACAGCCTTCATAAACTCATCACTTACCCTCACACTATTATTCGCATTCTGGAAAAAAACTGAAGAATAGGCCTCTTCAGGAGAATAACCATTATCTATTAAGATGTATGCCTTCTTCTCTTCTTCCATCTTACAGGTTATAAACTTCTCTATGTCGGGATGATCTATATTTAAAATGACCATCTTGGCGGCACGCCTTGTCTTCCCCCCAGATTTAATTACACCAGCAAAGGCATCATATCCCTTCATAAAGGAAACAGGACCAGAAGCAATCCCACCACCAGACAATTTTTCAAATGAAGATCTCAATGTTGAAAAATTTGTACCGGTACCGGACCCATATTTAAAGAGCATTCCCTCTGTTTTTACAAGTTCTAAAATGGAATCCATCCTATCTTCAACTGAATTTATGAAACAGGCAGAGCACTGAGGCTTTTCTTCTATTCCCATATTAAACCACACAGGAGAATTAAAGGCCGCATATTGATTTAGTAATAAATATATCAATTCCTTTCTAAAAACCTTTCCATTTTCCTCGTCAAAATACCCATCCTCCACTCCCCATCTATACAATGTATCTGCTACCCTTAGAATAAGTTGTTTTAAGGAATCTTCTCTTCTATCCTTATTATCATAATAAAAATACTTTGAGGCAACGATATTTACAGCGGTTTGACTCCAACTTTCAGGAAACTCAACATTTTTTTGCTCAAATACCGATTTTCCATCCTTGCCAAGAATTATAGCATCTCTTCTAACCCAAGTAACCTCATCAAAGGGATCCACATGGGGCTTTGAAAAAAAGTGATTAAAGTAAAGCAAACCCTTTTTAGCCATATTTTATACCTCATGAAATTATAAATTTGAAAAAAATAATAATAATAGATTAAAATTTTTTTTAGAAGAGTTTTTTTCCCACATTAAAGAAAAAGAGGGAACATAAATTATTTGACTTCTTAAGTTTTGGCATATAAACTAATTTATTTTGAAAATATTAAAATTTGGGAGGGATTGTGTACCTTGCAATTTTTGGAACACTAATTGAGTATTTCCAGAAGGGTGGATTTGTAATGTGGCCCCTTTTACTTTGTTCAATAATAGGTGTTGCCTTTGTAATAGAAAGGGGTATCTACTATCACAGGCTCCCCATGGATATAAATCTTTTATTTACATATGTCAGAGACAAGCTTCTTAGAAAAGACTTAAAAGGTGCAATGGAGGATGCATCTCAATATGGTGGTCCCTTAGGCAATATAATAAAGGCAGGGCTTTTGAGATTTGGCAGAAATCATGAAGAAATTTTAAGGGCCATTGAAAGTGTTGCCTTACATGAAGTTTCAAAATTGGAAAGGGGGTTATGGGTACTTGCTACAATTGCAAATATTGCACCAATATTGGGTTTTTTAGGTACAGTTACAGGTATGATTAATTCCTTCAAAGTTCTATCCTTACAGAGTTTTACAGATCCCCGCCTTGTGGCAGCTGGAATCTCTCAGGCACTTATCACAACTGCAACAGGACTCATAATTGCCTTTCCCATTCAATTTGCATACAACTACTTTTCAAATAAATTAAACAACTTCACACTTCTAATGGAGACTTCTGCGGCAATGTTACTTGAAATCTTCTCTGAAATGGAAGAGGAAAAAGAGGAAAAATGATCTTTGGATACAGGTCAAAAAAGTTAAAGGCTGTAATTCCCACTGCATCCATGGCTGATATTGCATTCTTGCTAATTATCTTTTTTATATATTCAACAACTTTTTCAGTTGATAGAACAACTGTTTTCCTTCCATCATCCACAGTTAGAAAACTCGTGGAAAAAAACGCTGCAATTATTGCCATAACTAAAGAAGGAGAGATGAGGCTCTCAGATGGGATTCATGAAAGTGTGCCAATTTCATCTTTAAAGGAATTAAATCAAAGAGTGCAAGAAATAGTGATGAAAAATCCCTTCAAAGAATTTATTATTAAATGTGACAGATTTTCACCATATGAGAACTTTGACAGAATATATCAAATTCTTGTGGACAACAAGGTAAAAAATATAGCCATACTGACAGAACAAAAGATAAAAAAATGAGCAAAACACTTTTTAAGATAAAAAAATATAGAGAAGAGGCGGAAATACCCACAGCATCCATGGCTGATATCGCCTTTCTGCTAATAGTTTTCTTTATGCTTACAACCGTTTTTACAGCAAATAAGGGGATAGAGTATGGAATTCCCAAAAAGGAAAAAAATGCAACCATCAAACCAGAAGAATCAATCTATATACACATAAAAAAAGATGGTTATTATGTGGATTTTAAGAAATTCGATTCAATAGATGAAATTTCAGGGTATATAGAAAGTAAAATGGAAAAAACAAACTTTAAAAAGCCTGTGGTAATAAGAACGGATCCTGATGTCAATTTCCAGAAAACGGTAACAATACTCGACCTATTAAATCAAATAGGGGTTAAAAATATTTCAATACCAACTGAGGAAGAAATTAGAGAATGGAAAGAGTATTTTCAAGACTGACAATTTCTCTATTAATCCTTTTTCTCATTTTTAGTTCAATTTTAAAGGCGGATTACAAAGATGCAGTGTTAGAGTACAGAAAGGGAAATTACAAAAAAGCAATAGATATTATGGTTCCCTATGTAAATAGATACCCTGACTGGGAATTTGCACATAGACTAATAGGAATGTGTTATTTTAAATTAAAGAATTATGAGAAAGCAGTAAAAGCCCTTGAAAAGGCTGCTTCTCTAAATTCGACTGAAGGTTCACTCTACATTGCCCTTGCTGAAAGTTATTTCAACCTGGGAGAATATGAAAAGAGTTTATCTGTCTTAAAGAGAGGAAAGAAATTCTTATCTTCAAAATCTGAATTTTACCTCTTCTACAGAATAAGCGGTATAATCTATTATAAACTTGGAAAATGTAAAAAAACAGTTGAATTTATCTTAAAATCCTTCTCATTTAAAAAGGGAGATGAAAAGGATTACTTTCATCTTGGAGCATGCTATTTAAAACTTAAGATGTTTGACAAATCAACTGAGGCACTTAAAAAAAGTCTTGAAATAAATCCCTATTTTGGCCCCTCCTTTAAACTGCTAATGGATCTTAAACTAAAAAGGGCAGAAAACCTCATGAAGGAGAAAAAATTTGAAGAGGCCTCCAAACTCTTTCAAGAATTTTTAAAGAGATTTCCCAATAGACCCAGAGTCAAACTTAATCTTGCCCTCTGCTACATTTCTATGAAAAAATTTGACAGCGCAAAGGAAATTCTTCTTGAAATTGTAGACCAACTTCCAAAAAATTACAGAGCCAATTTCTACCTGGGATATGTTTTTGAAAGGAACAAAGAATATAAAAAAGCCCTTTTTTACTATAAAAAAGCCAAAAAAATACTTCCCTCAACAGAAGTAAAAAAAGCTATCAAAAGGGTTAAATCAAACTTAAAAATTGAAAAATAGGGGGAGAACCCCCTATTTTAAACTTATAAGTGTTGCTCTGCCCTTTTTCTCAAACTTTATTTTATCTTCCCTCGCAAGCCACCCAATGGCAAAAAGTACCATATCACCGCTTGCATCAACGGACTTTTTCAATTTGTTAATAGTACTTGCACCATTTTTTTCAAGAAAATCCCATACTTTGCCAGCAGTATGCCCAATTTCAACATTTAACATAGTTAACCTCCATTTTACTACCAATATAGTTCAAATTCATATAATCCCATACCCTTTTTATCATCAATAATCCTTACAACAACAGAATAGTCATTGTACTTTGTTGGCTGCTGAAGGATCTCAACCCTTCCCCTACCACTTATTTTGTTTAGGCTCACTTTTACCTTTTTACGGGGTAGAGATTTAAAAAATGAAGTTTTCACATTTTTCAACTTTCTTCCTCTAATTACTCCCGCAACAACTGAATTCCTTCTAAACCTCAGTTCCACAACGCCATCCACATATCCCCGCCATCTAATAACTCCACCATTTACAGATTTCTTTTTAACAACAGATGGGGTCTTATACTTAGAAATACTCTTACCACCTTCCCATCTAAGGGCAATTTTATATCTGTAATCTCCACCTTTGCTATCATCAATTAGAATTTTTACTCCATATCTGTTCAAAAAAGATGGTTGCTCAACTATTTTAACCTTACCCCTACCTCTTAAAACAATCAACTCCACATCCTGCGGTTTCTCGGGTAGATAGGAGTAAAACTTATAGTGCATATCTCTAATGGGTTTAGCCCTTAAATGCTTTACAAAAACACGGCTACCTCTAACTATTATATAATCTGCTCCATCAACCTTTCCTTCCCATACAAAATCATAATCTTCATTTGAATATCTATCCTTTTCCCAATAGACATAAAAATCATACACATCCCTGCCACTATATGGGCCATCATCAACAAGTACCTTTATTGAATAATTATTTTCATAACTTGGATTCTCAATTACTTCTACATTTCCCCTTCCATCTACTTTCTTGAGATATACATTTATTCTCTTTCGGGGAATCCTATTTGAAAAAGAATACCTCACATTTTCCACTTCTTTTCCGCGTTCTCTCTTTATCTCAACACTCCTGCCATTAAAAATTAATATATCTCTACCATCTACACTACCTCTCCAGTGAACATAGTCATATTTATCTTTATCAAAGCCAGAATATATAGAGGATACCTCTTTCCAGTAAACCGTAAACTTGTAAAGTTGCGGATAGACTTCTTCATTGTCATTGTCAACCAGAATTGTCAAAGTATAGTTATTATCTCTACTGGGTTTATCTACAATGGTAATAGATCCAGTTCCCTTCTCTTTTTTTAATTTCACATTTACAGTTCTATCTGGCAGTCCTTCAGGAGGATCAAATTTATACTTGAGGTCCTTAATTGGATCAAAATTCCTGTGCTCCACCCATATATTATTTCCCTTTATTTTTATGTAATCAGAACCATCCACAAGTGCAGAAATTTTTATGGTTCCCGAAAACACAAATGAAGAAAGCACAAAAATTACAAGGTAAAAAAACAACTTTCTTTTATTCATATCAATTCTCCTTATCTTCTTAGAGAATTATATCATAAAAATCAAAAAAGGGAGAGTATAAAACTCTCCCGACATTATCCTTTTCAATTTTGTTATCAATCCCTAATTAATCTCCCTATATTCAGCATCAATTACATCATCATCTCCACCCTTTTGTGATTCACTGCCACCGCCACCTGAAGAAGTACCTTCACCAGAGGTATTAAAGCCTGCTCCACCTGTTGGACCACCCTGAGATCCACCACCAGTTTTCTGATAGAGTTCAGTGGCTATTTTCTGAGATATTGCCTCCAATTTACTCTTCAAGCCTTCATAAATTGCCTTATCCAGAACATCACTCTTAATTTTTTCTTTCGCTTCATTTATCAATTGCTCAGCCTCAGAAACATATGATGGATTTATATCATTTCTCTTTTCTTTAATCAATTTTTCAAGATTATAGGCAAGTCCATCCACAATATTTCTAATCTCAATGGCTTCCTTCCTCTTTTTATCCTCTTCTTCATACTTCTTTGCCTCTTCCATCATCCTTTTGATCTCCTCTTCTGTAAGTCCACTAGAAGAAGTAATGGTTATTTTCTGTTCTTTTCCAGTTGCTTTATCCCTTGCAGAAACATTTAATATACCATTTGCATCTATATCAAAGGTGACTTCAATCTGTGGAACACCTCTTGGGGCTGGCGGTATCCCAGTTAGATGAAATCTTCCAAGACTTTTGTTGTCCTTTGCAAGAGGTCTCTCCCCCTGAAGAACATGTATTTCAACCGTAGATTGGTTGTCCTCAGCTGTTGTAAAAATTTCAGTTTTCTTGGTAGGTATTGTGGTATTTCTCTCAATAAGTTTTGTAAAAACTCCCCCCAACGTCTCTATTCCAAGGGAAAGTGGCGTTACATCAAGTAATAAAACATCTTTTACCTCTCCACCTAAAACTCCACCTTGAATGGCAGCACCAACGGCAACCACTTCATCGGGATTTACTCCTTTACATGGTTCCTTTCCAAAAAATTCTTTAACAAGTTGTTGCACTCTGGGAATCCTCGTGGAGCCACCCACAAGCACCACCTCGTCAATATCTGATGGAGATAATTTAGCATCTTCAAGGGCCCTCTTACATGGTTCTATTGTCCTTTGCAATATATCCTCAATCATCTGCTCCAATTTGGATCTGGTTAACTTTATATTTAAGTGCTTAGGACCAGCAGAATCAGCAGTAATAAACGGTAGATTAATCTCTGTTTCCATCATTGTAGAAAGTTCTATCTTTGCCTTTTCCGCAGCTTCCTTAAGTCTCTGAAGTGCCATCCTGTCATTTGAAAGATCTATTCCCTGTTCCTTTTTGAATTCTTCAATAAGCCATTCCATAATCCTCTGGTCAATATTATCTCCACCAAGATGGGTATCTCCATTTGTGGACTTCACCTCAACAACCCCTTCTCCAACTTCCAAAATACTTATGTCAAATGTTCCCCCTCCAAAATCAAAGACTGCTATCTTTTCATCTTTTTTCTTATCAAGTCCATAGGCAAGAGCAGCTGCTGTAGGCTCATTTATAATTCTTCTAACATTCAATCCAGCAATCTGTCCCGCTTCCTTGGTTGCCTGTCTCTGGGAATCATTAAAATATGCTGGAACTGTAATTACCGCATCTGTTATTTTTTCCCCAAGATAATTTTCAGCGGCTTTTTTAAGTTTCTGCAAAATCATGGCAGAAATCTCTGGTGGTGAATAGAGTTTTCCCTTTATATCAACTCTCACATCTCCATTGGGACCGGAAACAATCTTATAGGGAACAAGTTTCATCTCCTGCCCCACTTCTGCAAATTTCCTTCCCATAAATCTCTTTATTGAAAATATTGTATTTTCAGGATTTGTTATTGCCTGTCTCTTTGCAATTTGTCCCACAAGTCTCTCATTATCCTTTGTAAACGCCACCACAGAAGGAGTTGTCCTGGCACCCTCTTCATTGGGGATAACTACAGGATTTCCTCCTTCCATAACAGCCACAACTGAGTTTGTTGTACCCAGGTCTATTCCTATTATTTTTCCCATTTTTTCCTCCTCAAATAACTTTCATAAAGTTATAAAGCAAAAAATATGCCAGAAAATTTCACTATTTTTCGGTTGAAAAATGTTCCATGTGGAGATTTTTTCTCCACAAAGAAAAAGTATATCTGTTATAATTTTACAATAACCGTGGAGTTTAAAAATGAATAGAAAAAAAAGAATACTAATAGCAGATGACGATGAAGTAGGAAGGGAAATTTTAAAAGAAGCTCTACTTAAAGAAAACTTTGAAGTTGTCGATGTATCAAGTGGAGAAGAAGCTCTGGAAAGGTGCAAATCAGAGAAATTTCACCTGATTATAACCGATGTAAAAATGGGAGGTATGAGTGGTATTGAACTCATAAAAAAGTGTAGAGAATATAAACCAACCCAACTTTTTCTTGTAATAACGGCCTTTGGTGAAAGTCATGTCACCATCGAAGCAATTAAAGAAGGCGCCTTTGATATTCTGATAAAACCCTTTTCAATGGAAAAAATAAGACAAAAGGTAAGAAATGCACTGGAGAAAAAAGAAATTATTGACCATTCACAAAATGTAAGTGTGCCAGATATGGCAATGGGATATACCCGAAGACTCATTGGAAAATCTGAAGCAATGCATGAAGTATTTAAGTTAATTGGTAGGGTTGCAAACAGCAATACACCAGTTTTAATTCAAGGAGAGAGCGGAACAGGAAAGGAACTTGTGGCAAGATCCATTCATGAAAACTCCTATAGAAGAAATTGGCCCTTCCTGGCGATAAATTGTGGTGCGATTCCTGAAAATTTACTTGAAAGCGAATTATTTGGTTATGAAAAAGGAGCCTTTACAGGTGCTGAAAAGCCCAAAATGGGAATCTTAGAAGCGGCAAATGGGGGAACCTGTTTTTTAGATGAAATAGGGGAAATGCCCCTAAATATGCAGACTAAACTCCTTAGATTTCTACAGGAAGGGGAAATAATGAGGCTTGGAGCCACAAAATCCTTTAAAGTTGATGTGAGGATAATCTCTGCAACAAATAAAGACCTTGAAAAAATGGTTAAGGAAAACAAGTTCAGGGAAGATTTGTATTACAGATTAAATGTGGTACAAATAAATCTTCCCCCATTAAGAGAAAGAAGAGAAGATATCCCTCTTCTTGTGGATTTTTTTCTTAAAAACTATTCTCTAAAAAATAAAATACCACCTAAAAAAATAACAAAGGAAGTACTAAACATATTTATGAACTATGATTGGCCTGGAAATGTTAGGGAACTCGAAAATGTAGTTGAATCAGCTGCAACCCTTTCTCCAACAAACATTATAGATGTAGAACACATACCTGAAAAAATTAGAAAAAATGGAGAGATTATAAAAAGAGACAATACAAAAGAAATAATTTTAGCCATCCCTGAAGAAAATTTTCCGCCCCTTTATGAAGTAGAAAAAATGTATATTCTTAAAGTACTTAAAGCAGTCAAAAACAACAAATCAAAGGCTGCAAGAATTCTTGGAATAGACAGAAAAACCCTCAGACTAAAGTTAAAACAGTATGGAATTGAAGATAAAGAAGAATAGAGACATACCATAAATTTTGTGTTGCAAGGGATTATAAGAGAAGAGATTTTAATTTACCAACTTCCTGTTCAAATTTCATGGCAAATATCTGGCTTAATTCATATCTTTTAAATTTATTTTCCATGTTTTACGTAATTTAAAGAAACTACTTGAGAAACCGCATATGGAAAAAATTTATAAAAATTAAGTTAATCAACTTTTACCATGTTTTTAATGGCATTTTAGAAGGTAAATAAAAAAAACCAAAACTGGCAATGATTTAAAATTTTCTGGCAGAAATCAAATGATTTAAGAAAAATTCTTTTTATCTTCTATAAACCTTTAGGGGGTATTTGGGGGAGGAAATAAATGGAAAAGGGAACAGACCTGAATTTGAGATTAACTTTTAAAAAGTTTAAAAAGGTGTCAGGTACAATTTGAGATTTTGGGATTGAGATTTGAAATTTAGGAAAGAGTGTTGGGCAAAAAGTGAAAAAGTGTCAGGCAAAGTTTGAAAGTTTGAAGTTTGGAAAATTTGGGATTTGGGAAAAAATGTCAGGCAAAAATAACCTCCACACAATCCCCACCAGAGGTTTATAGGAAAGAAAGAAAAAAATTTTTTAAATGACTTTTAGAGTAGCAAATAAAATAAAGAAAGAAATTAAAAATTTGTTAAAAATAAAGTTTTCTGGAAAATACTAACGATTAAGCATCTCCATTTCACTTCTATAAGCCTTTAAGGGGTATATAGGGTGGGTAATACAGAAGAACAAATAAAATTTTGGCAAAGACAAAATCCTCTGGCAAAATCCAGCGATTAAAGAAAATCCCTTTTTCATCCTATAAATCTTTAGGGGGTTTTTAGGGTAGGCAAATTGGAAATAAATTAAAGAGATGGAAAATGGGGACAAACCTGAAAAAGACCTGAAAATGAAAATGATATTAAAAAGGTGTCAGGCAAGATCTGGATAAAAAGAAAAGGGAAAAAAGAGGTGGGGTCAGACCTGAATTTGAGAAATGAATTTGAAATATGTTATGTAAAAATTAGAGGTGTCAGGTTGAATTTACCTTCACACATTCCCCACCATGAAATTTTATTTGTCTGACATGAAAAATTTTTAACCCCTGTATAACCCCCATGGGATTAATTCATTGGGAAAATTTAATTCCTCCTCTTTTAAGGCTTATGGATTCCACTTCTTCAAGGCCTTTTAGCGCTTTTATTATTTTACTAAAAGAGGAAAAATTCATCACATCCACCTCAAACCGAATGTTGTATAGATCATTTTCCTCTTCTATATTTGTGGCAACAATATTTCCATTTTCCTTTGAAATTAAATTGGAAAGTGTTTTTAAAAGTCCCTGTCTATCTTTTACCTTCAAAAAAATTTTAAACCTAAAAATTCTTCTTTTAAACCCATTGGGCCACTTGACTGAAAAACTGGGAAAATTATCCTTTATTTCTTTATACTTTTTGCACTTTTTGACATGTAATTCAATTCCATCATCGGAAAAAGCTATAACAGAATCCTCACCATAAATGGGGGAACAAACTGGACAATAGGGGTAATACTCCATAAAATCTGCATCTACTTCTATTCCCCCTGTTTCCTTTCCCAAAAAATTCACCACTTTTTTCAAAAGTTTTTTTCTACCCCTTTCTCTGCCTGGAAGAATCTGGGTTTTAAATTCTTCATAATTTAACTTTCCCTCATAAAAATCTAAAATAGGTAAAATAAAATTTTTACATACTCCCAAAATATAATAGAGATTTCTTAAATTCCTCATCTTCCCAAGAAGATCACTCAACAACCTTATCTTTTCATCAAACCATCTGGAAAAGTCCTCCTCATCTATACCCCGCTTTTTTAATTCTTTTAGAAAAAGTTCTTCTCCCCTATCGGTAATATTCCTTCTTATGGCTCTTTTTATCCCCCTTTTTGCCCTTGTTGTTTTTACCAAAGAGAGCCAGGTGTAAATGGGTTTAACTTTTTCATTACGCAAAATCAAAACCCTCTCATTTTCTCTCAATACATAACTAATTGGGACCATTTTCCCATTAACTATAGCACCATCACAGTGATCTCCGAGATCTGTGCTAATTGCATACGCAAGATCAACTACAGATGATCCCTTAGGCAAACGTTTGGTATCCCCCTTCACCGCAGTAATCACATAAATATAATCAGAGCTGATGCTCTCTTTAATTCCATCTACCTTATCAACAACTTCATATTCCTTTTCCCGTACCAATTTCTCTATATTATCTTTTAAAGTATTCAACCACTCTTTATCAGACTGGGAAAAATTTTCCATTCCATACTTATAAAAAGCGGTAACCCCTTCACGTGAGATCCTGTACATATTTTCGGTTCTTATCCTAACCTCAAAACAGACCTTACTCTCAATAGATTCACCAGAATAAAACAAATAAGTGCTTAAATACCTATCTCCCTCAAAATCGTACAAGTTAATGTGATCTTCCATACTCTTAGGTAAATAATTGAAATACTTATGCAGGTAAAAAATAGTCTTGAAGCAATCTTCTATATTTTCAACAACTACATTGACAACAAAGAGATCTCTCCATTCAAAAACCTTATCCCTTATATTTTCTTCACTAATCACTTCCCCCTTCAACTCCATTTTTTTGCCAATTTCGTAAAGAGGTCTATATTCATAAAATACCCTTGCCTTAAAATTATTTGTAGTTAAAACCTTTTCAATGGCTAAAACTATTTTATCAAGGATGGGTTTTAACCTTTTTTTCTCATTGGAAATCTTTGAAAATAAAATACCATATTTCTTTGAATCACATACTTCAAAGGATCTATCAAAAAGTTCGTCGGAAATATCTCTCATACATAACTTTTGAGCAAAGGGGGCAAAAATTTCCTGAGTTTCCAGGGCAATGCTTTTTCTCTTCTCCACATCCTTTATTCCACTTAGTGTCCTCATGTTGTGAAGCCTATCCACAAGTTTTATTACCATAACCCTTTCATCTCTACTAAAGGTATCACTCAATCTTAAAATGGACTTCTCCTTTCTCCTTTCAACAGATCTTTCAAATTTTGTAAGTCCAAACACTAAATCAGATACATCTTTTCCAAAATTATTTTCAATCTCTTCCTTTGATGTACCTGTATCTTCTATAACATCATGCAAAAAAGCTGCTGCTATTGTTATTTCATCCATTCCCATATTAGAGACCATATAGGCAACTTCTATAGGATGAATTACATAGGGTTCACCGCTTTTTCTCACCTGACTTCCATGCTTCTTTACTGAATACACGTATGCCTTTTGAATTAAATAGATTCCCCCCTCATTCCCTTTGTGATATTTCTCAAAATTTTCTATGATATCATCAAGCGTTTTATTATTCATGTCCCCTCTAATTACGATATTAAATTTTCCCAAAAGTTTCAAACAATTTTAATTTTTATTACTTTCATTAATGTAATTCTCATAAATATTGAAAAGGGATAGTCAAAGGAATATAATTAAAGCAAGGAGGTATTATGGTATGTAAAATTGATAGATTCAGAGGTCTGATACTTGGTGGAGCCATTGGAAATGCAGTGGGAATGCCATTTAAAAATTTACACTGGCTTCAGGTAAAAAATCTCTACGGAGAGGAAATAAACTTCTACACCAAACCCCATGAAAATCATTTAAATGCACCCTTTCCTCCCGGACAATATACGGATGAAACCCAGATCATGATGTTAACTTCTGAAACCATTATCGAAACAGGAGAACCAGATCCCGAAAGAATAGCCAATAAAATGATTGAGATATATGAAAATGACGAATGGATAAGTCCAGGTAGGTCAGTTCTTGCAGCATGTAAAAACCTAAAATCTGGTAAACCCTGGAAAGATTCTGGAAGTTTTAGAGATGGTAGTAAAGCCCTTGCCTTTGTCCCACCAATAGTAGTATGCTTTTACCATGATCTGGATAAAATGATAGAATACATAAAGGAACTTACGAGAATAATTTATACTTTCCCAAAGGTTATTGCAGGAGGGATATGTTTTGGGTATTTTCTGAGATCCATTTTTATCAAGGAAGATATTCCCTTAGGGGAAATTGTAGAAGAAACGGCATCCTTTATGGAAGGAGTGGATTCAGACTATGCAGAAATCATAAGATGGATAAAAAAACTTTCAGGTGATAACAGCAAAGAAGCACTCATGCAAATTGGCACAGGTTACAGTATACTTGAGACCCTTCCCGCATCAATTTATTCTTTCTTAAAATATTCCAAAAACTTTATGGATCCCATAAAAAATGTCGTAAAATGGGGAGATAATTCCGACACAACTGGATTTTTGACAGGGACCATGGCCGGCGGCTTTCTGGGATATGAAAAAATACCTCAAAATATGGTTGAAAAACTTGTGGATACCCAAATATTTGAAGATCTTTCCGAGAAACTATTCCATAAATGTTGTGATTAACCCCCCTTCAAATATTTAGCCATATATGGGAGCGAACCTTTGAATTCCTCAAGAACAGGCAAATCACTTTCCACAAATTCTCCAAAGGAACCATGGAAATAGATCACCCCTTCATGTAAAAACGCAATTTTATCGGCAACTATTTTTGCACACCTCATATCGTGGGTCACAAGAATAGTAGTAATTCCCATATCAATATTGATCCTCCTTATAACTTCGCTTAACTTTTTTGCGGCATAGGGATCGATTCCTGTAGTTGGTTCATCATAAAGAATGCAATCGGGATTTGCGGCAAGAGCCCTACCTATTGAAACAATTTTTTTAACCCCACCACTTATTTCATCGGGATATAAATCCCAGAATTCCGAAATATTCAATAAGTCCATTATATCAAAAACCCTTTTATCAATCTCATCTTCATCATATCCCTCTCCAATCATAGGAAAAGCTATATTTTCATACACGGTAAGTGAATCAAAAAGGGCTCCCGACTGAAATACATAAGATATCTTCTTCCTAATGGGTATTAACTTATCTTCTGGAAGATCTGTGGTATCAATTCCATTAATTATAACCTTTCCCCTATCAAGTGGAAGAAGTCGAGTTAAAACAAGGAGGGTAACAGACTTACCTATTCCACTTTTCCCTAAGATGACAAGGCTCTCCCCTTTTTCTATGGATAAATTAATCCCCCGGAGCACTTTATTGTCTCCGAAGGATTTATGAACATCTATTAATTCTATAAAAGCCATTAATTATTTATTTAAAACCTTTTTTAACTCTTCAGTCAAAGCGGGAACAACTTTAAACAGATCCCCAACAATTCCAAGGTCCGCAACCTTGAATATGGGGGCATCAGGATCTTTATTAATTGCAATTATATATTTAGAAGAAGACATCCCAGCAAGATGTTGTATAGCACCTGAAATCCCACACGCAATATAAACTGTTGGAGATACGGTTTTACCAGTTTGTCCCACCTGATGTTGATGGTCTATCCAACCCTCATCAACTGCAGCACGGGAGGCACCAACAGCGGCATTTAAAAGAGAGGCAAGTTCTTCAATTATCTTAAAATTTTCAGGGCCCTTCATTCCTCTTCCACCTGAAACTATTACATTTGCTTCAGTCAATTCAATTTGACCAGAACCAGTACTTTTGACTTCCTTCAACACAGTTTTCAATGAATCTGGAGAAACTGATTTTTCAACCTCCTCAACACTTCCATCTGAATTGTACTCTGCCTTTTTAAAAACATTGGGTCTTGTGGTAATAAAATATGGAAAATCGTTAAACTTAATGATCTCAAAGGCCTTACCAGCAAAAACAGGTCTCTTAATCAAAATGGGATCATTGTCATAAAAAATTTCTGTGATATCCTGAGCAATACCCTTTTCAAATTTAGCAGAAATACCAGGTAACACATCCTTTCCAAAAGAAGTAGCAGATGCAAATAGGGCTTTAAAATCCCCATCATTCTTTACGATATCACTTACAATTTCAATAACAGCATCTCTACTAACAAGTTCCTGACCTGTTTTAATCTTCAGGACCTTGTCAGCCCCATATTTTCCGAGATCAGATATGTTCTCAGCATCACCAAAGAGTATTGCCACACACTGGGTACCAAACTTTTCCGCGAGTTTTTTTGCTGCAGAAAGGGACTCAAAAGATGGATTTTTGATATTATGATTTCTATTTTCTATTAATACATATACTGCCATTTTTTACTCCTAAATTATTTTAACTTCATCACTCAAAAAAGAAATTATTTCCTTTACCTGCTCCTCAACTTCTCCTTCAACAATTTTACCTGCCTTTCTTGGAGGAGGAAGTTCCACTTTTTCAACTTCCCAACTAAGTTTTTCAGCAGTAAATTCTGGACTCTTCTTATCTATAGGTTTTTTCTTGGCAGCCATAATTCCTCTTAGTGATGGATACCTTGGAACATTTAATCCCTTCTGCGCAGAAATAAGAACGGGCAACTTTGCCTCAACAACCTCTTCACCGCCTTCAATTTCTCTAACTGCTTCAACCTTATCTCCATCTATCTTTAACTCCACAACAACTGAAATAAGGGGAAGATTCATAATTTCAGCTAAAATGGATGGAACCTGTTGGTAATCATGTCCCACACCCTGTTTTCCAAAAAACACAATGTCAAAATTTTCCTCTTTTAAAACATTACTTAAAATTACTGCAGTTTCATAGGGATCCCTCTCACCATCTCCCTCTACAATAATTGCCCTATCTGCACCCATGGCAAGGCCATTTCTAATAACAGTAACATCCCCTGATGAATCAAGGCTGATTAACACCACCTCACCACCATTTGCTTCTTTCAATTTTAGTGCTTCCTCAATTCCAAATTCATCATAAGGGCTTATAACAAATTTAGCATCTGAGAGGTCAAAATTCTTTTCATCAGAAGCTATCTTTGGCCTTGTTTCAGTATCAGGAACCCTCTTAACACATACACCTATTTTCATTTTTCCTCCAATCATTCTTCAAACTTTTTAAAAACTAACACGCCATTTGTTCCACCAAAACCAAAGGAATTACTCATTGCATAGTTTATCTCAACCTCTCTTGCGCTATTGGGACAGTAGTCAAGGTCACATTCCGGATCCGGTTCCTCATAATTTATGGTGGGTGGAACAATCTGATCTCTAATGGAAAGCACAGTAAAAGCAGCCTCAAGTGCTCCCGCTCCACCAAGAAGATGCCCAACCATGGATTTTGTAGAACTGATCACCACCTTTTTGGCATGTTCACCCATCAACCTCTTAATTGCCTTTGTCTCAATTTTATCATTGTATGGAGTCGAAGTTCCATGGGCATTAATATAATCAATATCTTCAGGCTCTATACCAGCACTTTCAATTGCCATCTTCATTGCTCTGTAAGCACCATCACCATCTTCCGCAGGAGCCGTAATGTGAAAAGCATCTCCAGTTAAGCCATAGCCAACTATTTCAGCTATTATGTTTGCACCTCTATTTAAGGCGTGTTCCAACTCCTCAAGTATCAAAATACCTGCACCTTCTCCCACCACAAATCCATCCCTATTTTTTTCAAAGGGTCTACTTGCCTTATGAGGGGCATCATTTCTGGTGGAAAGGGCTCTCATGGAAGCAAATCCACCTATACCCATGGGCGTAATTGCTGCTTCACTTCCACCACTTATCATTACATCAGCATCACCTCTCTCTATTATTCTATAGGCATCACCAACAGCATGAGTGGATGTAGAACAGGCAGTACACGTTGCAACATTTGGTCCCTTAGCACCATATTTAATGGAAACTATACCAGAAGCCATATTCACTATGGCAGAGGGAATAAAAAAAGGAGAAATCCTGCGGGGGCCCATTTTAAGCAATTTCTCATGTTCCCTCTCAATGGTGCTAAATCCACCTATTCCTGAACCTATTTCAACCCCAACCCTCTCTCTATCAGTCCTTTCAAAATCTATCCCACTCATTGAAACTGCGAAGTGAGATGCCGCCATTGCAAAGTGTAAAAATCTATCAAGTCTTTTGGCTTCCTTTCTATCAACAAAGTCAAGTGGATTAAAATCTTTAACCTCTGCCGCAAACTTAACTGGAAATTCTGAAGCATCAAAAAGGGTGATGTAATCTATACCCGAAACACCATTTAAAATGTTTTTCCAGGGCTCCTCAACCCCAACACCTACAGAACATACAATCCCCACCCCGGTTACAACTACCCTTCTTCTTTTCAGAGTTTCACTTTTCCTATTCATCTCCAACCTTTTCCTTGATGTATTCTATAGCATCTTTGACTGTTCTGATTTTCTCAGTATCATCTTCCGGAATTTCAATTCCAAATTCTTCCTCAAAAGCCATAACCAATTCAACAGTATCAAGTGAATCTGCTCCAAGATCATCAATTATGTTGGCATCAGGGACCACCTCATCTTCAGAAACACCAAGTTGTTCAACAATTATTGCTTTTACCTTTTTTTCAATTTCTTCAAAGTTCATATCTTCCTCCATAAAAAAATTTTACATATACATTCCACCATTAATATTTAATACCTGCCCCGTTATATAACCAGCCTCATGGGAAGAGAGAAACAAAACTCCATATGCAACATCCTCTCCCCTCCCAACTCTTCTTAAAGGTATGTTTTTTAGCATTTCCTCTTTCGCCTTATCTGGTAAATCTTTTGTCATATCCGTCTCAATGTATCCGGGGGCAACAGCATTAACAGTTATATTCCTCGAAGCAAGTTCCTTAGCCAAAGATTTGGTAAAACCTATTATTCCAGCCTTAGAAGCACAATAATTTGCCTGACCGGGATTTCCAGTCAGACCAACAACTGAAGTCATATTTATAATCCTGCCCCATCTTTTCTTTATAAAATGGGGGACCACAAGTTTGGAAAAATAAAATGCTCCTTTCAAATTCACATTTAGCACCTTATCCCAATCTTCTTCTTTCATACGGAGAAAAAGTTTGTCAATGGTTATACCTGCATTATTTACCAATATATTTACCTCACCAAAATGTGAGATAATCTCCTCAAAACATTTTTTAACACTTTCAAAAGAGGAAACATCCACCTGAAAAAATTTAACCCTATCTTCAGGCAGATTTAAACTCTCAACAAAGGCCTCTCCCTTTTCAGAATTTCTTGCACAAACCGCCACCTTTGCTCCACTATTTAGAAAGACTTTTACTATTGCCGCACCTATCCCTCTACTTCCTCCCGTAACTATTGCCACTCTATCTTTAACATCAAACATAATTAACCTCTCTTAAGTTCTTTATAAATTTTTGCAAATTCTTCAACCTCTTCCGGTGTTTCCACATGATATATTTTAACACTTCTGTCAATTTTCTTAATCATTCCACTTAAAACTTTTTTAGGTCCCACTTCCACAAAGACATTCACCCCCTCTGCAATCAGTCTTTCCACACAGTCCTGCCACAATACAGGAGAAGAAACCTGTTTTATCAGTTTCTCCCTGACCTCTTCACTTGAAATAGTGACTTCTGCATCATAATTTGCAACAAGGGGAATTTTTAGATCCTTAATATTTATCCTGTTCAATTCCACCTTCAATTTTTCCTGTGCAGGTTTCATTAAATCACAATGGAAAGGAGCACTTACAGGTAAAATAACTGCTTTCTTAACCCCAATTTTTGGAGCATTTGCTATTGCCATGTCCACTGCTTCCTTATGACCTGAAATAACTACCTGACCGGGGCAATTAATGTTAGCCATCATTAAAACATGACTTCCCCTAACCTCTTCACACATCTTCTTTATATCCTCAAGATTACCACCAAGAAGTGCAGCCATGGATCCAACACCAACATTTACCGCTTCCTGCATAAATTTCCCTCTTTTATGAACAATCAAAACCGCATCGTCAAATTTTATACCACCAGCAGCCACCACGGCTGAATACTCACCTAAACTGTGGCCTGCTACATAATCTGGCTTTATTCCCATATTCTCAAGCACCCTATAGGCAGCAACACTAACAGTTAAAATGGCGGGCTGCGTCTTTTCTGTGAGTTTTAATTCCTCTTCAGGGCCATTAAAGCACAAATCACTTATGGAAAAGGGAAGAACATTATTAGCCTTTTTAAAAATAGAAGCGGCAACAGAATATTTTTCACACAGGGCTTTTCCCATCCCACTATATTGGGAGGCCTGCCCTGGAAAGACAAAGGCCAGTTTACCCATTTTAAACTCCTCTACTTCTTTCCTTGTTGAACGACCATTTTTATTAGTTCCGCTGCAATAACATTTCTCTGTATCTGGTTCGTCCCTTCATAAATCTGAGTTATTTTAGCGTCCCTGAACATCTTTTCAAGTGGATAATCTTTCATATATCCATAACCACCAAGCACCTGTATTGCATCAGTTGTAACCTTCATGGCAACATCTGAAGCAAGAACCTTTGTCATGGCCGAATAGTGAGAGAATTTTTTCTCCCCTGAATCTATGATTTTAGCGACATTATACACAAGGCTTCTTGCTGCTTCAATCTGCGTTGCCATATCTGCAAGCATGTGACTAACTGCCTGAAAAGAGGAAATTGGTTTTCCAAATTGGCGTCTCTGATGTGCATATTGAAGAGCATACTCATAGGCACCCTGGGCAATTCCCACAGCCTGAGCAGCAACTCCAGGTCTTGTATAATCAAAGGTCTTCAAAACCGCTATTATTCCAAGGCCTTCTCTGCCAAGAACATTTTCAGCAGGTACCTTACAATCTTCAAAAATAACCTCTGTGGTAGAAGAAGCCCTTATCCCCAATTTTTTCTCCTTTTTACCAACCCTCACACCGGGAAAATCTTTTTCCACAATAAATGCAGTGGCACCTCTACCACCTCTCTTTTTATCGGTAAGGGCAATAACAGTGAAAATCTCTGCCACACCACCATTTGTTATCCACTGCTTGGTACCATTTATGTAATAGTAATCTCCCTTTCTTACAGCGGTGGTCCTTATACCAAAGACATCTGAGCCAGCACTACTTTCAGTCAGGCAAAAAGCTGCCAATTTTTCCCCACTTGCTATCTGAGGTAAATATTTTTTCTTCTGTTCTTCATTTCCCATTATCAATATTGGATAAGCACCTAAACCACTTGCAGCATAGCTAACTGCAACTGCCCCACAGGCCCTACTTAATTCCTCTGTAACAAGAGCCAACTCGAAGATACCTCCACCAAATCCACCATACTCTTCGGGAATATATATTCCAAATAATCCTGCTTCTGCAAGAATTTTAATTATTTCCCATGGAAACTCTTCCTTTTCATCGAGTTCTGCACGAACAGGGACAATTTGCTCCTCTGCAATTCTTCTCACAAGTTCCTTTATTTCTTTTTGTTCTTCCGTGAGAAAGTAATCAATTATTGTTTTCATGACAACTCCTTTACACTTTCAATTTTATTCATAAATTCCTTTATCTTATTCTCTATTTTCATAGGAATTTCCCTTTCGTACAAAAGTTTACAAAATTTCAATCCATTCTTTATGGCATTGTCATTCGATCTTCCATGACAGATAATAACTGGATATTTAATGCCAAGGAGAGGAGCCCCCCCATACTCAGAATAATCTATATCCTTCTTTAAATTTTTAAAAGCCTTCCTGATCAAAAGAGCACCTATTTTGGTAGTAAAATGGGAATTTATTTCCTTTTTTAATAAATACATTAAAGCAGAAATAACACCCTCACTAATCTTTAAGGCAACATTTCCAGTAAATCCATCACACACCACAACATCCACATCACCTGTGTAAACATCCTTTCCCTCAACATTTCCAACAAAATTTAGAGAAGAAACACTTAAGGCCTTATGAACATCTTTCATTAAATCATTACCCTTTATCTCTTCCTCTCCAATATTTAGTAAGCCCACCCGGGGATTGGAAATTCCAAAGATTATCTCAGAATAGATACTCCCCATTATGGCAAACTGCTCAAGATGAATGGGTTTACACTCCACATTTGCTCCCACATCCAAAATTATGGTACTCCCCTTTATACTGGGAACAGCTGTGGCAAGAGCAGGCCTATCAACACCTTCAACAATCCCAAGCAAGAGTTTTGACAAAGCCATGATGGCACCGGTATTACCAGCAGAAACAAAACCATGTGCCTTTCCCTTCTTGATGAGAGAAAGGCCTATTCTTATAGAAGATTTCTTCTTCTTTCTAATGGCGGCTATGGGACTTTCATTCATGGTAATATGTTCTTCTGCCTCCACAAATTCTATCTGATCATTTTTAAAAAAGTCCCTATATTTTTCATAGATTTCTCTTTTTCCCACAAGGTAGACAAAGAGATCTTTTTCCTCCTTTAAGGCACTCCTTACCCCTTCAAGTTCAGGTATGGGAAAATTATCACTTCCCATTAGATCAAGTACAATTTTTACCTGTTTTTCACCCATCTTCACAAAAAAATTATTTTTCTTCTTTTTCTTTTATTTCAATAACTACTTTTCCCTTATAAGTAAAGCAATTGGGACAAACCCTATGGGGTAACTTTAGTTCTTTACAATTGGGACACACAGAAAGACTCTTTTCAAAGAGATGATAATGTGCTCTTCTCTTTCTGCTCCTTGCGTGTGAATGTCTCCTTTTAGGTTGAGCCATAATTATATTCTCCTTAAATTATTTTTTTAATCTTTTTTTTATCTCCAGAAGAGGTAGCAATCTACTATCAAGAGGTTTTTCTTCACCTTCTTCCTCAATATAAGGACTTCCATCTTCTTTTAAGATACCCCTGCAACTCTCATCACACAACACCTTATCCGGTAAACTGAGTATTACCTGTTCACTCAGAATATCCTCCATTTCCACGAAATTATCTCTATAAAAGGTTTCAACTACACCATCATTTAAATCTCCTTCCTCTTTGACCTCCACCTCTTCAAACGGCACAAAAAAGTATTCAAACTTCAAAAAAACCTTTCTCTCAAATTCCTTCAAACACCTGTCACATATTAAAGTAATTTTCCCTTCCAGATCCCCAATAAGTGATATTTCTCCCCTACTATTTTTAAAAAAATCGGCATTTATGTGCCAATTTCCGTTTAATTTATACCCCTTATAATCAAAGGCCACATCCTTAGAAGGGATATCAAAAGTTAGACTATTTCTCCCTTCTTTTAATTTTTCAAAATTGACCTTCATTATTTTCTCTCTCCATAAATTGCATCCAATAATTGATACCTAACCCTTATCAGAGTTAAATAATAAGGGGAATTCCCCGTCTCTTGAGACTCTTTTATCAGATCTTCATTAAATTTTTTAAGTTCCCTGTACTCCTCCATTTCCTTACCCATATCCCTTAAACACAACACTTTACTATACCTAATTGTATCTTCGGGTATTTGAACAGATGTCTGCAACAATTTGTTGTAAATTTCCATAGCCTTGTCATATTCACCAATTGCCCTATAAAGTTCCGCAATTTGAAAATTATAATAACTCCCTATATAGGAATCAAAATCAAGATCTATTTTTGAAAGCATATGGAGGGCATCTTTGCTCTTTCCAAGATGATACATGGCATCTGCCATAAAATAGAGAGCTATCTTACCCTCAGTTGAAGAGGAATATTTATCATACACAGATTTAAAAGCTTTATACTCAGCCTCATATTTCTCTTTATCGCTTTTAAAGACCTTCTGTCCCGGAATGGTTGCCTTACCCGAACTATTAACCACACCATCCACATTCTTTAACGCTTCATAAAGGGCTATGGACCTTTTTTTCAGGTTGTTTTTATATATGGTAGTACCTACAGTAACTAAAGCCACAAGAATGATAATACCAGCAATTCCAAAAACAACCATCTTTTGATTTTCTTTATAAAATTCAACAATATCATCTAAAAATTCAGTTACGGGATCAGCCTTTTTAATCTCTTTTCTGGTTAATTTTGTTCTTCCCACACTACACCTCTTTTGTAAAAAAAATAATGCGCCTGGCGGGACTCGAACCCACAGCCCCCGGATTAGGAATCCGATGCTCTATCCTGTTGAGCTACAGGCGCAAAATATTGAACAAACTTTTTACCATTTTTACTCCATTTTGTCAACAGAGAAAAAACATACTATTCCTTCCACCTATTAAATAATTCCCTGAAATTTATCTCCCTATTTCTAAATGCCTCAATATGAACCTGTAAATCGTTGTATTCCATTAATCTTTCAAAATTTTTTATTATACTTATAACCTCTGGGATAGATAAACTTCTCTCCCTATTTTTAATAATAATTCCCGTATAATCACAAAAAAGGGATAGAACCAAAAATGAAGTTTTTCTATATGTAAAATCTAAATATGCATTGGAGACTGCTCCCAAAGTTCTTAATTTTTCTCCAACAAAGTTTTTTTCTTTTAAAGAAGTTTTATCTCTAAGGATTGAAAAGGGATATTCAAAAATAATTTTTTTGCCACCTTGTGAAATAAAAATTTGAATAGTGAGGTTCTTCCTGTAACCATATCTATTTCTATAACGTCTTAAGATAAAAAAAAATTTATTTGGAGATGAAAAATCTATTTCAAATTGAGGATGCTCCTTTACCATTCTGCCACACTCAACCATTTTATAGTCCAGGTAATCACTCCCCAACTCCACCTTACTTATAAATCGAAAAAGAAACAGTACAAATAACGTGATAATGGGCAAAAAAATGGAAAAAAATAGGTAAAAGAAACCATATTTTTCAGGGATAAACTTTATAAATAACAACATTTGTAGAAAAGATAAAATAAAAAGAAAAATAAAAATTACCTTTCCCTTTAAAAGCACTCCCTTATGCAAAAAGGAAAATTTTCTCATTTTAATTCCTTCAATTGTTCATAAATTTCCTTTCTGTGTCCAAATTTATCATAAATTTTCTTTGCAAAACATCCATCGATATAATCCGTTTCCGCAAGTATAAAAATATTTCTCAAAATTTGATAGTAATTTGCCCTACTTAAAGCACTTTTCTTAAATATTTTCTCATATCTATTTTTAGAAAGGCCTAAAAACCAATCAAGATCGAATTTCTCTATTTCCTTTACACGAGTAAATCCCTTAAAAATACTCCCATTAATCCTATTTAAAGGACAAACCTGCTGGCATATATCACATCCAAAGATATAACCATTTAAATTAACGGCTATCTCCCTGGGGATAACCCCCCTGTTTTCAATTGTGTGATATGAAATACACTTTCTGCTGTCCACAATTCCAGGCTCCACAATAGCCCCAACGGGACAACTCTTAACACAGATATTACAATTTTTACAATATCTTAGAAAAGGTTTTTCAGCGCCCCAATTACGTGGGGATTCTATATCCAGAAGAAGTTCTCCAATAAAAAAGTAGGATCCTCTACCCTTTAAATAAAAAAGTCCATTTTTGCCTAAAAAACCATCTTCCATACACAAAAAAGCAAATCCCCGTTCCATAAATGGAGAACTATCCACAAATCCCACACTTTTTATACCAAAAACTCTCCTTAGTTCTCTTCCCAGATCCTTTAAAAAATTTCTAATTGTTAAGTGATAATCTTCATATTGGGCATATATAGATATTTTTGGCAAATTTGAGAAATTATGACTTACAGTGCTATCAAAATAACTAAAGAAGAAAAAAACAATGGATTTAAATTCTTTAAAATATTTAGCGGGAAATCTCATTATGTCTAAATTTTTACTAAACCAGTTTAGTCCGTCCAGATAACCCTTATCATAGGAATACTCAAACTTCTCAAAGATGGGATTTTCTATTGGAATGGGAAAGATATTGGAAGATATAACCCCAAATCTATCCACATAATTTTTTAAAAATTTTTCTACTTTTAAAATCAAATTTTAAATTCAAGGTTTCAATGTCTTTCTCAATTTTTCAAGTGCCTCTTTTAGGTAATCCTTCTCATCTATAACACTTTTTGGCACCTTTTCCTCAAAATATTTTCTTGCCTTTTTAATGGGCTCATCTAAAACTTCATAAAAATTTCTCTGATTTGCAACTGAATTTAGAGTATCCCGGTTATACAAAACTATATCTGAGACTATGACCCTTGCAAGTCTTTTAGCCTTATCGTGTTCAGGTGGTAAAACTTCCACCTCCTCCACAATTTTATCACCCACTTCCTCCTCAAGAACAATTTCTTCATCCTCCATCACCGTTGTTTCAGATATATCTTCCTTTTCAACCTCCTCCAATCTTTCAACCACAACTTTTTTCTTCTCCTTCTCCTCCTCAAACAACCTTTTTGCCCTATCCATGTCTTCCTTTGCAACGTCTACACCCTTTTCTGTATCTTTAAGTTTTTCCCTATATTCCGATATCTTTTCCTCATATTCCTTTATCTTATCTTCAAGTTTCTGTCTATCCCTAACCACAGACTCCATCTTCTCAGTATATTCTCTTGTCTCTGCCTCATATCTTTTTAATTCCTCTTCTGCCAATCTCAATTTTTCCCCAAGTTCTTCCTTTTCCTTTTTCTTTTCCTCTAATTTGCTTATCAATTCAGAATAATCACCCTCTTTTTCAGATGCCCCTTTAATTTCCTCAAATTCCTTTTCAAGCAAACTTTTCTTCTCTTCTAATTCTTTAAGTTTTTCTTCAAGTTCCTTCTTTTCTTTTTCAACATTTTCAATTTCTTCCGTTAACTTTTCCACTTCACCCTTTTTATCTTCCATTAACCTCTTCTGGGCATCAATTTCCTTTTTCAATTCTCCGATTTCCTTCTCTCTATCTGAAATCATTTCAATAACCTTCTCCCTCGCCTCTTTCAAGGTATCCAACTTCTCTTTTAATTCTTCCACCTTCTCATCTTCCTTAAATTCACTTTCAAAACTCTCTTTTTCTTTCTTTAACTTTTCAACCTCATCCTCAAATTCGGAATATTCCTCTTTTAACCTCTCTATCTCTTTTACAACGCTCAAAATCTCCTTTTCAAGTTCCTCTTTTCTGCTTACATGTTCATCCTTTTCCTTTTCCACAAATCTCAAATCCTCAATCAGATTTTCCCTTTCCTTTAAAAGCCTTCTCAATCTCTTTTCTTCCTCACTTAACTCCGATTCAAGTTTTTCATATTCATTTTTCACCTTCTCAAATTCTTCAAGCATCTTTTTGGCTTCAGCCTTTCCTTCCCTCACCTTTTCAGCAAGTCCTTCATTCTCCTTTTCAATTTCTTCTATCTTCTTTTCTAAATTCTCCTTTTCCCTCAGAAGGTGTTCCCTTTTCTCTTCAAAAAGTGTTATCTGAGTTTCAATATTTTTCTTTGTGGCAATTACTGAATCAAGATCTCCTTCAAATATCTTCTTTTTATTTAAATATTCTGAATAAATTTCAGCAGATTTTTCATTTAACTTTCCCAGTTCCTCCACTTCAAGCAGAAGTTTTTTCAAATAATTTTCCTTTTCCTGCCTATGGGCATCCACTTCCATATAACTTGCCTGGGCCTGTTTTAAAACCTTTTCAAGTTCCCTATGAACTTTTTCAGCCTTTTCCTCAATCATTAAAAGAAGTTTATTTATGCTTTCCTCATCCTCTTCAAAGGTGGAAATCTCACTGGCAAGCAAACCCTCAATCTCAGTTTCATTCCCTCCTTTTCCTTCTCCCTTAATAACTTCAAGACTTCTACTTAAAATAAGATCTGTTTTATTAATAATTGAAAAAAACTCTTTACTTTTTAGCCCCAATTTATTTTCTATTTCCTCAATCCCTTTAAACAACTCCCTGGATTCTCTTTCAACCTTTTTTATTTCTTCAAACAATTCCTTCAATCTATTTACTTTCACAGCCACAGGAGAAAGAGATTCTTTTACATATTCCTCTTCCATTTCAACAAGATTATCGTTTCCCTCCCCTTCAGCAACATTTTCCTCAACCGTAACTTCTTCAGAATCTTCTCTCTGAGATCCCTCAACTTCCTCTTCCAACTCCATTTCCTCTTCCTCTGGAGTAATTTCAACATCTTTAATCTCTTCCTCTACCTTTTCAACTTCCTCCCCAACCACGGCCTCTTCCTCATCCTTTACTTTTTCATCCTCTTCTATAGATTTTTCTTTAACGACATCTGGAATAATAGAAAGATCTTCCTTCTCATTTTCTTCTTTATTTCCACCAAATATATTCTTTAAAAAACCCATAATAAAACCTCTCCTTTTTTCTTCAATTATTTATTACCATATTTTAAATAAAGCTCCAAATATTTTTTAGCAGAATTCTCCCATGAAAAATCCTTTAACATTCCATTTACCATTAATTTTTTCCACATCTTCTTTTTGCCGTACACAAAAAGAGCCCTCTCTATAGAAGATAAAAAATCCTGGGTGGTGTACCTATCAAAAAGGAATCCCGTTCCCATTCCCGTTTCAATATTAAATTCTTCAACTGTATCAGCAAGCCCTCCTGTATTTCTGACAATGGGCACAGTGCCATACCTTAAACTATACATCTGATTTAGACCACATGGCTCGTAAAGTGAAGGCATTAAAAACATATCACTTCCCGCCTCAATCAGATGAGCAAGTTTTTCATCAAATATCAATCTTATTTTGAAAAAATCTCTAAATTCCCTTTCAAGATCCTTAAATTCTCTGTGATATTTTTTAAGTCCAGTCCCCAAAATAATGAAATAAACCCCTCTCTCCCTTAAAAGTGGTAAAACCTTTAAGACAAGGTCAAAGCCCTTCTGATCCACAAGCCTTCCTATCATGCTTATCAATGGCTTTTTCAAATCTGGATTTTCAAAACCAAATTCCTTAAGCAAAACTTCCTTATTTTTGTATTTTCCAGAAAGATTCTTTATTGAATAATTATATGGAATAAAGGCATCCTTTTCTGGATTCCATACAGAATAATCCACACCATTTATAATTCCATAAAAATCTTTTTCCCTGGTCAAAAGAATATCTCTGAGACCACACCCCAATTCATCATCTTTCAAAATTTCTCTGGCATAAGTTTTACTCACCGTGGTAATAACCCTTGAAAAGAGTATACCAACTTTCAAAAAATTCACCTTACCATAATACTCAAAGGGGCTCATTGGATAGTAAAGAGAAGTGTGAATTTTTAAAAAATCCATTATCGGTTTTTCAAATATTCCCTGATAACCAAGATTGTGTATAGTTAGCATTGTGGGAATCTTCCTGCCTGAAAAAGAGATAAAGGCAGGTATCATGGAGGTTTGATAATCATTACAATGTATGAAATCACATTCCGCAAAATAGAGGAGGAAATTTACAACACATTTTGAAAAAAATCCAAATCTCCTGTCGTTGTCCTCATATCCAATGCCATTAAGTGGATTTGTATAGATACCGCTTCTTCCAAAAAACTCCCTATTCATAAAGAAAAAAACTTCTATATCTGAATCAGGCAATTTTCCCTTAAAAACAGAGAAAGGTTTTACCCCCTCCCCCGTTTCAACTACCGATTCATATATTGGATACCTTTCAATCAATGAAAACCCTGTTCTGGCAATTCTTTTATAGTAGGGTAGCAAAATAAAAACATCCACCCCTATTTTTCTAAGTGCCATTGGCAAAGAGGCTGAAACATCTGCAAGTCCCCCCTCTTTTACAAAGGGCTTAAGTTCCGTGGTTACATAAGCCACTTTCATAGTGTTACTCCACTATTACATCTTTACTATAAAAAGATAGATCCCTCAAAAATTTTGCTGCATCTTCAGGAGGTGTGGGATTTATATAAAAGCCAGTGCCCCATTCAAAACCTGCTATTTTAGTAAGTCTCGGGATAATTTCCAGATGCCAGTGAAAATCCCACTCAATTGTATCCCAATAAAAAGATCTCCTTGGTTTAGCCTTTACATTGGGGACCGTGTGAAGTACAAAATTAAAGGGCGGATTTCTAAGCCCAATCTTAATCCTCAGGAGTATATCTTTTAAAATTTCTGCAAAATCCAGCAGTTCTTCTTGAGTTAATTCGGCAAAATTGTGGTTGTGCCTCTTGGGCATTATGTTTATCTCAAAGGGAAACCTTGAAGCATATGGCGCATATGCAACAAAATTATTATTGGATACAATTATCCTTTCATATTTCTCCATTTCATAATCCAGAATATCACAAAATAGACATCTATTTTTGTGCATAAAATGTTCTTTGGCAGACTCAAGTTCAATGGCAACAATCTTCGGAGTTATGGGAGTGGCTATTATCTGGGAATGGGAATGACTCAGAGATGCTCCAGCAGCCGCTCCATGATTTTTAAAGATAAGTATATATTTAAATCTCTCATCATTTTTTAAATCAAGCCATCTCAATCTATAAGTATCCAGAACCTTTACAATGTGTTCCACAGACATATCTGCCATGGATAAATTATGAGAAGGGGTTTCAATCACCACCTCATGGGCACCTATCCCCCTCATTCTGTCATAAACTCCCATGCCCTTCCTCTCAAGATCACCCTCTATCATTAAAGCGGGAAATTTATTGGGAATTACCCTTACCTCCCACCCGGGCCCATTAGGGGAAGAACCTTTCTTTCTTATGGCAAAGATTTCTGGAGGAGTTCTATCTTCATGCCCCTCACAGAAGGGACAACTTTCACCTGATTTTTCCACTTCAGGAGGAAGTTGAAAATCGCGGGGTCTCTTACCCCTTTCCACAGAAATAATTACCCATCTCTTTTGAATTGGATCATGTCTCAGTTCAGGCATATCTAAACCCTTTCAATCTTAAATGTATATGAAAATTTAAAATCTTTAAATAACATAGAAATGGAAAGCCCTTGATATGTGGAATCTATTCTATCAACATTCAAAGAATAGGTTATTACGGGATAAAAAAATAGAGAAAATGGAACATCTGCCTCCACCAAAATTTTAAACCCCCTTCTGCCGTCAACAACTGAAAAATTTCTAACCCCATGGAAAGTTTTTTTCTTCCCCACCCCAAATTTTTCAATCCCATTTATGGTAAACCACTTTTCTGTATCCTTAAATGTCAAAAGAGATAAATCATACAAAATAAGCAAATCCCTATTACTTTCATTTGTGATAGTATTTTTAAAATAACTACCCTTTTTAAAAAAAGAAATTTCTTCTGAGATCCCCTCACTCTTAAAAAATAATTTAAAATCATCCCCTTCTTTAAAAATTTCACCCTTTTCATAGGAAACAGTTAATCCCTGAAAATTTCCCCTAATGAGGGAATCAAGATCTATACCATTTTCAACAAAATACTTTCTATTCCCCCACCTTGGCCTTTCATCAAAGCCCATTAAATCTGGAAGGGTAATTTTTTTATCTCTATCAAGCAAGACAGCACCTTCTACAATATTCTTAATGTGATATCTCTCTCTGTATCTTGCAACCACATCAAAAAAATTTACACCACTTTTCTTATCATACCAAATTGGAATCTCCCCACTTCTCTCTTTTATAACCAGAAAACTCTCATCTGTATTTATCAAAAACTCTTTTTCCCCATCAAGATCAAGGTCAACATTCCTAAAACCAGGACAAAAATCTTCTTCTTCCCAGAATTTATCCAACCCACTAAAGATATCTCTAAAACATCTATAACTATTCTCCCTCAAATGTGGTAAATAAATCCCTCCAAATACACCATGCCAGTACACATCATTACACTGCGATTCCAGAAGTTTATCCAGAAGTTTATCACCTGTTATCCCTTTACTCTCCATTTCTCTCGACAGGAAGTTTCCAAGTTTATTTATGATATTACTTTCCCCATATTTTATCAGAAAATTCCTCCAGATACTTCCCCGCAAAAAGGACTTATTTTCCTCGTAAATTCCCCATTCCTTTAATCTATCCTTAATCTCCGAAAACTTTAAGGCCTCTTCTGGAGGAAGTGCCCATTCTCCCATCTCAATATAGGAATTTGAAGGTATTATAACTTTTCCAGTAGCCTTTTCACTGCAAAAAAATGATGAAAGCGTTTCCGTCTCAAGCCAGGAAGAATTCCTTTCAACCATTTCAAAA
>Ga0256842_1000199_pt1 | contig 53522 bp, 52 predicted proteins | sample 4559240metaG_FD_185973 | JGI IMG/M metagenome (GOLD analysis project Ga0256842, IMG submission 185973) | Hydrothermal vent microbial communities from Guaymas Basin, Mexico - 4559-240 | ecosystem: Environmental > Aquatic > Marine > Hydrothermal vents | place: Mexico: Guaymas Basin | collected... | reverse complement strand
GGGAGCAGAATCTAGCCTTCGCATCGTTTATAAAAGAGTATCTCGGACACTTTCTGACTTCCAAGTCCTTAGATTCCTCCGATGGCTTGATTCCGTATAGATCCAAAATTGCGTTTTCGACGTCTCGATCCGCGAGATGGATGTATCTTTTAATCATCCTCGTTCCGAGAACCCAGCCCATAAACTTTGCTCCGACCACTTCAGAAACTTGACTCAGCAATCTCGTAGCTCTTGTGTGCCTAAAGAGATGTGGATAGATTCTCTTCTTAATCCCGGCTCTCTTTGCTATCTTCTTCAACTGCCAGTGAATGTCTTTGTATTCCATCGGCTGAAGGTAGTTCGTTCCGGTGAGCTTTATCCAGAGCGGAGCTTCAGGGTTATCCTTAAGGGGATGATCTGCAAGCCAAGCCGCCAGATACTGCACGGAGAACACGACCCTCAGCTTTCTGCTTACGGTTTTACTTTTAGGTAATCAGATAACAGCACCGTATTTACATCCTTAACCCTCATCGATCCTATTTCCCCTATTCTCGCTCCGGTTTCGTAGAGAAGTGCTCTATCCCTACTGTTCCGACAAACTTCGAGCATTCTCCTGAATTCCTCTTCCGTTATTAGATCCGACGGGGAGAGCTTATTTTCGACATTACCTATAAAGAACCAGTTAACAAGCTCTTCCTTGAAGAACTTCTTGAGCGTCTTTCTAACCTCAAAGATCGTGCTGTCAGAATACTTACCTTGATTTACGAGCGTCTGATAATGAGCGAGGACTTTTCTGATGTCATCCTTGGTAAACTCGTTAAGGTTTTGCCGGCAACATCAATAATCTTAGACAGCCAAATTACGTAACTTCTAACTCTCAGCTCAGAGATGCCCTGCGCAAGAAGATCATTTGCAAAATTCTCGACTACTTTGTAGCAGCCGGGATGATCTTACGGAATTTCGAGAGCTCGTGCTAGCCTTTGATCAGCGTAAAAATTCATATCAAAACAGCCTTCTTCTTATACAAATATAACCTGAGAGAGTATTCTGAAAGTAATTGTAAGGATATGAACCAGAAGAAGGAGTGCCGAGGCCGGGATTCGAACCCGGGACCTTCGGATTATGAGTCCGACGCCCCAACCAGCTAGGCTACCTCGGCTTTGGTATTAGTTTTATAGAGTCTTATTAAAAACTTTTCGAAGCGTTAAGGTATCTTGAGCCAAGCAATTCGTAATAAAAAATAGAAAGAGCTATCTACTTAACGAGTTCCTTGGCTGCGAGCTTGATGTCCTCCGCCTTAACTGTTTTTCTTCCAGAGTTCTTCGCAAGCTCGACAGCCTTCTTGGCGATCTTGATTGCATACTCTTCAATAGCCTCCGCCAGAGCCTTCTTTGCGGCTTCACTAACCCTTGGAGCACCAGCGTTTCTTATTATTCTCTCAACAGGCGCAAGTGGCAACTCCACAGATATCACCTCCTTTAATTAATTTAATTTTCTACACAACTCTTATATAAATCTTTAGGTTCATCGGAAGGTTTATAGGGCGAGCGATAAAACATATAGTAAGGACATTGCCAAGCTTGATGTGTATTCAGAGCATGATGTCCCGTATTTAAAAAAGTGGTGCATATCTTGACTATTGGGCTGTCGTCGGGGTTGTGGGTGTTTTGGTGAATAAGTATAAATACGCCAAAAATTATCTACGTTTGGGGGTGATGCATATGGATGTTGAAAGTTTGAAACAGTTGATTAGGGAAGATTACAACGTTATCGACGCTAACGAGACCATTTCAAAGGTTATTCCGATGCTCGAAAAGTGGGAAGAAAAGAGTGCAATTCTCGTTGAGGAAGATGGAAAGATAATAGGAGTCGTAAGAGAGAGAGATCTGATAAGGGGTTGTGTAATGGTGAATCCTCATGAAACAAAGGTAAAGAACTTCGTAGTTCGAACGGGCATCCTATCTTTGGATAACCTGACTCCAGAAAAGGTTGCGAGAAGATTCGTTGAGGATTCAACGCCGTTCGTAATCATCAGACTGAACGGCAGGCATGGAGTTATATATGTAGACGACTTTTTAAAGCTAGCGAAACCCGAACTCGAAAGTGTGAAAGTGAGAGAGATAATGAATCCCGAAGTGATTACGGTTAGAGATCACGATACAGTCGCTAAAGCTTTGGCAACGATGAGAAACAATGGCGTGGATAGAGTAGTTGTCGTGGATGACACCAACAGGGTCGTGGGTATCGTTACTGGCAAAGACATCGTCGATAGGGTCTTAGCACCAAGGAAGAAGGCGAGGTTAGGTGACGTAAGTGGAGAGAAGGAGAGAACTTTGTCGATAATGGTCGAAAGCATCATGAGTTACCCGGTAATCACCGCAGAAAAGAATGATAGCGTTGCAAAGATAATCGATCTGATGACAGAGAACGACATATCGAGCGTCGTAATAACTGCCAAGGATAATGTTCCGGAAGGCATAGTCATAAAGAAGGACATACTTGAAACATTCATAAGAAAAGCAATTCCGGCAGAATTCGAGATCCAGCTAATAATAAAGGATGTTGAACTCGACGAGTTCGAACTTTCGAGAATTAGAGATGATCTTGAAAACTTTATGAACAAGTTCAAGGATTACTTTGGGGAATCCGTTCTATTCGTTTATTTGAAGAGACACAAGGAGTTTTACAGGGGATTGCCTTTAATACACGTAAGACTTAAACTTTCGAGTGACAAGGGAACTTACGTTGCAGTAGGTGAAGGATGGGGCGCGGAATACGCCCTACATGCAACTTTGAGAAAACTTGAAAGAGAGATACTGAAAGAAAAAGAGTTACTTACAGATAAGAAGATGATAAGAAGATTTTACGAAGACGTATTTCCGGACTTCACCAGCACAGCCGCTTAATCTTTTATAATTTCAACAGATCGAGCAGGTAATCGCCCGTGTAGGATTTTACCGGAATCCCCAATTTTTTAAAGGCTAACTCTATGAACATCGACTGGTGGTTCCGAGCTCCTCTAAACATTATTATGACATCTCCGTAGTCGTCTTCTCCATGAACAATGTAATAGTTTGAACCACCCGGTATAACTACCCTAAATCCCGAAACCTTTCTGAGAGTGTGAACGAACTTTACAAAGGCTCTCTCATCATAAAACTTGAACCTCCTTATCCCATCATTTGGCATCTTTTCCTTATGTATTATTGCATCGGCGAGGGGCATTTTTAGTGCTTCGTCCAGATCTTCTTCGAGGATGCCAATATCGTATTGTTCTTCAAGAATCACCCTCTGCATTTTACCACCCTCAAAGAATGTTTTACCAAAAAAGTATTTAAAAATTTCTACTTTATAATTTAGTTATAAATGAACATACACAAAAATATATTTGAATATGTGAATACATACGTATCTACATATGTCTGAGAAAGTTCCTCGAAGTTAAGAAAACTATTATATTTTGTTCTCTGAACTATATTTTATGAAGACAATAATACTTGCTGGTGGTAGGGGAACAAGACTCTGGCCTCTAAGCAGAGAAGAATTTCCAAAGCAGTTTTTGAAGATATTTAACGATAAATCTCTCCTTCAGGAGACTTTGGAAAGGGCGCTCATCTTTTCTAAGCCTGAAGAGATCTATATTGTTACAAATGAAAAATATAAATTTATGGTAATACAACATATAAATGAGATGGAAATGAAAATTCCCGAAAAGAACATCATCTTGGAGCCGTTAGCGAAGAATACGCTTCCTGCAATATTTTACGGTGTTAAAACCATATTGGAGAATGACGGAAACGATGTAGTTGCAGTTCTTCCGTCCGATCACCTCATCAGAGTTAACGACAACTACATAAAGGCGTTTGAGATAGCTCAGGAGCTTGCCAAGGATTACTTAGTCACGTTCGGAATCAAGCCCAACAAGCCACACACCGGCTATGGCTACATAAAGCCCGGAGAACCTTTGGGTGGAGGATTTAAGGTTGAGAAATTTGTAGAGAAACCTGACTACGAAACGGCGAAGAGATACGTTGAGGAAGGCTATCTGTGGAACAGCGGCATGTTCATGTTTTCTGCGGATGTCTTCATGGAGGAGTGCCTAAGGCACGTGCCAGAGGTGGTCATGGCATTCGAGGAAGACATAGCCACGGCATATGAGAGATCTCCCGAGATCTCAATCGATTATGGTTTAATGGAGAAAACGGACAAAGCGGTGGTTGTTCCGCTGGAGGTATTCTGGAGTGACGTTGGAAGCTTCGATGCGATCTACGAAATTATGGAAAAAGACAAGAATAAGAACGCTGTTAAGGGAGAGGTATTGTCCATAGACTCTAAAAATAACCTGATAATAGGAGAGAGTCTCATAGCAACGATAGGCATAGAGAACGCGATTATAGTGGACTCGGGAGATGCCATATTGGTCTGTTCGAGAGAGGAATCGCAGAAGGTCAAGGAACTCGTGAAGATTCTGAAGGAGAAGGGCGATAGGAGAGCGGAAGTCCACAGAACGATCTATCGGCCATGGGGCTCTTTCACGATACTCGAAGAGGGCCCCTTCTACAAGATACTCAAGATAAAGGTTCTGCCGAAGAAGAAGCTTGGATTGAGGATGCACTATTACAGAAGTGAGCACTGGGTCGTCGTGAAGGGAACTGCCAAGGTCGAGGTTGACGGAAGAGAATTTTTGCTTAGAACAGGGGAGAGCACTTTCGTTCCGGCTGGAGTGAAGTATAGGCTCGAGAATCCGGGAATCTTACCTTTGGAGGTCATAGAGGTTCAAATAGGCGAATATTTAGGTGAAGACGACATAGTGAGGTTCGAAGAGGATGAGTGAAGAAATAGAGGTCAAATGTCCAGTATGCAAAAAGATCCACAAGTTCAAACCGGAGATTCAGGAGTTTCGTTGCAGAGGAAGATTGCTCGTGTTGCTTAAAGATCGGCTGGGATGGAGACTCATGGAGGTTAAAGTTATAACCGAGATGGAGGATGCAGAGCTTGACGAGATCTGGGGAACATGAGGATCGCAACTTTCGTTGCGGGTCTCTTTCTGATGCCGATATGCAGCTTCGTGACAAGTCTTCTTTTCATCTACTCCTTTCTACCGAGAAAAAGGCTGAATGTCCCGATCAGAATCGCATGCTTAATTTGCGGCTCTATACTTCTGATGATATCCTCTTTCAAGCCAGCGGATCCGATTATGATAAACTTTTTTCTTATCCCCGGAGCATCGCTCGTTCTTCATGGACTTGGCTTGACCCTTCGGCTCGATAGGAGGAGTGGCGCCCGCATTACTGTATTCTCAATTTCCCTGGCGTCCCTGCTCTTGGGCGTCGGGCTTATCCTTTCCTACCTATACCTATTAGTGAAAGATCCGCAGAGGTTGTTCGAGTTGAAGTTCCTTATATACATGATAACGGCGTCATTCCTAGGATTCTTAATCGCAACGAAAGGATTTAAAGCGTTAAGGAGAGTCGACAGAGCAGTCGAGATTACTCTTAGCTGGGAAGATAAGGTGAAGGGAAGGATTCTCGAAATGAGGAGAAGGAAGGTAGCAAAAATTTTTATAGAGGCTTTTGGAGGTTTGCTTATCGGATTGGGTTTTTACATATTCAAAGAACATGAAATTGGCATTCTCGTTTCAGTTTTAGGTTTCTTCATAGCATCGATAACCAAACGTGAGTTTTACGCCATCATGTCACTCGACGACTGAAACTCCGTTCTCCTTTGTTACCTTTATCGCGTGCTCCACCATCTCTTCGAACGTGTCATCGTGACTTATAACGAATATCTGCTTGAACCCTTCAATCCTCGACAGTTGCATCGCGAAGTTCCTCCTTCTCGTTTCATCCATATTTTGCGTCGGCTCATCGAAGAACACTATTCCAACGTTCGAAAGAATTTTTAGTAAGGCCAATCTAACAGCTAAAGCGGCGCATATCTGTTCTCCACCGCTCATTTGTGCAAAATCTATCTCTCTTCCCATATACTTCGCTTTGATTCCAAAGTCTTCAGTCCATCTAAGCTCCCAGTTGTAATCCCCCATTATCTCGCAGAATATCCTGTTAGCTTCAGCCGAAACGGCTTCGACGTAAGCTTTGGTTATTTCGGGAATTGCCCTCTTGAATATTTCTCTGAGGTCATTCACGAATCTGAGCTTCTTCTCAAGCTTCTTCTTGTCCTCAAGTCTCTTCTTTAGAATATTCTCCTTCTTCTCACATTCCACAATCTCTCTACTAACATCTTCGATCTGATTTTCGAGTTTACTCAGTTCTCCCTCAAGCTTTGCCTTTAAATCCCTCATCCCCTGAAGCTTTTGTCTAAGAGCTCGGTATTCATCTTCATTGCATCGTTCTACAATCCTCTCTATTTCAGCTCTAATACCTTTCAGCTTAGATTCGATCTCCTTCCGCCTGATTTCAAGAGATTCGAGCGATGACAGGATATCATCCTTCCTCCCAACCTCTCCCTTAAGCCTGATGAACCTATCGTAACTCTCTCTGTATTTTTTGAGGATTTCTCTCAGCCTATCTGCTCTACTCCTAAGCTCTTCGAACTCCTTTCTCAGATCTTCGAACTCCGAAATCTCATTTGAGATTACCTCGATCTTCTTCTCCTTAACTTCGATTTCTCTGATAATTTCATCCTTCTTTCTGATCTTGTCGATTAAAGCTATTCTCTTCTCGATCGAACCTCTAACCTTCTCATATTCGCTCTCAACCCTCTGCTTGATCTCGATTAAATCCTTAGCTTCTTTCAACTCTGCAATCAGCGCTTCGAGCAGTTCCACCTTCTGATTCAGCTCGTGCTCAAGCCTATCCTTAGCTTCGATCTTGGCCTTTATAACGTTCATTTCACTTTCTAACTCTTTCCTCTTCTTGCAGAGCTTATCGAGCAATCTGTGTTTTTCTTCGTATTCGCCGAGCTTTGCCTTAATCTTTGCAATCTTCTCAGCCTTCGCCTTCGCAACCTTCGCAATTCTATCACAGTCCTCTCCCAAAATGGGACAGATTCCTCCTTTTATTTTCTCGAACTGTCTTAGTTCATCGCTAAGCATCTGCTTGAGCTTCGCTATAGCCTGGATCGCCTTATCTCTCATCTCCTCCACATCTTTCGGAATCCTACCGAGTTTCTCTTCGATCTCTTTGAGCCTTTCAGATTTTGCTTCTATCTCTCTTAGCTCATCCTTGAGCTTTGATATTTCTCTTTCGAGTCTCTCCTTCTGCTCTTCGAGCGACTTGACTTTGCTCTCAGCTATCTCTATCTCTCTGAGCTTTTCCATAAGTATCTCTTCCTTCTCGGCGAGGGGTTCGATCTTCTCCAGCTCCTCCTCGCATCTCCTGATCTCTTCGAGTCTTCTCCTAAGCTCGTCGAGCTCAGCCTTTAACCTCTCAAGTTTAAGAGATTTTGTCCTCAGATCTTCAATCCTACCTTCAACTTCGGCCTTTTGTCTCTCAACATTCTCAAGCTCCCCTTCAGCTTTGACGTATCTGTCGTAAGCTTCCTTGAGAGATTCAAGCTCCTTCTCTGCATCTTCAATCCTGCTTAGATCTTCTTTAAGCTTGTGAACGTTCGATTCGATGCTTCTAAGCTCGGCAACGAGTTTAGCCTCTTCCACCTTGAGCTCATTGAGCTTACTGAAAGATTGCTCCATCTCATCAACCCTACTTTCAAGTGGAGCCAATTCTTTCTCCATTTCAGAAATTTGAGCGAGAATGGACTCTCTCTCTTTGTTAAGACTTTCAAGCTTTGATTTTAGCTTGCTCAAGTTCTCGACATCTTTTTGGAGTAAAGCGATCTCCTTCTCAATGTCCTTCAGCTTAGTTTCTATAAGTTTCTCATACTCTCTACTCTTTTCAAAAGCCTTCTTATAGCCTTCAACGCCTATTAGCGGTGAGAATATCTTATCCCTCACGCTAGCACTCTCCAAGAACTGAGATGTTATCTTGCCCTGACTGACGCCTATGGCATTTTCGAAGATAGTCTTCGCATCTATCTCCAAGTCAAACGCATCCCTTATCCACTCTACGACTCCAGCAACGCCCTCCGCACCTCCTATTCTAACGCCCGTTTCCGCATCCCTGACGAAGTATTCAACAGTCCTACCTTCCTCAATCCTCCTGACGATCTCGTATAACCTTTCATCCTTTGGATTGACTATCTTAACTCTGATCTCAGCCCTCCTCTCGCCACGCTTTATGAAATCGGATATATTGTATGGAAGAGTATTGAAAAGTGTGAAACCTATCGCTTCGAGTATTGTCGTTTTTCCTGCCCCGTTTTCTCCGAGTATCGCATTTACTCCCTCTTCAAACCTTATGGTTTGGTCGGAGTAGCTCTTAACGTTTACGAGCCGAACCTCTCTTATCATACGCTTTCCTCCAATCCCAGACTTCCTCTTCTTCTTCAGAATTCTCAATCTTCTTCTCCCTCGGTTTGGCCGGCTTCACATCCACCAAATCGGTAAGCTTGAGTATTGGTCTCTTAATCTTCTCAGCTTTTACTCCAACGTTCGGTTTCACATCTTTGACCAGTTTAGGTGCTTTGACCTCCTCAGTTTCTGCAAGAGTCTCCTTAGTTTCAATTCCGAACACGATATCCTCCACGAGCCTATCGACCATAGCAACGTTGAACGAAGAGCAGAATATAGATTTCAGCCTTAGAACTTCATCTACTATATCTCCGTAGTCGTAGTTCTCCAAGATCTGCCTTATCACGTTCCTCTCTATCGATTCCTTGTTTTCGAAGTTGAGCTTGACAGAATAAAAACCGTCCTCGACATTCCACTTGATTCTAACGACGATGGGATCGAAAATCTCCTTAACGATCTTCTTAATTCTGTCTTCATCGAGCATCTTTCTAACGCTTTTCGTCGTAGTTATCGTTAGATCCACAACCGGCTTGGTGTTCCTTCTATGCTCGATTAAAAACTGTCTAAACTCCTCATAATCAGGAGAATCGATCTTATAATTTAGAAGAACGAAATCTCTTCTATTGTTCTCTATAAGCTCATACCTAATGCCGTCTTCAACTTCAACGTAGAAGAATCCCCTCCTAAAGTCGAGCTCTGCTATATCGCAAGTTTCCAAGCTTCCCGGATTAAATATGAAATTATCCTCGACGAAGCTCTTGTGTATATGCCCCAAAGCGATGTAATCTACCTTTCCCTTGAGCCTGTGAAGTTTGTTCGAACTTATACAGCCGTATATGTTCAGATAGCCTTCTATACCCACGTGGGCCATGAAGATCGTGAATCCTTTCCTCTTGATCTTGCGAGAGAATTCTTCGAGTATCTTCTCAGTCAGTGCACCATAATACTTCATCCCATATATCCTAACTCCATCGAGATCTATGAACGCCCCACTCTCTCCATCCCACTCATCTACGGTCATAACTCCGTCATCGAAGTTGGGCTTCAGATTGACGATGAGCCCGCTCTTCGCGAGGTAATCAAGCCAAGAGAAACTTTCCTTAAAGTATGTCGAATCGTGGTTACCTTCGACGGCGATAACAGGAATACCCGCTTTTTTAGCCTTTTCCAAAGCCTTTGTGGCTTGAGCGAGCGTTAAAGGATCTATATCACTCTTCTTGTGGAAAAGGTCTCCAGCGATGAGAATAAAATCGACCTTCCTCTCGATTGCAAACTTTATAACGCTCAAAAAAGCTTGAGCAAAATCTATTGCTCTTTCCTCGCAGTTGTATTGTCTGTAGCCCAAATGAACATCAGCCATGTGGACGAATTTGAGCATGAAGTTCACCTCTTCTTTGATCAAGCAAAATATCCTCGCAAAGAATATATTTCATTTTTGCTTGAAAATATAAATTATACAACATATATTATGAAAAAATTTTATAAAATTTAAAATCGCTATCGCTAAAAATTGTTTTGGCAGAATTTTGACGATGAACGAAGCTTCAAGACTCTCCCAAATCTCTACATCCCTAATTCGAAGGATGTTCGAAATAGTAGAGAAGGCCAAGAGAGAAGGAAAGGAAGTCATAAATCTATCGATCGGAGAGCCAGATTTTAGGACAGATGATGAGATAATAGAGAGGGCTTGCGCGGCTATGAGGGATGGTTTCACTCATTACACCTCGAACTTCGGAATTCCAGAATTGAGGCAGGCGATAGCAGAGAGGTATGGGGTCGATGATAGAAACGTGATGGTTACAGCTGGGGCGAGCGAGGCGTTGCTGAACGCGAGCTTAGCGTTCATCGATGAGAGGAGCAAGGTAATCATACCCTCGCCAAACTTCCTCTCCTACTTCGTTTACGCTAAGATGTGCAAGGCGAAGATCGTTCAGATCAGAACTCACGAAAACGGATTTGTAGTCGATCCCGATAAGTTGAACGAGGTCATGGATAGGGAGGTTTCAATGATATTTCTGAACTATCCGAACAATCCCACGGGTGTGATTGCAGATGAGAAAACGTTGAAGGCAGTTGTTGAGATAGCCCGGGATTATGATGCGATCGTGATAAGCGACGAAATCTACGATCAGATCTATTACGATAGAAAACCAATCAGTTTGGCTGGATATGAGAACGTCGTCGTCGTAAACGGTTTCTCAAAATCTTTAGCCATGACCGGCTGGCGGATAGGTTTCGTGATAGCTGGCGAGGATTTGCTCGATTCCATGCTGAAGGTTCATCAGGTTAACGGGGTTTGTGCTCCCGCTTTCGCGCAGAAGGCCGTTGCTGAAGTTTTGGCCGATGGAACTGCGGATAGAATTGCAAAGAAAATGGTGGATGAATTCAGGAGGAGGAGAGATTTCGTCTATTCGAAGTTAAAGGAACTCTTCGAAGTTGTTAAGCCTGAAGGAGCCTTCTACATCTTTCCGAGGATCGAAGGAAACTGCATGGAATTCGTGGAAAAACTCCTTCTTGAAAAGGGTGTAGCTCTGACTCCGGGCACTCCGTTTGGAGAAGGAAACGAAAGCTACGTTAGAATATCTTATGCGACATCCATGGAGAATCTAAAGGTTGCAATGGAGAGAATTGAGGAGTTCGCTCATGGAGATTAAACAGCTTGAGAGGAGTGAGGTTAGGGAGTTCGTAAAGCTTCTGTTCATCTGTCATGAGGATGAGTTTACGCACCTATTTGGGGATACCTTCCTCGCCATGGAGATTTTGATGAATTACTACTCAAATCTGAGCGATTACAGAGGAATTTTAATCGCAAAAGCGGGAATAAAAGTTGCTGGACTGATAGAGGTTTGGATGAGAGAATTTAGGCGGGAAAAACTGCCGATTGGGGATTTCGTAAGGGCATTCGGATTCTTGAAGGGCTTGAAGTGCAGACTGCTTCTCTCATATTTTGGCACAAAGCCTAAGAGAGATGAGGCATACATAAGATTCTTCTGCGTTCATCCGAGCTTGAGCTTAGACTACGGAAGGAGGTTGCTCGACAAAGCTCTCGAACTTGCCAAAAGTATGGGGAAAAAGAGGGTCAGCATCTGGTTGCCGGTTGAGAGCGATCTCGTCGATGTGTGCATCGAAAAAGGCTTCGAGATCAAGAAGATGCTCGACAGCAACTTCGCCGAGAAGTATTTTGGAAAGAGGTATTACTACCTTCTTGAGCTGACGAGTGTTGAATAATTGCGATACTAAAAAGCTCAACTTTGGGTGGTGATGCAACACTGTTGATGGTATTATTTAAATCATAACAATGTGAAGTCACGACCCAACTTTGCTTTAATTATTTTTTAAAATTAACGTTTTTGGCCAAAAACATCATCAACAACTTAAAGCCACCTGCAAACCCTTTTCTCCACCATATCTATTATCAAGTATAAGCTCAAACCCAAGAGAGCCATCGCCGAAATCCCGGCGTATAACATTTTGTAATCCGCACGGCTCCAAGCGTCCATTATCAGATATCCTAGCCCGATTCTCGTGGCGAAGCTCTCAGCGAAGAACAGAACGGCTATAGCCGTTCCAACGCTTATCCTCAAGGCAGTGAGAATCTTCGGCATCACGGCCGGAACTATCACATGTCTATAGATGTCGAACTTGCTCGCTCCAAGCGATAGAATCGAGTAAACGTAGAACTCGCTGATTGCCTTCACCGCATCCCTCGTCGTCACAACCATCTGAAAGAAGAGGATCGTCGCTATCAGAGCAACCTTGGACAGATCTCCGATGCCAAATAGGAGAATGTAGAGAGGTAGAAGGACTATGTGAGGAATTGGGTAGAGGAGATAAATAAATGGAGCAAAAATTCTGTCGAACCAACCTTCCCTACTCAAGATCCCCAAAGGAAAAGCTAACGAGAGCGCCAAAGCCATCGAATAGAGGACTCTCATCAGGCTGACGACAGTATGCTTTAAGAGAATGCTGGAATTTTTAATCATAGCAAGGGCTACGAGCTCCGGTGGAGGCAAAGCTGGATTAAATATTATAATCGACGCAAACTTCCAAGCTGTTATCAGAATTGTCAGACTTATGATGTAACCGACCTTCGAACCTCCCGACATCTCTCGAAGAACTCCTCCGTCCACCTATAATTCACGTCTCCGGCCGAAGGGTTCTCGATTATCGTCTTCACTCTCCCGGGGCGAGGGGTTAGGACGACGATCTTTCGCCCCAAGAAAACTGCCTCTTCTATGCTGTGGGTTACGAGGATCACGGTCATCTTTCGTTCGTTCCAAAGTTCGAGCAGAAAGTTCTGAAGCTTTTCCCTCGTTAAAGCATCGAGGGAGGAGAAGGGCTCATCCATCAAAAGGATATTGGGCTGGATAGCCAAAGCCCTCGCTATTGCAACTCTCTGCCTCATTCCACCGCTCAACTGCTTTGGATAATGTTTCTCGAACCCCCTGAGTCCGAGCCTTTCGATTAAGCTATTTACTATCCATTTCTCCTCCCCCCTGCCTATCTTCCTGATCCTCAAGCCCAAAGCTATGTTATCGTAAACGGTCTTCCAAGGAAAAAGTCCGTAGTCCTGCAAAATCAAAGCCACATCTCTCCTCGGCTTATCCACGACTCTCCCGTCGATCTTTACATGCCCATCGCTCGGCTTTATTAGTCCGGCTATGATGAGCAGTAATGTCGATTTCCCACAGCCCGAAGGCCCGATTATCGAGCAGATCTCTCCCTTTTCGACTTCGAAGCTTACGTTCTTCAACGCTACCGTCCCGTCCTCGTAAACTTTAGAGACATCATTCACCGATATCATAGATCACGGATTCGTAAGGAACCTCCTTCTCTATAAGCCCCTTCTCAAGGGCCCAGTTAAGATAGCGCTCGTAGAATTCCTTCGGGAACTTCTCCGGCTTCGGATACTTCGGCATCGGATAGCTGTCGGCTATGTCCTTCGGAACTCTTGCTATTTTAACGAAGAGATCCCTATACTTCTGCGGGTTCGAGTTTATGAGCTCCACAGCTTCAGCGTAGGCTTTCATGAACCTCTTAACTGCATCTCCGTTCTTCTCGATGAAGTCACCTCTAAACACGATCACCGTCTGAGTTAAGCTCTCGTTGATCATCGCATCGCTTATTATCAGCTTCGCACCCTTGCTGACAGCGTAGCTCGCCAAAGGCTCTGGCAACGTTGCTACCTCTACCTCTCCATCCAGCAACATCCTAAGCCTCATCGGGATGCTCTTGACCTCAATCTTTTCATAGCTGACGTTGTATTTCGAGAGAAGCTCGTCGGTAACGAACTCGATAATCGTGTTGCTCGAAATCGCGATCTTCTTACCGTTCAGATCCTTAACGCTATTTATGCTCGAATTCGGCGATGCGAGTATTGCGAAAACTCCCTCTTGAGGAGTCTTGCCTAAGCAGAGTGAGACTATTCGAACGTCATATCCCTTGCTCTTGAGAAGAATTACCGCCAATGGATCCGTGATCACTCCGTCGATCTGCTTCGCCATCAGAGCTGAATCCCTCTCCAATGCACTGTTGAAATCGACGATCTCAACATCGATTCCGTGCTTCTTGAATAGTCCCTCTTTTTCGGCCACAACAATGGGCAAAGCGTCTTCAATCGGAAGGATACCGAACTTGATCTTCTCCTCCGATTTCTGGGCACATCCCAACGATAACAACGCTATGAGAACCAATGCGAAAATTCGCATTTTCATGCTCGGAACTGAGTCCATGGACTATAAATGCTTTCCACAAAATCAATAAACCGCCTATCGAACTTTCCAGCATGAGGGTCACCCCTTGGGAAGTTGAAGGCGTTGTTGACTACGATCGGCTCATGAGGGAGTTTGGAATCCAGCCTTTCTCCGAAATCCTCGATAAGGTTCCAAATCCAAACAAGCTGATGAGGAGGGGTGTGATCTTTGGACATAGAGACTACGAGCGGATAGTCGATGCCATGCTCAACAAGAAACCTTGGGCTGTGATGTCGGGATTCATGCCCTCCGGATTACCTCACTTCGGTCATAAGATGACGATGGACGAGATCGTATGGCATCAGCAGATGGGTGGGAAAGCTTTCGTTGCGATTGCGGACATGGAGGCCCATGCCGTGAGAGGACTAAGTTGGGAGAAGACGAGAGAGATCGGAATGCTCTATCTGAAGTGCATCGCAGCCTTAGGCTTGGAGCCTGAAAACGCCATCCTATACTTCCAGTCCGCGAGTAGACTCGTTAAGGATTTGGCGTTCGAGCTCTCTGCTGAGGTGAATTGGAGTGAGCTCAAGGCTATATACGGATTCAACCCAGAGACGACTTTGGCGAGGATGTTCGTGACATCCATTCAAGCGGCAGATATCCTCCACCCCCAGCTCAAGGAATTTGGAGGGCCGAAACCTGTCGTCGTTCCAGTTGGAGCCGATCAGGATCCCCACCTAAGACTCACGAGGGATTTGGCGTCGAGGATAAGCATATTCTCGTTCGAAAGGATTGAAGGCGGAGTCAGAGTTAGGAGCAGAAAAGGAAGGGAATTTCTGGAGAAGCTCAGGGATTTGGGGTTCGAGTGTAAGGTTTACGAGGAGCACATCGACTTCTTTGGAGACCCAGCAAAGATAGAAGAAGAGGTAAGGAAGATCGAATTGGACTTGGGAGGTTTCGCTTTCATTCCACCTTCCTCAACCTATCACATGTTCATAACCGGGCTTACCGGAGGAAAGATGAGTTCGAGCAAGCCTGAAAGCTACATCTCACTGTTCGATGAGCCGGAAGTCGGGGCGAAGAAGGTCATGAAGGCTCTGACCGGAGGGAGGGTGAGTGCAGAGGAGCAGAGGAGACTTGGCGGGGAACCTGAAAAATGCACGGTCTTCGAGCTATTCACGTTCCACCTCATAGAAGACGATAAGGAACTTGAGGAGATTAGAAGAGATTGCAAGGAAGGGAAACTGTTGTGTGGGCAGTGCAAGAAGAGGGCGAGCGAACTCGTCAAATGCTTTTTGAAAGATCTTCAGGAGAAGGTCGAATCGATCGAACTCGACGCATACACGATAATAGGTTAGAGCAGGCCGTGCTCTCTGCAGAGTTCTTCGAACACCTTTAACCCCTTTCTCTCTTTCGATCCCATCTTGTAGCTCAGAGATCTGAAGTATTTCTCCAAAAACTCTCTTGGCATCCTAAACGTCCTTTCAGCCTCGCTAACGACTTCATCGAAGTTCTCGAATCCCCAGTCGATCGATTTGCCAATGAGATTGTCACAACCCTCAGCATCTACATCTTTCAGCGATGCCGAAATTCCGAAAACCATCGGATAGCCGGTAAGCTCAAACCATTCTTCTCCTAAATCCATGATCACATTATAGATCATTCTCGCCTTAATGGCTTCATCTCCTATAACAAGTGCACTGCCACAGTGTTTAAGCAATGAGGATGCTTTACTGTCGTTGACCGGAACGAGCTTGCAGTTTAATCCTTTCTCTTTTAGAATAATTCTAAGCAGGTTTACGGATGTCATCGTCTCGTTCGTAATCGCGATTTTGTCATCCAAGGACTTGCCGTTCGAAACCACGAGAACGCTGAGAACTCTCCCCTTCGAAGCTATACAGAAGTCGTAGTTCCTAAGCTTGTCTTTATTTTTGAGGAAGTAGAACGAAGGAACGGGAGCATAATCGATTTTTCTTTGCTCAATCATGTTTGCAAGTATTTTAGGAGGGGCTTCGACGATTTTGGCTTTCCCAAACTTTTCTATCCAGTAGTAAGGTAAGAAGTTATTGAGAAAGCCGAATTTGCCGATTTTCATGGTATCGTCTCGAACGGGAGAATATCTAAAGGTTACTCCGTGTTAATTGATAGCAACTCGTTACCACCAAAATTTTTAAAAACTCAAATGAATTTCATTAATTTGAGCTCCGGTGGTGTAGCCCGGCCAATCATACGGGACTCTCGATCCCGTGACCCGGGTTCAAATCCCGGCCGGAGCATAACTTCTTTTCCTTGTTTGATTAAAATTAAGTCTCTGAGTCTTTGAATTAATGCATCCTCTAACAAGGCACTTAGATTTATCTCAAACTTCTCGGCCAACTGTTTTAACTCTGGTCTAATAGAAAGTGTCACCCTCACTTTTCTACCCATGTCGGGACTTAACCCATATTATAACTTCTACAATTGTCCCAATTTTTCGATTCCAATTGCTGACCCTTGTCTAAATGATAGGATGTTAAAGCCGTTTTTAGCAACTTCCTTAACATCATGAAGATTAAAATATACATGAAGATGAAGAAAATAGAATGCATCTATGGAAAGGGTGTTTTAATTCCGTTGGAGAAGTTGAACATTCCAGAAAGGACTAAGGTAACTTTGAGCATTGAGGATGTAAAGGTTATCGACGATTTGAAGCTGTATTCATACTTCAGACCTTCAGGAGAGGGTGAGGATGCAGAAGATCTATTCGAATTTTTAAAAAGGTGACATAGTTTTAGTTAATTTGTAAATATATAATCTGTATATATTATAGTAATCATTTATTTTTTAAATAAAGATTCTGAGTGGTGCTATGATGCTATTGGGTGGTGATGCAACACTGTTGATGAGATATTTTAAACTATGCACAATACGGCGTCACAACCTAGTAGTGAAATTTGCAATGTGGACATGTCATCTATCATTAAATTAAAAATTTAATTTTTTGAAAACGCTGATAGCATTGAGCGATACTCATTTCATCATCACAAAACAGAGGAAAAATCTACACGAAGAGTTCTTCAACGGTTATCACGTTTGAGCTCCTTGATATCTATAACCTTAAAGCCGTTCTGCATCAGTAAAGCCGAAGTAACGCCAAAACCCTTCACCTTTCTTCCGCTGAACGTTCCATCGTAAATTGTCCCACATCCACATGACGGGCTGCCGTTCTTCATTATCGCAACCTCCGCCTTAACAAGCTTGGCGATCTTCAAAACCTCTTTCGCACCTTTTACAAGATATCCCGTTATGTCTTCTCCATCCCTTGTCACGACCTTGGCTCTTCCTTCAATAACGTCGAATCCGTCACCTCCAATGATCTCGGACTGCTTCCTCGGAGTCGGTAACCCTCCTAACTGTTCCGGACATACGGGAATTGGAACGATTTCACCAGCTTCTACGAGCTTCAAAAGCTTAGCATCCGCTACGTTCTTCCCATCATATCTGCAGTTTATGCCCAGCATGCATGCACTTACGATCGCGATCATAAAAATGGAAAGGGTTTTTTAATTCAAAAACCTACTCATTGCAGGATGCTTCAGACTAAACCACCCCTCAGGTTCGGATTTTTGCTACTCCTTTCCGTAATAGTTGGAATATTTACAGGTATAGCTTCCTTCGCACTATACTGCCTCACCCAGTTCTTCACCAAGCTATTTCTATCAGGATTAGACAGCTTCGAAATGCCTCGTCCCGGAGGAGAAGTTGAGGTAATTCATTTTGATGTTCATTGGGGTGTCTTGCCCCTTTTCCTCGTTCCCGCTTTGGGCGGTCTGATAGTTGGAGTCGTAGCATATACCCTCGCTCCAGAAACGGCAGGAGGTGGAACCGGGCATGTCATCGATGCGTTCCACAGGTTTAGGGGTTTTGTGAGAGCGAGAGTTCCCATAATAAAGACCGTCATTTCGGCAATAACGATCGGAAGTGGTGGAAGTGCAGGAAGGGAAGGGCCGATCACACAGATAGGAGGTGGAATAGGATCGACGATAGCAAACCTGTTCAAGCTCTCGGACAAGGATAGAAGGATTCTGCTCGTAAGCGGAATGGCCGGAGGAATAGGTAGCGTTTTCTTGGCTCCTATGGGTGGAGCGTTCTTCGGCATAGAGGTTCTTTACAAGAGGGACTACGAGATCGAAGCATTGGTTCCGGCGATCACATCCTCTATAGTCGCATACACCGTGCTGGAAACTCTGCTGTCGAACATAGCCGGCGTTCCGTTTGGGCAGATCATGATCTTCAAGATGCATCCCCTCCGAATCAGCTCGCCGATAGAGTTCCTAACCTATGCGGCGCTTGGAGCCATAGCTGGAGCGGTGGGTTTGGTTTACATATTCAGCTACCACTATACTAAAAAGCTGTTCAAGAAGCTGAAAATCCCGAATCACGTAAAGCCGGCGATAGGTGGGCTGATAGTTGGAATCATGGGCGTTTATATCCACGAGATATTGGGAACCGGATACGGCTTCAGTCAGATGGTCCTTTCAGATTGCACTAAGTTCACGATAACTTTCCTACTCTTTCTGACCTTCGCAAAGATATTCGCAACAGCCCTAACGGTAGGAAGTGGAGGAAGCGGAGGACTCTTCGCTCCTTCACTAGTGATAGGTAGTTTTTTGGGAGGTGCCGTTGGTCTGTTCTTCAACGACCTCATGCCCAACGTCGTGATCCAGCCGGAAGCCTACGCCCTCGTAGGGATGGCGGCCTTCCTCGCTGGGGTTTCGAAGACTCCCCTTACGGCGATAATACTCGTCCTCGAAATAACGGGTAGCTACACATTACTACCAGCAACGATGGTAGCCGCGGTGGTCGCTTACATGGTAACTGGAGAATACACGCTCTACACGAAGCAGGTTCCGACTAGGGTGGAAAGCCCAGCACATAGAAGTGAGATGATCGTGGATCTGCTTGAAGAGGTCAGAGTTGAGGAGGCTATGGTTCCGGCTGAGAAGGTCGTGAGTGTTTCGCCTGACAACACGATTTTGGACGTTCTAAGGTTGATAGAAAAAACTGGATACATAGGCTACCCAGTTATAGAGAACGGAAAGCTCGTGGGAGTAATAACGCTTGAAGATGTTGAGAAGATTCCTGTGGAGGATAGGGCTAAAACTAAGGTGAGAGATGTGATGACAACTGAGCTTATAGTTGCGTATCCGGATGAGGATCTAAGATCGGCCTTGGCAAAGATGGTCAATCATAACATAGGAAGACTCTTGGTGGTTCCAAGAGAAGATAGAACTAAGCTCTTAGGAATAATCACGAAAGGAGATATAATAAGAGCATACGCGAGGGTGAGGGCGAAGTTGATATCCCCATAGCAATAACAAATTTTTCCAAAGTTTAAAATGAAAAATTAAAATTAGTAATCAGGCGATCTGTCTTATCTCCTCATATAGCTCTTGCAAGGCTTTGTAATAATCGAGCTCACCTCTCTCGATCGCGTCCATCTTCTCCTCCAAAAGCCTCGTCCTCTCTTCCGAAACAAAACTTCCGTAGTTGCTTGCCAAGTATCTGTAAACCTCTATTCCCCTTTTCGTCGGAATCACTCTGCCGTTCTTCTCTATGACGTAGTTCCTCATGAAAAGCCTGTCAACTATTGTAGCGTATGTGGAAGGTCGGCCAATCCCTCTTTCTTTCATCAACTGGACTATGTCCGATTGTGTGAACAGAGGAGCCTTTGGAACGGTTCTTATCTCAGCCTCCACTGTAATCTTGCCCACCGGCAACTCTTTCTTAACCCAAACGCTCCACCTGTAGAGCTCTACAGCTTTTCCTTCTGCATTCAGAACTCTCTCCTCTTCGACCTCTTTTCCATCGTATCGGATCAGATACCTTGCGATCTTGACGCGGTAAGGCTTACACTGGCTCGCCATGAAACGTCTGAATATGAGGTCGTATAAAGCCAGATGCCTCCAAGTGATACCCTCCACCTGAATCACTCCCTCCTGAATCAGCCTCTGCAGAGTCTCCTTTGGAATCGGTCTTGTCGGTCTTATACACTCGTGGGCTCCTTCCATGAACCACTCCCTCGGAACGAATTCATCACCTAAAAACTCCTTAGCTATTCTCAATCCCACATCGCTGACACGAGTGGAGTCGGTTCGATGGTATGTACAGTTGTGATTGAGTACCGTGTTTGCAAAGAAGTTCGAAGTCGTAGTTGTGACATCGTAAATGTAACCTTCATAATACACCTCCTCCGTCTCCTTCACCTTAATCCAAGTGATGTTGGAATTCAGAAGTTCCATCAGGAAATACTTGATCTCCGAATCTTCTGCGAATTCCAACACCTTCTTGAGCTTCTCTCTCGGAATGCACTTACAATCGTTCCAGTTCCACGTATCTATTCCAAGCTCCTTAAGTATTCTATTCCTAACTCCATAATCGAACTTAAGCATTCTGAAGAGATCTCCAAACGGGACGAGATCAGATTCGAACTGCTTATGTTCCCTAATGTACGTTTCGTAAGCCCTTTCAAACGACTCTCTTTTGATCCTGAGGTACTTAGCGATCTTGGATCTGAACCTTTCAAGCGATCTGTTACTAATTATGAGCGACCACACCCCTGTTCTCTTATCTTCATGAAGCGAGTTCTGTATTCCGATAGAGTACATATAGAACCCTATCTTTTCGAGCTTCTCCTTGTCCTTAGATGTAATCATTATTCTGAGGTTGTGCTTGCCAGTCTTCTTATCGAACATTAAAGATACGCAACCGTCCGTATCGATGTATCCCGCGATCATGGCGTTTATCCATTCTTCGGGCAGGGAGAACACCATCCCGTTTAGCCTGCCTCTAACGTCCAACCTCTTCAGAATTTCAGCTATGATTGAATTCGCGATCCAAACCTGAGCTCGAGAAGTCCAGCAGTGCAGGAATGGGAATATCTCCCTGACTATGGCCTCGATCCTTTCAACGTCCTTCTGGGCTATCGCCACCTTTCCTTCTCTGACGGACCCATCACCCATCACTAATCCCACAAAATACCAGAAGTCCTCGCTCAGCTCGAACATTCGCATCTTCTTTGCGGATGCCCTCTGTTTGTATATCTCCTCGACTTCCTTCGCAATTTCCTTCAGATCCACACCCCATTCAACGAGATACCTGAGGGGAACCGTTCTGTTCTTAATGTATTTGTATCTGGTGCTCGTACTCAGCTTCATGATTCTATTTCTGAGCCTCTCGAACACCTCCGAGCCTTCCTTGAACTTCACGCAGACGTCGGTAATCCCGAGCATTGCCAAGAGTTCGAGTAAATTTACCTTCCTCCTCTCGACCTTGGTGTCGAACGAGACCGCAACGTAATCGCCACTCTTAATATTTTTAGCGGAAACCCATCCGAACTTACCATCCCTGTAGACGAAAAGACCGTGGTCGGGTGATGCTTCAATCGTGTAGTTGTTGTCGAGCACAATTCTCCTCAGCTTACCCCTGTATGGTATCCTCCAGAACTTCAAGACCTCCGCCTTCTTTTCGTGTAAGTCGTTCAGACCGAGTACCTTCTCCCCCTCTGCGATCTCTTCGATCCTCTTTATGCTACCGTCCCCCATCATAACGAGCGAACCGGGTGTTAGGCACAGCCCGGATTCGAATAGGTCTTGCGCCAATTTCATCGCATCCTTAGCTGGAATTTTCAGTATCGCGTTAGCATCTCTGAGCATCGTATCCGTTGTATAGGGTGGAAGAGGTGTTTTTTCCTCTTCTTTCTCCTTCAAAAGCTCTATCTCAAGCTTAAGCTTCGTCTTTCCGGTCTTAGCATTATCATCGACTTCAAGAACGAGATCTATGTCTCTAACGATTGCTATCTTCTTCTTCTGCTTGAACTCCTCGAACCTCTGAATCACCCAGCCCAAAACCGGCGTCTGCGCTCTTCCGGCTGAGAGGTTGCGATCACCAAAAACACTCCAGAGCTTCTGACTTAACACAAAGCCAATCCAACGATCTTCAATCCTCCTAACGATCTGAGCCTTGACGAGATTCTCGTCTATATCCCTCAGATTCTTAAGGGCTTCACTCACAGCTCTCCTCGTAACCTCATGAAACTCAGCTCTCTTGACTTCTCCACATCCAGCCAACAAGTTCCTCAGATCCCAAGCAATCTTCTCTCCTTCTGAATCCGGATCTGTTCCGATTATTATCCTCTCCGCATCGTGTGCAAGCCTTCTCAACGCGTTAATCCTCCTCTTCGAATCGTCGACGTTCTTGCTCCCGCACTTTGGGCATTCCTCTCTTTCTTCAGTCCACTGATAACCGCAATCTCTGCAACGCTTTATCGATGCGTATATAGGTATGAATCTGCCGTTGACGATAACTCCGTGAAATCCCTGATTCGTGATTAGATCCGTTACGTGTCCGATGCATGCGGTAACGAGCAAAACATGCTCAGCCGTTGGAACTTCATAAGCCACGAGCTCAACTTCGCCATCTTTATTTGTGAAAACCTTTATGCTCGGTTGTCCAAAGAATCGGGAGATCTGCTTGGCTTTGGTCGGGCTTTCAACTATGAAAAGGGTCGGCTTTATCGCGTCGAACTCTGCCTTCCTCCTAAATCGCTCCCTCGTCTCATTTATCTCCTTAATGAGCTTTTCGAAGTCCACATCCTCCAAATTTTTGAATTCGATGTCGTAGTAGCTCGCCCTCTGAATAAAAGCCTTCAGAATCTCCTCATCCGCCTCGAATAGGAAGGATGCACCCTTAGTGATTCCTCCAGCGAAGAGTCTCGAAGTTCTGCCTGATCCTTGAATGTAGGTTCTGACGTCCGGAAATATTATCTCCCCCTTCCGAACGACTATGTCCCTCTCTTCAATCTCCCCTTTTTCGAGCAATCGCTTGAGAATTCCCCTGAGCTCGTTCAGCATATCCTCCCGCTTGTCGAGCACCGACAGGTAGGGGATGAACCTCTTGACATCTTCATGCGTTCTGAAGATCAAAGCAAGGGTTCTTATTATGCCAACGCTCGCGGTGTCTATGTCCTCCACCCTAACCCTGAAAACCGGAGCACCGAAGAAAACTGCAAATCTTATCCTTTCGGGCAAATCCAAGCCCCTCACGAGCGTTCCGTAGTAGTAGGCAGTTCCGACGAGGTGATCAACTTCACCCTTTTCGAACAGCTCGTAGTCCTTCTTCTTTCCGGCTGTAACTATCCCGATCTTAAAGCCCCTCTCCTTCAGCATATCGTAGAGCTTCTCTGCCTCCTCAGTCGTTCTGGCGTATATGATCCCTCCCGTTCCCATCTTTTTCATTATCTCGCAGAGCAGATCGATGTCCTCACTATTTATCGCAACATCCTCTATGTTTCTCACAGCGTGCGTAGAAGTTCCCACATCGAAGTTGAGCAGTTCTCTGAACAGCTGAACCTTCTGTCCCTTCTTCGCCGTCGCCGTTGAAACCATCAGACAGCCTTTGGCCTTCCCCTTCCACTTCCTCTCCTTAGCATCGTAGTAGAAGCCTAAAAGCTGAAGAATCCTATCGACGTTCTTTGAAGCCTTCAAAACCGAATCGACATCATCTACAAATATGAAGTCGAACGTGAAACCCTTGAGGTTTGCGAAGTGCTTCGATAAGAATTGAGCGGTTGTGACGAGGATGTCGAACTTCCTCCTCTCCAAGAGCTCGAAAAATCTATCCTTCTCATCCTTCTTAAGTCCGCCGTGGTAGTAGAGGATTCCCACATCTCCATCTTCATCATTAAGTCCGGCATTAACCCCGTACTTCTCGCAGAACCTTGCGAGATCTTCAGCAACCTGTTTAACCAGAAGGGTCGTAGGCAAGATTATGTAGCTCTTCTTCTTTCTCAAAGCGAGGAAAAGAGCTACAGCCGAACCGAATGAAGTTTTACCTATTCCAGTAGGAGCTACAGCTGCAAAGCTCTCACCTCTCAAAATCCTCTTGGCCCAGAAACGTTGAATAGAACGGGGTTCTCCAATTATCTTTCTGAAGAATTCGAAGAATTCCTCAACGATCTTATCGAACTTATATCTGCACATTCTAAAGTTCTTCTTCTTGCAGATTCCTTTTAGCGCCTCCTCAACTGTAAAATCTTCACCACAAACCTGACAGAGGTTAGCGTAAATGGCTTGAATCATAATGGGAATGAGCCAATAAAAAGTTAAAAATCTTTTGGGCTGAGCAGAAATGATGTTTTGCGTCAGAGTTGAGAGAGTAACCAACCACACCGAAAGTATAGCAACGATAACCTTCGATCGTGAGATCCCTTCGTATCCGGGGCAGTTCCTGATGGTGAATGTTTTCGGCTATGAGGAGATACCTTTAAGCCTCTCCTCTCCTAATTCCGTTACGGTTAAGGCGGTGGGTGAAACGACAGGGGCTCTCGTCAAATTTAAGGGCGGAGAGTTATTGGGATTGAGAGGGCCATTCGGCAAACCTTTCACACCTTCGAAGAAGGCGTTGATAGTTGCCGGTGGGATTGGAATCGCCCCACTGAAGTTCTTGCACGATTTTCTAATTGAGAGGGGTGCGGACGTTTTGGTCGTCTTCGGAGCCAGAACATCTGAGGAGTTGATCTGGAAGGATGAGCTGTCTAATGTGATGTTAGCAACCGATGATGGATCCGAAGGATTTAAGGGAAACGTCGTGGAGCTTATCAAAGCAAAAAACATCGATCTGTCAAGATTTGAGAGGATATACTGTTGTGGACCTAAGCCGATGCTTAGAGGATTGTTCAGGCTTTTTAAGGCTGAAGGCGTTCTCGACAGAGCTGAGTTTTTGCTTGAAAACTACATGAGATGTGGAATCGGACTGTGTGGCTCATGCGTTCTCGAAAACGGCTTGAGGGTTTGTGTTGATGGAGCCGTGTTTAGAGGTAACGAAATAGAGCTGTGACAACCTATATATTGTGAGCACTTAACATCAAATTTATGAAAATAGTGTTTCATCCCGAATACCTCAAAGTTTACACGAGCGATCCTGCCGCTTCAGCTGGAAGGTTAGAATGTATTTTGGATGAGATCAAACACGAATACGAGTTCGTAACCCCAAAGCCGGCTGAGCTTGAAGACATTTTGCTCGTTCATACTCCTTTTTACGTTGAAGAGGTTAAAGCTGAAGGGCTCTACGATATAGCCGCTTTGGCAGTTGGTGGTGCGATATTAGCTTCACAAATAGCGTTTGAAGAGCCCGCCTTTGCTCTCATAAGACCTCCGGGACATCACGCGAGCCCGGATAGGGGATGGGGTTTCTGCTACTTTAACAACATAGCGATATCGGTCAGAAAGCTGATGAAGGAGGGTTTGATAAGAAGGGCTATAATCATTGATTTCGACCTCCACTTTGGGGATGGAACTGCAAACACATTCTGCACGGATAAGAACGTTATATATCATCACATGCCGCAAGATGATATAAACAGCATTGAGGATATTCTAAAATCGGTTGAATACGACATAATAGCAGTTTCAGCCGGCTTCGACAAGCACAAAATGGACTGGGGTTACTATTTAGAGACGGAAGACTACAAAACCATCGGAAAGATAATCAAAGAATATGCGGAGGAGATGTGTTTTGGAAGGAGATATGCTGTGCTCGAAGGAGGATACAATCAAGAAGTCTTGGGAAAGAACGTCAAGGCGTTTCTAAAGGGTTTTGAAGATTAAAGAGGAATAGGGATATCGAGGAGCTTGATTCCGATTATCGGATGCGAAAAGATTGCATACACGATTCCAGCAATCGTGCAGAATTTTGTTGAAATCCTTAGGATCATCTTTGCCAGTAAAAAGAAGAGAACAAACAACACAATTCCGGCAAAGATGATCCAAAACGGAAAGCCAATCCAAGATGGCAATTTTAATCCTATGCATATGATTAAGCTCATCAGATCTGCAAACAATCCCAATATCGTCAGTGTTAGTATGAAAAGTGCAAATCTCAGCCCAATCTTTACGACTCTGTGGAGAACAAACGCCAATACTGTGAAGTTCCAAACGTAATTTAAAGCTATCGGAGCGATGGTCTGAAGTGTGTTAGAGCTGTAATCAGAAGGGATAGGATCGGCAGAGCTTAATCCTATTGTAGAGAGCATAATTACCAAGATTAGCAATATTTTTCTCATATAAAGATGCCGAAGTCTCAATCTATAAAAACCAAACGCTTATCTATCATGCTACGATTTGGCAAACCATGCGGAAGGTTGTGATCGGAGAGGAGTTCCTGCCGAAGAGGTGGTATAATATCCTCCCAGATCTACCAGAGCCATTGCCACCTCCGTTGCATCCCGTTACGAAGGAGCCTGTTAAACCGGAAGACCTAAAGCCCATCTTTCCGATGGAACTCATAAAGCAGGAGTTCGCTGAAGATCGCTGGATAAGGATTCCCGAAGAGGTCAGGGAAGTCTACTCCCTCTGGCGTCCAACTCCTCTAATTAGGGCGGAGAGGCTTGAAAAAGCTCTGAAAACTCCGGCAAGGATCTACTTCAAATATGAGGGTGCAAGCCCCCCGGGAAGCCATAAACCCAATACCGCGGTAGCTCAAGCTTACTACAATGCTAAGGAGGGCATAGAGAGACTCACAACTGAAACTGGAGCCGGACAGTGGGGATCTGCTTTGTGCTTCGCGACCAAGCTCCTCGATCTCAGATGCACGGTTTACATGGTAAAGGTAAGCTACCATCAGAAGCCCTATCGTAGAGTTCTCATGGAGACTTGGGGAGGTGAAGTGATCCCTTCGCCGAGCGATAGGACTGAGGTTGGAAGAAAGATCTTGGAGCAAGATCCAGATAACCCGGGAAGCTTGGGAATTGCAATCAGTGAGGCTATAGAGGATGCTGTAAAGCACGAGAACACGAACTACAGCCTTGGAAGCGTTCTAAACCACGTCCTGATGCATCAGACAGTAATAGGGCTTGAGGCGAAGAAACAGCTTGAGCTTTTGGATGAGAAACCGGACATAATCGTGGGTTGCGTTGGTGGTGGAAGCAACTTCGCGGGCTTGTGCTATCCTTTTGTTAGAGATGCTATGAAGGACGACGGGATTAAGATTATAGCGGTAGAACCTACGGCTTGCCCAACGCTGACGAAGGGTGAATACAAATACGATTACGGTGATACAGCCGGTCTCACACCACTGCTCAAGATGTTCACGCTCGGGCACGACTTCATTCCCCCACCGATCCATGCTGGAGGGCTCAGATATCACGGAGATGCTCCAACGCTCTGCATGCTCGTGAAGCACGGAATAATAGAGGCGAGGGCTGTAAAGCAGATTCCGACGTTTGAAGCTGGAGTTCTTTTTGCAAGAACGGAAGGAATAGTGCCTGCTCCGGAGACAAACCATGCGATCAGAGTGGTTATAGACGAAGCTCTGAAGGCGAAGGAGCAAGGAGAGGAGAAAGTCATCCTGTTCAACTTCAGCGGGCATGGTCTTCTGGATCTCCAAGCCTACGACGATTATCTATATGGAAGATTAAAAGATACATGATTTTTATATTAAATTTTTTGATTAATAAATAAATTGGTGGCCGTGACGCCGTATTGTGCATAGCTTAAAATATCTCATCAACAGTGTTGCATCACCACCAAATTGGTTATGATATAACATTGGTATTTAAATCTTTCACAACGTTTAGAGAATTCGGTAGTGGTACTGCAATTGTGCTTAATTTAAATGCCTTCTCACCCGCTGTTGATGAAGTATACGGCCGATGCACAAAATGATATCACTTAATAATAAAAGGATCTGGGAATTAGACCCTGCATAATCATGCAGTCCACTATCACCAGAGCTACCATAGCTTCGAGCACCGGAATCGCTCTTGGAACTATGCAGGGGTCGTGCCTCCCCTTTATTACGATCGTTTCCTCTTGCATCGTTTTGTAATTCACAGTCCTTTGGGGCTTTGAGATCGATGGAGTTGGTTTTATCGCAGCTCTGATAACGATGTCCTCACCGTTCGATATTCCCCCTAAGATCCCTCCGGCATTGTTCGATGCGAACCTTATCTTGCCATCCCTAATCACGAGTGGATCGTTATTCTCGCTCCCTCTCATCTTGGCAACTCTAAAGCCAGCTCCTATCTCGACGCCCTTCACCGCTGGAACACTCATCACCGCAAACGCAAGATACGCATCGAGCTTCAGAAATACCGGCTCTCCCAAGCCGGCTGGAGGATTTTTAACGATTATCTCCGCTATACCCCCGACACTGTCTCCCTCCTTCTTGGCGTTCAGAATAGCTTCCTCCATCAGCTTTGCCTTCTCCACATCTGGACATCTGACCGGATTGCTCTCAGCCTTCCTCATTATCTCATCCGCATTCATGCCCGAAACGTCACAGCTTATTCCAGCAATCTCCTTCGTGTAGCCGAATACCTTGACACCAAATCTCTCAAGGATCTTCTTCGCTATCGCTCCAGCCATTACTCTCCCAACGGTTTCTCTTGCTGAAGCTCTCCCGCCACCTCTCCAATCCCTTATCCCAAATTTAGCCCAATACGTGAAGTCCGCATGTCCGGGACGGAAGAGATATTTGATCTCTTCGTAGGGCTTCGAATTGACATCAACATTTTCTACGATCATCGAAATGGGTGTGCCCAAAGTCTTTCCTTCAAATACTCCAGACAGAATCTTCACCTTATCCTTCTCCTTCCTCGGAGAAGCGAGCTTCCCACCCGGCTTCCTCCTGTCGAGCTCCTTCTGAATGTCATCCTCGCTCAGCTCCAAGCCCGCAGGACAGCCATCCACCACACAACCAACGGCTTTCCCATGACTTTCTCCCCAAGTGGTAACTCTGAAGAGGTATCCGAACGTGTTTCCGATCATGTCATGTTATGGCAAGGGAATCGTTAAGAATCCTTCGATAAATCTTGTCCGAGTGGTAGAGGAGAGAGTTGGCATAAGGGCATACATTACAAAAACTGAGGGTATAGACGGTAACATCAAGCTTACAGTTGAGGATTTCTACGTCGAGGAGATTGCGAAGCTCAAACTGAGCGATGAGGGAAGATTCACGATAATCAGGGTTAAGAAGGTTAACTGGGACACGATGAATTTTGTCAGAGCTCTCGCGAACGCCCTCAGAATAAGCCGGAAGAGAATTCACTACGCTGGAACAAAAGATAAGAGAGCCGTCACCGTGCAATACTTCGCGATAAGCGGGCTGAAAGAAGAACAGCTCGAAAGATTGCAGAATCTGAAGATCAAGGATGCGGAGATAGAGGTGTTGGGGAAATCGAACAAAGACATTCAGCTGGGTGATCTGATAGGCAACCGCTTTAGGGTGATCGTGAGGGACGCCAAGGATGGAGATAGAATCGAGAGGATAAGGGAAGAACTTGAAGAAAAGGGAACTCCAAACTTCTTTGGTTTGCAGCGATTCGGCTCAATCCGGTTCATCACACATGAAGTTGGATTGCACATCCTGAAGAGAGACTATGAGACTGCATTTTGGGTATATGTGGCGAAGCCGTTCGAAGGGGAGAACGAAGATGTTAGGAAGGTGAGGGAGATCCTGTGGGAGACGAGGGATGCAAAGTTTGGATTGAGAGAGTTACCCAAATATTTGAGATACGAGCGAAATCTTCTGCAGAAGTTGAGAGAGGGAAAGAGCGAGAAAGATGCTCTGCTTTCGCTCCCTCTAAACCTGAAGATGATGTTCATCCACGCTTATCAGTCTTACGTGTTCAACAAAGTCCTCTCCGCAAGGATCAAAGAGTTTGGAAATATAAAGGATGTTGAGAGAGGTGACTGGGTCGATTTTGTCGAATTCGTGAACGGTCATTACAGCTTTGCCGAAGATTTCGTAAGAGTTCACAACCACAACTTCGGAAGAGTCAGATTTCTCATCGAAAATAGGAGAGCATCCCTCGCAATCCCACTGCCCGGCTACGAAACACAGCTTGGCGACGACTGGACTTCCCACAAGATTAGGGAATTCTTGGAAGAGGACGGAATAAGTTTGAGCGATTTCAAGCACGAGTTCAAGGAGTTCTCCTCTAAGGGGAGCTTTAGAGTTGCGGACATTCTGATAGAGCATACCGGTTTGAACGTGAATGCTAATGATGCAATCACCTTCGAGTTCTTTCTGCCGAAGGGTTGCTACGCTACAATATTCTTAAGAGAGTTCGTCAAGAAACCACTGAGCTGACACAATAGAAATATACTAAAACGCCGATGTTTATCTATGAACGGATTTCCAAGAAAGACCGTCGCACTAATTTTATTTCTAATTGCCGATATAATCTTAACCTACGTTGTCGCAGTTCTCTACACCGAATACCTATGGTTCGACTCCCTTGGCTACGGAAAATTATTTTTGGCGATGCTCAGCTATAGGTTGGAGCTCTTTGCGCTTGTATTCGTATTAACTTTTGTCATTCTCACTTTAAACTCGTTCATGATCAAGAGGGCGATAAAGGAGTTTTTAGGTGAACCCGTTAAGTATTACCACTCGATAGATCTGATCTTCTCGCTAGTATTGGCGTATTCATTTTCGAACTACTGGATGCGACTTGTCTTCTTTCTGAACGGAGTCGAATTCAATCTGAAAGATCCCATATTTGGAAACGACATCTCACTCTACGTTTTTAGGCTTCCTTTCATAAAGCTGATCCTCTTAGTAATAGCAGCGACTATATCCCTCAGCTTCGCAATTGCAATCTTCTACTATGCCTACGTATTTAGATGGGTGAAGAGCTTCGAGGAATTCAAGGAGCTGTTTCCTCAAGCCGGCTATACCCATATCGCAGTTCTATCTGCTATAACATTCATCCTTCTCTCAGCTTACATCTACGTAGCGAGATTCGATCTGCTGACTTCTCAGCACGGAGTCGTTTCTGGAGCGAGTTGGGTGGAAGTGAACGTTTTAATGCCTCTGATGCTTTTCATTTCAATCCTGTCGATAGTATTTGCCGGAATTTCACTGCACTTCGGAAGGAAGAGCTTCGAGAACTTGGCCTTGGTTTTCGTGATCTTCGGCATCATCGCGATCTTCTCCTTAGGATTCGTTCCCTTTGCGATCCAGAAGTTCAAGGTCGAGCCGAACGAGCTTCAGATGGAGTGGAATTTCATAGGGTATAGCATAAACTACACGAGGTTCGCGTTCGGGCTCACAGAAGTTAAGAAGCAGAGATACGAAGTTTCGGAAAATCTGACGCTTGATGAAATAGAGAGGAACAGGGGAACGATAGAAAACGTAAGGCTCTGGGATCATCGCCCGCTAAAAGAGGTTTACAGGCAGATACAGCAGATTCGTCCATATTACGTGATCCACGATGTCGATGTGGACAGATACACGATAGAGGGCAGATACACCCAAGTCATGATATCCGCGAGAGAGCTCTCGACAGATTTGCTCCCGACCATAGCAAAAACGTGGGTGAACGTCCACCTCATATACACCCACGGATACGGAGTTGTAGTATCTCCGGTCAACGCGGTTTCGAAGGAAGGCCTTCCGGAGCTCATAATAAGAGATATTCCGCCGAAGGGTCAGATAGAAGTCACACAACCTCGAATATACTTTGGAGAGGTCACCAACGATTACGTCATCGTCAACACTAAGCAGAAGGAATTCGACTATCCGTTGGGCGATAGGAATGTCTTCACGACTTACAATGGAACTGCCGGAGTCAGACTCGATTCCTATCTCAAGAAACTGCTCTTTTCGATGAGGTTCGGCGATGTGAACATTATACTGAGCAGATACCTAACTTCGGAGAGTAGAATCCTCATGCATAGGAACATCGTTGAGAGGGTTCGCATCATAGCTCCATTCTTCACGTTCGACGACGATCCGTATATAGCTGTTATAAACGGAAGGCTCTACTGGATAATCGACGCATACACCACTCTGAACGACTTTCCCTATTCAGCAGTCTATACGACGAAGTTCGGAAAGATAAACTACATCAGGAATCCCGTTAAGGTGTTCGTAGACGCATACAACGGAACGGTAGATTTCTACATAGTTCAAGAGGAGCCAGTGATAGAGACGATCGCCAAGGCTTTCCCGATCTTTAAGAAGGATATCGATGAAGCCAAACAAAGGCACATAAGGTATCCCATCAATCTGTTCGAGATTCAGGCGGAAGTTTATTCCGTTTATCATATGGAAAGCGTTGAGACGTTCTATAACAGAGAGGATGTCTGGGATATTCCAGATGAACTGTTCGAAGGTGTTCGAATAAAGATGGAGCCCTACTACGTGATTTTGAGCTTGAACGGAAAGCCCGAGTTCGTTCTAATGTTGCCGTTCACTCCGAAGGGGAGGGAGAACATGATAGCTTGGATGTGCGCGAGATGCGATGGAATGCACTACGGCGAAATCTTACTCTACGAATTTCCGAAGGGTAAGCTGATATACGGTCCAATGCAGATAGAGGCGAGGATAGACCAGAATCCAGAAATCTCGAAGCTCTTCACCCTCTGGGGTCAGATGGGATCTAGGGTCATAAGGGGCAACCTTTTGGTCATTCCGATCGAGGGTTCGATCCTATACGTCGAGCCGGTCTATCTGAAGGCTGAGGAAGCTCATATCCCAGAGCTCAGGGGTGTTATAGTGGCATACAATGATCTCCTCGTCATGAAACCGACGCTCGATGAAGCTTTGAAGGCTCTGTTTGGTGCCGAATTTAAACCAGCAGAAGAGGAGGTCAAGGCTGGAAGATCATTTGAAGAACTGGTCAAGGAATGCATCGAAACCTACGATAGGGCTATGAAAAGCGTTAAATCCGGAAACTGGAGTGAATTCGGCAAGATGCTCGAAAGGCTCGGTGAGCTTTTGAGACAGCTGAACGAGAGCGTGAAAGGATGGACAGGAACCTGATAGCCATATTCGGAATAACGTTGATAGGAATCATAGGAGTATCGATACTCTCGCCAGCTTTCCCAGAGATAAAGCGAGGTTTGGGCATCTCCGACTTCGAGGTAGCCATGCTCGTAACGGCCTTTACACTACCGGGAACATTTTTGGCACCGCTAATCGGAGTTCTTGCAGACAGAATCGGGAGAAAAAAAGTGGTCGTTCCCTGCCTACTCTTATTCGGAATCGCTGGGAGTGCTTGTGCCTTCGTAGATTACAAGCTCATGCTGATTCTGAGGTTTTTGCAGGGAATAGGTGGCTCCGCACTGACATCCTTAGCCGTCACGCTGATCGGAGACCTATATGACGGTTTGGAAAGGGCCAAGGTTTTGGGCTACAACGCCGGAATTTTAAGCTTGGGATTGGCTGGATTTCCGTTTTTGGGTGGTGTTTTGGCGGATGTAAACTGGAAATTGCCGTTCCTCATGTTCTCCCTCGCAATTCCAGTGGGATTGATGGCTTTAGGGATAGATTATCCAAGCATATCCGACGACAGATCCCTGAAGAGATACTTCGCTGAGAGCTTGGCTTTGCTTAGAAGTAAGAAAGTGCTCGTCGGATTCCTTTCGGGATGCACGGTTTTCGTAATAACTTACGGAGCTATAACCATCTATCTCTCGTTTCTGCTTGAGGAGAGGTTTGGGCTGACTCCCGGCTTTAGAGGGATCATAATCGCTTTAACGTTCGTGTTCGTTGCAGTAATTGCCTCAAACTTAGGATACTTCGTGAAGAGGTTTGGTGAAACGAGGACAGTGATAATGGGATTCTTAAGCTACGCCCTATCTCTTATAATAATCCCATTCGCCCCGAACATCGTTGTGATTTCTTTAGCTATGCTGATATTCGGATTTGGGCACGGAACTGTCTTACCAGCGTTGCAGAACCTCGTAGTTTCTATCGCTCCGACCGAAAACAGAGCTGTGGTTACCTCAACATACAGCTCGATGATTCGAATCGGCCAGACTATCGGCCCGATATTCGCCTCAGCCATTGCCGTTTACTCGATAGATTTGGTATTTTTGGTTTCATCCCTCTTAGCCTTCAGCTTTGCTATCTTGAATTGGATGACAGACTATTGAACCCATTTTTAAATACCTTCAGACTACATCAACATATGTTCGTGGTTTTCAGATGTAGAAGGTGCGGAAGATTCCTCTATGCTAAGAGAAATGCTAAGTCGAGGATGTGCGTGTGCGGGTTCAAAAACGATTTGAGAAAAGTCATAATCGTTGCTAAGGCCGAAGACGAGAAGACTGCTGGGGAGATCGTGAGGAGGTTGCAAGGTGCTGGGACGAATTTCAAAAGCTTGGGTTAGCCCCAGAGAGTATCGACCTCCTTTATCGGCTTTCCAGCTTTTGTCGGAGGGGCCAAGTAGTCTATAAACTTCCCCACCGGAATCCCGTAGAGCTTGAACGTTACTCTTATCGGCGAAAGGATGGCATCCTCATCCGCAAAGTTGATCTTCGACACGTATGCGGTCTGCTTGTTAAGCAGTATCGTTATCTCGTTTCCACTTCTCCCTTTAAAGAGCTCGGTTCTTGCAGTATCCAATATTCTCTGTCTTCTGAGGAGATCTCTGAACTTCTTAAGATCCCAAGCCCTAGCCTTGAGCTTTCCATCTTCAATTTCGATCTCCGCATCCGGAAACAGATTCTTTACAGCCTGAACAACCTTATCGACATCTTCCGTTGGATGGACATCCGTCTCTATTTCAATCTCCACGTTTTTCGCCAACTGCTCTAAGATACCTCTAACCTTCTCCCTGAACTCCTCAAGTCCTCCGACATTTTCTATCGTGAAGTTGGCTATTTTCATAGCTTCGCCCATGTTCCAAGACAGTTCTCTCTCATCCCTCCTCTTCAGCTCCTCGATGCTCGTTATGTCATCGCTTCTCTTTCTCTTCAAAGCCCTTTGGAATCTTATCTCAAGAGGAGCTTCGATGTTTATCAGGATGAAGTCGTCTCCAAACTCCTTCTTAAACCTCTCCACTTCCGCGATTCCTCTTATGCCATCGACGACGACCACTCCGGTTTCCATTCCCTTCTCTCTGATTATTGGAATGCATCTCTTAGCTATCGCATCCATCCCCTCCTTCTTTCTTAGCTCTTCAGCTATTTTGCCTAAGTTCTCGTCCGTCTGAGGAAGACCTCTCCTCTTAGCTTCTTCCCTCACCACATCACCCATGCAAACGACTGGAATTCCCATCTCCTCTGCAACCTTTGCAGCCGTGCTCTTTCCACTCAGCGGTAGTCCGACGAAAGCTATGACTCTCATATGAAGGAGGTCTTCAGAAGGGTATTTGTTACTTAGCATCGACTTCATACCATGAAGTTCGCGTATCGAATTCTCCACCCAAAGGTGGCGTTTCTGCTCGTCACGAAGTATGGAGATAGGACGAACGTTATGACCTTAGCTTGGCATATGCCCGTCGAATACGACACGATTGCAATAGCAATAGATAGAGAGAACTACAGCTACGAACTTCTTTCGAAATCTAAGGAATTTACACTTAACGTTTTACCCATAGAGAAGCTCGAAATCATTTGGAAAGCTGGAACGATGAGCGGGAGAGAAGTGGACAAGATCGCCGAGTTGGGTATCGAGCTCGATGATGGGATGAAGATTGGAACACCGCACGTAAAGAATGCGATGGCCTTCTTGGAGTGCAAGATCGAGGACGAGCTTAAGCTTAAGGAGCATTCGCTTATAGTTGCCAAGATTGTCCACGCTTGGGCTGATAAGAGATTTTTCAGAGAGACTTGGCTTGAGGGCTGTGGCGTTCCGATGCATGTGGGCAAGAGATTCTTCACGACGAACTCGAAGTATTATGAGCCAAAGTAAATTTTTTAAATAATTTTTATCAGAATGTCAAAAATGAAGATCGAAGATGAAATTTTGGCGAGATTCAGATGCCCCAAATGCGGGAATCCGAATGCGAAGGTGAAGAAGTTGGCTATGACCGGTGCCGGACTTTTTGAGAGATGGATGGATTGGCAGAGAAATAGGTATTACTTTATCTCGTGCACGAACTGCGGATACACAGAAGTCTACGATGCGGAGATTTTGGAAGGAAAGAAGGATAAGCTCTCGGATCTACTCGATCTAATCTTCGGTAGCTGAACTTATTAATCCCAGTCGGAATAGCCCTCAAATTTCTCTCAATAAAAAACACGTGTATATTATTTGAGTCGTGACGCCACATTGCGTGTGATTCAGATATGTCATCAACAGTGTTGCATCACCACCTGGGACTATTTTTGCAAAAACAAGAGCTATAAGCTTGAATTACAAGATCATACTTAGAAACTTCCTCGTTCTCTCATGCTTTGGATTCGTGAATATCTCCTCCGGAGTTCCCTCTTCGACTATCTTGCCGTTATCCATGAATATCACTCGATCGCCAACTTCCCTCGCGAATCCCATTTCGTGCGTTACGACGATCATCGTCATTCCATCCCTCGCAAGCTGTTTCATGACGTCCAACACTTCCTTGACGAGCTCCGGATCCAACGCCGAGGTGACTTCGTCGAACAGCATAACCTCTGGATTCATCGCCAAAGCTCTCGCTATTGCAACTCTCTGCTGTTGACCACCACTCAGCTGGTGGGGGTAGTGGTCGGCTTTGTCCTCAAGCCCGACCTTTCTCAAAAATTTCAGAGCTATCTTCTCCGCCTCATCCTTTGGAATCTTCTTGACGACTCTCAGTGGGAGGGTTATGTTCTCCAGGGCGGTTAAATGGGAGAATAGGTTGAACTGCTGGAAGACTATCCCAATCCTCTGCCTGATCTTATTTATGTTTATCTTCGGGTCAGTTATGTCGATTCCGTCCAAAATGATTTTACCCTGAGTGGGCTCTTCCAGTCTGTTTATACACCTCAGCAGAGTAGATTTCCCGCTTCCAGAGGGGCCGATTATGACCACTACCTCTCCCTTCTCAACGTTCATGTTTATACCCTTAAGCACGTGGAGCTTTCCGAACTTCTTGTGCAGATCGATGATCTCAAGCAGACTCATGGCCACCTATCCTCCTCTGAGCGTAATCCACGAGTCTACTTAAAGGTAACGTCATCATGAGGTAGAACAGCGCAACTCCCAAAAGAGGAGTCCAAGCGTTGAAAGTAACTGCGTAGATCTGCATACCCATCCTCGTCAGCTCGGCTATTGCAATGACTGAAAGCAGTGATGAATCCTTTAGCAGTGCGATGAATTCGTTACCCAAAGCTGGAAGGATGTTTCTAAAAGCTTGCGGAAGGACGACGTATCTCATAGCCTGAACGTAGGTCATTCCTAAGGATCGTGCGGCTTCCATCTGACCCTTTGGAACGCTCTGGATCCCAGCCCTTATTATTTCAGCGATGTAAGCTCCGCTGTTGATGCTTAAGGCTAAGATTCCTGCCAGTTCTGGCGGAAGTCTGATTCCAGCTTCGGGTAAGCCGTAATAAACTATCATGATTTGAACCAAAAGCGGAGTTCCTCTGATGAATTCGACGTATGCTGTTGAAAATGCATTTAGAATAGGATTCCTAACGATCCTAAATATACCGGTGATCGTTCCCAAAATTAAACCGAATAAGATTGAAAAAGTTGTAAACTTGAGCGTGATGAGAGCACCGTAAGCTAAATCTGGAAGTATACGAATAAAAAGATCGATATCAAACTGACCAATTCCAACCATGAATACCCCTCAAAAAAATTAAGAGGAACCGAACCACTTCTCGTAGATCTTCTGGTATGTTCCGTCCTCCTTTATTTCTTTCAAAGCCTGATTTATAGCCTTCAGCAGTTCTGGGTTGTCCTTTGCGACGGCTATTCCGTATTCCTCGTGCGTTAGGCTCTTGTTGCCAGTGATAACTTTGTAATCTTCTGGACACTTCTTGGCCATCCACAACGCTATTCCGTTGTCTATTATTACAGCATCCAAGTTACCGTTCTTCAAGTCGAGCAGTGCGTCGGGCGTGGTCTTATACTTCTTCAGCTCGAAGTGAATACCCTGCTTGAGCAGATCTTCGGCAAAGAAGTCTCCAGTCGTTCCAAGCTGGACTCCTACAACCCTGCCCTCCAAATCCTTCACGTCGTGAATTCTGTCGTCGTCAGCTCTAACAACTATAACCTGACTTGCGATGAAGTATGGATCGCTGAAGTCAACTTGCTTGGCTCTCTCCTCAGTTATAGTCATCGCACTGCAGATACAGTCGTATTGGTGCGTAACTAAACCGGGGATTATACCCTCCCAAGCAACGTTCTTAAACTCCACCTTTAGGCCAAGCTTTTGGGCTATTGCCTTCATCAGATCGACATCGAATCCTTCAAACTCTTTTGTCGTCTCGTTTATGTATTCGAACGGAGGATATGTTGCGTCCATTCCTACCGTAAGAACACCCGGCTTTACGAGCTTGAAGCCAGGAGTTGCAGTAGGTGCTTCCTTCTTCTCCTGTGCACATCCGATTAAAATCAGTCACAAAACTATCGCGATCAAAAACGCCTTCCTTGCCATGAAATGTCGTATGGCTGGTTAAGGATATAAAAACCAAACGATTTGCTCTGACTAATGGTATGCTTATAATAAGTATGCAAAGGATGATCTGCCAACTTGCATCTCAAACGAACCGTAAAGGATTACACCTGTTTCACTAAATGAGTGCTTCATATATCGAATCAAAGAGAAACTTTAAAAAGAATTTAATAACACTTCAGTTAACTCATTTGGCAATATTTTATATCTTTTTTGCAATTATCATTTTATCCATGTCGTTACCCATATTTATCACATCCAATATCTTAAACCCGATTTTCTTCAGCTCATTTAGTTTGCCTTTTTCTAAGCCAAAATGCCACAGTACTGATTGGTGACACCGCTAAAAGACAACTGCTCGCCTTGTCATCTCTTTCTGGATTTACTATGAGCTATGTATTCGATTTGCCAATAGGATCTTCGATTACAACTATGATTTTGCTGATTTCAGCGATAATCAGTAAGTGGTATAGCGTTGTTTACTTATAGTAATGTATGGACATATATTTGTGGAATTTGATAACCTGCAAAAGCTCGGAGCTCATTTTTCTCTCTTCAAAGCATCATCAAGCTCCTTAAGAGGGCCGTATTTCGACGGTTCTCTGGACCTGATATCTTTTGTCCCTCTGAGTGATTCCTCCTCTTCGATTGCAAGCGCAGACTCGATGATGTATCTGATCAACCCTTCAACACGTTCGACGTCTTCTCTAAGCTTCTTAATTTCTTCCATAATATCAGAAAGTGTAACATCTTTTTGCATAAATAGGCACTTTAACTTGAAACTTAAAAAGAGTTTCCATCGAAAGTTTTTAACTTATCTTTTTATAAAATCGTGCTAAGAATTATAAGTATGGCCTGAACTAGATTGCGAATCGTGATTGAAAACGACGTAACTCTTTATACGAGAAACTTGAAGCATTTTAAAAGAATGGAAGGAATAAAGCTGTATAGATAATACATCCACACAGAGACAGTGGATGAGTCTACATACAGAAAAGCTAAATAAATGGGAGACTCAAAACCGGAGAGAAATGGGTGTTTTTGAACTCGTTGTATTAACGATGAACTACGTTGGCGTATTTGCATTTGCAGTGAGTGGTGCACTTAAGGGAATTGACAAGAATATGGACATTTTCGGTTGTGCGTTTCTAGGTCTCGCTACAGCTTTGGAGGAGGTATCATAAGAGACATAATCGCAGGTAATGTTCCACCGTTAGCATTCAGAAGCGAGCCTGATTTTATCATAGCGATTGCTGCTATAACTATCACGATCTGCATGTATAGAAGGGTTGCCAACGCTATTGGTTTTCTGCCATACTTCGATGCAGTAGGACTGGGTGCCTTCGCTGCACTTGGGGGAGCCGTGGCCTTAAACGTAGGGCTCGGCCCACTTGGGATTATGTTCGCCGCCATGTTTACTGGGACGGGGGGAGGTATAATTAGAGATGTTCTTGCCGGGGAAGTTCCTCTCATCTTCACGAGAGAATTCTACGCAACCGCCGCCCTTATTGGTGGTGCTGGACTTTACGTTTTGAATTTCTTTGTTACGTTCGAAGTTGCAATGTTCATTTCGGCATTAATCACAACTGTTCTCAGAATAGCTTCCATCCAATTTGGATGGCATTTGCCCAAGGTTAAGAGGGAATATTGACAAATATAGGGGTTGGAACGACGCAAAAGCAATATCATTCTCTTGTTTTTCACATTTTCTGACCTCCAAGTCCTTGGACTGCATACTGGCTTGATTCCGCATTTTTCAACATCCTGATTTGCAAGGAGGAGCTTAGGTTTTGCTCTCGGAAAACTGGAAACTAACCCGTCGAATCTTATCAACCGAAGAGGAGTTTAGAAAGATGTTGAGAATTTGCCAATACATGGAGGCTGTCTGAAGCTAATTTAAGAGGTTGATGTTTACCCCCCGTGCGTTTGACGGGGTTAGAAGCGCCCGGGCCGGGATTTGAACCCGGGTCGCGGGCTCGACAGGCCCGCATGATGGGCCGGGCTACACCACCCGGGCTTCGGGAATCTATTTCATTTGTCGCTTTTTAAAGGTTTTGGTAAAAAATTCCAAAACCGCTATAAAAACCGTTACGTCTTCAATGCCAGCTTTATGTCTTCAGCTTTGACGGTCTTTCTGCCAGCATGCTTGGCAATCTCGACGGCTTTCTTCGCCACTTCGGTTGCCCACTCTTCAAGTATCTCTGCCAACGCTTCTCTCGCGTCTTCACTAACTCTTTCTGCACCAGCCTTTCTAATCAACCTATCAATCGGGGCAATCGGCAACTCGCCCATTTTAAATCACCTCCTCCAATATTTAGCAGAGTTATTCAAAATATATATAGTTTTCGCAAAACTTCACAGTTGTGGAATTAATTTGATTTATCGTCACTCGCATTATGTCTACACTACAAACAGCCCGATTCAACTGACAGTAAACTAAAAACCCAAATTTCGACGAACTATAATTATTTATCGTGACTTTATTAAAATTATTACGAAAGTATTATAAGATTGCAATGCCATGGCAAATCGATGAAGTTCAAATGCGTTCAGTATGACTGGAACGACATATACGAGCTCTGCAAAGTGCTTGCGAAAAAGATAAAGGAATCAAATTTTAAGCCAAATGCTATAGTAGCAGTTGCGAGGGGTGGCTGGGTTCCTGCGAGAATCTTAGCAGATCTTCTGTTTGTCAAAGAACTCTACAGCGTCAAGGCTGAGCACTGGGGTATGGTTGCGACAGAAACTGGAAAAGCCAAGATCACCCAACCTCTTACAGTAGATCTGAGTGAAAAGAGCGTTCTCGTGGTTGACGATGTTGCGGACACTGGTGAAACTGTTGAATTGGTTGCAAAGCATGTAATGGATAGGAACGCCAAGGAGGTGAAAACAGCCGTGCTAGACTTCAAGCACACATCGAAGTTCGTTCCAGATTATTACGCAAAGGAGATGGAGAGCTGGAGGTGGATCGTGTATCCTTGGAGTCTCTACGAGGATGCAAAGGATTTGATCAGCCGAATTGCAAACAATGGGATGAGCGTTGAGGAAATCAAGAAAAGGCTTGAGGAGGAGTTCGAGTTTTACGTCAGCGAGGACGTTATCGAGGATGTTTTGAAAGCTTGACCGTTATCAGCAGAGGAACAAGGGAGAGAGCTATCTTTTTACCTTTCTTCGTGAGAGAATACCAAACTCTTGGCGGTTTTGAATCTTCTACTATCCTCTCAATAATCCCCATCTCATCGAGTAGCTTCAGCTTGTCGGAGAGAACCCTTGAACTAACGTTTAGGCATCTCCTAAGCCCGTTGAATGTCATCTCCTTCATTAGCAGAACGTAGATTATCTGAGGACACCATTTGGACAGAATTCTGGCAATCGACTTCGATATCTCATCGAGCTCAACCTTAACGTTTTCAACGTCGTATTCATTGAGATCCAAGCTGTTTTCGATCCTCTCCAAGAACTCTCCCACGATCTCTATTAGGTTACAACCTTCACACTTACTTTCCTCTTCACACTAACTGCTAATGTTTCCCGATCCGAACATCGGATACATCTTCAGATACGAGAGCAAGGTTGGTAAAGATGGCATAGAAGTCCGATTCCTTCGTGGATTGGTCAGGATCGTCTTCAGATACGAAGATATAGAGTTCGCGAGAGTAGAAACTTACAACGGCGGTAGAATTTCATGGAACGTGATCAGATGGGGAAAATGTCCAAGAGGAACAAAGGCTGTCAGAATTAGGCTGAGAAGAGGGCTTTTTAAGGATCATTTAATCGTGTTCGACGATCTCAATGATGCGATAAGAAGACTGAAGGAGCTGGGGGTGATTGAATGATTCTAGTAACTGGAGCGACTGGATTCATAGAATCGTATCTGTTGAGATATCTTATCGAAAGAGGAGAGAGCGTGCTCGCACTTGTGAGAGATCCAAAGAGGCTTAAGGTTGACGTGGATTATGTCGTCGGAGATGTTACAAACCCAAAATCGCTTGAAATGGCTTTCCGGAATGTAGATGGTGTTTACCATTTGGCAGCCCTATTTCGGCACGATGCAAGTCCTGAAGAGATTTGGAGGATAAACTTAGAAGGAACGAAGAACATCGTAAGGATGTGTGTTGAGCACGGTTGCGATTTATTGCACGTCAGCACGGTCGGAGTCCTTGGCTATGCAAATTCCAAGCCATTGAGCGAAGATTCACCATACAAGCCAAATCCAAACCCCTACGCAAAATCGAAGGCTGAAGCTGAGAGGTTTGTGCTTAAGGCTTGTGATGAGGGCTTAAAGGTCAAAATAGTTAGACCTGCGTTCGTCTATGGAGTGGGCAGTAGATACGGACTCAACCTTCATAGAGATGGTCGTTAAAGACAAATTGAAGTTCGTCATAGGAAGTGGAACAAACTACATTCACCCGATCCATGTGGAAGATGTAGTCAGAGCGATGGCTCTCGTTATGGAGAAAGGCAAGGGCATTTATAACCTCGCCAACGAAAATGCAGTGAGGCTAAGAGACCTTCTTGAGTTGGTCGCAAGATATGCAGGAGTGAAGCTTCGCTTCGGGATTCCTCCAAAGCTCGCTTATATTCTGTTAAAGCTGAAAGGTGGAATCGGCGGAAGCTCCGCTGAAGAAACCGTAATGCTGTTCACGAAGAACTGGTTTTACAGCGTAGACAAGCTTAAAGCTTTGGGTTGGAGACAGGAAGTCAAACTTGAGAGAAGAATCGAGGAAGTCGTTAGATGGCTTAAAGAAGATTTATTTACATTATAACCATGTAAACTTTCATGCGAATTATAGATGTGGCTTTAGGTAAGGAGAAAGCGGACTTAGTTATAAAGAACGCCGAAATAGTCAACGTTCTGACGGAGGAGTTCGTTCAAGCAGATATAGCCATCTGCGGAGATAGAATAGCGGGAATTGGTAGATACGATGGTGTTGAGGAGATCGACGCTAATGGGCTCTACGCTGTTCCCGGACTGATCGATGGACACACCCACATCGAGATGTCGATGCTGAGCGTTACGGAATTCGCTCGAATAGTTGTGCCCAAAGGGACGACGAGTGTAATAGCGGATCCGCACGAGATAGCGAACGTATTGGGGAAGGACGGAGTGAGAGTTCTGTTAGAAGAGGCGAAGACTACCCCGCTGAAGGTCTTCTGCATGGTTCCCTCCTGCGTTCCCTCCTCTCCTCTCGAAACCTCTGGAGCTGTCATAAGCTCTGATGATGTTGCGGAGATGCTCGAATGGGAAAACGTAATCGGACTGGCTGAAATGATGAACTATCCTGGAGTTATTTACAAGGATCCAGAGGTTCTGAAGAAAATTGAGGTCGTAAAGGCCAAACAGAAGCCAATAGATGGACACTGCCCGATGCTGAGAGGTAAGGAGCTAAACGCATACATTTCAGCCGGTATAGGCTCTGATCACGAGAGCATAAGCGAGGAAGAGGCTATGGAGAAGCTCAGATTGGGCATGAGGATCATGATTCGAGAGGGTTCGGTTGCGAGGAATCTCAAAGCCTTACTGAACATCGCAAAGAAAGCTTACAGGTGGTGCATGCTCGTAACAGATGGTGATAGAACGACCAAGGATTTGATAGAGCAGGGATACTTGGACTACGTTTATAGAAGAGCCGTAGAGGAGGGAGTCGATCCGATCAAAGCCCTTCAGATGTGCACTTTGAATCCGGCGGAGTGGTTCGGAATTACAGCCGGCCTTATAGCTCCCGGAAGGTTTGCCGACATAGTTCTGCTGAAGAACTTGGAGAGGTTCGAGGTTGAGAGGGTTATAGCGAATGGGAAGATAGTCGGAGAGATAAAGAGAACTTATGAGTATCCCGAATTCGTCAAACAAAGCGTCAAGCTGAAGAAGATGCTCGAGCCTGCGGATATAGCGATAGAAGGCAAGGGGATTGCGAGGATAATCAGAGTGATAGAGGGAGAGATCGTAACCGAAGAGGATAGAGAGTATGTAGAGGGCATTGACGTTGGAAGGGATATCCTTAAGATAGTAGTCGTCGAAAGGCACAAGGCTACTGGAAACGTCGGAAAAGGATACATCAGAGGGTTCGGGTTGAAGAAGGGTGCCTTTGCCTCATCGGTAGCCCATGATGCTCACAACATCGTAGCCGTTGGAACTAACGATGAAGACATATGCAAGGCCGTGAACAGAATCGCCGAGCTTCAGGGTGGAATTGTAGTCGTTGCAGATGGCGAAGTTAAGGCTGAGCTTCAGCTGAACGTGGCCGGATTAATGAGTGAAGAGAACGCAGAAGTTGTGGCAGAGAAGATAGACAGGATTCATGAGGAAATCAGGAGGTTGGGATGCAGGCTGAAGTCGCCGATCTTGGCTTTGTCGTTCATGGCTCTACCAGTGATCCCGAAGCTTAAGGTGACGGATTTGGGATTGGTAGATGTGGAAAAGTTCGAAGTTACAGACGTATTTGTCAGCTAATTTGTTATTATTTTTAAAAACTTTTAAAAATAAAAATATAAGAAATCAAATGCCCAATTTACCGATTTCGAGAGTCTCGTTCGTTATCTTCATGCTCTCCTCTCTATCCGCAAGCTCGAACATCGCCCTTATCGCGTCGATGTTTTCGGGAACCACTATCGCTTCCTGATGGATCGCCTGCGTTACATACAGCTCCCCATCCACAACGGCTATGCTGTCCTTCCAGACGATATTCTCGAAGAGGTCGTATCTTAGTCTTAGTTCTCTTGCAAATTCTATAACTTTGGCCGTCGATGTAAAACCGTCTTCCTCGGAAACAAGCATTATCCTCGGTTCTTTCTCAAGGACATCTACAACATCATCAGCTTTCGCATCTCCTTCAAGCTCTATCATGATCGAGTGGACATGCATCAGCGTCGTGGGAACTTTAAAAGCTGTCGTGACGATGTTTACATCTGGCAGAACGGTCTGAACGTCCGGACCATGGTGAGATGGCACCGCAACCGGATTGGGGGCGATTCCATTCACGAGCCCTTTCTTATCCTCTTTCGGATCTACAACCCTCCTGATCATCACCGCTCTAACCTTCTTGATACCGAAATTTTCCTTAATCAGATATATCAACCTCACCAAGCCAGTGGTGTTGCAGCTAACAACTCTAACGAACTGCTTACCCTTGGCCAAATCGTAGTTTGCCAAGGCGTTGAAAGAAACTTCAGCAACATCCTTCTTTTCTCCACCCTGAAATATCGCCTTTATTCCCTTCTTTTCGTAATATTTGGCTTTGTTCTCCGCTCCTACCTTCCCGGGAGAGCAGTCCACGACTACGTCAGCCTTCTCAAGAAGATCCTCAATCGTCCCCTCTATTTTCAATCCGGCTTTCTCAAAAACCTCCGCTCTTTCGGGGATCGCCGCATACAGCTTGTATCCTCTTTTTATCGCAAGCTTCGCTTCAAAGTCTGGTTTCGTTTTCGTAACGCCTACAACTTCCATATCCTTCTGCAAGCTTACGGCATCTGCAACTCTCTTTCCGATCGTTCCAAAACCGTTTATGGCTACACGAACCTTCATTCTACCTCCTCCACAAATATCTTATGACCAACCAAATCCATGAGGACAATTCTACCTTTAACTTCCTCCATTTCACCCAAAAGACCGTAAAGTTTGAGTTTATCGTTTTCAACCTCTATTCTAACAACATCTTCCATAAGTATTTTTTCCTTTCCATTTTTTATTACTATAACTTTCGACTCACACATGTTAATCTTATACAACTAATCATTAAAAATTGTTTCTGTTAAGACCAAAACGATAAAAATTCAGAATTCGATCTATCGTGCATGAAACGATATATCCGACAGATTCCGATAATCGGCGAGGATGGACAAAAGAAATTGATGAAAGCCAAAGTTCTCGTCGTCGGAGCCGGTGGTTTGGGTTCTCCAGTCATCGCTTACTTAGCAGCCTCTGGAATAGGCAAGCTTGGCATAGTCGATGGTGATGTAGTTGAAGAGCACAATCTCCAGAGACAAGTCATCCACGCTGGAAATGTCGGAATGAACAAGGCCGAATCCGCAAAGAAGTTCGTAGAAACGCTGAATCCAGATGTCGAAGTTGTGGCATATCCATTCGATATCGATCCTTCGAACGTCCTTGAGATCGTTAAAGATTACGATGTAATCGTTTCATGCCCGGACAACTTCAGAACGAGGCTTTTGCTCAACGATGCATGCAAGATTTTGAGAAAGCCGATGGTTCACGCTGCCATCTTCGGATTCGAAGGCGAAGCTATGACTATAGTCGATACCCCGTGCTACAGATGCTTATATACTACATTTCCGAAAGTGGATGAGAGAACGGCTACTCCGGTGATGGGTTTCACCGCCGGATTCTTTGGTTGCATTCAAGCGTCGGAAACTATCAAGCTGATACTGGGAATGGAGGTGTTGAAGGGAAGGCTGTTCAGAGGAGATCTGCGGACTATGGAGTTCTTCGAAATAGAGGTTTCCACAAATCCGAAATGCCCTGTCTGCAGTGGAAAACTCAGAAGTATTCATCCAGAAAATTATGAGGGGGAGTGTGAAGTGATAAAACTCGACGAATAAAAAATTAGAATAACTCGGTTCTTCTCCTTCCTAATTTGCCCGGCTGAACGATGCCGAGATTTCTCGCGCACTTCGGGCAGTAGTAAGCCTTAACTCTCGTCACGGAGATGTTCTTCCTTCCAACCATCTTTATGATGTCGTAATCGAGCCTCAAACCCTTATATGCTACGAACGTCTTAAAGCGGGGAACCTTCCTACCACAACCATCGCATCTAACCATATAGTCCTTTCCTCTTGCCTTACTCTGCTTATACTCCCTAACGTAGGGAGCCTTTGCCATAATGTTATGTCTGCATCAGAATAAAAAAGTTTGGTGCTATGTAAAACGATCGTCCATTCGGCCTCGTCTCCAATATAAACCTACATAAGCTTTACGACCGGCAAAGCTCGATTTTCCATTGAACATTCGGAAATCGAACAATCGTTCAGCGAAATATACTATCGATCTACCTTATGAAAAAGTTTAAAATAACGTCCGTTTAGCGTTAGCCCATGAAAATTCAAAAGTTCTGGCACTTCATACTTCTCATTGCTGCAGTGATCTTAGGTTTATACCTTAGAATAGTCAATCCTTGGAACAGCGTTTTTACTTGGACTGCCCGATTGGGTGGAAACGATCCGTGGTATTACTTTAGGCTCATCGAAAACTGTTTGCACAACTTTCCGAACAGGATATGGTTCGATCCCTTCACACACTATCCCTTCGGAACGTTCACACACTTTGGCCCTTTCTTGGTATATTTCAGCGCGATCTTGGCAAAGATGGCCGGAGCTACCACTCCTGAATCGATTAGAAGCGTTATAGCATTCATTCCCGCCATAGGTGGAGCCCTCTTAGCCCTGCCAATTTATCTCCTTACGAAAGAGGCTTTTGGTAAGCAAGCAGGCATAATTTCGGCTTTTCTCACAGTTATAATTCCCGGACAATTGCTCGCAAGGAGCATATTGGGATTCAATGACCATCATATCTGGGAGGTCTTCTGGATGACCTCAACGCTCGCCCTCTATGTTTATTCGATAAACCGCTGGAAAAATGATCCGAACGCGTTGAGAAACGGTAAAAAATTAGCTTTTGCCGTTTTGGCTGGAATCGCCTACGGGATGTATCTCTTAACGTGGGCGCCAAGTTTTTACTTGGCTTTATTCATCGTTATCTATGTTTTCGTCTTGATGCTGCTTGATAGATTCGTAAAGACAGACATTGTAGATATAATATATATAAGCTTGATTACAATAGCCATTGCAACTGTGATGTTCCTACCATTTGCTTTTAACACACCATATTTTAGCACTATACATTACTCTCCGTTCCAGCTAATCGTTTTGATCTCATGCTTGGTAATGCTCGGACTTTTCAGGGCAATCGAAGTTTTAAAAGAGAAGGGATATTACGCCAAAATAGGAATCAAGGAGGAATACGCCTTCCCGGCGACGATCGTCGCTGTATTAGCGGTGATAGTTGGAGTTATACTTGCCATTTCTCCAGATTTCTTCGGGATGTTACTCGGAGTAATAGGAGTCGTTCAGCCTAAGGGAGGAGCTCTGACGATCGCTGAGGTTCAACCATTCTTTACGATGGGTGGGCAGTTCAGTTTGGCTCCAGCTTACTTGAACTTCGGAATGACTTTCTTCTTCGGATTCTTCGGATTTCTATGCCTCACCAAACTCGTTTACGATGAAAGAAAGGATGTTCACATATTGATTCTGCTCTGGTCGCTGATGATGTTCATAGCTTTATGCGGCCAGAACAGGTTCGCATACTACTTCGGAGTTGTCTGTGCGGTGATGGCAGGATTCATGCTCGATTGGCTTTTGAGCAAATTAGAGTTCTACAAGGCTTTAACCGAGAAAAAGGTAAACTACACGCGCTTGAGTATCGCCATACTTCTGATAGTGCTACTCTTCGCTCCCACGTTCGCTATGGCGTTCAATCAGAGTAAATATGCCGGCGGAATACCTAAGCCGTGGTGGGATGCTCTCGTTTGGATGAGGAACAATACTCCGAACAAAGCTCAATACGACGAATACTACTACGAGCTTTACAAGCCTTCCAAGAACCTAAGCCAGCCATACCCTTACCCATTTAAAACTTATGGAATCATTAGCTGGTGGGACTACGGGCACTGGATCGAGGCGATAGCACACAGGATGCCTATAGCGAATCCCTTCCAGCAGGGGATAGGAAATAAGTATAATAACGTTCCCGGAGCGGCCCCGTTCTTCACCGCATTCAACGAGAGCTATGCGAATGAAATAGCGAAGAAGCTGAACGTCAAGTATGTGATCAGCGACGTGGAAATGGCGACTGGAAAGTTCTACGCGATGGCGGTTTGGGCGGAGGGTAGCTTAGAGAGGGCAAATAGAATATACTATGTCGGTTCAGCGATAGCGTATCTAACTCCTACCGGCGTTCTCGGATTAACGACGGATTACTTCAGGGTTCCGCACGGATCTCAGACCATGGTCGTTCCTATTCCGAGTGAGAAGTATTTTGAAACTATAGAAGCGAAGCTTCACCTCTTCGACGGCTGTGGACTATCACATTACAGGATGGTCTATGAGAGTTCATCGAGCGCCGGATCCCCTATGGGTCTTGAAGAGGTAATTTACAAGATGATATTCAACAGAAACTACGCCAAGAAGTTCGGAATGCCTCAGGTTAACTTAACTCCGACGGGATACGTAAAGATATTCGAGTTCGTCAAGGGAGTTAAGGTAACAGGCAAAGCGAACGCGGACAGCGTTACGGTCAGCGTAACCGTGAAGACAAATCAGAACAGGACATTCGTATGGCAAAAGACCGTGCCAGTAGTGAACGGAACGTATGAAGTCATCGTTCCGTATGCGCAGAACACGATGTATCCGGTCAAACCAGTTGGAGATTACACGATAAGGGCTGGAAATGTCATCAAGCACTTCTCAGTGAGCGATGAGCAGGTTGAGAGCGGTGCCACACTCAGAATAGATCTAATTTAATTTATTTTTTGATTTTTATTATTTTAATTTAGTAAAATAATAAAAACCAAAATAAAAATTTTAAAATTTTTAAATTACTTGATCAATCCAACCTCCTTGTAGTATTTCTCGGCTCCAGGATGCAGAGGAATCGACATGCCGTCCAAAGCTGTCTGGAGGGTTATGTCCTTTGCCCTTTCATGAGCGGCTACGAGCTCGTCAGTATGCTCGAATATCGCCTTCGTAATGTTGTAGATTATGTCCTCTGGGATGTCTTCTCTCGTTGCGAGCATCGCCAAAACTGCAACGCTCTTCACATCCTTATCCAACCCCTTGTAACTTCCGGCCGGGATCGTGTATTGGATGTAGAACTTATACTTCTCATGCAATTTCTGATAGATCTCGTCCGGGATCTCGACGATGTATATGTCCCTGACGGCCGCTATATCCGTCACAGCCGCCGTGGGAATTCCGGCGACTATGAATCCTGCATCTATCGTTCCATCCTTCAAGGCATCTGCAACCTCCTTGAAGTTCAGATACCTTATGTCGGTGTTGCTCTCGTTGATTCCGGCTGCATTCAGAATCTGCATAGCATCAACTGCCGTTCCGCTCCCCGGAGCTCCTACGGCAACTCTCCTACCCTTCAGATCGTAAATAGTCTTAATTCCACTGTCCTTCAGGGTTACTATTTGAATTACTTCAGGGTAGAGCGTTGCTATTCCCCTTATGTTCCTCACCGGCTTCTCCTTGAACATCTCGATGCCGTTGTATGCGTAGTATGCGATGTCGTTCTGCAACAATGCAAGCTCTGCCTCCTTGTCACCGAGCTTTCTTGCGTTAGCTACGGAAGCTCCAGACGTTACAGCTGTAGCCTCAACACCCTTAACGTATTTGTTTATTATCTTGGCCATCGCTCCACCTATCGGATAGTAAGTTCCAGAAGCTCCGCCCGTTAAAATCGTTATGTGATACTTCTCCGCCTTCTCTGCCGGCTTAGCTTCCTTTTCAGCACATCCAGCCACTAAGATGTTTCTTCATACCTCAGAATTCTTCCACTGGTTTAAAACGATTGCTAAAAATCCCGCCAAGCCCAACAGCCTTGCGATCCAGTTTGGAGAAAGCATAAGGCCTCCTAAAATCAGACTGGCAACCCTTGTCCCCTTTCCGCAGTCCCTGAGCAGATAACCGATCGTTCCGACGTTTATAGCAACTATGCCTATCGCAACGATGAGCACGATTGCAACCAGCTTGAGAACGTCGAATATCGAGTTTATCCCAATGAGGAGCAAACACGGAGCGTATATGAAAACGTAGGGGACGAGATACTTCCCGATTCCTATCTTTGCGGCGTTTATTCCCGTCTTCCAAGGATCGCTTCCAGCTATTGCTGAGCCAGCATAGGCGGCCAAAGCTACCGGTGGAGTTAGATCTGCAGCAACTCCAAAGTAGAACACGAACATGTGTGCCGGCAGAACCAACTCAGGATAGGTTGTGAGGAAGTCTCGGACGTTCATACCGAAGCCCTTGGCCATAAACATTACTATAGCTGGAGCCGCTATAGTGCTCGTTATTATGTAGTTGGCTGTAGTTGGAACTCCCATTCCTAATATCAACGAGACCATCATCGTCAAAATTAGGATCGGCAACAGCTGGTTCTGAGATATTGAGAGGGCCATGTTCGCAACCTTAAAGCCCAAGCCAGTGAGCGTGACCACTCCCACGACTATTCCAGCGCATGCGCATGCCATAGCAACCGCAACGACTCCTCTCCCACCGCTGTTCAAAGCCTCTATGAAGCCCTTAGCTATCTCCTTCGCTACTTCCTTCCAAGGCTTCTCTTTACTTCTCAGGTTCTTTAGGATCGGCCTTACGACCATTATGGCCATCACTACCGCCGTAGAATAGACTGCCGCTAAGATCGGCGTATGGCCTTTCGCGAGCATATATATCAGAACGATTATCGGTATGAAGTAGAACCAACCCCCCTTCAGAACTTCCTTAACGTTCGGGAGTTCTTCCTCCGGCAATCCTCTGAGCCTCTCCTTCCTCGCTTCAAGATCAACAGCGGTGAACACTCCGAAGAAGTAGAGCAAAGCTGGAATTACAGCTGCTAAAGCAATCCTCGAATATGGAATTCCGACGAACTCGGACATTATGAACGCTGCAGCTCCCATTATAGGAGGCATTATCTGTCCTCCGGTGGATGCTGCCGGCTCTACAGCTCCGGCGAATTCTGGCTTATAACCGACCCTCTTCATCAACGGGATCGTGAATGTTCCAGTGGTTACCGTGTTCGCAACAGAACTGCCGGAAACCGTGCCCATCAGGGCACTCGCAACCACAGCGGCCTTAGCCGGCCCTCCAATTGCTTTTCCAGTCAGGGCTATCGCCAAGTCTATGAAGAACTTTCCAGCTCCGGATTTATCCAAGAACGCTCCAAAAATTATGAAGAGAACGACGAAGCTCGCTGAAACTGCCAAAGGAGTTCCAAATATTCCCTCCTTCGTCAGGTAAAGGTGCTCGATTATCTCCTTCCAAGTGTATGGCGGATGAGATATGAAGGGCAGATCCGAGCCGAACTTTGCGTATAGAATGAATAGAATAGCTACAAAAACCATCGCCGGATTTACTGCTCTTCTCGTAGCCTCCAGGACGAATATGATACCCAAAGCAGCTATAATATAATCCATCGTTGTGTAACCTATGGCTGATCTGCGGATCAGCTCCTGATAATTCAAAGCGATGTAGAGACTGACGTAAGCTCCTATTATCGCCAAGACTATGTCGAACCATGGAATTCTATCTGAATGTCTCTTTCGAGCTGGGAATAGCAAGAAGGACAGAGCCACTGCAAAGGCCAAATGAACCGATTTTACTATGTCCATTTGAAGTAATCCGGTGTATGATCCGTTGATCAAGTGAAAGGTAGAGAAGACTACCGAAATTATCAGCACGAGCAACGCCTGCCATCCGGAGAGATCCCTTTCATAAAGAAACTTTTTCTTAATTTCTGACAGATCCAAGGATCGATCCTCCTTCCGGCCTGAATGAAAGCCATCGAATTTTATGCTTTTCTGTAATTCCCTCCCGAATTTCAAGCAAAAGAGAATTAAAAATAATAAAAATAATTAATAAAAATTTAGTTCATGCAGCAGTCGCAAAGATTCTTGCAGTAAGTTCCGTCGCAGATCCCATCACAGTCCTTCTTGCAGTATATTCCATCACACAATCCATAGCAGTGTCCGTTTCCAGAACTCTCACATATGCTCTTACAGTATTTTCCATCGCAGATTCCGTTGCAGTCTGCTGGGTGGACCATTGCCATACCCACCATTCCTGCCAACACTACAAACAACACAAATGTTCTTGACCACTTCACGTCGATCACCAATCAATCATCGGTTAAACATACATTTATAAATTCTTTATGTAAAGAAAAATTTAAAATTTTATAAAGCTTTATGAAACTTTATAATCCTTTAGGTCGAGATTGTCAAGATGTAATATTTTTATAGTAACAATTTATAAGGTTATGTAATAAAGCGAAGGATTTGAGCCAGCTTAGGGTAGATTTGAATTGCACTTTGTTTTTAGGGAATCTATTATAGAATCT